>Ga0116152_10002713_pt1 | contig 14400 bp, 13 predicted proteins | sample AD_UKC119_MetaG_FD_89894 | JGI IMG/M metagenome (GOLD analysis project Ga0116152, IMG submission 89894) | Active sludge microbial communities of municipal wastewater-treating anaerobic digesters from Hong Kong - AD_UKC119_MetaG | ecosystem: Engineered > Bioreactor > Anaerobic > Digestate... | reverse complement strand
GATGCTGCCGGCGTTGATGCCGTGATTGTAAGTAATACCAAAACCGATCTTTACAATCCCAATGTGATTCGATCTTCATTGGGGTGCCTGTTTACCATTCCTGTGCTTTTGGGGGAAACAACATCAGTTATTGATTTTCTTACTAAAAGCCGAATTCCGATTTACTGTACCTTACTCAAAGCTTCTGTTCCTTATCATACTGTCGATTTTAAGGGCCCCGTTGCCATTGTGATGGGAACTGAATCCACAGGACTGACATCAGTATGGCTGCAACATTCTCATACAAATATCATCATTCCGATGCATGGTGCTGCTGATTCCCTCAATGTCTCCACTTCAACTGCCATTGTGGTGTTTGAAGCAGTAAGACAGCGGGCTGCACAAAAGTCATAACATCCTGACAGTGCATCATTCAATTATCGTGTTCAGAAGATTTATGATCCGGTTGAAACTGTATCCGAAAATTTTAAAAAGAAGGTTTTTTACAGAGAAATAATTTATTCAGAATCAAAATTTAAAATCAAAACTGTTGGTTTGGAAGAATCGTTTTATCTTTGGCTTTGAAAAATCCTCAATGTTCAGCCATGAAAAAATTATTTTCTATTTTAATTGTGTTTTTGATTTTGCAGGGCTACAGCACTTTTGGGCAGAATGCAGTCCTTACCATCCCCGATGTTTACTATTGCGACAGTACCACCATTCTGGTTCCTGTAAACGCTGAAAATCTGATAAATGTAGCTGCGATGTCGCTTGATATTTCTTTTGACACACTGGCTTGTTCCTTCATATCATTAAAAAATATCAGTCCTCAATTTGCAGGTCTGTTGTACAATATGATTTACGGGTCACAGACAAAGCTTCGGGTACTTTATTCCAATATGAACGGTACCAATCTTCCATCAGGAAAACTTTTTGATATTGAATTATTTTACAAAACCGGCCAGACCAATATGGATTTTCTTCTCTCTTTCTGTGAACTGACCAATCCAAACTTTCAGATCATACCCACAACTTTTAACAATGGTAGTGTGAATAATCTGGTAACCATCACCGGCCAGCCTCAGAATCAAACTGTCTATCAGCCGGAAACCGCAACGTTTGTGGTAGAGGTACTGGGAAATCCAACCTACCAGTGGCAGCAAAGCATAAATAACGGAGCTACATGGAATAATCTTTTTAACACAGCAAATATTCAGGGTGTGAATATGCCGGAACTTACCATCATTCAAACCAGCACCTTTTATAATGGCTGGCTGTTCCGATGCTTTATTACTCACCAGGGATGTTCAGCATTTTCAGAAACTGCAGGCCTTACTGTACTTCCGCCATTGATTAATCAGGTGATAGAACTTCCGGCAGGATGGAGCAGTTTTTCCACTTATGTCAATCCTTTGAGTACTGATTTTGATGAAGTTTTGGCGACAATCAGCAGTCAGTTAATTATTCTGATCAGCGGTTCACAGATGTATTTTCCTTCGCAAAACATCAATACCCTCAAGAAATTTGATCCCAAAAAGGGATATACTGTCAAGCTAAGTGCTGCTGCCCCGCTCACCATTACCGGCAACATGCAATCCGACAAAACAATCAGTCTGCCATCCGGCTGGAGCCATCTGCCTGTTTTGAGTAATTGTGAGATTTCGGTAAGTGATCTTTTTGGTGCTCAGTTAACTGAAGTGGATATGATTAAAGAGATTGCCGGTCAGGGAGTTTACTGGCCGGAACTTAATATTATCACCCTTCCGGTGCTGGAACCCGGGAGAGCATACATGGTGAGAATGAACTCGCCGGTACAGATTACGTTTCCTGCCTGCAATTGATAGCTGGTTTGAACCTGCCGCGCTATTTTTCGCGGGGTTCCACATGAATGGTTGCCTCCAGCGAAAGTGTGTTGCGAAGACTTTGACGTATGGCGGTTACCAGCGCATGAGAATCCTCCACATTCATTTTATTCGGTAAGCGGATATGAAAAGTAATTTCCTGATGCTCACCGTAACTATGCAGCTGGATATGGTGTATCTGCATATCATGTTCGGATTCGTTTCCTGCGATTTCTTTAATTTTGGCGACAAGCTTCGGATCAGGTGCTTCACCCAGCAATTTGCTAATGGTGTCTTTTAAAACCCCATAACCGGCATAGGCGATCATAATGGCCACAAGGATGCCCATCACTCCGTCAATCCACCAGAAATATTTTCCCAGAAAAATCCCGACAAGAATAATAAGAGATGAAATGGCGTCGGTACGATGATGCCAGGCATCAGCTTTTAGCGAGAGATAACCCGATTTTTTCCAGGTAAAAAATGCATATCGTGACAAAGCTTCTTTCATAAGGATCGAGATGATCGTAACTATGATGGCAAAACGCCCAAAAATCGCAATTTCCCTGTTGCTTAACCTGATAATTGATTGTTTAAAAAATTCAAATGCCACAAAGCCAAGAAACGCGGCGATAAGTACCGAAGCAATCAATTCGGCCCGCCCGTGCCCGAAAGGGTGCTCCCTGTCAGGTGGTTTTGAGGAAACTTTAGCACCGGCAAGTACGATGATAGAACTCAGCGAATCGGACAGGGTGTGCCACGCATCAGCTATGATGGCTACTGATCCGGTTATCACTCCTGCCCAGTATTTCAGAATAAACAGAAGGGTGTTGACGATGATCGAAATAATGCCTTCATTGCGTGCATATTGATTGCCTGATCTGCCAAAAACCTGTTTTTGCAGCATTTTGTCTGATTTTACTATGCAAAAGTAATCGCTTGGTTACTTTCTGCCAAACAGAAAATGAAATTTTAATAGTTTCTTTTGTGAACAATCAATGATCGGCAAAGTTATGATGTTTATTGCATGAGAAAAATTTTGAAAAACCGGTTGGGTAATCCAGCCTGTACATGCTGTACTTTCGGAATCAAAATGATTTTTATTTTTGCAACAAATGATGAACCAAAGAGAGGACGGGACTGGTGTCTCAGTTGGTCTTCAAAACCAATAGCAGACGGATAACACCGGCTGTGGCAGGTTCGATTCCTGCTCTCTCTGCAATTATAAGTTATAATCAGAATTTTAAAAAATCTTCTTTCTATCAGCAACTGATTGATCATGCTCTAAAGTGGGGAATATCAGGATAACAAGTTAAACGGAATAAACAGTAAGGATTTTATAGAAATCCTGTACGATGGGCAACTACATCTTTTAACTGCGTTGTAAAGAATTCAAGACGTAAATACCCGTATTTCACTACCTTTACGTACTAATTTGGGGCTGCTAAAGAGCCCAAAAAGTCCATCTTGAAAGCTTACATTTCGGTGCACCTGTTCAGTCTTTTGGGGCTGCACCTTAAAAATTTCTTTTAATCCTTTGTCCTACCAATATTCCGCCATGCCTGCCCTGTCCATACAAGGTTGTGGCTGAAAATTGCAGATGAAGCCCCGAAAGACGGGACAGGCGCACTCAAATATTTGTAGCTACAAGTCAAATCATCCTTGCCAAGGTGTGATGCACCGGCATATTAAATGTATAGTTTATTCAACCTTTTCATCAATTTCTTTGCATTTGTTTTTGAAAAATGATTGGTATCTTTTTAGTTTGCATGAATTTAGTTGTTTAACAGCAGCTCCTACTTAAACAACAAACCCATTTTTTGCAGGATAGGGCTCTGGATATAAGTAACCTGAAATCAGGTTTTTATCTTGTGTATATTCAGGATGATCAGGAATATTCGGTTGAAAAACTGATTGTTCAGTAATTCATGCTGACCGATTACCAGCCGCCTGTCCGGGGTAAAGCTAACCGTACAAGAATTTGTCTGTACTTGATTATTCCTTTTCTTCTTTCAGTTCAAAACAGTTTCCGGCTTTATCTTCAATGAAAAGCAGGTCGGGTTTGTTATCTCTGCTGATCCTTTTCACTTTGTAACCATGATCAGTGCATTTTTGTATCATGTTTTCGCGGTTGGATATTTCGATGCATAAATGCGCAACTCCTGGCCTGACAGGTTGATCATGAACGAATAATTCAATGTAAACGTTGTCATCCGTGTACATGTAGGCAGGGAGTTTTTGATTCATACCAAAAAACTTAAGACTTAGTTCTTCCGGTAGTTCAAACTGATGAGCCAGGTGCAACCCAAGAATATTCTGATAAAAGTTGACCAGTTCGTCCTTCTGATGGATGTTTAAGGCCACGTGATTAAGTCGCATTTAATTCTTGTTTTTTTTATCGTTCAACAATTCTTCCCTTATCATCGTATGTCCACATTCCGGACATTTCAGGGTGGTGCATTTTACCCCCTGCTGATGAGGAACTTTCGTGCCACATTTTGCACAAATGCAAAACCCGCCGGTTCCATAGCTTCCTCCTTTGTTTCTTCCCTGTCCGCCTCCTCTTCCCATTCCTTTGCCGTTTCCCATGCCCGATCCCCGACCGCTACCCGGATTTTTCCCAAATATATTCATTTTTAATTTGTATTAATGTTATTCTTAAGTGTACGTAAGTTGTGAAAAATTTATTGCTAATAAGCTATGTTTTAGTTAGGCAATATTTCTTATCACTACTGACCGACAAAAAATATGAGATTCCTCACCGCCAGCCGGCGGTGAGGAATGTCATGCTTATTTTCAATCGGACAATAGTGTTACTTTATTGAAGTTGCCCGAAACTCCTTTGATGTTTTCTAATTTTTTTAAGACCCGCTTTTATGTTCTTCAAGAATCGTTCATATCTTCACAACCTTATCATTTTTAAAAGTGGTGTGCTCGGCAAATTCCACAAAACCCATACTGTTGGTGAGCATCTTTGTTTTTCCGATGTAGTAATCAGGAACATTGTGGTGCAGATGACCGTATATCCAGCAGTCGGCATTACTTTTTACAATCAGGTCGGACAACTCGGTAGCGTAAGCACCACTCACTGTCATGGGCAGGGTGTCGGAGGGATAATGCTGAAAAGTTGGTGCATGATGGGTAATCACGATGGTTTTTGCATAGTTTTTTTCATTCAGTTCAGCATGCAGGAAATGAAGACATTCTTCATGAAGTTCATTGAAATGCTCGTACGTTAGCCGGTTACCTTCAAATCTGATATGATGAAAATCCTCGACTGATTTTTCTAATTCCCACTGGTATCCGGGTTGAATATGCGACCACAGAGTTGTAAAGATCATGCGAATATTATTTGAAAAATGCGTCATATTGTTAACAAGATGAATGTTTGACCGGATTTTTTCATGCACTGTTCCTTTTCGTTCTGTTATTTCTGAACGATAGTACTCGTGATTTCCCGGTATCCAGAATGTCTCCCTGAAATTGTCGCTGATATAGCTGAAGAAGTCATTATGCTTGTCCATCAGCGAAAAAGGGACAACATCACCGGCAAGAATGAGGAGGTCACCCGAAGGTAAAAGCGGATGAGCTTTTAAGTATTCTTTATTTTTTGGCATTTCAAGATGCAGGTCGGATGCATATTGTATTTTCATAGTTCTTGTGCTTTTCAGGATTAAAACATTTGTTTGAAAAAAAGCTGCAAATTATATTGAAATTAATCATCGTATTTTAGTTTGCATAAGCCTGGTTACTGACTGATCCACAAAGTTAATAAATTGATTTTTATTCAGGTGTTTGCTGATGCTGGCGGCAACAAAGGTAGGTACAGTTCAATGCACACGACGGCTATGAATAAAGATTTTACATTTGCAATTAAAACAAGGTCTGATGAGATATTTTATGGAACTGGCCTATGACGGAACATCTTATCACGGTTGGCAGGTGCAAACCGGAGCAACTTCCTTGCAGGAACTGATCGAAAAAGGGCTCCGGTACAAAGCGGGTTTTACCGGTCGTATCACCGGATGTGGCAGAACGGATGCGGGCGTGCATGCGAGGCAGTTTTTTGCCCATTTTGATTTTGATGAACTACTGTCGGAAGAAGCGCTTGGCAGGCTTGCCGGTGATCTCAACCGTTATTTTCCCGACGATGTGGTCATCTTTCGCATTTTCAGGGTTAAAGATGAAGCGCACTCCCGCTACGATGCGCTGTCGCGTACCTACGAATATAATATTGCCCTTCGCCCGGATCCGTTCAATCGTTTTTATACCTGGCATCTGCATTTCAAACCGGATTTCGAAAAAATGAATCTGGCTTCAGCAATATTAATGGAATACACTGATTTTACCAGTTTTTCAAAACTGCATTCTGATGCCATTACAAACATTTGTCATGTAACACAGGCTGAATGGAAAGAAGATGACGGTCTGCTGGTTTTTCGCATTACTGCCGACCGGTTTCTGAGAAACATGGTCAGAGCTGTGGTTGGAACCATTATTGACGTTGGCCGGGGTAAAACTTCTCTGGAAGATTTCAGACAGATCATCGAAAGCCGAAACAGACAAAATGCAGGTTTTTCAGTGCCTGCCCGGGCACTTTTTTTACAAAGTGTAGTTTATGACTGGTTAAAAATTTTACCTTGCTCATAAAATTGTAAAATATTGATAAATAAGCAAATAACCTGCTTTTTTAGGAAACATTTTCGCATTCACGTTTTTAACATTTCTATTCGGACAATTTTTTTTTAATTCTTTTGTTAAAAGGCTTGTTTTTATCCGGCAGAGTAATTTAATTTGCCGTCGGAAAATTGTAGGTAAACAAAGTTTATTTTGTTCAGTATCAAAAATTTAACAACCTAATTTTCTATCCTGATGGACAAAAAACGTGTAATAAAAAGCATCGAGAATATTTCGGAGGAAGTGATGGAAGCCATCAAAAAAAAGTACCCCGATGGCTGGGCCAATCATGTTCAACGTATTGATAAAGGCAACGGCGACTTTATGCATGTGATTACCGTAGATACTGCTGATGCTTCCTATCTGATCAAAGTAAAAGTCAAAGTGGATACCATTGAGGAAGTAGAAAAATTCACCAAACAGGTGGATGCAGGTGATGAAGTTGAAAGCTCATCAGACGTTGAAACAACTGATGAAGTTCCTGATGTAGAAGATACTGAAGAATAATATTCATTTTTCCGATACTATCTTTTCCGGCCTTTTCATTGTTAAATTTTTCAAATTTGCGATCATTTCTTTAATTTCGGGGTTTATTGGACATTGTTTAATCCTTATCCTGATTTCATGCTTTGCATTCAGCGCGACAGCACCAATCCTTATTTCAACCTGGCAGCCGAAGAGTATGTGTTGAAAAACTATTCGGAGAATATTTTCATGCTTTGGCAAAATGAACCCTGCATCATCGTCGGGAAGCACCAAAACACCCTTGCCGAAATCAACCCGGACTTTGTTAACCGGAACAATATTCCCGTTGTACGTCGTATTTCGGGAGGTGGAACTGTTTTTCATGATCTGGGTAATTTGAATTTTACCTTTATCAGCAACGGAGACGAAGAAAAGCTGGTGAATTTTCGAAAATTTACCGATCCTGTCATCGATGTTTTGCAGAATCTTGGTTTGGACGCCCGTTTTGAAGGGCGCAACGACATTACTGTGGGGGGAAGGAAAATTTCCGGAAACGCCGAGCATGTCCATAAAAACAGAATTCTCCATCATGGTACTCTGCTTTTTTCGTCACAACTCACTGATTTGTCCGATGCACTCAGGGTGAGCCCTGAAAAGTTTCACGACAAAGCGGTGAAATCCGTGCGGAGTCGGGTGACCAACATCAGCGAACATCTTACTGAAAAAATGAATGTCATTGAGTTTAAAAACCGGATTCTGGATCATATTGTTTCAAAATACAAAGACGTGAAAATGACCGTATTTTCAACCGATGACGTAAGAGCTATCAACAAATTAGTGGAAGAAAAATACGGCACCTGGGAATGGAATTATGGCTATTCTCCCGGTTATTCCTTCCGAAAAATGATAAAAGCCAATGGGGGAAGTATGGAGTTTTTACTGGATGTGCAAAACGGCATCATTCGTGAAGCAAAAATTTACGGAGATTATTTCGGTGTGCGCGATGCAGAAGAGATTGAACAAATGCTTAAAAATGTACCTCATCATCCTGCTCAACTCAACGAAAAACTGGAGAACATCAACTTAAGTTTGTATTTCAGTAACATTACCCGCGAAGAATTTCTGTCGGGTTTATTTTAATCATTAAGGAATAAATATCAGATAATCAATGATAAAGGAAATTATTTTTCAAAAATTGTGGGATATTTATCCTGGTTAAAATCCTTCGACACGGAAAATCCATAATTTGTTTACCTATGACGGGGAAGAAGTGCTGAACGACCATATTGTATTCAGGACTTTAAACGACCCGCATATAAACAGAGAGTTGCTATTCAGGCTGTTTATCGCTGCCGGGTATGTCGAAAAAGTCCAATCGGAGTTTAAGGGGGAAAAAAACTTTTTGCCAGACACTTTGAATATCAAAGTGACTCCGGGGTTCCAAAGGTGTTCATCAGTGAATTAAAACTGGAAGAACTCAGCGGTTTTTTTACTGTGAGCTATAAAAACAGCAAATGATAAAATCCCCGCAGAAAAGCTCCAGTCCGATACCCTGATTTATTCCGGAAATCTATGGGGTAAACTTTCACATAAAATTCATAATCAACTGCGTCGTGAATCCGAATATGCAGCATGGCTTTATGTTTACGGGTTTTGTGCCAACCATTTTACAGGAAGTGTGAACGGACTGAAAAAATTTAATTCGGTGGAAAAAGTTAACAGCTTTTTAAAAGAGAACGGATTTCAGATTAACGATTCAGGCGGAGAAATAAAGGATACTTCGGCCGATTTGCTGAAACAATTGAGCATCAAATCTGAAATGATTATGGTTGATTTTGAGGAAGGTACTTTTGAAATTCCCGGTTGCTATTATGAATTTGCCCGACGGTGACGGACAATTTTACTTAGGATTTATCGCCAAATCGGCTGATAAGATTTTTGAAAGCACTGATTTTTACCGAAAAAAACAGTAAAAGCCTGAACAACTCTTTTAGATTTTCTATTGTGGCCAGAACTCCCGGATTAATACCAGAAAATATCTTCTGATATTTTAGGTGATATAGCGGCATTGGTTCGCAATGGGAATCATTGCCTTTCAGATATTGTAAAACCAATTGATGGTCAGCCAGAAATCATTATCTGTAGGGTTACCATGGATGAATGAATCAATACGATAATCCAGCCCCCATTCGAGTTTGTTGTTATCGTTGAATTCATAGCCGATAGCTGGCATGATACGGATTTCAAGGTCGTAATCATCACCCTGGAATGCACTGAGGTATTCGTTCCCGAATTTTAAATAAAACTCTTTTGGATCAACAGCCTGGCCGTTAAGTGAAAAATCTCCGGAAATTCTGTATCTGAGCCGGAGTTCCACTTTTTTGTTTTGCTGAAACGACTGATCAGCCGAAAAACGGTGTGCCAGGCGAAAATAATCGTAACTGCTCACTATGGTAAATTGCTGAATGAGCCGGTGAATGACATTTTCGCCTCTGAGGCGCAACAGGTATCCACCTGCAAGTGAATTGTTAAGCCCTGCTTTTGAAGAAGCCGTCAATGCAAAATCGGTGAGTATGTAATCGTACTGGTTAGTTGAACCATTGCCAAAGGTTCCGGTTAGCCATGCCTGTCGCGATTCGGTTTTAAAATTAAGCTTCCAGCCATCTTCCAGTTTTTTGTTGATGTTTATTCCCGGCATTATTCCTGCACTGTAAGTGCCTTGTGCTTTCACGTAAAACAATGTACCTGCCAGTATTAAAAACAAAAGGCATCTTCTTATCATGTCAATATTCAAGGTTTACGGCATTATTAAACAAAACCGCGGATTTCTTTATTAATCCGGCAGACGAGAAGAGTAGTTCGTAAAGTTGAATACCTTCTTTGTTTGTCCCTTTCACCATCAATTCGTAGTTGAGTATTACAGATTCCTGTGGAATACCATCCCTGAGCTGCAACAGGATTGCTTCATCTTTTCCGGTGTGCTGAAGCTGTATTTTTTTCAGCTTGTAGGAAGAAAAGTTTTCATTCAGATATTTGGTGATGATATTTTTAATCTTCGGATCTATCTCATCCATTTCAATTTCGATTTCGACATCCTGCAAGCTCCCATCGCTGTTAAATTCCACACTATATCTTTTTGTTTTAAACTGCGTTTTAGCCTCAATGGTTGTGTCGGTAAGGCTTTCTTCCATGTACCATCTGATTTTTTTATTAAAATCAAGTCTGGCAACAAAGTCCTTTGCCTTGACGGGTACCTGTTCGGGTTTTATGCGGTATTCCCTTTCGTATTTTGATTGTGACCACAAGCTGCCGGAAAGGGATAAACCCAAAAATATAAGCAAAATAACTGATTTCATAGTTGACAGCAATTAATTGAACATTTTGTAGGATTTCAACAAGGATAACAAAAAACCGATAAAAATGTTCCATTCTGAAAAGCCTGCAGATGTTCGTGAAAAACGGGGAGGGAAACCGGTTTCAGTGAGAAGTGTCTTTTGCTGCATGGATAAATAGCTGCCGTTCTTCATGTTAGCTGATGGTCTTATTATCATGAGCATTAACAAACAGAATATCACCCAGATCATCGTAACCGCCAAAGAGTGCTTCCCCGTCATGGTTGAGTTGCTCGGCCCTGAAACCAATGATGGTAAGCGCTGCATCCTTTGATTTCTGATTGATGAGTTTTCTGAGGCTTTCATCTTCATCGCGCGGGATAATCTGGACGTTGGCCGGAGAAATTGGCAACCTTCCGGAATCGATTAACATCAGCAGATTTTTTTCGACTACCGATTTTTCAGCCTCTTTGGCAATGCTGAAGATTTTTATTTCGCTCTTTCGCCATGCCGGATGTTCGATGATGATGTAGCTGAGCAGGATCATCAGATTGGCATTTTCGGCGTCAGCACTACTTATCCATACGTGGATGCCATTTTTTTTATCGACATATCTTGCAGAGCTACCCAGAATACAAACATCGTAGTTGCCTGATTTTACCAGATTGAAATTGTCGATGATCTGTGGCAGGTTATCGGGTTTGTCCCTGAAATATTCAAAAATAACCATATTGTTTTCCATTCCTGAAATGCCGGGAAGTTGGATGATCTGCGCTATTGCCGAAGTGTAGCTTGGCGAAATGATGGTGTCGATATAGACGTTGCTTCGTTTTTTTTCTGATTTTTTAATTAGTTCATCCAGAATCTCCTTAGCTTTTTTGTAGTTCGATTTCGAGAAATAACCCTCAATCAGGTGAATGTATGTTCCAAAGCCATGATTGTGGGATATCCAGGTAAGCAGATCAAAGGCTTTATCGCGCTTGAAGGAGTCTTTCGAAACACACACTGCCGATGGTCGCCACGAATCGCCGGAAAGCGTTTTTTTGGATTTTTGAAGAAAAACATGCAGGTTGCGGTTGAGTTGAAACAATGCTCCTTTAAAGAGTGTTTCAAGACCTTTGCGGTCTTTATGATAGTGATCCACATAAAGGTAAAGCAGCACCATGATAGCGATAGAACTGGCAGCGTAGGCCGTATCCATTTTAAACATCAGCCACACACTGAGGATAAATCCTGTCAGTGAGAAATACCATCTTGACTTGAACGAAGGGCGATACGAAGGATCTGCTCCGAAATGATTCAAAAAGGAAATCAGGTTGAGTGAGCCGTAGGTAACCATGAAAAACATGGAGATGATTTGAGCCACGGCATTTACATCACCCAGTAAGACAAAGATGGAAGCAATGATGATGACAATAATGGAGGCATTGCGTGGTTCCTGTGAACCAGGTAATCCTTTTGCCAGAAATAAATTGATTCTTTTTGCCGGAAAAGCACGGTCAAGTGCAAGTGCCTGCAATGTGCGCGGTGCAACCATGATTGAGCCTAATGCAGATGAAATGGTTGACGCTGCCAATCCTACCGGAACAATCCAACTGCCCATGACGGCAATGTCACTCATGATAAGCTGGTTGTTGATCAGGTCTTCGGGACTGGCTGATATGGCCAGTTTATAGATCACAAAAAAGTAAGTGATAAGTCCCATAAAGGTAGCTGTGATAGTTCCAAGAGGTATTGACCGCCTTGGTTTGCGCAAATCCCCTGATAAACCTACTCCTGCTGTCATCCCGGTAAAAGCCGGAAAAACAATGGCAAACACCAGAAAAAACTGATCTCCGTTTCGGAAGTCCCTGAAGAGAGAGGTTCTGTCGATGGTAGCCGAATAGTCTGTAGTGCCAATAAAGAACATCAGAAGGGACAAGAAGAGAATTGCCACAACAACATAGAGTGCTTTCACTCCCATGTTGGCTCCTTTGGTGAGCATTAGTACAGCAAGCAGCGCCATAGCCGGAATACTGACAACCTGGCGGGGCAGCTCGTAGCCGAAATGCCCGGCAAACATTTTGAAAAGCGGGTCGAAAGCCTCGGTAAAGGCTATCACGTAAAAAGCCACACTTATCGCCTGCGACATAAATAATGCGATGCCTATGGTTGCTCCGATATTTAGTCCAAACGACCTTGACATGATGAAATATTCACCCCCGCCTTCCACCTTCAGGTTTGTGGCTATTTCCGAAATGGCAAGGGCAGTGGGAATGGTTATTGCATGTCCGAGAATCACAATGAAAATTGTGCCCAGCAGCCCAAGTGTGCCAACAGCAAAACCAAAACGTAAGAAGACTATTGCCCCCAAAATTGTGGATATGGCTGTAAAAAATACAGGTGCAGTACCAAAGCCTTTTGGCTCATTGTGAATTATGGATTGTTCTGATAATTTGCTCATGAATGTACCAGTTATTTTGTGCAAAAATATTTTTTAATCATTTCATTCGAAAATTTAGTGTTACTGAAAACTAACAAGGCAGGATCTATTGCCGGCGAACAATATTGTCCCATTGCCAGTATGTTATCGAATGGAAAGGCAGATGAGAATCATGCAGAATAATCCGAAGATTGCCTTTTTTGTCTTTTTCCAAACAAATGGAAAATTCCACTTTAGTTTCATTATTTCCGTCAGCAGGGGTAAAAAAATAATTACCCATGATCAGTGCCAGGTTTTTTAATAATTTGATACCTGCATTTTCCCATCTTACAGACTTCCACGGTTTGAGGGCAAATCCCCTGTCTTCAGGATAATCGGGATTACCTCCTGCAAAATAGGAGAGGGCGCCGGCTTCGTCAGTTCTGAATTGTCGGACTGATGCCATGGTTGGTTTAAACAGTACAGTTCCCGAATGATAACCATAAAATACGGTGATATGCCGGATTGCTGCTTTATGGTAATCACCGCCTTCGCTGTACACATTCCCTATATGCACCAGACTTTCGCCCCAGAGTTGCTGAAAGTTGAGAACCTCTTCAATGGTAATTTGATTTTTTACTTTCATCAGGATGTCAGGTTTGAAATTGATTTCTGCAAAAAAAATGAATTTACTTCAGATTAAAACTGAATTTCAAAAAATAAAAGTGAAAGTCATTACAATTTTCTGACCGGATGAAAAATTTTTATCAGAACTCAAACCCGTTAATTTTTTAAAATTTTATACTCCGGCTGTTTGAAAGAATGGATATTCTTTACGCTCAACAGTTGCCAATACCAATGATTCCGAAGATAAAACCAACCCTTGATCTTATTTTACTGTGATGTTCTGTTTTCACAGTATTGTCAGGGAGAGAATTGAATTTGAAAATTGATCAAATTATTTCGTACTTTTGAACCTTTAAAATTTAGCTCAGAAAACGGATACTTTTTGTAAAATGAAAATAACCTGTTTACTTCAAAAGAAATATTTGCTGCTGTTGTTTGTTCTGATGCTGCAGTCATTTTTGACAGCGCAGGTCGCAATCCCTGAAGATTTCTGCATCAGCAGTGATGAGTTGAAGTTGTTCAATCTCATCAACAATTATCGTCGTGGACACAATCTCGAAGCGATTCCCATGTCGAAAAATCTCTGTTTTGTGGCCCGCCTGCATGTGGATGATTTAGTTCATAATCATCCGGACGAAGGCAATTGCAACCTGCATTCCTGGTCAGACCAAAACAACTGGACCGGGTGCTGCTATGGCAGTGATCCCGACAATAATACCTGTATGACCTCAAAACCGCGGGAACTTACCACTTACCAGGGAAAAGGATTTGAAATCGCTTTTTGGGAAAGTCTTGATGCTGTGCCGGAAATTGTGCTCGATCTGTGGATTGGCTCCAAAGCTTCCAATGATTTGTTGCTCAATCGGAATACATGGGCAGAACAACCCTGGAAAGCCATGGGAGTCGGAATGATGAAAGGATATGCTGTGGCCTGGTTTGGCCATGAGTCTGATGAAGAAAATGCCGTGAAAATATGCGATACCATACAAACGGATAAACCTTTATTCGACAGAGTTGTGCCGGTGTTTGAGACCACTTCGGTCAGGTATTATCTCATCATATCAAGTTTTAACGAACG
>Ga0116152_10002710_pt1 | contig 14404 bp, 13 predicted proteins | sample AD_UKC119_MetaG_FD_89894 | JGI IMG/M metagenome (GOLD analysis project Ga0116152, IMG submission 89894) | Active sludge microbial communities of municipal wastewater-treating anaerobic digesters from Hong Kong - AD_UKC119_MetaG | ecosystem: Engineered > Bioreactor > Anaerobic > Digestate... | reverse complement strand
TCTGGCCCTTCTTGCTCGCACACTTTATGTGCCGTTTGGGGACCTCAGCGGTTCATGGGCTCAGGTTGTGATCTTTATGTCTGTTGCCTCCATGATACTGGGGTCATTTGCAGCCATTATGCAAACCAATATCAAACGGCTGATGGCTTATAGCTCCATCGGGCATGTCGGATTTGCGCTTCTCGGCCTTATCGCTGGAAATGCTGAAGGGATCAGAGGCGTCATGATTTACATGACCATTTATCTAGTGATGAATGTTGGTATGTTTGTCTGTATCATGTCAATGCGCCGTAAAGAAGAGGGCATGGTAGAGGATATTGCTGATCTTTCCGGACTTGCCCAAAATCATCCGGTCATGGCGGCATTTATAAGTATCTTTATGTTCTCACTTGCCGGGGTTCCGCCGCTTGCTGGCTTTTTCGCAAAATGGTATGTGATTATCCCGATCGTAAACGCCGGATATTTCACCCTTGCCACTATTGCCGTGTTGGCCAGTGTTGTTGGCGCCTATTACTATATCCGTATTGTCAAAGTGATGTATTTTGATGCGCCGGCAGAAGAATTTGTGCCTCAGAAATCTTTGCCAATGAAAGTGATTGTAACATTGTCGGCAATCCTTGTTCTGGCCTTTATCGCGCCGCAAATTTCAAGCCCAGTCCTTGATCATGCGCAAGCTGCAGCACAGGGTCTTTCCCAGAAATAGTCCCAAATGACAGACCAAAAAAAAATGAATGTGCCTGATGGTTTTAGCCATCAGGCATTTGTTTCATTGGACAGCACCAATAAGGAAGCAATCCGACAGCTTGAAGCTGGTGCTGCAAGCGGCTTATGGATCACCTCGGGAGAGCAGACAGGTGGCCGTGGCCGTGGGGGGCGGGTCTGGATATCCGAACCCGGAAATTTATATAGTTCACTAATTTATGATTGTGGCAAAGATATTTATACGGCGGCACAGTTAAGTTTTGTAACTTCGCTCGCTGTTCGTCAAACAATTCTTGAATTTCTGCCGGATAATACTGTTAAATGCAAATGGCCCAATGATGTGTTGCTTGAAAACAAAAAAATTTCGGGCATTCTTCTTGAAAGTCACAGTATGGGGTCAGGCACTCCAAATCATATTATCATCGGCATTGGTATTAATATTGCCCAACATCCGGAAGTTACCAGTTATGGATCAACACATTTGAATGAATATGCCAAAAAATCTATAATGCCAGAGGACGTATTTAATAGACTTACACAAAAAATGGCTTTCTGGATCGATTTCTGGCAGAATAATGGCTTTGGTGAAATTAGAAAACAGTGGCTGAATTGCTGTAAAGGATTGAATGAAATGATTACAGTAAGGACATCAGATCAGGAAGTTGCCGGGCGTTTTATTGATCTCGACCGTGATGGTGCGCTAAAACTGGATACTGGTACCCAAATAAAATTAATTCATTCGGGTGATGTTTTTTTCACCTCTTAAAAAGAGAGAATACCATGCTGCTAGCGATTGATGCCGGAAATACCAATATTGTCTTTGCCCTTCATGACGAGGACAGGATAATTCATAAATGGCGTATATCCAGCGCCAACAGCAGAACAGCCGATGAATATATGGTGTGGCTGTCACAGCTTTTAAAATTTGAAGATTTGGATGCTTCCGTCATTACAGGTGCGATCATTGCCACAGTGGTGCCGCAGACTTTGTTTCCCCTGCAATTATTATGTCGCCGATATTTTCGCTGTGAAGCCATGGTGGTCGGTGACGCGAAAGTCAAACTGAATGTAAATGTAAAACTGCCAAATCCGGAGGAAGTTGGTGCCGACAGACTGGTCAATGCCGTGGCGGCACAGAAAAAATATGGTGGCCCGATGATCATCATTGATTTTGGAACGGCAACGACATTTGACGTCATTGATGATAAAGGGGATTATTACGGCGGTGTCATTGCCCCGGGTGTAAACCTTTCGGTGGAAGCGCTCAGCATGGCGGCTGCAAAACTGCCAAGAGTGGCGGTTGAAAAACCGGATAAGGTAATCGGAAACAGCACCATATCTGCTATCCAGTCGGGCATTTTTTATGGGTATCTTTCCATGATTGAAGGGATGGTTGCCCGAATTACTGCCGAATATGGTGGCCCAATGAAAGTATTGGCCACTGGGGGTCTTGCACCACTTTTCAGTGATGCAACGAATATCATTGAATATGTTGACCAGGAACTGACAACATATGGTCTGTTTGAAATTTATTCAGCCAATATTGACAGGACGTAATGAGCAGAAACCATAAACAGCTATTGTTTTTGCCGCTTGGCGGGTCCGCCGAAATAGGAATGAATTTAAACCTTTATTCCTATGATAATCAGTGGATTATGGTGGACTGCGGCATTTCATTTGCCGATGACTACCTGCCGGGAATTGATCTCATCATGCCGGATGTCAGCTTTATTGATAATATAAAGGATGATCTGCTTGGGTTAGTGCTGACCCATGCCCATGAAGATCATATCGGGGCTGTTGTCCATTTATGGCCGCGTTTTCGCTGTCCTATCTATGTTACGCCGTTTAGCGCCATTATACTTCGCTCAAAGCTCGCTGAAGCAGGGCTGCTTGATCAGGTTACCATCCATGAAATTGCCTTAAGCGGGATTTTTAATCTTGGCGATTTCGAAATCGAATATGTCACATTAACCCATTCCATTCCGGAGCCAAATGCGCTGAGGATAACAACACCGCTTGGGACAATTTTCCATACCGGGGACTGGAAACTGGACCCCGCACCAATTATCGGTGATGTCAGCAATATCAAAAGGCTTAAGGAAATTGGTGATGCAGGTGTCTTGGCGATTGTCTGTGACAGCACCAATGTTTTTAATGAAAAATCATCCGGGTCGGAAACGGCGGTGCGGGAAAGTCTGCTTGAACTCTTAAAGGATAAAGAGGGGGCAATATTCTGTACGACTTTCTCATCAAATGTTGCCCGTGTGGAAACGCTTGGGCATGTGGCAAGACAAACTGACCGCCATTTATGTCTGATTGGGCGGTCAATAAAACGAAATGTCGCAGCGGCACGCGAGTGTGGGTATTTGCATGAGTTTCCGGCAATCCTGGATGAGGAGGATGCGGCACATTTGCCGCGAAATAAGGTTCTTTATGTTTGTACCGGCTGTCAGGGAGAGGCAAGAGCTGCCCTTCTGAGGATCGTGCAGGATAACAGCAAGCATGTACATATTGCCAAAAAGGATACGGTGGTTTTTTCATCAAAAATTATCCCGGGCAATGAACTGGCGATCTTCCGTATTTATAATCTGTTGATTGAAAAATCGGTTGAGGTCATTACTGAAAAAAATGCTTTTGTCCATGTGTCTGGTCACCCGGGACAGGAAGAACTGAAACAGATGTATGAATGGATCAGACCGGAAATTGTTGTCCCGACCCATGGGGAGCGTGTACATATGGTCAAGCAGGCAGAGTTTGCGGCCTCGCTTGGATTTAAAAAGTCGATCGTTCCTAAAAACGGAACCGTTATCAGACTTGCTCCGGGTCCGGCGGAAATTATTAATGAAGTTCCGTCAGGAAGACTTGCGCTTGATGGCAGGATATTGATCAGAGATGATGATATGGCCATTATTGAGCGGCGGCGCGTTTTATTTAATGGTGCGCTTGTTGTTCATGCGGTGCTTGATATGGATGGCTCATTATTGGCACCTCTTGAAATTACCCCCATTGGACTTCCGGATGAAGGGGGAAATAAACTTGCTAAATTTATCGATGATAAAATACATCGGGCGCTTGAACGGGCACAGAGGTCACATCTGGTTGATGATGATATTATCAAGGAAATTATACGTGTTTCAGCGCGAAAGGCATCAAAACAATATACCGGAAAGGAAACTGGCCCGGTAACAACCGTCAATCTGACAAGGATGACCAGAAAATGATTAAAAAATTAAATCATGTGGCAATTGCCGTACCGGATTTGGATGCGGCGATAAAGCTTTATAAAGACGTGCTGGGGGCGGATGTCACGCGGGTTGTTGACCTTCCTGCACATGGGGTTACAGTCGCATTTGTTGATCTTGGGAATACGAAAATTGAACTGCTTTATCCGTTTGGTGATAATTCACCAATTCTGTCTTATTTACATAAAAATGCGTCTGGGGGTATTCATCACATTTGTTTTGAAGTAGAAGATATAAAAGAGGCGCGTGACCGATTGCTCGAAAGAGGTATGAGGGTAATCGGAAAATCAGAACCGGCCCTGGGTGCCCACGGCAAGCCGGTACTCTTTCTTCACCCGAAGGATTTTTGCGGCACACTTATTGAGCTTGAGCAGATTTGAGGTTTCATCATGAATTATATCGGATATAGCATTACTTTTTTCCTGTCCTGGTGGTTTTTCTTATTTATTGTTCTGCCGATTGGTGTGACGACCCATAGTGAACTGGATGAAGATGTTGAAGATGGGATCGAGGTCGGTTCACCCGTACATGCAAATATCAAGAAAAAGATGCTAATGGCAACAGGGCTTACAGTCTGTTTTATGATACTGGTGGCAATAATTGACTACTTTGATCTGATATCAATTAAGTAAACGGATTTTACAATTTTCAGACATAAAAAAAGCAAGGATTGAACCTTGCTTTTTTTATTTGGTGTAGTGATTTTTGTCCAAATTTTTATTTTTTGTTACTTAAGAGTTTCCTCGCTCCCAAACTTGGGCTTCACTAATGGGGTTAAGTTACATTTGGCATGCTGTTCTGTCACTCTAAAAATGAGTAAAATTGTAATATTTTTGTAACTTGTTGTATTTCTGCCACATATTGATCTTACTAAGAAAAGTCATCTATGATGCAGTGTAGGAGAGATTATGATGCGACTTAATGTAACTATTCTGATATTGATAGCTTTTTCAGCATTGTCACCAACAATATACGCACAGGAAAACTCTGATAAGAATGAGATGGAAGCTGTAAAAACACCTGATCGTATCCTCCTGGTAACCCATAAAGATTGCCAGCTGTTAAGACCATATATTCCGGATGAAGATGTCACCTATAAACCCGATCAGGATGTGCGCGGAAAGCGTCTGGTGTCAGCCGAAATTAAAAATGAAAATGATCTAATGATTGGCAATAATGGATACTCATTTTATTTAACCCATGATGCCTTAAAAGAAATGAACGAAAATAAAGACGCGGGCCTCACGGGCAGTGAAGAGGGAAAAATCATTTTAGGGCAGGTAACAGTAAAAAATGGGGATGTGCTTTGGAATGGACAATCACTTAAGGAAAGTGACAAAAGCCGTATTTATATGCTTTGCGATCAGCAAAGAAAAAGACGACCGATTATCAAAAGGTAATTGAAGAAACCGCAACCTTTGCTATAAAGCAATATATCATTTTTTAAATTATAATTTTTCAAGGTCTCAAATGCGTCTTTCAAAATATTTTATCCCGACCATCAAGGAAAATCCGGCAGAGGCACAAATCGTCTCCCACCGTCTGATGCTTCGTTCCGGTATGATCCGTCAATCCAGTGCCGGGATTTATATTTGGCTGCCGACCGGACTTAGGGTTCTGAATAAAATTGCCGATATTGTCCGCGAGGAACAGAATCGTGCCGGGGCAATTGAATTATTGATGCCGACTATTCAACCTGCCGAGCTCTGGCAGCAAAGTGGCCGTTATGACGCTTACGGTAAAGAAATGCTCAGGATCACAGATCGAAGTGAGCGGGAAATGCTTTACGGACCAACCAATGAGGAAATGATCACTGATCTTTTTAAGAATAATGTGAAAACCTATAAAGACCTTCCACTTAGTCTTTACCATATTCAATGGAAATTCCGGGACGAGGTCCGCCCGCGTTTTGGGATCATGCGGGGACGCGAATTTCTGATGAAAGATACTTATTCCTTCGATCTGGATTTTGAAGGGGCGAAAGACTCCTACAATAAAATGTATGTGGCTTACCTTCGAACATTTGCGCGGCTTGGCCTTGTGGCTATTCCTGTGCGGGCCGATGCGGGAGCGATCGGTGGTGATCTTAGCCATGAATTTCAGATTCTGGCGGAAACAGGTGAAAGCACCCTTTATTATGATAAAGGTATTGAAAGTTTTGATCTGGCGTCCCTGACCGGCGATATTAAAAGTGAGACTGTAAGTAAACTGCAAAGCTATTATGCCATGGAAGAAGAAAAGCATGATGCGGATAATTGCCCAGTACCGGCAGAAAGCTTAAGAACGGCCAAGGGTATTGAAGTCGGGCATATTTTCTATTTCGGTAAAAAATACTCTGAACCTATGGGGGCAAAAGTCGCCGGTCCTGATGGAAAAGAAGTAGTTGTTGAAATGGGTTCATATGGTATTGGCGTATCGCGACTGGTCGGCGCGCTGATTGAAGCCAACCATGACGATAATGGGATCATCTGGCCGGAAGCGGTTGCTCCATTTAAAGTGGGGATTATTAATTTACGCTCCAAAGATGAAAATTGCACAGCGGCTTGTGATGATCTTTATCAAAAGATGCAGGATAGTGGCATTGAAGTGCTTTATGATGACCGTGATGCGGGTCCCGGTGCCAAATTTGCCGATATGGACCTGATCGGTCTGCCGTGGCAGGTGGTTGTTGGTCCAAAAGGACTCGAAAAAGGGGTTTACGAACTTAAAAACCGCCGTACAGATGAACGGTTAGAACTTAGCCTTGAAGAACTGCTCAATAAATTAGGATAATATATGTTCAGAAGTTATGAGTGGAAAGTCGCGCTCAAATATTTAAGCATTAAGGGTCATGACGGCTTTGTCACAGTAATAGCTTTATTCTCACTTTTCGGAATTTTTCTGGGGGTAGGGGCATTGGTTGTTACCATGTCGGTGATGGGGGGCTTCCGCGAGGAACTCCTCAATAAAGTGATCGGTTTTAACGGTCATGTTCTGTATCAGCCGTTTGGTGGAAAAATGGAAAATTATGATCAGGCGGCGTCTGATTTAAGTACGGTTAAAGATGTGGTCAAAGTTCGCCCGATCATTGAAGGGCAGGCATTGGCAATGATGGGGGATAATGGAACATTTGCTCTTGTCCGCGGTGTTAAGCCGGAAGATCTTAAATCAAAAGATCTGGTCTCATCAAATATTGTTGAAGGCAGTCTTGATCATTTTGGTGAAGGCGAAAATGACATTGTTATCGGCAAAAGACTGACGGAAAAATACAGTCTGCAAATCGGTAGTGATGTAACGCTTATGTCGCCAAGGGGGCGAATTACGGCATTTGGAACCGTACCGCGAATTCAGCAGTTCACAGTTGTCGCTATTTTTGAAGTTGGTGAATTTAATTATGATTCAAGTTACTTTTTTGTCCCCCTGAAAGCGGCACAGACCTATTTTCAGTATGGAGATCAGGCAGGGGGGCTTGAAATAACATTGACCCACGCAGATATGGTGGGGAAGGTTTATCCGCTTCTTGCCCAGCGTATCGTTGATGCCGGTCTTGCCGGCCGTATCATCGATTGGCAGCAGCTTAACCGCTCATTTTTTAATGCGCTGCAAATAGAAAAAAATGCCATGTTTATCATTTTGTCCCTGATTATCCTGGTGGCAGTTTTTAATGTTATTTCAACGATGATTATGCTGGTAAAAAGTAAAACCAGGGATATTGCCGTTCTGCGGACCATGGGGGCGTCCCGTTCGTCTATTACCCGGATATTTTTCATTATCGGCTCCAGTATTGGGGTTATTGGTACTTTTCTGGGTGTTGTCGGGGGTGTTTATCTGGCCAATCATCTCCAATGGGTGGCGGATCTGATTGAAAAAATGACCGGGGCAACTGTTTGGGATGCGGAAACAAGATTTATCAGTGAAATTCCGTCAAAAGTCGATAATATGGAAGTGATAGCTATCACAATTGTTGCGCTTACCTTATCTCTTCTGGCAACTATATTTCCGGCACTTAAGGCCGCTAACACTGACCCGGTAAAGGCACTTAAGTATGAGTAATATTATTGAACTAAGCGAAATATATAAAAGTTTTGATCAGGGAACTCAGCATCTTGAAATATTAAAGGGTATTTCCCTTTCCATTACGAGTGGTGAAGTCGTGGCCCTTGTCGGAGCATCCGGTGCAGGCAAATCAACACTTCTTCATATTATGGGACTTCTTGAGCGTGCCGATAGTGGAGATGTGGTAATTTCGGGAATTCCAACCAAGGATTTAAATGATATTAGGCGCACAAAAATACGTCGTCTGGAAATTGGATTTGTTTATCAGTTTCATAATCTGCTTCCTGAATTTACAGCGCTGGAAAATGTTATAATCCCGCAGCTTATTGCTGGATCATCAAAAAAAGATGCAATGACGCGTGCAATTGAACTGCTTGAAAAAATGGGGCTGGGGCAGCGACTGGAACACAGGCCGTCTGAACTTTCAGGTGGTGAACAGCAGCGGGTTGCGATCGCAAGAGGCCTTGCCAACCGACCTCGGTTGATTTTGGCGGATGAGCCAACTGGCAATCTTGATGAAAAAACAGGAAATGATGTGATGGATGTCCTACTTAAACTCTCCAAGGAAGAAGGCGTGTCCGCTTTAATCGCCACCCATAATAATGCCCTTGCCAAGAGGATGGACCGGACCGTAATATTGAAAGAAGGCGTTATTCAGGATACACTTTAGCGCTTCTAAACATCTGTCATAGAAAATAAGGGTAAGGCATGCTTGAGCTGGGTGACCTAAATTATTTGGCGATTATCATAGCCGCAATTGCAAAATTTATTGTTGGCGGTGCCTGGTTTTCAAATGTACTGTTCAGCAGGGTATGGCTGAAGGAAACGGCTCTTAAACCGGAGGATATGGGAAATCCGCGTAATGCAATGATGATCGGTTTTGGCCTCTGTTTTTTTGTATCATTTTCTTTTGCTATAGTTTTATCTTTATTGCAGCTTGATCTGAAATCCAGCCTAGCTGTGGCGATCATCATTGCTATTGGCATTTCATCGGCACAAATGGGGTTGTCATTTGCTTTTGAGAACAGATCCTTAAAATTATTTTTGATTTATGCCGCGCAATCAGTTGTTGAATTTGCTACGGTTGTACTGATTTTAAAACTGATGTGAAGATCGGAAAAATAGCATAAATGCCCGACGAGAAAACATTTATACATCTTAGAGTTCATTCAGCCTATTCCCTGGCTGAAGGCGCGGTTCATATTAAGGATCTGGTGAAGCACTGCGTTGGCAACAATATGCCCGCCGTAGCAATTACGGATACCAATAATATGTTTGGCGCACTTGATGCTTCTCTTAATCTGCCAGCAGGGGGCATTCAGCCAATCATCGGTGTGACGCTGGCCATTCGTCATGGTGAAAGGTCTGATAATCCACATATGAAAGCGCCGGATCCGGGGTGGCTGGTGCTTCTGGCACAAACCCAGCGTGGATACCAAAATCTTATGGTTTTGGTCAGTAAAGCCCACCTGGAATCTGATCCAAGTGAAAGTCCGCAGATTTCTATTACTGACCTTGATGGTCATGCTGAAGATATTATCTGCCTGAGTGGCGGTGTTAACGGGCCCATCGGAAAATATCTCCAGAATAGTGAAGCCGAAAAAGCTGAAGAGTGTCTCAAATATTTAAATGATCTTTTCTCCGGGCATTTTTATATGGAAATTGCCCGCCATGGCCATAAAATAGAAAATGACCTGGAAGAAACGTTTATAGAGCTAGCCTATAAATATGATATTCCGCTGGTGGCAACCAATCAGGTCTTTTTCCCGACACGGAAAATGTATCAAGCCCATGATGCACTGCTCTGCATTGCTGGGGGCAATTATGTGGATCAGACAGACCGGCGTAAAGAATCACCGGAAAATTATTTCAAGTCATCGGCCGAGATGATTGAGCTTTTTAAAGATATTCCGGAAGCAGTTGACAATACGGTTGTCATTGCCCGCAGGTGCGCTTTTAAAGTGCCGACAATTGATCCTATTTTGCCGAAATTCACCATTGATGATACGATGGACGAGGCTGAAAGCCTGAAGCTCATGGCGAAAAAAGGACTTGAAGAGCGGCTCAAGCGCCGTGTCTATGACGGAGAAAATGACCAGGAACTTGGAAAACCATATTTTGATCGTCTGGCATATGAGCTTGATATTATTAATAAAATGGGATTTCCAGGTTATTTTCTTATCGTTGCCGATTTTATTCAATGGTCTAAAGATCATGGCATACCGGTTGGACCGGGGCGGGGATCAGGGGCAGGGTCAGTTGTGGCCTGGGCGCTTAAGATCACTGATCTGGATCCGCTTAAATTCGGCCTTCTGTTTGAACGGTTCCTTAACCCGGAACGTATTTCAATGCCCGATTTTGATATCGACTTTTGTCAGGACAAGCGTGAGCGGGTTATAAAATATGTGCAGGATAAATACGGCCACGACCAGGTCGCTCAGATAATCACCTTTGGTAAATTACAAGCACGCGCGGTGGTGCGTGATGTTGGGCGTGTGCTCCAGATGCCATATATGCAGGTGGATAGACTTTCAAAGCTTATTCCCAGTAATCCGGCAAACCCGATAACGCTTTCGGAAGCGATTGAAAGTGAAAAAAAATTGCGGGAAGAAATAAGCAGCGACCCCAATACTTCTCATCTGATTGAAATAGCGCTCCAGCTTGAAGGGTTATTCAGACATGCGTCAACCCATGCCGCTGGGGTCGTGATTGGGGATCGACCGCTTGATCAGCTGGTCCCTCTTTACCGCGATCCACGATCAGACATGCCGGTAACCCAGTTTAACATGAAATATGTTGAGCAGGCCGGCCTGGTGAAATTCGATTTTCTTGGTCTTAAAACGCTGACTGTACTTAAAAAAGCGCAAGAATTTATTGCAGCAAGAAATATTGAAGTCGACCTGGAAAATGTCCCACTTGATGATAAGCCATCGTTCGATCTTATGTGTAGTGGCAAAACCACAGGCATATTCCAGCTTGAAAGTTCGGGAATGCAGAGCGTTCTCATTAATCTTAAACCTGATATGTTTGAAGATATTATTGCGGTGGTTGCTCTTTATCGACCAGGGCCAATGGATAATATTCCACGTTATATTTCCTGTAAGCACGGAGATGTGGAGCCGGACTATCTTCACCCGTTACTGGAAGAGATTCTTACAGAAACCTACGGCGTGATCATTTATCAGGAGCAGGTGATGCAGATCGCCCAGATTCTTGCCGATTACACACTGGGGGATGCGGATATTCTCCGCCGTGCCATGGGTAAGAAAATTGCATCAGAGATGGATGCCCAGCGTGCACGGTTCCAGGATGGCGCCGATAAAAAAGGGGTTGACCCGAAACAGGCCGCTACTATTTTTGATCAGGTCGCGAAATTCGCCGGCTACGGTTTTAATAAAAGTCATGCGGCAGCCTATGCGCTGGTTTCTTATCATACTGCTTATTTAAAGGCCAATTACACGGTTGAGTTTATGGCGGCAATCATGACGCTTGATCTGACGAATACCGATAAGCTTCACATTTTTAAACAGGAACTTGGTAATCTGAATATTCCTGTATTGCCGCCGGACATAAATAAATCCCTGGTGGAATTTTCGGCAGAGGTAATCGAAGGGGAGAAAGACGAACAGAATATTGGCGGCGCTATGAGTGATGGAAAGCTCAGAGGGGTAAGATATGGTCTTGCCGGGCTAAAAAATGTTGGTGTGGCCGCGATGGAAAACCTTATAGCCGAGCGTGATAAAAATGGACCATTTAAAGATATATCCGATTTTTGCAACCGGGTAGATACAAGACAGATTAATAAGAGAGCACTTGAAAATCTCATAAAAGCCGGGGCATTTGACAGCCTGAACCCCAATCGCGCCCAGCTTTATAGTGGCGTCGAGATGATATTGCGCCAGATGAGCCTTGCTACCCAGGAACGAAACTCAAATCAGGTTAGTCTGTTTGGGGATCAGGTTGAAGTACAGTCGATTATATTGGCGGATGTCAATGACTGGGATCTCATTGAAAGATTGAAGTGTGAGCAGGAAGCGGTTGGCTTTTATCTGTCCGCTCATCCGCTTGACGCTTATACAAATGTCCTTGCACGACAAAAAGTTGTGCCAAGCACTGAAATCGCGGAAAGAGCAGCAGGAAAGGGTGGTTTTATAAAACTTGCCGGTACCATTCAGGGTATCAGGCGCATGAAATCAAAAAGTGGCAAGCCATATGCCTTCCTGAGTTTATCTGACCCATCCGGCGGATTTGAAGTCACCCTTTTTTCTGAGCTTCTGGATGCTGTGGATGATTTTCTGGATAATGGTAATTCGGTTATTATCAGTGCGGAGGTTAAGCATACTGATGATGGTGCTTTAAGGATTACGGCTCAGGGGCTTGAAACGATTGACAGTGTGGCAATGCGCACCGGGACGGGACTTGATATTTACCTGAAAGACGCGAGTAATCTGGAAGCCATTAAAGAAATCCTGAAAAACAGTAAAAATGGTCGCGGACGGGTTACGTTCCGCATGAATATAAAACATGATGAATTTCCGGATTGTGATGTGGATGTTGAGCTTAAAGACCGTTATAAAATTTCACCTGCAATCAGGAATGCTGTCGCATCCCTTAAGGGTGTCATTGATGCCAAAGAAATTTAACAGCCAAAGAAATATATATGAATGACGAAGCAATTATCATTGATTCAGCATCCATTCTTGTTATCCGGGATAATGATGTAACCGGTAATCTGGAAGTGCTGATGGTTAAACGCCATCCGGATATTGATTTTGCTGGTGGTGCTTATGTTTTTCCGGGTGGTAAAGTGGATCCGGATGATTTAACTCTATCAAAAAATGTTCGGATCCATCCGACGGGGTTTTCTGAATTTATTTATACGGCCTTTAGGGAAGTATTTGAAGAATCGGGCCTGATAATTGGGAGTTGCGGTGATTCTGGCGACTATAGAAATGCATTGCTTAATGGCGAAATAGCCTTTTCTGACATTATTAAGCAAGAAAATATAATCCTTAACCCAGATGATATTATTCCCTATGCGCGTTGGGTAACACCAAAGCACTATGCGAAAAGATTTGATACACGGTTTTATCTGGCCAAAGCACCCCAGAATCAGCAGGTTATTCCCGATTTTAAGGAGATTATTGAAGCAAAATGGGTTGAACCACTTGAATTTATTGATCAATTCAGAAATGAAATTATGTTTCCAACATTAATGAATTTAAAACTTCTGGGTCAGGCCTCATCCGTTGAAGAGGCTATTTCTCAGGCCAAGAGACGTAAAATTATCACGGTCGAGCCAAAATGGACCAATGGTATTCCCTCAGTTGATCCTAGAGCCGGATATGGTGATCTGGATTATGGCGGGCTTCATAATGGCTTTAAAGCTGATTAGGGGTAATTTTTTGTCGGATTTTCAAGAAAACCCTTGATATCCTCTGCTTCAGCGTGTATTACCCGCTTACTTTCACATGCAGGTATTTGTTTATCCCCTACATATTGGGATCGACACACCGGTGTTCTAATGAACTCAGAACCTGCAGAGGATTAACCGGAAAAGGAATTTATAGAATGGCAATGCCTACATTTACTATGCGCGAGCTATTGGAAGCTGGCGTTCACTTTGGACACCAAAAACACCGTTGGAACCCACGTATGGGTGATTATATTTTTGGCGTTAGAAATAAAGTTCATATTATCAACCTTTCAATCACTGTTCCGCTTTTGCATCGTGCGCTTGAGCAGATTCGCGACATTACTGCCGCAGGTGGTCGTGTGCTGTTTGTCGGTACAAAAAGACAGGCATCAGGCCCAATTGCCGAAGCAGCGAAGCGTTGCGGGCAATATTATGTTAATCACCGCTGGCTCGGTGGTATGCTGACAAACTGGGAAACGATTTCCAATTCGATCAAACGTCTTAACGACCTTGATGAAAAACTTTCAGGCGATCTGGCCGGATTTACCAAAAAAGAAACCCTGCAAATGACACGTGAGCGCGACAAGCTGGAACGCTCCCTCGGTGGCATTAAGGAAATGGGTGGTATTCCGAGTGCGATTTTTGTGATCGATACAAATAAAGAAGAGCTTGCTATCGCAGAAGGTAAAAAACTGGGTATTCCAGTGGTTGCTATTCTTGATACAAACTGTGATCCGGAAAATATTGATTTCCCGATCCCTGGAAACGACGATGCAACGCGTGCTATTGATCTTTACTGTAATCTTGTTGCTGATGCCGTTCTTGAAGGAATCCAACAGGAGCTTTCATCACAGGGCGTTGATATTGGTGCGATGGAAGCACCGGTAGAGGAAATCCCGGACGTTGCTGAAGAAGCTCCAGCTGAGGAAGAAGCCCCGGCTGCTGAAGAAACTAGCGAAGAGAAATCTTCTTAATTAGAATTTAAAACAAGGAAAGAATGATGGCT
>Ga0116152_10002708_pt1 | contig 14410 bp, 12 predicted proteins | sample AD_UKC119_MetaG_FD_89894 | JGI IMG/M metagenome (GOLD analysis project Ga0116152, IMG submission 89894) | Active sludge microbial communities of municipal wastewater-treating anaerobic digesters from Hong Kong - AD_UKC119_MetaG | ecosystem: Engineered > Bioreactor > Anaerobic > Digestate... | reverse complement strand
TCTAAGCAGGTCGGAAGCAATGATGCCGGTTGGAACAGCAATAATGGAATAACCAAGCACCATAACGAACGCTGAGAGGAAACGACCTGGGTCGGACTGCGGAGTGATATCACCGTAACCTACGGTTGTTAAGGTAACAATAGCCCAGTAAATGGACTTAGGTATACTTGAAAACCCCGGATTAAAACCCCCTTCCAGAACATGCATAATGCTGCCTATAATGGTCACCACAATCAAAATAAAAAAGAAAAACACCGTGATCTTGGGGATGCTCCGACGGAGAGACTCAATGATGATCTGTCCCTGCCGCAAAAAATTAACCAACTTAAATACGCGAAATATTCGAAGTAATCGAAGGGCGCGGATCACAACCAAATAATGACTTCCAATAATAAACAACCCGATGTAAGTAGGCAAAATGGCTAATAGGTCAATGATGCCAAAAAAACTGAAGATGTACTTGCCGGGTTTATAGACACTGTAGATGCGCAGAAGATATTCGATGGTGAATGCGATGGTGAAGAACCATTCCAAAGCAGTCAGGTAAGTGCCGAATCTTTGCCGGTATATTTCCATACTTTCAAGCAGGACAATGATCACACTGGCTACGATAAAGACCAGGAGCACCACATCAAATGCTTTTCCGGCTGGTGTTTCGGTTTCGAATATCACCTCATGGATACGGTCTCTGGTGGAAGGTTTGTTTCTGGTCATAGTAATTATGGACATTCACGAATGGGAATTTAATAAGAAAATAGGTAATGGCCTGGCCTCTAAATTGGGTTTGTAAGCCTGTTTGGAAATTTTTGCCTTCAGTAACGGATACTTACGAATATTTTCGTTTATTTTTGTTTTAATTCAACGAAGGCCATGTTAGCAAACCTGCGTCGCGATAAAATTCTGGAGTTACTTACCGAAGATGGGTCGGCAAAGGTCGTGGACCTGGCCCGCATCTTTAAGGTAACCGAGGTGACGATCCGTCAAGACCTGGATAAACTGGATAAGGAAGGACTGATTGTTAAAGAACATGGCGGTGCCTATTTAAAAAACGTGGAAGACCAGGTGCGTACGTTTACCCTGGCCCATCAGGAGAACCTGGAACAAAAAGCCGCTATCGCGAGGAAATGTCTGGAATTCATTGATAGTGGAGATACCATAATTCTCGACTCCGGTTCCACGACAACAGAAATAGCAAAACAATTAAAGGGAGTTAAAAATCTGACCATCATCACCAATGCGCTGAACATTGCCTTATTACTTGGTGCTGAGCCGGGAATTGAGGTCATCGTGACAGGTGGTGAATTCAAGCCTCCTACGTTGTCTCTGACCGGGCAGAAAGCTGCCGATTTTTTTAAAGGCCTTAATGTTCAAAAGCTTTTCCTTGCCACGGCAGGAATCTCGCTCAAATCCGGTTTGACTTACCCGTCCATCAGTGATCTGGTGGTCAAGAAAGCCATGATCGATGCAGCCGATGTAACCTATCTCGTTGCTGACAGCACCAAAATCGGGAAGAGCGCTCTCGCAAGTTTGGGTGCTTTATCCCTGATCGATTACATCATTACCGATCTAGGAATCCTGGACAAGCATAAAGCCGTATTTGCAGAACATGAAATCGAATTGATCCTGGCGGATTTGTAAACCTAAAACCAAAACGTGTTATGAATAAACCTGCCTCTTTAGGAATCATCATCGGAAATCGCGATTTTTTCCCTGATCAACTGGTAGAAAAGGCCCGGTTGGAAATTCTCGAAGTATTTGCCAAGCTAAATTTGAGGCCGATTCTGTTAGGCCCTCAAGATACTAAACTGGGTGGGGTAGAGACTTTTCAGGAATCTCGCCGGTGTGCTGAGCTTTTTAAGGAACACCGGGAAGATATTCTGGGGGTTTTGGTTTTGTTGCCCAACTTTGGCGATGAAAAGGGCGTTGCTGATGCATTGAAATTGGCCAACCTCGATGTACCGGTTCTCATCCAGGCTTATCCGGATTCCCTGGACAAAATGAATGTGGTCAATCGCCGTGACTCCTGGTGTGGCAAGATCTCGGTCTGCAATAATTTGTATCAGTACGGGATAAAGTTTTCTCTAACCTCCCAACATGTGGTTAGCCCTTCCGATCCGGTCTTTCATCAGGACTTGCTGGATTTTGTAGCGGTTTGCCGGGTTGTAAATGGATTGCGCAATGTCCGGATTGGAGCCATCGGTGCACGGCCCGGAGCTTTTAATACCGTGCGCTATAGTGAAAAGATTCTGCAGCGGCATGGCATAACGGTAACAACGGTTGACCTTTCCGAAGTGCTTGGCAAAGCTAATAAATTAACAGCGGCTGACCTGCCAGTGCAAGCGCATTTGGAGAAAATACATGATTACGCGCCCCATAGCATCGCACCCAACGAGGCCATGGTCCAAATAGCTAAACTGGATGTGGTTCTTCAGCAATATATGGAAGAACTGGCTCTTGATGCCACTGCTATTCAATGCTGGACCTCACTCCAGCAAAATTATGGTTGCAACGTCTGCACCAGTATGAGCATTATGAGCGAAAACATGCTTCCCAGCGCCTGTGAAGTAGATGTTACCGGAACGCTCAGTATGTACGCCATGCAACTTGCCTCGAATTCGCCATCAGCATTGGTGGACTGGAATAACAATTATGCGGATGATCCCGATAAATGTGTTCTGTTTCACTGTGGTAACTGGGCTAAATCATTTCTACCCGATCTCCAAATAAAAAATGCTCCTATCATCGGCACATCTGTGGGTGTCGAAAATACCTATGGAGCATTGGATGGGCGTACGCCGGCATCACCGTTGACGTTCGGACGGATAAGCACAGATGATCCGCGTGGAGTGATTAAGACCTACCTGGGCGAAGGGAAGTTAACGGATGACCCACTTTCCACCTTTGGAAACCGTGCCGTAGCTCAAATTCCTGATTTGCAAGGATTAATGCAATTTGTCTGCCGCAATGGTTTTGAACATCATGTGGTTATGAACGCTTCAAAAACGGCCCATATCTTAAAAGAAGCGTTTGAGAATTATATGGGCTGGGATGTCTATGTACACGAATAAACTTAAAACTGGCTCAATGAGGAAGGTATTAATCACTGGGATTATAAGCTTTTTCCTGTCAGTCGGCCTGATGGCTCAACCTCAGCGATTAATTGTATTGACCGACATCGAAGCCGATCCCGATGACTCCCAAACGCTGGTGCGACTCCTTCTTTACGCCAACCAAATCGATCTGGAAGGCCTGATCGCCACGACCTCGGTGCACCAAAAATCCAAAATTGCTCCCGAATCGATCCGGAGAATAATCCGGTCATATGGCGAAGTCCAGTCCAATTTGTTGATGCATGAGCCTGGATTTCCTCCTGCATCGGATCTGTTGGCCCTGGTAAAACAAGGACTACCGGTGTATGGAATGCAGGGTGTAGGAGACGGCATGGATTCAGAAGGATCGGAATGGATCATCAAGGTATTGGAAAAAGATGATTCCCGACCGGTGTGGGTATCTGTATGGGGAGGCCCAAATACCCTGGCACAGGCACTTTGGAAAATCGAAAAGACCAGGAGTAAAGCAGAAGCCAACCGATTGATTGACAAACTACGGGTATATACCATTTCCGATCAGGATGACAGCGGAATCTGGCTACGTAAACATTTTCCGGATCTCTTTTACATCGTGAGTCCGGGTGGTTATTTCAATGCTACCTGGATTGCTATTAACCAGCCCTTTGAAGGCATTGATAATGCAACAATAAGCAATAGCTGGTTGCCAGAACATATTCAACAGGCCCATGGGCCTCTCGGTGCCCAATATCCGGACGTGGCTTATGGAATGGAAGGGGATACCCCTTCCTGGCTTAATTTGATCCAAAACGGTTTGAACGTACCTGAGCATCCGGACTGGGGCGGATGGGGAGGAAGATACGAAAACTATCTGCCTACCCAGATCGAAGAAGGATTTACCGGCGGTGTACCCATAGAAGCTGAATCCAGGCCAATCTGGACCAATGCGATTGATACCTTCACTCCCTATGTTCCCAATGAATACGGCAGGGCCATCCGTCCTGATACCATAACCTTTGCGGATAATAAGGTCACCTTGTGGCGGTGGCGGGATGATTTTCAGAATGATTTTGCTGCCAGAATGGACTGGTGTACCCATACCTACCCCGAGGCAAATCACCCACCAGTGCCAGCTTTGGGACACCCTGAAAAATTTACCATGCGGTCTGGAGATGTCTTTTCACTGGATGCAAGTGGTACCACGGATCCGGACGGTGACAGTCTTAGTTATTGGTGGTTCTCCTACCCGGAGGCCGGCACATTTAAAGGAGACAGAAAGCTTTGGTTTTATGCTGAAAACCTTTATGACGTGCATACCATTGTCGCTCCGCAGGTGGAGAAGCCAGAAACCATTCATTTTATTCTTAAGGTAACAGATAAAGGAAGTCCGGCCCTTTCCAGATACAAACGTGTGGTCGTAACCGTCATCCCAAAATAATTTACAGATGAATATTTACCAGATCTTAAAGCGTACCGGATTTACAATAATCTTTATTGTTCCGGTACTCCTTATAGCGCAACCTCAAAGGAATACTGTAGTATCACCGGAGATTCTTGCCGATCATTCCGTGATCTTCCGGGTATTTGCTCCCTACGCCGACACCATCAAACTAAGAGGAACCATGATTGCTGATTTTAGTGAATTGGCCATGGAGAAAAACGATTCAGGCATTTTCGAAATTCAAATAGGACCATTGACCCCAGATATATACGTCTATACCTTTAGAGTGGATGGTGTGGTGACGCTGGATCCCAGTAACAATATTGTCGTCCGTGACGGTTCATATATAGAAAGCCGCCTGATGATCCCCGGGCCAATGACCGACTTATACGATGTTAAAGAGGTTCCTCATGGGAAGGTAGCTGCTGTTTGGTATCCGGCTCCATCGATGGATATGACCAGAAGGTGCCTGGTTTATACACCACCAGGTTACGATCATTCTTCTGCATCTTATCCGGTGTTGTACCTTTTGCATGGCGGAGGAGGCGATGAGGAGGCTTGGATAAGCCGGGGAAGGACAAATTATATCCTGGATAATTTAATTCACCAGGGAAAGGCAAAACCAATGATCGTGGTCATTCCAAACGGCAACAGCAGTGCAACTTCTGCGCCGGGAGAAACGCCCCTGGACCTCCGGCTACAGCAGGAAAGTAATACGCTGGGATTACCTCGGGCAATGGTTGGAGACAAAATTCCCCAAAGCCTGGTCAACGATTTGATCCCATACATTGAGGCCAATTTTCGCATAAAACCAGGACGGGAAAATCGTGCTCTGGCAGGTCTGTCTATGGGTGGATATCAGACCCAAAAAACGACCAACCTCTTCCCGGATCAATTTGACTACATTGGTGTAATGAGTATGGGACTTTATGCTATGTTTGGAAACTACGATAAAGATGTACACATAGCCCAGTTGAAAGCACTGGAGAAGACCAATCCCAAATTGTATTGGATCGCCTGTGGTAAAACCGATTTTCTGGTTCAAAGTGTACGCGACCTCATGACATTATACGACCAGATCGGGTTTAATTATACCTGGAGAGAAAGCGAAGGAGGACATTCATGGAACAATTGGCGTCTGTATCTTTCCGAATTTGCTCCTATGTTGTTTGATAATTTGAAGTAAATGACTAATCGGGAACTCAAGATAAAGTCGATTGAATACCGAAAAAAGGTGCTCCGGTATATTCTTCATGCAAAAGCCGGGCACACCGGTGGCAGTCTGTCTTGTCTGGACATCCTTAATGTATTATACAACGAGGTGATGCATGTATCTCCGTCCAATTTCGCCGATCCGGGACGCGACCGGTACATTCAAAGTAAAGGTCATTCTGTAGAAGCACTCTACGTTGTGCTGGCTGATCAGGGTTTTTTCCCCGAAGAAGATTTATTGACTCTCGGCCGATACCAATCCCCTTACATTGGTCATCCCACCAGAAAAATTCCAGGTATGGAACAAAATACCGGTGCCCTTGGTCATGGCCTGGCTATCTGCGCAGGCAATGCATTGGCTGCAAAAAAAGATGGCCTTCCTCTCCGGGTTTATACGGTTCTTGGAGATGGTGAGATGGCAGAAGGGTCCAATTGGGAGGCGTTAATGCTTGGAGCTCATTATCATCTGGATAACTTGTGCGCCATACTGGATTACAATAAACAACAGATCTCTGGTGACAATGCCGATGTGATGGGACTAGAACCGCTTCGTGCCAAAGTGGAAGCATTTGGATGGGCAGTGAAAGAAGTGGATGGCCATGATGTTGAGGCGCTGTCTGAAACCCTGAAGTGTCTTCCCTTTGAATCCGGAAAGCCTTCGTTTTTGATCGCCCATACCATTAAAGGAAAAGGTGTGAGCTTTATGGAAGGGAATCTCAAGTGGCATCACGGAGTACCAACCGAAGAGCAATTCGATCGGGCCATCCAGGAATTGGATCAAGCGTTACTGGCCATTCATGAAAATGAAAAAATACTTACCACAGACTAATTTCGAAAGCATGGAAACCGTATACACCAAGCTCATACCTAACCAAACTATTTTCGCTGAGACACTGTATTCTTTAGCTGCCAGAAACCGAGGCATCCTGATCGTTACCAGCGATTCCCGGGGGTCAGGGAAGTTGGTTCCTTTTGCTGAAAAATACCCGGACCAGGTCGTCGAAGTTGGGATTGCCGAACAAAATTTGGTAGGAATGGCGGCTGGTTTGGCGAGCATGGGAAAAAAGGTGTTCGCCATTTCACCAGCTTGTTTCTTATCCGCCCGCTCGCTGGAACAGATTAAAAATGACGTAGCTTATTCGGATAACCCAGTCAAATTGGTTGGGATTAGTGCCGGGGTTAGTTATGGGGCTTTGGGTACCACGCACCATAGTTTGCACGATTTTGCGGTATTAAGAGCCATACACAACATGACAATAGTGGTGCCGGCTGACAATTTTGAGACTGGACAGGCAGTGGAACAAGCAGTGCATTTTGATAAGCCACTCTATTTGCGTTTAGGCAAAAAGGGGATGCCCCAATTAAATCAAGGCATCGACCCGGGGTTCCAAATTGGTAAAGGGCGTGTTATTCGGAACGGCGAAGTGCTTTCGTTCATTGGCACTGGTGAGACGGTAGCCATCTGTGAAGAGGCTGCGGCACTTATGGAAGAGAAACTGGGAATGGATTGCCAGGTTATCAGCATGCATACCATCAAACCGCTGGATGAGGCATTGATCATGGACATTGCTAAAAATGGACAGCCAGTCATAACGGTAGAGGAGCATTCGGTCCATGGTGGATTGGGTGAAGCAATTGCCTCCCTGCTGTTTCAACATGGATTTAGGAATCCTTTCAAAATTGTCGGAATACCGGATGAATATACGGTGACTGGCTCCCAGGAAGAGATCTTTAATCATTATGGAATAGCTGCGGAAGGATTGATGCGCAAAGCATTGCATTTGCTTAAATACAAGTCATAGAAATGATGGAGGTTGAATGCTTAATTTTTGAGTGCAAAGAATAATATCCTTAAACCAACAGAATAATGAAGTGGTGTTGCATCGGGTTATTACCGCTTTTCTTAATAGCATGTCAGGCGAATAGCAATGGCCAGGAAGAATCACCTAAGGTGGCAGTGGTCATCTCCACGCTAAATAATCCCTGGTTTGTTGTCCTGGCAGAGTCGGCAGCTGAAAATGCACATTCCCTAGGCTATGAAGCCAAGATATTCGACTCTCAAAACAATCCTGCCATAGAGTCAGACAACTTCGAAAACCTGATTGCATCCGGGTATGATGCTATTCTGTTTAATCCTACCGACGCAGACGGTTCCATCGGGAATATCCTCAAGGCTAAGGCTGCCGGTGTCCCAGTATTTTGTATGGATCGTGAAGTAAATTCGGACGATGCTGCTACCAGCCAAATCCTTTCGGATAATTATTCGGGCTGTGTTGAGATCGGGGTAAAGTTTGTCAAAGCACTGGAAGGTCAGGGTAAATACGTCGAACTCCTGGGCCTGGTGGGAGATAACAATACCTGGGCAAGATCCGGCGGTTTTCATTCTGTAGTAGATGTATTTCCCGACCTGCAAATGGTCGCTCAGCAAAGCGCCGATTTTGACCGCAATAAAGCATTGGAAGTCCTGGAAACTATTTTGCAGGCTCAACCCGATATCAAGGCTGTTTTCTGTGGAAATGATGCGATGGCGATGGGAGCTTTCCAGGCGCTGCAAGCAGCAGGCAAGTCAGACCAGGTAAAGGTTTTTGGCTTTGATGGGGCAGCCGACGTGATTGAAAAAATCGCTGAAGGAAAGATCGTAGCCACAGGAATGCAGTATCCAAAAGTTATGGCAAAAACGGCAGCTGGATATGCCGACGAATACTTCAAAGGACGCAGGGATTTTCCGCAGCGGGTCCCCGTGGAAGTTGAGTTGGTTGATGCAGATAATGTAAAGGAATATTTGCAATGAAGAAGATCTACAAATACGGAATCCTGGTCATCACTTTTGCCTTCCTGGGTTATAATTCCGTTTATTTTAAAAAACTAAGTGAGATTCAGTCGCAGGACAAAGTAGAGATTGATTATAATGCGTATGCGGATTCATTGTATTACAAGGGAATGTTTGAAAGCAATCATGCCGTAGAGCTTTCTGATTTACTGTCTGCAATAAGGTCCGATCCAGAACATGCATTTACAGAATTTGGTAATCGTTTGGGTATTGGTAACTCGGCCTATTTTCTGGTGAAATGTCAGGGGACGATTTCAGCGATGCACAGTGATGGTTTTCAGATCACCATGGTCAATGGCGAAATCATTGATATCAATACCAAATACATCTTTGGAAATGCCTTGCGTGATGCATCGGGACTCGTCAAATTGACCGACTTTAAGACCAATTCTGAATTTAACCGGGTGTCTGAAGCACTCAATACACTGATCCGAACCACTATTTTACCACCTGTTTTGGAACAACTAAACAACGGTGAACCAGTCAGGATTATTGGTGCTATGAAGCTAAATAAAAAGGAATTGGACAATCCTGATTTGGAGATCACTCCATCGCAAATTATTCCAGAATAATGTTGTTGGAAGCCAGGAATATTTCCAAGTCATTTCCGGGGGTTAAGGCACTCTCTGCAGTGAGTCTGGGTTTCCATTCCGGCAAGGTCAATGCGATCCTGGGTGAAAACGGAGCCGGAAAATCAACTTTACTGAAGATCCTCACCGGAGAATACCCCTCCTACGAAGGTAGTATATACCTGGATAACCAACCTGTCCGGTTTGCTACGGTCAGGGAGGCCCAAAATGCCGGAATAGTGATAATCCACCAGGAACTTAATCTGATCCCTCAGTTAACGGTGGCTGAAAATCTCTTTCTCGGTCGTGAACTAAACACCGTGCTTGGAATAATGGATACGGTCAAGATGAACCGTCAAACCCAGGAAGTCCTGGAGAAAATTAAATTGGATATTCCTCCTCAAACGCGCGTCAGGAGTCTTAAAGTCGGTGAACAACAGTTGGTAGAAATCGCGAAAGCATTGCTTGCCGATGCCTCCGTGATCCTCATGGACGAGCCGACCTCAGCCCTAAGTGATACCGAAATAGAAAACCTGCATCGCATCATCAGGGAGCTAAAGGATGAAGGCAAAACCATTGTTTACATTTCACATAAAATGGATGAGCTCTTTCGCATTGCTGACCACTATACGGTTTTGCGAGATGGAATAATGGTAGGCGCCGGTAAGATGGTTGATACAACGGAGCATGAATTGATACGCTTGATGGTAGGACGTGAAGTAAAGATATTACCAAAAGAAGCGGCATTGAAACAAGGTAAAGTAGTGTTCCAGGTCGCAGATCTGAGCTTACAGCACCCTTACGATCGAAATCGTATGGTATTACGTGACATTTCATTTGCTTTACATAAGGGTGAGATCCTGGGAGTTTTCGGTTTAATGGGTGCGGGTCGCACAGAGCTACTCGAGACCCTCTTTGGTTTGCATCCTGCCCGTAGTAGTTACCGGTTGCACATTGAAGGAAAGGATTGTTATTTTAAATCACCACAAGCTGCCATTCGCCATGGGTTGGCCTTTGCTACCGAAGATCGAAAATCTGAAGGACTTATCCTGGGAATGGATATTGCAGAAAATATTGGTTTACCCACAGTGATGCAATCGTCTGTCTTACATCCGGCTAAGGAGAAAAAAATAGCTCGTTCCTATGTGGAACGGTTGATGATCAAAACGCCATCCGTAAGTCAGCTGTGTCGAAATCTTAGTGGTGGAAACCAGCAAAAAGTGGTTCTGGCCAAGTGGCTATCCACCCAGCCCAGAATCTTGATGATGGATGAGCCTACCCGAGGTATCGACATCAAAGCCAAGCAAGAATTATATGAATTGATGAAAAACCTGGCCAGCACCGGCATGAGCATCCTGCTCGTGTCTTCTGAGATTCCAGAGATTCTCACGTTATCCGATCGGATTCTGGTGATGTCGGAAGGACGCATTACCGGGTATTTTACTGCTGACGAAGCGGATGAAGACAAATTGTTAAAAGCTGCCTTGCCAGCATAAGCAAAACGGATGAAGAATTTGACTTTAAATAACCAACTCCTTAAAAAATCGCAATCCCTGATTGCACTGTTTATTTTATGTCTGCTTATCGCCATACTCTCAGACAAATTCCTTTCAACGGCAAACCTGTGGAATGTCCTGCGCCAAATTTCAGTTAACGTCTGTATAGCAGTAGGAATGACGCTGGTGGTGCTGATGGCAGGCATTGACCTGTCGGTTGGGTCGGTACTGGCATTATCGGGTGCGATATGTGCAGGACTGATCAAATTCGGTATTGCTTTTGAATCGATGGACTTGTTTGTAGGGTTCACAGTTTTAGGAGGAATCCTGGCGGCAATGTTGGTTGGTGGATTGTTAGGCCTTTTCAATGGGTGGGTCATTACCCGTTTTGTGGTGCCACCGTTTGTAGCCACGCTGGCAATGCTTACCATCGCCCGGGGTTTGACCATGCTTTATACCAAAGGGATACCCATCTCAAATTTAGGTCCCGGTTTGGAATACATCGGTTCTGGATGGCTAATAGGGATTCCCGTTCCGGTTTGGATCTCCATGTTTGTCGTCTTGATTTTTGTTTTCATTAGCAAAAGGACTGCTTTTGGAAGATACATCTATGCCATCGGGGGAAATGAAAAAGCTGCTTTTCTTTCAGGCATCAACATAAATCGCATCAAACTGGCGGTCTATGGATTGGCGGGTATGTTAGCTGGAGTAGGAGGAGTGCTGGTAACAGCCCGTCTGAATTCCGCTCAACCCAATGCCGGGATGACCTATGAGTTGGATGCCATTGCAGCGGTCGTGATCGGGGGCACATCCCTTTCCGGCGGGGTGGGCTCGGTCACGGGTACGGTTATCGGAGCTGCGATCATTGGGGTGCTTAATAACGGATTAGTCTTATTGGATGTATCCCCATTTTGGCAACAAGTTGCTAAAGGCATAGTAATCCTGTTTGCGGTGATCATCGACAAAATGAACCGTAATGAAGCATGACGAATAAGGGTTATATACTGGCGATTGATCAAGGGACAAGCAGCACCAAATGCCTGGTTTTTGATGCAGCGGGCCAGGTCGTGGTGAAATCCACGTCTGCTTTGCATACGGATCATTATTCGAATGGTTTTGTGGAACAGGATCCTGAAGGCATTTACCGGAATGTTATCGAAGCCGTAAGTGCTACGCTGGACGCATTCATTCATAAAGGATTCAAATTTGCAGACATCACCTGCTGCGGGATCAGCAATCAACGGGAAACGTTCCTTCTTTGGGATGCCTGGGGAAGGGCGGTGACTCCTGCTGTGGTCTGGGCTTGCAAGCGATCCACCGCTATTTGCGCTGATCTAAAGGAACTTGGACAGGAGCAGTTGATCCGTGAGCGAACCGGACTTATCCTGGACCCTTATTTTTCGGGTACAAAGCTTCTGTGGCTCATAAGACATAATAACGAACTTAAGAAGCGCCTAGATAATGGAGAAATCTTTTTTGGTACGGTCGATTGCTGGTTATTGTATCGGCTAACTGGTGGCAAACGACATAGAACCGACCATACAAATGCCAGCAGAACTCTCCTTTTCAATATCCACACCCTAAGTTGGGATATGGAAATATTAAAGTTGTGGTGCTTGGAAAATCTCCGGTTACCAGAAGTTTATCCTTCGGCATTCGATTATGGGGAGAGTGACTTTGAAGGTTTGTTTCCACATCAGCTATCCATCACTGCTCTAATTGGCGATTCCCATGCAGCAGCTTTTGGCGAGGGTTGTTTTGATCAGGGTACTGGAAAGGTGACCATGGGTACTGGTAGTTCTATCCTGATGAATACCGGCACTTTGCCTATAGAGTCAAAGCATGGACTTTTGAGCACGATATGTTGGTCTAAAAAGGGTAGGGTGGATTATGCATTGGAAGGGGCTATTGTTGCTTGTGGCTCAACGCTGGAGTGGCTAAAAAACGAACTAAATCTTTATGATGATCCACGAGACACCGAACGTATGGCTCAGTCTGTTCCGGATAATGCCGGAGTTTACCTCATTCCTGCATTTAGTGGTTTGGGGGCACCACACTGGCAGATGAACCGGCGGGCTTCTATTGAGGGAATGACTTTTGGGACAACTAAAAATCATATTGTGCGTGCTGCCCTGGAATCCATTCCTTACCAGATTAAGGATGTCCTCGAAGCCATCGAACAGGATATGGGATCGCCGGTGCAAGACATCGCTGTCAATGGCGGTATTGCCAACAATGGATTTGTTATCCGTTTCCTTGCCGATCTGTTGCAAATTAAACTGAAGAAACGTCAGAATTCGGATGTGTCGGCACTGGGTGCGGCGTATATGGCAGGACTGCAGAGTGGGATTTATAATGGCATTAATGAGCTAAAAGAAATAAATAGTCAACAGACCACGGAGGTTTATCCTCAATCAGAAAATAGCGCAATCCTGGAGTGGTATGCGGGGTGGAGAAAGTACGTTAATATCAGGAGCATTTAACTGAAAGTGCTTATGATCTCAAACCAGAAATGATAAAAATTCCTCAATGTATTTCCGGGATTCTCTTTCATATCCAACAGTATCCACATACCTGGACGGTATTTCTGCCAATTGGGCTTGAGGTAGATGGTTAAATAAGATTTCTCCATAATGAAAGGGATGCACAAAATCCTGGTGACTGGCGAGTATCAATACCGGTATTTGGATCCGCCGCAAATCTTTCAAGTCCTGGATCGGGCGATCGGCCCACATGTTGTGGATAATGTGATAGGCGTAATTCGGAAGATTGCTTAGTGCATGGTTTTTTAGTGATTCTGCCGAACCGGGTTCTTTCCTTTCCCAATATTTGTATTCTTCGGATTCCATCAACATCTCTGGATTTCCTCGTTTTATGAGATCAGCCAATAGGCCAGACAGTTTAAGATTCTCCGGAAATGCCACATCCAACCAGGCTGGACGAACAAGTATCAGCGCCCGGACATACTCCGGGTAGCGTAGGGCGATGTTTAGTGCTATGCCTGACCCCATAGAGATTCCTCCAAATACAGCATTCTGAATTTGTAGGTGATCTGCCAAAGCAACCAGATTATCGGAAAATCGATCAAAAGAAATATCGTCCGGTCTGGTGAAAGGTGAAGTTCCATGACCCATTGAATCCATCGAGATCAACTGGACACCATTTAGGTTGTTGAGTAGAACTTGAGGTTGGGTGCGCTCGGAACCCAAACCGTGTTGGAAGAAAAAGGGAAGGCCGGAGCCCTGGATTGAATACTGGAATGAATTTTTCATTCCAGTAAAATAGTGAGGCGCTGTTAATTAATGCATTTTTTGGGGTCTTCTCGTTGATCACGAGTAAGTTTATTAACTAACCGCCAGACGAAACAGCTAATGTTATGGATTAACTTTAGCATTAATTTGCCTTAGCCGGTAGGTGTGTCAGTCACTTAATATCCAATCATCCGCTCCTTCTTCCAATAGCGGATAACGCTTATGAACCCAGTTGTAAAAGGTGCTTGAGGATGTGAACTTTGTAAAATCAATCTCCACCTCCACACCGGCATCGATGGCGCGGCGGTATTCTTTAAGCCCCCTGACAACTGAATCCAATCTCCGCTCCTGATAGGTTTCATCAAAATCCCGAAGCTCACTTGCGGACATGACATATCGTTCAATCGGTAGCCACAGTAGCACAATCTGGTCCTTCAGGGCTGCCTGGAAATGTTCGGTATCGGACAAAAATTGTTTGAGAAACGACGATTCCAACCCAAAAAAGGGGCGGCGCCATCCTCGTTCCTCCATCCAGTGCCGGGT
>Ga0116152_10002706_pt1 | contig 14413 bp, 13 predicted proteins | sample AD_UKC119_MetaG_FD_89894 | JGI IMG/M metagenome (GOLD analysis project Ga0116152, IMG submission 89894) | Active sludge microbial communities of municipal wastewater-treating anaerobic digesters from Hong Kong - AD_UKC119_MetaG | ecosystem: Engineered > Bioreactor > Anaerobic > Digestate... | reverse complement strand
TGGGACAAGCTAAAGGTATGTAAATATCATAATTTTTTTAACCAATCAGCCCTATTTGTTAGCACATTGGCAAGTCACACGAGCCACGCTCAAACCAAAACTTACCAAAGAGCTAACAAATACCAGCCTTGTTACCGCCTTTAAGGGCGGTTTGGGGTTTGCCCTCCCACAAAAAACAAAATAAAATCGTGCTCCGTATTAAGGTCTGTGCAGATTGACAAGAAAACTGTTAAATTTGTTATAACTAGTAACGAGTTGACTTTGAAGAATAAACACCAGCATACAACAATCTGTATATGTCATAGCCGTTTTAGTGCGTAATTGTAGGTTCGTTTCCCGCATCTACTTCTTCTCGGCTTGACAGGAAAGAAGCTCGAAATCGGCTACGTCACATACAGGTGACCGTTAGCAACAAGGCAAAACAAATCCTGCCCAGATTTTGAATAAAAAAGAAATAGAATTCAACTGCTTCTCAAACTTCTCTCAGCTCTATTTTGGGAATAAGATATTATTTGAGCAACCAGACCCTCCCGCACCCGATATTCTTTTTAAATTAAATAATAAAAGAATAGGATGCGAACTGACGACGATTTATATCGACAATGAACCTGGTAAAAAGTACTCAGCAACAAGGAAAAATGAGTCAATTCAGAAAATAATCTGCAGAAATGTGCGAAGATGGTTGGTCAAGAATATACCCGCCAAGTTTGAAATACACCTCTACTTCAGAAACATATCAATCCCAGACTCACAAATAAGCAAAGTATCAAACAAGATTATTCAGGTGATTGAAAATCATATATCAGAACTTAATTTGGAAGAGTTTTCACGTATTTTCATTGATGATTACAATATCATACCTGATGAAATTGGTTACATAAGCATATGTACATTTCCAAGACTAACAAAAACCTATGTAAATCAGGCTGGTAGTAGTTTTATTCCCAAACTAAATAAGGAAAAGATAATTTCCAATATTAGCCATAAAGAAAAACTAATAAAAAACTATTGTCATCTGACAGATTCAAATTGGCTCTTACTTATAATCAATGAGAGTCTCTTTAGTTCAGAATTTGATATTGACGAAGAAAAATATGAGTACATCGAAACAATCTTTGAAAAAGTATTTATTTTCTCACAACGAGACCAAAAAATATTGATTATAAAGTAATTAATGACAGCCCAGTTGCTAACACGGACAATATGGGTAAGTTGTTTGTCACACTTTTTGCTTTTGCTCCTGCTCCTAAGACAAATTCGTAATGCCGCTAAACCCGGACACGCGCATCTGCACGCAATTAAGTTTTCTGTACCTTGACAGCTTTCTGGTTCCGAGATAAATTGTACCGCGACACTGCGCAAGTGCCCGCAACCAAAATTGTAAACGGGGATAAATTCGCGGCTCCGATCAAACTTGTACCGCGACACGCGTAATGTTCTTTAAAATTTGTACCCGGACGGCAAAAAGTGCGCCATACCCTCCTTGCACCGGGACAGTTTACTGGCTAAAGAACTTGGACCCTGCCCGGTGCTTGCGTCGGGTAACACAACCTCCCCATATTGCCGGGCCGTTAGCAATAATTCATTGCCTATCTGACAGATACAACGAATTTTTAACATTGAATGATTAAATCATTAAAACTAAAAGACAATGTATAGGATCATTTTTAAGTACAAATATCAAATTGGCATTGCAACTATTTTTGTAGGAATCATCCTTGGAATAATCCTTGGCAATTATCTAAATGATTACATCGATACAAAAAGACAAGAAAATTACTACTCAATTAGTGAGTTTGTTGTTTTTATCTTAAATTACTTTGGCTGGCTAATCTGGTTTCTGCCAGGAATAATTCTATGTTGGATAGTTTTTAAATTCTTGATTATTCCAGCTGAAAAGAAAAACGAAAAGTAAGTATCCGATTTTGTTTTTCAAACAGATAACCCATTTATGAAAGATTAGTTGCACCCTCTTTAAAAGCAATTTAATTTCAAAATTGATTACTAACATTCACGACCTTTCAATTTGGATTAATAATAGAATAACAAAGCAAAATGGAAACTTGGACTCTGCCATCAAAAGTTCATAAACTGATTTATAAAAGGAAAAAACACGAAGCACTTGGGTATTTAAGCGAAATCACAGCGATTAATACTGGAGGAGTATTTGCAGAAACCGACGAGAGTTATTTGAGATATGTCGGGTATTTTAGAATCCAATTATTATTGGAATGGGGATTCTTTAGAGAAGCTCTTGCATGGGCTTGTCTTGAATGTGAATTATATCCTGAAAACAATGAGGTAATTTTCATTAAAGAAAACATAAAACAAAAAATCAGAAACCTTCCGTCAAAGAATCAAGAAAAAAAATCTAAAACAAATTTCAAGTCAATTTGGGGTAAAATAGCTGGAATGAGAGAGCTCAAAGCTATAATCGAACGCGATCTAATATTACCATTTAGCGAACCCGAGGAATATAAGAAGTATAATCTTCAGACACCTAATGGATTCTTATTCTATGGACCACCCGGTTGTGGCAAAACCTTGATTGCAAAACAGATAGCAAACATTTTAAAATTCAACTTTATAGATGTAGCTCCGTCTACAACTGGGAGTATTTATGTTCATGGAACACAGAATAAAATTAAAGACTTGTTTGCAGATGCAAGAAATAAAAGGCCTTCCTTAATTTTTATTGATGAGGTTGATGCCTTTGCGCCAAATCGAACTGCAAATGATGTTGGATATCATTATCAATCAGAAGTTAACGAAATGCTTATTCAATTGAACAATGCTTTTGAAAATGGCATCCTTGTGATTGCTGCAACTAATTTCAAACATAAAATTGATCCAGCAATCCTTAGACCTGGGAGAATCGATAAAAAAATCTTTGTTGGGCCACCAGATTATGAAGCTAGACATGATGCTTTCAAATTGTATTTAGAAGGGACACCTCATACTCCCATTAGATGGGATTACTTGCTTGAAGAAACTGAGAACTATACTTTTGCAGAAATAAAATACATTGTGGATGAGGCTAAAAGACTTGCCCTTGAACAATCAAAACCAATTGACCTTAATTTCCTAATGAAAGCAGTTATCGAGAATCCCCCTTCCCTTACTTCTAAAGAACTTGAAAAATATTTAAAGTAGACTAACAGTTGATAAATCAAGGATAATTAAATATTTCTGCCGATGAGAAGACCACCGTGAATCCTAGCTTATACCATAAACACCCTAACACTTTTTATAGTAATATGGACTTAGTTGGAATTCGAATGGCTGGTTGAACCGATGTTTCAGAAATGATTAACTTTGTTAACAAATGTATATCATTGGTTTCATATTAATTCTCGTCTTGATTTTTATTCCAATTCTTGGGTCACCTGAATCGGTGACTCATCATGATCATACTGAAGAGGAAACAGAAATTGTCCTAGACTTTTCCAACGATCCCCTGCCAATCATTTATAGTGATAAAGCAATTGGAGGTGATTTTATTTACAATGATGTAAAGTAATATTATAACAGAACTATTGCTAACACGGACAATATGGGTAAGTTGTTCGTCATGGTTTTTGCGGATGCTGCACCCACTATAAATTCGTCATGGTTCTTGTACCCGGATACGCGCCATTGGTTCCAACTTAAATTCAGGTAAACCTGGACAATTTTCTGGCTTCGGTTCGGCATTGTACCGCGACACTGCGCAGGTGGTTGTTAATTAAATAACAGTACCGTGATATGTTTTCTGCACTTAATCAACTTTGTACCGCGACCGCGCCTGGCTCCGAAAAACATTGCACCATGATGGCAAAAACCACGCCGTACCCTCCTTGCACCGGGACAGTTATATGGCTCGCCTGCCGGCGAGTACCGGGATTGTTGCCGGATGCTGCGTCAGGTAACACAACCTCCCCATATTGCCGGGCCGTTATGGGCAAGCCATTGATAACATGACTGTTAAGTAAATAACAATAAAATATCTGTACCCTTGAAAGCTTAACAGTGACAAGAAAACTCTGTGCTTTCTATCGGGACTTGCCCACGAGCAAAAATTTTAAAATTCAACCCACATTGCAGCACATTTGCAAACCCGCACAAGCCAACACATTAACCAGAGGTTTGCAAAAGAGCTGCAATGAGATTTATTGTCTAAATTTGGCATATGACCGATGTTCACGACAAAAAGACTAGAAGCTTTAACATGAGCCGAATAAGATCCAAAGGCACAAAACCGGAGATTTTAGTTCGAAAATATTTGTTCAATAAAGGGTTTAGATATCGATTGAATGTTAAAAATCTTCCAGGAACTCCTGACATAGTTTTACCAAAATATAAAACTGTCATCTTTATCCATGGCTGTTTTTGGCACGGACATGAAGGTTGTAAATTCTTTATATTACCAAAAACCCGTGTGGAATGGTGGCAAAAGAAAATAACTCATAATAAATCTCTGGATGTTGAAAATTTAGCAAAATTGAAGTCGCAGGGGTGGAATGTAATAACTATTTTTGAATGTGAGTTGAAAAAACAAAAAAGAGAACATACACTAAGTGGAATCACAACTTTATTATATTGATTTATTTGCGGGCGCCGGAGGGATGTCAGAAGGATTTATGCGTGCTGGTTTTGTTCCAGTAGCTCATGTCGAGCACAATACTTCAGCTTGTTTTACCCTTAAAACTCGTATGGCCTATTATTACCTTAAGCAGGCAAAAAAGGAAGACATTTATTATTCTTACTTAAGGGGAGACATGAATCGTAATGAATTCTACTCTTACATTCCATCAGAAGTACTCGATTCTGTAATTAATAAAAATATTGGAAAGGAAAACCTTTCAATTTTTAAGACAATTGACTCTATTTTGGGTGGGAAAAAAATAGACCTAATTATCGGTGGCCCACCCTGTCAAGCATATTCCTATCTAGGTCGGGCGGCATTAAAACATAAAAAGGTTGATGAAAGGAACACTCTTTATATTCATTATGGTAGATTCCTGAAAAGATATAAACCAAATGTATTTGTTTTTGAAAATGTGCCAGGGTTGCTGAATGCTGGGAACGGCAGGTACTATAGCAATCTAAGAAAGTATTACAAAAGATTAGGTTATAATATTGAAACTCATAAATTTAATGCCTATAACCATAATGTAATTCAAAACAGAGAAAGATTAATAATAGTCGGTTGGTTAAAAAGATTTAATTTTAGATATCCTGAAATAGATAGTTCCGAAAATCAATTCACTCGTGATGACATTTTTTATGACTTGCCTCCGATTCAGCCAGGTCATAACAAGAGATTATCCGACTATTTATTGCCAGCCAATGAATACCTTTCAAAGACTGAGATTAGAAATGGTTTAAACTTTGTGACCCAACACATCACCCGGCCTCACAATCAGAGAGATTTAAAAATCTATAGCCTTGCTATTCAAAAACTTAATGATGGGATAAGGCTTAAGAATAATGAAGTGCCTCTTGAGATTAGGACACAACAAAACACGGTGGATTTCCTAGATAGATTTAAGGTCGTGGGAACGATTCCACATGCAATGATTGCACATATTGCGAAAGACGGTCATCATTATATACATCCGGACCATAATCAATTACGTTCAATATCAGTAAGAGAAGCTGCAAGAATTCAATCATTTCCAGATGATTACTTCTTTGAAGGATTTAAAGAAGGTCAATCGAGAACATCTGCATTTATGCAAATCGGTAATGCGGTACCACCACTTTTTGCTGAAAAGATAGCAAAAGTAATTTTTAATCAAATGTTTAAAAAATGACCATAACATTCAAAGATATCTTAAATCAAAAATCATGGGATAACTATGAAGATTATGTTCAAGAAGGAATTCATGAATATTCATCAGAGCTTTCAAAAGATATTGCTCAAGGGAAAAAACATAAACAAAAGATCCGTGAGTTTCTTGAAGAACATTTTGAAATCAAGCAAATTCCAACAAACCTTGATCCAGAACTAAAACTTCTATCGAATGGTGAAGTTGTCGGAATTGATGGTACCATTGCAACTCATAAAACTATTACTGGAACAATGGCACAAATTGGTGTTGTCGCTGTTAATTACTTAAATGATAGGATTCAACACTCATACTTTATTTCAGAAGCAAGATATAAAGAGGATATAAAAGAGGTTACAGACTACCTTTTTTCACATGAACCATTAAATAAAGTTGTTTCAAATCCAGTACTAAGAGCCGCACTTCAGGTAAGAGAAAGAGAACTTGGTTTGAATGATAAATTTAAAGATAAATATAAAATATATCATGGTCCTCTAATCCCTTTCGAGATGCTAGCTAATCCGGGGAAAGCGGAATTGAAAATCTTGGAAGTTACACTGGAAATACTGGAAAGAATAATTTCAAATAAAAAATGCTTTAGCATTGTTTCCAGATCGCAAAATGATGCTTATATCCGAGTAGGATTATCTTTGAATCCCGGGGAGTATATTCAACTTAAGAAATCAATCGGATTGGAGATACTGGAAGACAGGACTCTTCTCAAAGACAAAGACAGATGGCGAGAAGAGGACTATTTAATGGTAAATAACTTCATTCAAACCAGGGCGACAAACATTAAAATCGGAGTAATAAAAGTTTCCCATCGACCTTATATATTTCATGCTCATGAATCTGTATTTGATTTAGCAGCAAGACTTATTGCCCGTGACTCCTTGTTTCAGAAAGAAAAAGGATTCCCACTGCTTGTTGATTACGCTGATAATCTTTGTTCTACTTATTTTAAGGCGAGTGACTTCAATAAAATTATTGAATATCAACTTGCAAAGGAAGGTGAATTCCTTTCTGAAATGTCAGAAGAAACTCTTAGACAAAAATAGATTATGGAACTTGACAGAAAACTAGCTTTAGGTTATGTTAATTTTGACTCCGGCGCCGGATTAAACAACGAGGTTGAAATCAGAATTCCATTTACCAAACTTAAGGAGTTATCAAGAGGCAAATATATTATTATTCCTCACGATTCAGATGATAATTTCTACCTTGCCAGGCTCACTAAAGGCCCCTTCTTTACCCCAGATGCAGTCAGTAGAGACTCGGCATTCGCTAGAGCCTCAATAATACAAGCTGGAGAAATTGCTTTTCTTCCAGATTACCATGGTATATGTTTCTGTGAGTTAATTGGGCTATTCCATTATAATTCTTCACATCTATCAGGCATCCAGACCCGACCCCAACCAAAATCCCCTGTTTACAATTTACCACATGAGAAAATTCAGGAATTGCTAAGGCTTAAAGGGAATATGTATCTTGGTCAATTAAGTGGTTATGAGGGAATTCGTGTATATCTTGATGCAAATTCAAAAATTGTTCTTCCAAGAAATATCGGAATATTCGGTACTGTAGGTTCTGGAAAAACAAATTCCTCACAAGTACTTATTGAAGAAGCAAGCTCTTCTGGATGGTCTGTAATTGTACTCGACGTCGAAGGAGAGTATATTTCATTGGACAAACCAAACTCGGAACTCGAGCATAACATTGGTCTGAAAAAGAAGGCTGAACAATATCAGATAATTCCTTCTGGCTTGGAACATTTCCAAGTTTATCATCCTGCTAAAACTGATAGTAGAAGAGACGATGCACTTGAATTCAGTATCCCTTTTGGAAGTCTTTCTCCATATGAACTATCAGCGATAATGGGGATGAATGAAACTCAAGAAGATAGATTTATTGACCTTTGGGATAAACAAGTTGCAGAAATTACGACAACGCCTAATAAAACTAAGAATCCAAAGAACCAATGGAAAGCAATTGAAAATGATGAGTTTATTGAAGAACCAGAATATCCAGATTTGACAATTGATTCATTGCTTACCCGGTTAAACATAGAAGTTCAGGAGCAAAAAGGATCTTCCAAAGCTTCCTGGTTAGTAGTAAAAAGATTATTAAATCGTTTAAGGAGATTTGGAATATTTGATTCAACTGAAGACCTGATAAATACTTCTGATTTATTAATACCTGGAAAAGTTAGCGTTTTAGATTTAAGTAATTCCTATACGGTACAAGTAAATAATATTGTCATTGCATATCTGCTTCGTAAAATTTTTGACCAGAAAATTAAAAACCCGGATCTGCCACCAACAATAATAGTTATTGAAGAGGCACATACATTTGTAAGCAAAGATAATGCAGCTAAGATGGAGGCACTTTTAGACAGGTTGCGTGAAGTAACAAGAAGAGGAAGAAAACGTTGGTTAGGTTTATGTTTTATTTCTCAGCAACCTTCTCATTTACCCGAAGAGATATTTGAATTATGCAACACTAAAATAATTCATCAGACGACTGGCTCCCGCAATTTAAATGCACTTAAGATTTCTGGAGGCAACGTTAATGAAGCAATTTGGGATGACGTTCCAGTTCTTGGTCAGGGAAGAAGTATTATAATTTCGCCCCAATTCCAACACCCGATAATGACAAATATGAGAATATGTAAAACAAATAGAGAACATACTGATTAATTTATGCCTACAAAGACTGTTTCATTCACACCTAAAGCCAGGCTAATCAAGATTCTTGGTGAGCACCTAATAAAAGATGCAACTGTCGGATTATTGGAATTAGTTAAAAATAGTTATGATGCTGATTCTACTATATGTGAGATACATATGAGCTCATTGAATAAAGATAATGCTAAGATCATAATCAAAGACAATGGATCTGGAATGGATTTGGAGACTTTTTTAAAAAAATGGATGAATCCTGCAACTGGTCATAAAGAGGAACAAAAGAAGAATAACGAAAGAACTAGTCTCGGCAGATTGCCTTTGGGTGAGAAAGGAGTAGGTAGATTTGCCGCTCAGCAGATTGGTAACAAATTGAAACTAATATCTAAATCAATTAATTCACCACAGGAGTTGGTGGTAAATGTTGATTGGAAGAAATTCGAAAACAACAAACTTGATCTCGTTGATGTAGAAGTTGAATATAAACTTCAAACACCCATCAACTTTAAAGAATATGATGATACTGGTATCATATTGGAGATTACTGATCTTAAATATCAATGGAGTGAACAAAATATTAAAAATTTATCTGGGGCTTTGAAAAGAATGAAAAGCCCTTTTAAGAACATAAATGATTTTCAAGTATCACTTAATTTTTATGATTGCCCTTCTGAGTTTTCTGCGTATGAAAATCTTGAGTTAAGCGATATTCTTAATAAAGCTCATTATAAACTTTACGGGATTGTTGATAAAACCGGTCAATTAGATTTTGAATATGAAAGCAATCTCCCCGGGCAGGATAAACAGTTTAGAAAAGACCAAATGAACCTTAGAGAATTTGGTAATGTTGCAGATATTCAAGATCCTTTTGAGTGTGGTGGTTTTATTATTAATTTTTACCATTATAATAAAACCCTTGATAAGAAATCCGGATTTGTAAAAAAAGATATTGACGAATTAAGTGGAGTTAGTGTTTTTCGTGATGGGATTAGAATATTACCATATGGAGAAAAGGGAAATGACTGGCTTGGCCTTGACAATCAACGTGTTCAAGATACTTCCTTCATTGGAAATGATACAATTATTGGACTTGTCGAGATAGATCAAGTTGAAAACCCAAATCTTATTGATAAAGCTAATAGAGAAGGGTTAATTGAGAATAAGTCTTATATCCATTTTAAAACACTAGTGTTTGCCTGTGTTGATTTTCTCTATAAAGAAAAACTTAAAGACAAATCCAAGGAAGATAAGCTTAAGAAAGAAAAGAAAGATATATCCCAAAAGTTTCTTGCAGTAAAAAAAACCTTGGAGAAAACTGCAGAAGAGATTTTGAGCAAAAATCCAAATCTGGAGGACGAAGTTATTAATAATTTCAAAAAAACTATTGATTCTATTGCTGATCTTCAAACTCATTTTAATGAAGCTGTGGAAGATCTCGAAACTTCCAATAAAAGACTATTTCATCTTGCAGGAACTGGCCTTGCAGCTGAAAGATTTACGCATGAATTTTCCAGGTTGGTATCTGGAGCAAACGATTCTCTATTACGATTGAGGAATCTAATTGATATTAAAGTCCCAAAAGTAAAAAAAGAAATAGATACAATTTATGGGGCCCTAGAAGCACTTAGAAATGACATTAAACTTCTGGGTCCAGTATTTTACATAAAGAAAGTTGCGCAAGAAAAAGAGTTGGATTTAGAAGAAATCATTTCCAATTCATTGCTTCTAATGGAAAGCAGTTTAAATAAAGCAAGTATTAAGGTCGAAATCTTAGGCTCAAATTTTAAGACGAAAATGAGGGAAGGATCCTGTATGCAAATTTTTGTTAATCTACTCGACAATTCGGTTTATTGGTTATCGAAAAAGACTGAAACTGATAAAAGACTTATAAAAATAATCCTTGAATCAAGGACCAAATCAATTTATTTTACTGATAATGGCCCTGGTGTTGTAGCACGATATAGAGAGAAAATTTTTGAACCATTTTTCTCAATGAAAGGGGAGACTGGAAGAGGTCTTGGATTATATATTGCTAAGGAAATATTGGAAGAAATTAAAGGTGATATTTTCTTAATTAATAAGGACGATTTCCCAGGTCTAATGGAAGGAGCTTCATTTAAATTAGTTTTTTCCCAATCTGAAAATGAATTATGAACAACATTTTATTAATTGAAGAAGAGGAAGACCTAGCTAATAGACTAAAGACTGAATTTGAGTCTAATAATATTAATGTCTATATTTGCAAGGACCGAAAGTCTGCTGAAATATATATAAATGATAGCCATCAATTTGATGCAGTAATATTGGACTGGTTTTTTGAAAATCCGGAAGACAGCATTGTAAGTAAACTCATTTTAAAAAAGCTTAATAAAAGGCACTTCAGACCAGTGTTTATTTATACTAATAATAAATCTGATTTTGACCAAACGCCATCTATCGAAATCGACTTTCCAGAAAATCTCATAAGTTGCCATCCAAAGGAAACTGGTTTATCAGAGTTAAGAGAAAAGATTGATTATCTGCTTGCAAATAATATTACTCTCCAAATTGCTGAAACATACAGAAAATCAATTCATAGGACTTTTGAGGAAGTCCTTTTTGAACTTAATAAAATGGAGAATGTTGATATTGCTAAACTCTTAAATAGAATTTATGGTAATGGGGAAAATATTGATTGGAGTAATGATGTCATAATCAACCTCTTACATAGGGTTTTGATAAGTAATAACGATTTTGTTTTAAGTATCTCAGGTCTTCTTAAACGCAATAATCCGACTAAATCCACTCCAAATTCAGAAGAAAGCAAAAGAATTGCCAATCGGTTGATATATTATCATTCTAAAACAGATTTTATTAAAAATGGGGATATTGTTTCAATTGCAAACAAAAGAAATCGGATATTGGCTTATGGTATAGTAGTTACACCCGATTGTGATCTTGAATGGCAGAGAACAAAGTACTTAGAAATTATTGAACTGGATTTTATTACTTCACTTAAACTTGGATTTAATACAGGGCAAATTACTTCAATTAAGCAATATCAGAATGATTCTTTCTATTACTTTCCTTCCATAATAGTTGGTACAGAATTAAAGGATTTTGTTGCTATATTGAAATCAAAACTTATTATACAAGAAGTATCAGAAACTAGCAATCCCAAATACCCGAGTGCCAAGAAAAGGTTCTTATACAGTAATACGCATTTATATAAAAATATTAATGTAAATCTTAGTTTAATCTGTAGCATTTCAAATCCTTATAAAGCTGAATTTTTCCAGAAGCTTCATACAAATAATAGTCGAGTCGGAATACCCGATATTAAAGATTTATTCAACTAAGTGTCAAGGCAAAACTGGTCGAGGGAGGAACTTATTATTGCATTTAATCTTTATTGCAAAACACCTTTTGCAAAAATCAATGCATCTAATAAACCTATAATAGACCTTGCACAAATTATTGGTCGTTCTCCATCTGCTCTAGCACTTAAGCTTGTTAACTTTGCAAGACTAGATCCTGCTTTACAACAAAGGGGTATTTCCGGTATGTCTCATGGAAGCAAAGCTGAGATTTCTATTTGGAATGATTTTAATAATGATTGGGATAAACTTGCGTATGAAAGCGAACAAATTCTTTCCAAATACACTGGTCAGTCAATTGAAAACATAAGTGGCATACAGCAAGTTCAATTTGAGCTTAAGGGCAAAGACAGAGAATCTCTTATTAAGACAAGAGTAAATCAGAATTTTTTCAGGAATACTGTCTTGGCTTCATATGATTATCATTGTTGTATTACTGGTATTTCAGTGCCAGAATTACTAGTCGCAGGCCATATAATTCCTTGGTCAATAGATAAAGAGAATAGAATGAATCCTCTCAATGGCATATGTATGAATGCGTTGCATGATAAAGCATTTGACAAAGGTTTAATTACCATAACACCAGATTATATAATTCGTATCTCAGAAAAACTAGAAAAACATATAGATAAACCTAGCTCAGAATCATTTTTCTTACCGTATGTAAATACAAAAATTTCACTTCCTCATAGATTTTTACCTGACAAAAGATTTCTCGAATACCATAATAATGAAATCTTTATTCATTAATCCATGCTTTTGCAAGCACATTGCCAAAGCCTCACAAGCCGATGCAAAACCAAAGCTTTGGCAAAGAGCTTGCAAATCAGAACCTGTAGAATTTTAAAATTTCTTCCCTCACGCCGTCTCAATAAAATTTTTACACCAAGACTAACAAAAAAACAATTATTCTCCACCTTGACAATTTTCTGGTAACTAGACAAATAAAAAAAAGGCCTGGCCCATAACACGGACGGTATAATTCATAAGCTCGTCACGGTTTTTGCTTTTGCTCCTACTACCTTGACAGCTTTGTAATAACTTATACCGCGACCGCGCCAGTGCCCGCAATAAAACTCTGTGTACCTTGACTTGTTACCTGCTCCCGATCAATCTTGTACCGCGACACTCGCATAGGCCACAAAACTTCTACCCGGACAGCAAAAACCGCGCCGTACTCTCCTCGCACCGTGACAACTTACCGGCTAAAGTACCAGGACCCTGCCCGGATGCTTCGTCGAGTAACGCTTACGAAATTATACCGCCGGGCCGTTATTGTTAATGAATTGCACCCCAGTACGATAGACAACTCCTTGACAACCTCCGATTAAACCTCGATCGCTGATTTGGCACATTTGCTTTTGCCCAATACTCAATCCAAACCACATGCAAAAGCAAAAGAGCCAAATACCATCGCGCCACTTGATTATAAATTCATATTGATTATTTTTAAGATCAATTTTTAATTTAATCATGGATACTGACGACTTATCCCAAGAAGCTTACAAAGCAATAATGATTGAATCTGAAAGATTTAATCATGATTTAACATTACGATTTGGATTATTATCTGGGGACTGCGATGATGAGGAGGAATACCTTGACAAATCTCTACTGCTGATTAAGAAATTAAAAAATGCTAAGAAATACCAACTCGAGGACATCTTTTTTGGTAATGTCCCCAATTCAGACCAGCTCAACAAAACACTTGACAGAATTATAGAGAACATTGCAAAAGTTAAGAAAATCCCTTTTAACAAAAGACATTTTGACTTCTAACATCGGAATTTCTGGATGCAAGCACATTTAAAAGCCGCACCGGCTGATACACAACCAAAGCTTTTAAAAGAGCTTGCAATTATACATTTCACAGATTGTTAACAAATTAACAGGACAACTATAAAAGACAAAAAAATAATATCACTAACAATAACACGGACGGTTGGGGTAATAAACTTGTCACAATTTTTGCACTACACCAAGACAATTTCATCTTGACAAATAAACTCTCCAGTACTTAATTTACTCTTCTGGCTGCTGGTGGACAGGATAGTGATAAAGCGGGACTAATTAATTGTACCTGGATTTGCAAAAATTGCGCCATACCCTCCTCGCCACCGGGATAGATTACTGGTCCCGCTGGCGCGGGTTACCGGGATACTGCCCGGATGGCTTCGTCGGGTAACGTTTACTCCCTCAACCGCCGGGCCGTTAGTGGCAATATTTGGCCTGGATCTTATTGATTGACAGATATTAAACTTCTAACCGCTTGCCCCTACCCGATTGCGGCTGTAAGCTGACAGATCCTTAATTTTATACCTGGATTCTTATATCGTGACAACTCCAATCCTATTAACGGCCGCAATCTTTCCGACGCGCTGCAAGCTCTCTTCCTGCAACAGGATAAATCTGTTTCTCATTCCGGGATTTAAACATATCTGCCTTCTAACCGGTTTGCCCAGACCCACGCTTGCATATGGTAATTCACGGTTTTGTATTATTAAAAATTACAAAACCGGTCGATGAGCACGATCTGCAAGCTCTCCGTAACTTCGCAAACCTCCTT
>Ga0116152_10002705_pt1 | contig 14421 bp, 9 predicted proteins | sample AD_UKC119_MetaG_FD_89894 | JGI IMG/M metagenome (GOLD analysis project Ga0116152, IMG submission 89894) | Active sludge microbial communities of municipal wastewater-treating anaerobic digesters from Hong Kong - AD_UKC119_MetaG | ecosystem: Engineered > Bioreactor > Anaerobic > Digestate... | reverse complement strand
GACGGCATAATTTTAATGGGCTCTACCTTTGTGGAGGATCACGATGAAGGCAACCAGTACCTGCGCAATGCGTCCAAGCATCTGCCGCTTGTGCTGCTGAATGCATCCTATGCTTTTGAGAACATTTATAGTGTGCTTTGCGATGATTACCATGCCACGATGAACGCGACGCAGTACCTGATCAATCAGGGCAGAAAAAATGTGCTGTACCTTTATCATAACCGCAATTACAGCGGGTTGAAAAAACTGTCCGGCTATAAAGCGGCAATGAAAAACGCGGGGATACCGCTGCAGGATAAGCTGATTCAGTTTTACACGGAAGACAAGATGAGCATTCCCGATATCCGTGATTATCTGCGCAGTATCGTTAAAAAGGGCGTGCAGTTTGACGCCGTAATGACCTCAGAGGATGTGCTGGCTGTCGGTGCGTTTAAGTATGCGCACATCGTGGGACGCAAGGTGCCGGATGATTTGCAGATTATCGGCTACAACAACTCATCGTATTGCCTGTGCTGCGAGCCGGAGCTGTCCAGCGTGGATAACAAGCTGGAGATGCTGTGTGAGCAATCGGTTTCCACCCTGGTCAAGGTACTCTCGGACGAAAGCGTACCACAAAAGACCGTATTTATGGGTGAGCTTGTGCTGCGTGGCAGCACCTGCTGATCTTATCGCAGGCAAAACGGTGCAAGCGGCAGGCCGTTTATACCGAAAACATTCACCTTTCCATAGTTGACCCACGCATACCGGACAAACCGCGGCTGCGGAACATCGGCCGATGACACACGGATGACCGTACCAGCGATTTCGGCATGGGAGGGATAATACACTTCATCCTCTCCGGCAAGCTCAAACAGCCGGGGGGATTTTTCATTTTGGAGGGCTGAGGATACCTGCACGATCAGGCTGCCGCTTTCGGCACGCACGTTCAGTGCACGCGGACTTTCGCATACCACATCCCGATGGTACACTACGTACAGCGCCTGCAGGCACAGACGTTTTGCAACGGTTACCTTATCCTGCGGATGGATGTCGTTCTCTTCGCCGCCGTCGATCATTACGGCAAGGCCCGTGTTGCGCATATCATGGTAAACCTGTTCCTGCGCTTGACGGATCAATGCCCAGCTGGTTCGCGAAAGATCATCCCGCTGCTCAAACATCGGCAGCTGCACGTTTAGAAACGGCAAATCTGGATCCACAAACAGATCGCGCCACGACGCGATCAGCGCCATCAGCATCGCGCGGTACAGCTGAGGACGCATATAGTCGGATTCCCCCTGATAATACAGAAAACCCGTAATCGTATATGGCGCAATGCGCTTGACCATGGTCTCGATCAGTCCACAGGGGCGATAGGCGGCCTTGCGGCCTTCCGGCGGCGGCCACGGGCATGGACCGAGCGCGGCAATAAAATCGTTCCAGGTAACAGACGGGTTTTTCGCTTTCATCGCATCCGCTTTGGCAGACCATGCAGCGTGCGCGGTTTGCTGTGCTGCAAATTCGGCGTCATACTGTGCGTCTGTTTTATTTTTATTGCGTTCCCGATAATCATCCAGATAGGATTTGCCGCCGGTTACGGCGGACAGGGCAGTTTCATCCAACCACGATGTTATGGAGGTCCCGCCAAGATAGCAGTCGATAATCCCGATTGGAACTTTGAGTTCAGATTGCAGATTAACGGCAAAATGAAACGCGAGCGCGCTGATATCGCCGCAAGCACCAGGGGCAACAGCCCGCCAGAATGTATTCCGCTCTTTTGTAAGCGTTTCTTCATCCAAAAATGATTGAACGGGATAATTGCAGTAGCGGATAGACGGATAGTCGGCCTGCGCCGCATAGGCGTCCCCGTTTGCGGTCTGTACAAGCTGCATTTCCATATTGCTCTGCCCACCGGCAAAATACACATCACCGATCAGGATATCCGAAAAGGTTAATATTGATTTACAGTCGGTTACCGTCATCGTGTAAGGCCCGCCGGATGGGACCGGTGGCAGGATAATTTCGAAATTCCCCTTGACAGCCGCCGCGGAAACGATATGATCATGAATAGAAACGGTAACGGTATCACCGCTGTGGGCTTTACCGAATATCCGCACATTTCGATCACGGCACAGGACCATATGGTCGCTGAAAATAGGTGCAAGCCTGAGCGTTGATTGCAAAGCGATTCCCTCCACAGCATTATTCATTGTTATTATAATCCGCATCATGGAATTTGAAAATACTATTCACGAAAAGCGAATTTAATACATCTTGTGCTATTGACGAAGTACTGCCTCAACTGCTAGAATAAGTTTTGTTTGATTTTTATGAATGGAGGGGTTCAACGGATATGGATACGAAATTCATTTTTGTTACAGGCGGGGTTGTTTCGTCGCTTGGGAAAGGTATCACCGCCGCATCGCTTGGACGGTTGCTCAAGTCAAGAGGCTTACGTGTATCCATGCAGAAGTTCGATCCGTATCTCAATGTCGACCCCGGAACGATGAACCCCTATCAGCACGGGGAAGTATTTGTAACCGACGACGGGGCCGAAACCGACCTCGACCTCGGCCACTACGAACGTTTTATTGACGAAAGCCTTACGCAGGCTAGCAATGTAACCAGTGGACGCGTATATAAAACCGTTATCGACCGCGAACGCAAGGGCGAGTATCTTGGAGCAACCATCCAGGTAATCCCGCACATCACCAACGAAATCAAACGAAACATTCTCGCCGTCAGCCGCACCGAAGCTGCCCCTGACGTCGTAATTACAGAAATTGGCGGAACGGTAGGCGACATAGAGAGCCTGCCGTTTCTTGAGGCTGTACGCCAAATGCGCGCGGAGGTCGGCCGGGAAAACTGCCTGTACCTGCATGTGACACTGATTCCGTACCTAAACGCAGCCGGCGAGCTGAAAACCAAGCCTACCCAGCACAGCGTGAAAGAATTAAGCGGGATCGGTATCGCACCGGACATCCTGGTGTGCCGCAGCGACCACGAGCTGCCGTTTGAAGTACGCGAAAAAATCAGCATGTTCTGCAACCTGCCGGTGGAACGGGTATTCCAGAACCTTAACGCAAGCTCGCTGTACGAGGTACCGCTGATGCTGCACGAGGAAGGGCTGGACCAACAGGTGGTAAAGCTTCTGGAGCTGCCGGACAAACCGGCGGATCTGGACGAGTGGCGCGCGATGGTGAAACGCCAGATGGAAAGTGAAGATACGGTAACCATCGGGCTGGTCGGCAAATATGTTGAGCTTCCGGATGCATACCTGAGCGTGGTAGAGGCACTGACGCACGGCGGTATATTCCATGGCGTGAAAGTTAAGGTGAACTGGATTTCCGCCGACGGCGTAACGCCGGAAAATGTTGAAGAAAAGCTGGCGGGCGTCAGCGGCATTGTGGTGCCGGGCGGCTTTGGATCCCGTGGACTGGAGGGCAAAATGCATGCCATCCAGTACGTGCGCGAACACGGTATTCCGTTTTTGGGGCTGTGCCTTGGCATGCAGATGGCGGTGATTGAGTTTGCACGCCATGTATTGGAAATGCGCGATGCGCATACCAGCGAGGTGGATCCGCATACCACCTATCCGGTTATCGATCTGATGGCCGGCATGGACCTGGAGAACCTCGGCGGCACGATGCGGCTTGGCAAGTACCACTGCATCATTACCCCGGGCACGAAGAGCGAAAAGGCGTACGGAACCAACGATATCTGGGAGCGCCACCGTCACCGCTATGAGTTCAACAATGAGTACACGGACCGGTTTACGGCCGCCGGCATGGTGATCGCTGGCCGCAATCCCGAGCGTGATCTGGTGGAAATTGTTGAGCTGCCGAACCATCCCTTCTTCGTAGGCGTGCAGTTCCATCCGGAACTGAAAAGCCGCCCCAACCGTCCGCATCCGCTGTTCCGCGATTTTGTCGGCGCTGCCGTAAAGCAATCGCAAAAAGAAGCAGAATAAGGATTTGTAATCATAAACCGCTGCATCATTCAAATGCAGCGGTTTTAATATGCGAAAAAGCAACGTAGTATGGGCTAATCGTATCCCCGCTCCTGATCATAGGCTTCCCATAGCGGCTGGTAAACGCTTACCGCGATGTTGTGCTCCTCCAGCGTTTTGGAAAACGCCAGCTCGCCCGATTCCGGATCCTTGGCGCAAAAGTACAGATATTGCTCTGCGACATACTGCGAATCGGGATAGAGCGCCGCGTAAATCGCATCCTCCGACGGATTGCAGATCGGGCCCAGCGGCAATCCGGTATGGGTATAGGTATTGTACAGGGAATCAACAGCCAAATCACTGGTCGTAAGCACCAGGCGGCTCTCGCCGGTGATGTAGTTGATGGTTGCGTCGCTGCCAAGCTTCATACCAGACTTGAGACGATTGTAAAATACGGCCGATACCTTGGAAAAATCATCCGTCTTGGCTTCTTTCTCAATCATCGAAGCCAGGATAAGCACCTGGTCCATAGTCATGCCAAGCTCCTCCGCCCGCTGCTGATAAGCATAATCAAGCACCACGTCGGTTTGATCCAGTAGCTTTTTCAATATGGCGGTTGCAGTGGTATCGGTGTATACCTCATAGGTATCGGGCGCCAGATAGCCTTCCAACAGATACCTGCGCTGAGACACGTTTGCGGTTTCCAGCTCGTCTGCAATAAAGTAGTAATCCGATAATCCGTCGCCGGACTTGCAAAGCGAAAGGAACTCCGCAGCATCGGATAGAACGCCCTGTTCCACCAGCATGTCGGCAATATCGGTCACCGTCCAGCCGGGGATGACGGTGATCATAGCCGTCAGCGGTTTTCCGTCTCCGGTGGTTAACAGCTCCGCGATTTCAAAGACATCCATGTCCTTTGTGATCAGGTAATCGCCTGCCTGTATCTTTTGGCCGAAGCCGATAAAATCACAATAATACTTGAATACCGAGTGATTGCGAATAAGACCCGCTTCCTCAAGATTGGCCGCGACACGAGACAGGCTTTGCCCGTTTTCGATAGAAAACGCAATCTCGGTTTGATCCTGCGGATCTACCGCGCTGAAATATTTCTCGTTGATGGTATTGTACAGACCCGATAATAGCCCGAACACTAAAACAAGGGCCGCAACTATGATCAAAATAGATCGCAGCAGCCGCCAAAGCGCGTTATACCAGTAAAAACCGTATTTGCGCTCCTCCTGCTTAAGGGCAGGATCATATGGGGAATGGTTTCGGTGTCGGTTGGCCATGCGTCCTCCTACATGCCGGGCAATTTTATCTCAAGGTCCGCCGCCTGTGTGATGGTTTGAAATACCTCACTCATCATCTGCTGCAGGCGAATCTGCGCCAGAAAATACTGTGATATGGAACCGTTCATCATCAGCAGGGCGGAAAGCTGCTGAAACCGCTGCACATCCTCCTGGGTGGAATCAGCGCCCGTGACAGCGGCCATTTGCAGCTTTGTCTGCAGGCGCTGATATTCATTGATCAGCACCTTGTTGGTTTCATCGGCCATTACGGCATCCTTAAGCTGTTTATAGGCTTGATATTCATCACTTTGGCGGATGGCCGCCGCCAGTTGATCCGATGCGGCTTTAATGTCGGGATATGGCATAGTTTACTCCTTGTTTAAGCGGTGTACGATTGCAGTATGGTACCGTCAAACGCTTTGATTTCAAACAACGATTGATCCCAGTCAAGCGTCATATAGCTTTTGGGCTGGTTTTGGAAAGGCAGCGCGGAGGAACCGGGATTGATATAGGCAATTCCCTGATGATCTTCTACGGTATGGATATGCGTATGGCCGTGGATAAGCAGATCGCCCGGGCCGATAGGCGGCAGGCTGTGGATGTTAAACAGATGACCGTGCGTAAGAAATGCGATTTTATTGTTTTTCAGCGGCAGCAACGTATAATCCGCGCTGATGGGGAAGTTGAGCACCATCTGATCCACTTCCGAGTCGCAGTTGCCGCGCACGGAAATTGGTTTTACAGCAAGCGCGTTCAGCGCTTCGGCAACCGATTTGGGATTGTAGCCATCAGGCAGGGGATTGCGCGCACCGTGATAGAGCAGGTCGCCAAGCAAAATCAGGCGATCGGCTTTTTCAGCTTCGTAACAAGCAAGGATATTCTTACAGGCGTCAAAGGATCCGTGAATGTCACTGGCAAAAAGAAATTTCATGTAATCCTCCTTATTCTATATCCAGCTCCAGCGTAACAGGGCAATGGTCGCTGCCCGGCACCTGGTCGTCGATATCGGCGTTAGCTATTTTGGAAGCTAAACGTTCGCTCACCAGAAAATAATCAATGCGCCAGCCGATGTTGCGGTCGCGGCTCTTCATCATATAGGACCACCAGGAATACCGGTCTATTTCATCGGGATGCAGCCGGCGGAAGGTATCGATAAAGCCACGGGAAAGCAGCGTGGTCATCTTCTCGCGTTCCTGCGGAGTAAAGCCTGCATTGTTGACATTGGTCTTTGGATTTTTCAGGTCGATCTCCTGATGCGCAACGTTCATATCGCCGCAGACAATCACCGGCTTTTTGGCGTCCAGCGACTGCAAATAATCGGCAAAGGCGTCCTCCCATACCATGCGATAGTCAAGGCGCAGCAGTTCGCGCTTGCTGTTAGGCGTATAGACCGTGACCAAATAGAAGCCTTCATATTCCAACGTGATAACCCGGCCTTCGTGATCATGCTCATCAAGCCCGAGGCCATAGGCAACGCTTAGCGGCGTGTGCTTGGTAAATATCGCCGTACCGGAATATCCTTTCTTTTCCGCACTGTTCCAAAATACCTGATACCCCTCGGGATTCAGCTCGATCTGGTGCGGCTGGAGCTTGGTCTCCTGTATGCAAAAGAAGTCGGCGTCCACGCGGTTGAAGTAGTCCATAAATCCCTTGGTTATACAGGCTCTCAGCCCGTTTACATTCCATGAAATCAGTTTCATCGGATTTCTCCTCACTCCAAAATTGGCACACTCATCATAGCATATTTCCGCTACGGCAACAATTGAGCACAGACAGTTTTTACAGCGTCATTTTCCCACGCAGAAGGTGGAAAATATCTCATCCAGCAGCTTTTCATCCACGCTTTCGCCGGTGATTCGCCCCAGCAGCCACAGTGCTTCCCGCAGATCAACAGCGATCAGGTCCAGTTGGACGCCGGCTTGGATAGAGGCAATCGTTTGCGAAAGCTTATCGGCTGCCTGCCGTGCCAGCGCCATATGCCGCTGATGGGTCAGCATCTCCTCGCGGGGCTGGGCAAGGAATTTGCTGAGATAGGCAAGCACCTGCTGAATTCCCGTGTTGTTTTTCGCGGAAATCGACAGCACAGGCGCATGGCTGGAAACAGCGGCGATTTGCGCTGCGGTGATCACAGGCGGCTTATCCTCCTTGTTAAGCAGCACGGCGCAGGGACAGTGCATATCGGACTGGAGCAGCTGTGTTTCACTCTCGTACAGCGGCTTGGTCGCGTCAATCAGCAAAAGCGCAACATCCGCCGTATCAATCACTTGCCGAGCGCGCTGCACGCCGATTTGTTCAACCACATCCTCGCTTGCGCGCAGGCCTGCCGTATCCATCAACAGCACCTGAAACCCGTTCAGGCTGAAACTGCCCTCCAGCACGTCGCGTGTAGTGCCCGGAACATCGGTTACAATGGCACGCTCTTCGCTGAGCAGGGCGTTAAACAGCGTACTCTTGCCGGTGTTTGGCGACCCGCACAGAGCCACGCGCAGCCCGCTGCGCAGGATGCGGGCGGATCGCTCATCCGCGGCGGATTGCAGGGTTTCAGCAAGCGACGTCAAGCCGCTTAGCAGTGTGGCAACGGCTTCTTCTTCGGTTATTTCATCGGGATAATCGATAAACGCTTCCACACCGGCGATCAGCTGGATAAGCCTGGTTTGCGTGTCCTTTAAAAAGCGACTGGTACCGCCCGCCAGCAACGTTTCCTGGCTCTTCAACGCGGCCTGGGAGCGCGCACCGATAATCCCCATCACAGCTTCCGCCTGGGCCAGGTCAATCCGGCCGTTCATAAAGGCACGCCGTGTAAACTCGCCGGCTTCGGCCGGGCGTGCGCCATGCGCCGTCAGCAGGTTCATAACGACGGAAGCGGCGGCATATCCGCCATGGGTATGGATTTCACACACATCTTCCTTGGTATAGGTGTGCGGAGCATACATCACAACGCCCATCGCTTCATCCATTGGCTCGCCGTTTGAACCGGCAATATGCCCATGCATCAGCAAATGATCGGGATACGGCGGTTGTTTTGCTGTGCGGAACACGGCGGAAAACAAATCAACCGCCTGATCACCGCTGATGCGCACAATCGCAATCCCGCCTTCTCCCATGGCGGTTGCAACGCCTGCAATGGTATCCGACACCGATCCTCACTCCCCAAAACTATCATTCTGTGCTATCATATCATACAGGAGAAGGACAACGCAAAAGGAGGGATGCGCATGCCGGATATTCGCGTGATTACGGCACGGCCGCATCGTCTTTTACAGCCGTTGATCGAGCGGATCGGCACGCGGTATCATAGCGGGAAACCCTGCGTGCTGCTTGTTCCCGAACAGTTTACGCTGCAGGCGGAAAAAGAAATAATAGATCGGCTGCGCCTAAAGGGCATGTTCTCCATCGAAGTCATTTCGCCGACACGGCTTACGCACCGTGTGATGGAAGCCGTGGGCACGGATGAGCGCGTACCGCTTTCGACGGCAGGACAGCAGATGGCGGTAAGCTATGCGCTGGAAACCTGTGCCGAGCAGCTGCACTATTACCGCGGATCGGTTTCCCGCCGCGGGTTTACGCAAAAGCTGACGGCGCTGATCACCGATATGAAGCGCGGCGGTTTGCAGCCGGAAACGCTTAAGGATTATGCCGATACCCTGCCAGACGGTATGCAAAAGGAAAAATTCGCGGATCTTGCCATACTGTACGGTTCTTATCAGGAAATGCTGAAGGACCGCATGGGGGACAGCGACGACCTGAACGAATATATCACCAAGCATTTGGGCGAAAGCGGCCTGATGCAGCACCAGCATGTGTTTGTGTACGGCTTTGATGCGATGGCGGAGCAGCTGATTGTGCTGCTATGCGCGATCGCCGCACAGTGCGACAGCCTGACGGTCGGCTTGATCAACGATAGCGCGGGTGCATCGGATGCGGATATCTATCTGCCGGTACGCCAAAGTGTGGCAAGGTTTCGAAAGGCTCTGGAGGAAAACGGACTCGGGTTAAAGGAAGAACCGCTCCCGCGGGAATCGCTGCACAGTACCCATGCCATTGAACATCTGGATCAAATGCTGTTTGCCCATCCGCAGCATCCTTTTACAGGAGAAAACGACAGCGTTTTTCTGTCACAGTTCAACGCCCCCTTTGAAGAGGCAACCGCCGCCACCCGCCAGATTATGCGCCTGTGCGAACAGGGAATGAAGCTGGAGCGAATCGCAGTGCTGTATCCCGATCAAAACGGCTATCCGTTTGCGGTTTCTGCAGCACTGACCAATAGCGGGCTGCCGTATTATACCGATGAAAAGCTGCCGGCGCTGTCGCATGGACTGCCGCAGTTTATCATGGCGGCGCTGCGTGCCATGGCAGATAATTATCACAGTGACGATGTGTTTGCCCTGATGAAAACGGGTTATGCGCCGGTAACCTTTGAAGAAGCCTGTACTTTGGAAGGCTACGCACGCGAGTTCGGCATCAATTACGGACGATGGCTGAAACCCTTTACAAAGGGCGAAGAAAGCGTATGCAATTCCTGTGAGCTGCTGCGCAGAAAGGTTATACAGCCGTTGATCAAGGCGCGAGAAGCGATCATCTCCGCGCGTGATACCACGCAGTCATTGCAGGCCATAATGAATCTGTTGACAGATATTAATGCGTATCATACGCTGCAAACAGAGGAAGAAGCGCTGCTTGTGGAAAATCTGCTGGTACGCGCTGGCCAAAACAGCCAGATGTGGCAAACGGTTTTGGATCTGTTGGATCAGCTTTTTATCCTGTCTGATGGCAAGCGTATTCCGCTTAACCACATTGTGGATCGCTTTACATGCGGATTTGCCGCTGTTTCGCTTGCGGCGCTGCCGCCTGCGGCCGGTATGCTGCATACGGGCGTGCTGGGGCATTACCTGTCCGGCGAGATGGATGCGGTATTTCTGCTGGGAATGAACGACGGCATTCTTGCCCGAAGCTCGGAAAGCCTGATCACCGAAGAAGAACGCGCACAGGCACAGGAACGTACCCGGTCATTTTTAGGTATGACGGAGGAGAGCCGGCTGTTATTTGCCAAGCTGGATATCAAGCGTGCAATGACGCTGCCCAAACAGCGGCTTTATCTCAGCTATGCCAAAACCGATCCGGCAGGCAATACGCTTCAGCCGTTGGATTTGGTAACAGATATGGAAGAAGGACTTTTTGAAAGCATTCCCGATATCAACGGCCACACAGACGAGCTTCCGATTTCCGCGCCGCAGGCAATGGCAGCGCTCAGCGATATGCTGCGCGAGTATGCGGACGGCGACGAATCGTTGCTGCCGGAAATCTGGAAAAAGCGCTTGGCAGCATTGCTGCTGTCTCCCGCAACAGCTATGCCGGCTATTCAGCTGATGCGCGCCGTTGGCTTTCGGGTGGAGACATTGCCGCTTGCGCAGGATCTGGCCGCCAAGCTATTTGGCGATCGAACGCTGTCCGTCAGCAGGCTGGAGGAATTTGCAGCCTGTCCGTTCCGCCACTATATCACGTACGGTTTATGTCCGCAGGAGCAAAAAGACTGGGAGATATCACCCATCGAAACAGGCAACTTCTTCCACAGCTCCCTGCAAAGCTTTGCAATGATTGCATCGCAGCATCCGCAGTTTCCGCATATTCCCAAACAGGAAATCGAACAGATGGCGGAGGAAGCGTCTGCGCCGCTGATTCAAACGCTGAAGCAAGGCCCGATGGGCGACGGTCCCCGCAGCCTGGCAGCGCTGGATCAGGCGACGCGCGTGCTGCACCGTGCCTGTGAAACCGTGACCGATCATCTGGCTGCGGGTGAATTTGCCGTTGATCGGGCGGAAGCACAGTTTGGTTACCCGGGCAAGGATAGCTTTCCACCGGTTATGCTGACTCTTTCCGATGGCACGCAGATCACGCTGCATGGCCGTATCGACCGGATTGACAGCTATCATACGCCAGAGACGGACTATCGCCGTGTGGTGGATTACAAAAGCGGACCGTATGCGACGCTGGATGCGGCGGAGCTGTGGCAGGGCACGCAGCTGCAGCTGATGCTGTATCTGGATGCGGTAACCCAAAATGCGGGCAAGGCAAAACCGGCCGGCGCGTTCTATTTTCATCTGATCGATCCGCTGGCAAAGACCGACAGCGATCAGCCCGATACCGTGCGGGCGGACATCCAAAAACAGCTGCAAATGGATGGAATCACCCTGGCGGAGCCTGCCGTGCTCCACGCCATGGACAGCGGCGAGGAAGCCGTGTCCATTCCAGCGGCTGTAACAAAAACCGGTACGATGCGCAAAAACGCCAAGGTTTTGGATGCCGATCATTTAAGCGCTTTGCTCCGGCATGCCAGACAAAAAGCGACACAGTTTTCCCAGCAAATGCTGGATGGCGATATCGCAATCCGGCCGATCCGCCATGGGCAAAAGGATAGCTGTACCTATTGCGATTACCATGCTATCTGCGAATATGATCCGCTGGCACGCGGAGCGCAGGGTCGGGAGATATTCAACATGACGCTGGAAGATCTTGCCCTGCACCTGGACAGGGAAGCTGGCCGCGATACGGAAATCTGATCTTTGCCGCTGCGATAACAACACGCTTCACGATTGGACAAACATAGCCCAAAACGGTATAATCAATCCTTGCAATACGGGGTGAGGGAGGACTGCGGTTGAAGCGCGAGATCAAACGAATACCGGTCATGATTGCGGCAGTGTTTGCCGTTTTCGTGCTGCTTGGCGCCGCTTCAGTCCCGGCACTGGCGGAGGATACCGCCGAAGTTGTCTATTATATTGCGCCAACTCTCCCCGCAGGTGTAGCGGAATACGATGCGAATTATCCGGAGGATTTGGTCGCTGACCAACTGTACGCAAAATCAGCCATCCTGATTGAAGCGGAAAGCGGAACTGTGGTCTTTGAGAAAAATGCAGATAATAAAATGTATCCGGCATCGACGACGAAGATCATGACGGTATTTTTAGGAATCGTAAAAGGTGACTTGAGCTCCACCGTTACGGCGAGCAGCGCCGCGCTGAATATTCCAAGCGGTTATTCCACCATCCCCATGGAAGTCGGCGAAACAATCAACTTTCAGGATCTCCTGTACGCCACAATGGTACGTTCCGGCAACGAAGGCGCCAATATGATCGCCGAGGCCATGGCGGGAAGCCAGGATGCGTTTGTGGAAATGATGAATGCAGCCGCGGCGAAGATCGGATGCACAGGTACGCACTTTGCCAATCCGAGCGGCATGGATGATGTAAACAACTACACAACCGCAAGGGATATGGCAAAAATTGCGCAGGAAGCGATGAAAAACGATACGTTCAGCAGTATTGCCAAAACGTATATGTACAATCTGCCAAGCAGTAACGTTCAAGGCTCCAGAGTATTGGTCGGCGACGATACCAACTGGCTCAACGCTTCGGAAGACAACGAATATTACTATCCCTATGCAATCGGCATTAAAACCGGATTTCTAAACCGTGCCGGTTACTGCTATGTGGGCGCGGCGGAAAAAGACGGGGTAGAGCTGATCTCGGTTGTATTTTACACCACCAAAAACGGACGATGGACCGATACGAAAAAGCTGATGAAATACGGGTTTACGCAGTTTGTCAGCGTAACGCCGATGGAACTGTACGAAATGAACCCAAGCGAGGTGCAGACATCGGGTTATTCGATGGAGGACAGCAACCTGGGGCTTTTGGAGCTTGGGATTCGCGCTACGGCAGACACCACGTCCGTTGAAATCGTTACAACGCAGAGCGAAGTGGAAAATATGGCCCGAAATCTGCGTGAAAATGTTCTGATCGAGTATACGCGCGAAAGTTTTGCCGCGCCGGTTACCGCCGGCGAGGTGTTCGGCACCATGACCTATTATACGGACGATGGGGATGCGATCGTATACGATCTGTATGCTACGCGTTCCATCGAACGCCGCGAAAACGCGCCCAGAACTATTGCCGAAATCAAGGAAGAAACCGACGCCGATCCCAATCCGTTCCCGCCGTTCTCGCTGGAAATGGTGTTTTTGCTGGGCTGGCCGTTCTTCCTGCTGATTGGTATCATTCTGCTGCTTCGCAGGATTTTCCGTAAGAAAACAAAGCCCGGGAAAAAGCACCATATTCCCAAGCCGAATAACCGCTATTTCCGTTGAGGTGAATCGCTTTGATAGCCCATGTGATCGTGGATGTTATCCACTCAAACGTCGCTAAGCCGTTTTCATACCTGATTCCGGAAGGAATGCAGGTTGTGGATGGTATGCGCGTTCGCGTGCCGCTTGCCCACCGGCAGGTAGACGGCATTGTGGCGGAAATTACGCAGGATTGCGATGTGCCGCCCGACAAATTGAAACCCATTACCAGTGTATTGGACACCTATCCGGCGATCCTGCCGCATATGATGGCGCTTGCCCGGGAATTGGCTAACGAGGATCATTGCCCACTGGCGGAAACGCTGCGCTTTATGCTGCCGGCCGCGATGCGTACTGGACGTACGCAGCAAAAAAAGATTGACTATTATTCGATTGCCGAGCAGGTAGATACGAATGAAGCGATCGAAAAACAGGGCCGCTCACAAAAGCGGAAGATGCTGCTGCGTGTTTTATGTGACGGTATACCGCGCACCATGGCGGAGCTTGCCCAATGGGTATCATCCCCCGGGGATGCCGTGAAAAAACTGATGCAGGACGGCTATTTGCAAAAAACGGAGCAGCAGGAAATGCGGCGGCCCTATGAGGATATGGAGCTTACGCCCAATAAGGCTCCCGCATTGACCCGGGAGCAGAAAAACGCGCTGGAAATCATGCTGCCGGATCTAAAGCGGGGCAAAGGTGCGTTTTTGCTCCATGGCGTAACGGGAAGCGGCAAAACGGAAGTTTACCTGGCCATGGTGGAAACAGCCTTGCAGATGGGGAAGAACGCGATTATCCTGGTTCCGGAAATCGCGCTGACGCCGCAGATGGTACAATGGTTCCGCAACCGCTTCGGCCCTAAAACCGCCGTACTGCACAGCCGCCTGACGGGCGGGCAGCGCGTGGACGAATGGCAGCGTATTCGTATGGGAGACGCCAATGTGGTGATCGGCGCTCGATCGGCTATTTTTGCACCGCTTGAAAATCTTGGCTTGATCGTGATTGACGAGGAGCATGAGCAATCCTACCTGAGCGACCGTCATCCGCGCTATGATGCGCGTAAGGTAGCCAAAAGCCGCTGCATGCGG
>Ga0116152_10002698_pt1 | contig 14435 bp, 12 predicted proteins | sample AD_UKC119_MetaG_FD_89894 | JGI IMG/M metagenome (GOLD analysis project Ga0116152, IMG submission 89894) | Active sludge microbial communities of municipal wastewater-treating anaerobic digesters from Hong Kong - AD_UKC119_MetaG | ecosystem: Engineered > Bioreactor > Anaerobic > Digestate... | reverse complement strand
CATGACATGGGCCAGCGCGTGATGGGCCCAGGGGTCAGACGGGACGATCTGCAACGCGCGGCGGGCGGCGGCTTCGGCCTGGTCCAGCAGGTGGCATTGCTCATAGCCGAAGGCGATCATGCCGTGCAGCCAGGGCGCATCCTGTCCTTGTGGCAGCGCGTGCAGCGCCATGCGCAGCATCCCGGCGGCGTCGCCCAGGTTGAACAGGTGGTATTGCCCCAGCTTGAGCAGCGCGAGGTCCCCGGGCCATTGCCGCACCGCCTCCTCGGCAAGCCGGATCGCGCGCGGGATGTCGCCCGCGACCCAGGCGGCCAGCACCTGGGCGTTGGCCCGTTCGCGCGGCAAGCCGGCGCCAGCCAGCGCCCGTTCGGCAAAGGGGCGGGCCAGCGCCGGGGCCTGCGGCGATTCAAGGAACATGTAGAGAAACCCGGCATAGGCATTGCCCAGGCACGAGTCCGGGTGGCTCTCGATCCGCTCGAGGATTGTCACGGCGCGGGTCTGATAGGCCAGGAACCCTTCGATGAAATCGTCGATGCCACGGACCAGCGCGGGGTCCGTATCGGTGATCGGGTTGCCCAGGCAATCGGTTGTCATGCGTCAGCTCCACTCAGAAACGGGACGAGCGCGGCCAGAACCGAGTCGGGCGCGTCCCAATGCACCGAATGCCCGCTGTCGGCGATGGTCTCGACCCGCAGGTCGGGCACCCCGGCCAGCGCCCGGCGCGCGGCCTCGGGCGGGATCAGAAGGTCCTGGTCGGCCAGCAGCGCCAGCGTCGGACACCGCAGGCGCGCCACCAGATCGGCCGGCCGTGCCGCGTGAAGCGCCGCGACCTGCGCCGCCATGGCGTCCGCGCCCTGGGCATGGGGATAGGCCAGCGACTGGGCAATCGCAGCCTCGAGCTGTCCCGGCACCGCGAAAAAGCGCGGGTGGAATAGCCAGGGCAGAAAGGCGCGCAGCCACAGGTCGGGCGCCATTCCCGGCGCCCTGAGGCGCAGCATCAGGTCGAACAGGGCGCCATTGCGCGGCTGGTCCACCGGCGCGCTGGCCAGCAGCACCAGTTTCGACACCGTCTCGGGCGCCTGTGCGGCCATCTGCATGGCGATCATGCCCCCCAGCGAATGCCCGGCCACGGCCACCGGGCCGCGATCCAGATGCCGCGCCAGCGCGACCGCGTCGCCGGCCCAATGGGCCAGCGACAGGGGCGCGTCCAGGGGCCTGGTGCGCCCGGTGCTGCGGTTGTCGGGGCGGATCACGGTAAAGCGCCGGGCCAGCGGTTCGACCAGCGGGGCCCAGCTGGCGCTGTCCGACGCGGTGCCCGCGATCAGCATCAGCGGCGGGCCGTGGCCGTCGATCTCATAGTGCAGGGACACATCGGCGAGGGGCAGATCCGGCATCACGGGCTCCGGGTGCAGGGCAGAAGATCGCCGGGCGCGGGTGTGGCCGCGTAGACGGCGCGGGCGATGGCGCGCGACAGGCACAGCGCGGCGGCGTGGCCGATCTCGGCCAGTTCGCCGTCGCTGGCGGGTGCGCCGGCGCCTGTGGTCAGGGCAAAGACCAGATCGCCGTCGCCCGGGGTATGGGCGGGCACGATCGCGCGGGCGATGCCGTCATGCGCCGCCACCGCCAGCCGGTGGCATTGGGCCTTGGTCAGCGCGCGGTCGGTGGCGACAATGGCAATGGTGGTGTTGGCGCGCTCGGCCGGGGTGCGGCCGAACAGCGCGCGCGCCTTGGCCGATTCGAGCGGCGCGCAGAGCCCCGCCGCGGGGTCCACGCCCCGCGCGCCGAATTCGTCGCCGATCTCGAAGGGCGCGGCCCAGAAATGGCCATTCGGTGTGGTGACGCTGCCGACCGGGTTGGCGGCGACCAGCGCCCCCACCGTGACGCCGCCGCCGATCACCAGCGAGGCCGAGCCGAGCCCACCCTTTTCATTCGCGGCCAGCGCGCCGGTGCCGGCCCCGGCGCTGCCCTGCGCGAAATCGGGCCCCGCCGCCGCCAGCGCCGCGCGGCCCAGCGCGCGATAGGGGTTTTCGGCCCAGTCCTTGGCGCCGCCGTTCAGCAGGTCGAACAGGATCGCGCCGGGCACCAGCGGGATCAGCGCCCCGCCCAGCCGCAGGCCGCGCCCCTGCGCCCTGAGCCCGTCCATCACCCCCGAACACGCATCGAGCCCATAGGCCGAGCCCCCCGACAGCACCAGCGCATCCACTGCGGCGACGGATTTGTCGGGCGCCAGCAGGTCGGTCTCGCGGGTGCCGGGGGCGCCGCCCATGACCTGCACGCCGGCGGTAAAGGGGGCGTCGGCGGTCAGCACCGTGACGCCCGATTTCAGCGCCGCGTCCTGCGCATTGCCGACGCGCAGCCCGGCGACGTCGGTGATCGCGTTGCGCGGGCCGGGCCTATATGCAGCGGCCACCGTCAACCTCCATGGCGACGCCCGTGATCATCGACGCCTCGTCCGAGCACAGGAAACAGGCGGCGTTGCCCATGTCCTCAGGGGTCGAAAACCGGCCCAGCGGGATCGTGGACAGGAATTTGGCGCGCACCTCGGGCGTGTCCTCGCCCATGAAGGATTTCAACAGCGGGGTCTCGCCCGCCACCGGATTGAGCGCGTTCACCCGCACGCCCGAGGGTGCCAGTTCCACCGCCAGCGAGCGGGTCGCGGTGATGAGCCAACCCTTCGAGGCGTTATACCAGCTCAGCCGCGGGCGCGGCGAAACCCCGGCGGTCGAGGCGATGTTCAGGATTGCCCCCGTGCGCCGCGCCTTGAACCCGGGCACGAAAACCTGCGTGGTGTGGAACACCGCCTTCATGTTGACGGCGACGATGCGGTCGAAATCGGCCTCGGAGACGTCCTCGGTCGCGGCGGGCAGATGGGTGACGCCGGCATTGTTGACCAGAATGTCCACCGGCCCCAGCGCCAGCGCCGTGTCGCGCAGGGCTTCGACCTGCGCGCGGTCGGCGACGTTGCAGGTGGCCGCGGTGCCGCCGATCTCGCGCGCGACGGCCCGGGCGGCGTCGGCGTTGATGTCGGCGACCACGACGCGCGCGCCCTCGGCGGCGAATTTGCGCGCAATGCCCGCGCCAAAGCCCGACCCCGCGCCGGTGACGATCGCGATCTTGTCCTTCAGTCTCATGTTCTCACCCGTGCCAGGTTGCCACTGTCTTGAGCTGCGAAAAGCCGTAGAGCGCCTCGAAGCCCTTTTCGCGTCCGTGGCCGGATTTTCCGACCCCGCCGAAGGGCAGCTCGACCCCGCCCCCCGCGCCGTAATTGTTGACGAAGACCTGCCCCGCGTGCAGCGCCCGGGCCAGTCGGAACTGCCGGCCGCCGTCGGCCGTCCAGACCGAGGCCACCAGCCCGTAGTCGGTGCCGTTGGCGATCCTGAGCGCGTCGGCCTCGTCCTCGAAGGGGATCAGCACCTGCACGGGGCCGAAAATCTCCTGCTGCGCCAGGACGTGGTCCGAGGGCACCTCGGCGAACAGGGTCGGGCGGACGTAGTGACCGGCGTTGCCGGCCTCGGGCGTCAGGACGCCTTCGGCGGCGATGGCCAGGTCGGCGCCTTGCGTCAGGTAGCCCTGCACGATGCCCTTTTGCCGGGCCGAGATCAGCGGACCGACCCGCGGATCGCTCAGCGCCGGCCCCACGGTCAGCTTGCCGTATTCCTGCGCCATGCGCGCGCGCACCTCGTCATAGATGCCGCGCTGCACCAGGATACGCGACGAGGCCGAGCAGGTCTGCCCCGCGTTCTGGATGCCGGCGTTGACCAGAAAGGGCAGGGCGCGGTCCAGATCGGCGTCGTCGAACACCAGTTGCGGCGACTTGCCCCCCAGTTCCAGCGTGACCGGCACCACGTTCCGCGCCGCCGCCGCCTGGATCAGCGCGCCGACCCCGACAGAGCCGGTGAACGAGACATGCTGAATGCCCGGGTGGCCCGCCAGCGCCGCGCCGGCCTCGGCCCCCAGGCCGGTCACGACGTTGAGCGCCCCGGCCGGCAGGCCCGCCTCGAGCGCCAGCGCGGCAAAGGCCAGCGCGGTCAGGCAGGCTTCCTCGGCCGGTTTCAGCACGCAGGCGTTGCCCATCGCCAATGCCGCGCCGACCGACCGGCCGATGATCTGCATCGGATAGTTCCAGGGGATGATATGCCCGGTCACGCCATGCGGTTCGCGCAGCGTGTAGACGGTATAGCCGTCCAGATAGGGGATCGTCTCGCCGGTGATCTTGTCGGCGGCGCCGCCATAGAATTCCATGTAGCGCACCAGCGCGACGGCATCGGCGCGCGCCTGGGTCAGGGGTTTGCCGACATCGCGGGCCTCGAGCCGCGCCAGGTCGTCCACCCGGCTCAGCACCAGTTGCCCCAGCCGGGTCAGGATGCGGCCGCGTTCCAGCGCGGTCATCCGGCCCCAGGCGCCCGCGCGCGCCGCATGGGCCGCGGCGACGGCGGCGTCCACCTCGGGCTCGCGGCCCCGGGCGAGGGTGGTCAGGGTCTCGGCGGTCGAGGGATCGGTCAGCGCCAGCGTGTCGCGTCCGGCGATCCAGGTGCCGCCGATCAGATGGCTGGCGGCGGGCACGGCAAAACTCTCAAGGGGCATCGGCGGTCTTCTTGTTGAGGTCGGGAAGCCTGGGCGCGGCCGCCAGAAGCGAGCGCGTATAGGGGTGTTGCGGGTCGTTGAAGACCTGCTCGGTCGGGCCCTGTTCGACGATCCGGCCCGCCTGCATGACCATCACCCGGTCGGTGATCGTGCGCACCACGCTCAGGTCATGGCTGATGAACAGGTAGCTGAGCGGCCGCGCGCGGCACAGGTCGGCCAGCAGGTCCAGGCACTGCGCCCGAACCGACACATCGAGCGCCGACACGGCCTCGTCGAAGACGATCAGCGCCGGGTCGTTGATCAGCGCGCGGGCGATGGCAATGCGCTGGCGCTGACCGCCCGAGAATTCGTGGATGAAGCGGTCGGCATCGGCGGGCTTCAGGCCCACGGCGGTCAGGGCGTCGGCGATCCGGGCCTCGCGCGCGGGGCCCCGGGGGGGATCGGCCAGCAGGTGAAAGGGCTCGGTGACCAGCCGGCGCACCCGGTGACGCGGGTTGAAACTGCCGTAGGGGTCCTGAAACACCACCTGCATCTTGCGCCGCACCGCCAGATTGGGGTGGGTCCCCGCCCAGACCGGCGCACCATCGAGCAGGATCTCGCCCTCCTGCACGGGTTCCAGCCCCAGCAGCGCCCGCGTCAGCGTGGACTTGCCGCAGCCGGATTCCCCCACCAGCCCCAGCCGTTCGCCGCGGTTCAGCGTGAAGCTGACGCCATCGACGGCGCGGGTCACGGGGCGGGGACCGAACAGCGCGCGGCGCGGGCGGGCATAGCTGCGCACCACGTCGCGCACCACCAGCAGCGGCGCGGGCGGCGGGGCCGGGGGCAGATCGACGCGATGCGCCGAGGCCGCGAACAGCGCCCGCGTATAGGGGTGCTGCATGTGCCGGAACAGGTGCCGGGTTTCACCCGTCTCGACCACCCGGCCGTTTTGCATGACGACGATGCGGTCGGCCATGCCGGCGACCACCGCAAGGTCATGGGTGATCATCATCAGCCCCATGCCAAAGTCCTGCGTCAGCCCCTTCAGCAGGTCGAGAATGCGCGCCTGCGTGGTCACGTCCAGCGCCGTCGTCGGTTCGTCCGCGATCAGCAGCGCCGGGCGCAGGGCGATGGCCATGGCGATCACCACCCGCTGGCGCTGGCCGCCCGACAGTTCGTGCGGATAGCGCGACAGGGGAAAGCGGTCTTCGGGCAGGCCGACCCGGTTCAGCATGGCGCGCGCGCGCGCCAGGGCTTCGGCGCGCGAGACGCGCTCGTGCTGGAGGATCGTCTCGGCCACCTGGTCGCCGATCGTGCGCACCGGGTTCAGCGCGGTCATGGGCTCCTGGAACACCATGCCGATGCGTGCGCCACGGACCGCGCACATCTGCGCCTCGGTCAGGTCCAGAAGATTGCGCCCGTCCAGCGCGATTTGCCCGCGCGTGCGCGCGGCGCCGGGCAGCAGGCCCATGGTGGCCAGCGCCGTCATCGACTTGCCCGAGCCGCTCTCGCCGGTGATGGCGACGATCTCGCCGGGGGCCACGTCCAGCGAGACGTCGTGCAGGATGTCGAACTGGCCGATCGACAGCGACAGGTCGCGAATGCTGAGCAGGCTCATGTGCGGTCCACCCGGATGCGCGGGTCGAGCAGGTCGCGCAGACCGTCGCCCATCAGGTTCAGCCCCAACACCATCAGCACGATGGCCAGCCCGGGCACCAGCGCCACATGGGGCGCAATGCTGGCCAGCGTCTGCGCATCGGCCAGCATCCGGCCCCAGCTGGCGGTGGGCGGCTGCGCGCCCAGGCCGATGTAGCTGAGCGCGGCCTCGGCCAGGATGCCCAGCGAGAACTGGATGGTGCCCTGCACGATCATCAGATTGGCGATGTTGGGCAGGATATGTTCGACCGAGATCCGCGCCGGCGATTTTCCCGCCACCCGCGCCGCCAGGATGAAGTCCCGCGACCAGTAGCTGAGCGCCGCACCGCGCGTCAGGCGGGCAAAGACCGGGATGTTGAAGATGCCGATGGCGATGATCGCGTTCATCGCTCCGGCGCCGAAGACGGCGGTGATGAGGATCGCGATCACCAGGCTGGGAAAGGCGAAGATCAGGTCGTTGCCGCGCATGATCACCTCGTCCAGCAGCGAGCCGCGCCGCGCCGCCGCCGTCAGGCCCAGCGGGATGCCCAGCCCCATGCCGATGCCGACCGCCAACAGTGCCACCGCGATCGAGGTGCGCGCGCCCATCATGATCATCGACAGGATGTCGCGGCCCAACTGGTCGGTGCCCAGCCAATGCGCGGCGCCGGGCGGTTGCAGGCGGCTGGGGATCGACAGCAGTTCGATGTCGTAGGGTGTCCACAGAAAGGACAAGAGCGCGCCGCCCAAGAACAGCGCGGTCAGCAGGGCGCCCAGGATCAGGCTGCGGGGCAGTCTCATGCGCGGACCCTCAGGCGCGGATCGACGGCCGCATAGGCCAGATCGACGGCGAAATTGACGATGATGACCAGCGCCACCAGCAGCATGACCACGCTTTCCACCACGATCAGGTCACGCGCCGAGATCGCCTGAAAGATCAGCCGCCCCAGCCCGGGCAGGAAGAAGATCTGCTCGATCACGATCCCCCCCGCCAGCAGGAACGAGAATTGCAGCCCGATGATGGTCAGCACCGGGATCAGCGCGTTGCGCACGGCGTGGCGCCAAAGCGCCTGGCGGCGGGTCAACCCCTTGGCGCGGGCGGTGCGGATGAAATCTTCGCCCAGCATGTCCAGCAACGACGAGCGCATGACCCGCGCCAGGATCGCCGCCTGCGGCAGCGCCAGCGCGATGGCGGGCAGGATCAGCGCCTTCAGCCCCGGCCAGACGCCGTTGCCCCAGCCCGGGAACCCACCGGCCGAGACCCAGCGCAGCTTGACGGCAAAGATCAGCACCAGGATCATCGCGAACCAGAAATTCGGCACGGCGACGCCCAGTTGCGTCGCGCCCATGACGCCCATGTCGCCCAGCTTTCCGCGGCGGCTGGCGGCGTAGATGCCGGCGGGAAAGGCGATCGCCACGGTCAGCGCCAGCGCCAGGATGGCCAGCGGCAGCGAGACCACGATGCGGTCCAGGATCATCCGCGTGACCGGGGTGCGATAGGTATACGAGGTGCCGAAATCGCCCCGCAGCATCCCCGAAGTCCAGCTCAGGTAGCGTTCGGGCGGCGACATGTCGAGCCCAAGCTCGGTGCGCAGCGCGGCGATCGTGTCGGGGCGGGCGTTGACCCCCAGCATGTAGGCGGCGGGATCGCCCGGCACGACCTCGACCACGGCGAAGATCACCATCGAGGCGACGACGAGGCTGAGGAAAAGCGAGGTCACGCGACCGATCGTGTAACGGATCATCGCAAGGCGACTCCCATCAAGGCAACATCCGGCGCGGCGGCCGGCACGGGTGGGACGCCCGGGCCCGCGCGGGCCGGGCGTCCCGGGGTCGCGGTTACGGCCAGGAAACGGCGGTCAGGTCGATGGCGGCGGTCGGCTGGTTGCGCCACAGCCCCTCGATTCCGGCACGCGCCACGGTCGGCACCGCCAGTTCAAAGAGATAGGCGTTGACGTAATTCTCGGCGATGATGCGCTGGGCGTGTTGCAGCAACGCGGTGCGTTCGGCCGGGTCGGTCGTCTGGTTCAGCGTGGCCATCAGGGCCTGGAACTCGGGGTTGTCATACTGGAAATAGTAATCCGGGTTCGCATAGATGCCGATGTCCATCGGTTCCGTGTGGCTGACGATGGTCAGACCGAAGTCGTGGCCGCGGAAGGTGGTTTCCAGCCACTGCGCCCATTCCTGGTTCTGGATTTCCGTCTGGATGCCCACCGCGCGCAGTTGCGCGGCGATGATCTCGCCGCCGCGCCGCGCATACGAGGGCGGGGGCAGGGTCATCACGGTGGTGAACCCGTCGGGATAGCCGGCCTCGGCCAGCAACTGGCGCGAGCGTTCGGGATCATAGTTCGACAGCGCGGTCAGGTCCACATAGTCGGGGTTGTGGGGCGCGAAATGCGTGCCGATCGGCGTGCCCATGCCATACATGGCACCGTCGATGATCGCCTGGCGGTCGATCGCGTGGGCCACGGCCTCGCGCACCAGGCGGTTGTTGAACGGCTCGCGGCCGTTGTTCATCGCCAGGATGGTTTCGCCCTCGGTGTTGCCCACCAGCACCTGGAAGCGGGGGTCGGCCTCGAATTGCGGCAGGTTTTCGGGCGCGGGGTAGCCGACGAAGACATCGACGTCCTCGGCCATCAGCGCGGCAAAGGCCGCCGTCGGGTCCGCGATGAAGCGGAAGGTCGCGGATTCGAGCGTCGCCGGCGTGCCCCAGTAGTTGGGGTTGCGGGTGATGTCGATGTGATCGCCCTGCACCCAGTCCTGGAACATGAACGCGCCGGTTCCGACCGGGTGCGTCGCGGCCTCGCCGATGCTTTCGGGCGCGACGATCACCGCGTCACCCCAGGCCAGGTTGAACAGCAGCGATCCGTTCGGCGCGCTCAGCGTGATGCGCACCGTCAAGGGGTCGATCACCGACACATCCGCGATCGAGGCAAAGAGGCCCTTCTGCGCGTTGGTGCTGTCGTCGGCGCGGGCGCGGTCCAGCGAGAACTTGACATCCTCGGCGTCCATCGTCGTGCCGTCGTGGAAGGTCACACCCGAATGCAGGTGAAAGGTATAGACCAGCCCGTCGTCGGAAATGTCCCAGCTTTCCGCCAGGCCCGGCACGACCGAGCCGTCGGACATGAACCGGGTCAGCCCCTCGAAGATGTTCGAATAGACCACCGAATCGATGGCCTGCGCGGCCCCCGCCGTCGGGTCCAGGTTCGGCGGCTCGAGCTGCATCGCCACGTTCAGGTGCGGGTGCTGGGCAAAGGCCGCCGTCGCGAACAGCGCCGTGGACCCCGCCAGCAGGAATGTTGTCAGTTTGCTCATACTCTTTTCTCCCTGTTATTCCGTCTCAGGCAACAGAAGCGCCGTCAGGCTGCGCGCCATGACCGCCGCGCTGTCCATCATATCGTCAACGCCGACATATTCATCGGGTTTATGCGCCAGCTCCAGCAAACCGGGGCCATAGGCCACGCAGTTCTTCAGTTTGCCGATCCGGTCGATGTGCTTCTGGTCGTAGCTGCCGGGCGAGGCCACGAATTCGGCCTCCTTGCCCATCACCGCATGGATCGCCTCGGCGACGGTGCGCGCGACCGGCGCGTCGCGGTCGGTCATCGTCGGCACCACATGGTTCAGCTCGCGCACCGCATAGTCGAAACGCGGGCGGTCGCGCTTCAGCCCCTCAAGCAGGCCGATGATTTCGTCGCGCACGCCGTCCAGCGATTCCTCGACCAGATAGCGGCGGTCCACCACGATGCGGCAACTGTCGGGCACGCAATGCGACGGCAGCGCGGTCGATCCGGGTGCCTGTTCGGGCTGGCCGCCATGGATCGAATTGATGTTCATCGTCGAAGAGCGCGCCCCCTCGGGCACCACGGGCATGTCGGTGCGCCGCGCGGCCATGGCGGGGAACAGCTTTTCTTCGAACGTGCTCAGCACCGCGCCCATGTGGCGCACCGCGCAATCGCCCAGAAACGGCATCGAGCCGTGGGCGATCTCGCCAAAGGTTTCGATCTCGGCCCACCAGCCGCCGCGATGGCCCAGGCACACGCGGTCCTTTTGCAGGGGCTCGGGGATGATGACGTGCTGCACCCTCTGCGGCGAGAAGAACCCCTGTTCCGCCAGATAGGCCACGCCGCCATAACCGCCCGATTCCTCGTCGGCGGTGCCCGAAATCTCGATCGCGCCGGCGAAATCGGGAAAGGTCGCCATGAAGGCCTCGGCGGCGATGATCGAGGCCGCGAGCCCGCCCTTCATGTCGCACGATCCCCGGCCATAGATCTTGCCGTCGCGCAACAGCCCACCGAACGGGTCCACCGTCCAGCCCGCGCCGACCTCGACCACGTCGATATGGCTGGTGAAATGCACGCAGTCGCCGGGACCTGTCCCCTCGCGGCGGGCGACGACGTTCCAGCGCGGATAGGCCTCGCAGTCGCCGGGCGTGCCGTGGGCGCGAATCATCTGCGTCTGGAACCCCGAGCCCCTGAGCCGCCGGTCGAGGTAATCGCAGATTTCGCGGTAATTCTCGCCGGGGGGGTTGAGTGTGGGGATGCGGATCAGGTCCTGCGTCAGCGCGATCAGATCCTCGCGCCGGTCCGAGAGGGCGGCGGAAAGCGCGGCGGCGCGGCGGTCGGAAAGGGCGGTTCTGTGGTCCATCCCCGCACCTTGGCCCGAGACAAATACGGTATCAAGACCGTATTATTACGGCATGAGCCCCGAATCACCCGAATCCGCCCGCGACCTTGCGCTGATGGCCTTTCACGGCGCCCCGATCGCGCTGGTCATGACCGAACGGCGGATGATCCGCAGTTGCAACCAGACCTTCGCGCGGCTTCTGGGCTACCGGATCGAGGAGCTGGTGGGGCAGTCGTTCCGCATCTTCTATGGCTCGGACGAGGAATTCGAGGGCATTCGCGACATTGGCCTGACGCCGCTGCGCGAAACCGGCGAATACACCGACGAGCGGCTGGTGCGTCACCGCGCGGGGCATTCGCTGTGGTGCCGCTTTCGCGCCAGCACCCTGGTCCCCGAGGCCCCGCTGGACCGCATCGTCATGAGCTTTGCGCGCATTCACGATGGTGGGCCGGTCAGCCTGTCCAAGCGCGAGCGGCAGGTTCTGGAACTGATGAACCGGCGCCTGACCAGCAAGGAAATCGCGGCGCGTCTGGGACTGAGCGTGCGCACCGTGGACGACGTGCGCGGCCGGCTGATCAAACGCTTCGACGTGCGCCGCGCGGCGGATGTGCTGGGGCTGCTGGGCGGTCGCGGCCATCCCGGACAGGACCGCGCATGACCCGGATCTGGACCCTCGCCTATTGGCTCGGCACTGCGCTGGGCCTGGCGGTCGTGCTGGCCGGTGGCGCCTACGCGGCGCTGGCCTATGCGGTCGCCGTGGCGCCCTTTCGGGGGGTGGCCTTCGATCCCGGGCGCTGGCAAGCGGTCTGGCACTGCGGCGGGGAAAGCGACCCCGACTGCGCCCTGCGCCGCGCCGCCTGCCCGCGGGGGCCGATGGTCGCGGACCTGATCGACCGCCACCTGTCGCCGGGCGGCCTGGACCGGGACGGCGTGCGCGCGCTGCTGGGCGCGCCCGATGCCCGGGGCCCGCAAATCCTGCGCGGCACCCGCCACGCCGATTGCGATCAGGTGATGCTGGGCATGTGCGGCGGGTTCGGCGTCGATTGGGATTCGCTGCTGATCTGCTACGCGCCCGGCGGTCGCGTGGCCGCGGCAGGCCATGTCCGGCGCTGAAAAAGACCGGCGCGCAGGGAGCGACGCGCCGGTCCAGTCACGCCGGGCGGCCGCGGCCGCCCGTCAGGAAACCCTGTCATTCGGCCGCGCGGGCCATCGGGTTGTTGGGGTGGGTGGTCCAGTCGGCGGGCGTGGCCTCGACCGTTCGGCCGGTGCGCGCGTCCTCGACCCCGGGGGCGAGCCGCTCCATCGTAATGCAGCGTTCGACCGGGCAGACATTGACGCACAGGTTGCAGGCGACGCATTCGGCGTCGTTCACCTCGAACACGCGGTCCGGCTTTTGCCAGATCGCCTGGTGCGAGGTGTCCTCGCAGGCCGCATAACAGCGCCCGCAGCCGATGCAGGCGTCGGGGTCGATCCGGGCCTTGGTGACGTAGTTCAGGTTCAGCCGCTGCCAGTCGGTGACATTCGGCACTGCGCGCCCGGTGATCTGTTCGACCGCGGTGAACCCCTTGCGGTCCATCCACAGCGACAGGCCGGCTGTCAGTTCCTTGATGATGCCGAAACCATAGGTCATGGCCGCCGTGCAGACCTGGACGTTACCGGCGCCCAGCGACAGGAACTCGGCCGCGTCGCGCCAGGTGGTGACCCCGCCGATACCGCTGATCGGCAGGTGGGCGGTGGCCGGGTCGCGGGCGATCTCGGCCACCATGTTCAGCGCGATCGGCTTGACCGCCGGGCCGCAATAGCCGCCGTGCGTGCCCTTGCCGTCGATGGTCGGCTCGGGCGCGAAATCGTCCAGATCGACCGAGGTGATCGAGTTGATGGTGTTGATCAGGCTGACCGCATCCGCGCCCCCCGCCAGCGCCGCGCGCGCGGGCAGGCGGACATCGGTGATGTTCGGCGTCAGCTTGACGATCACCGGCATCCGGGTGGTCTGCTTGCACCAGCGCGTGATCCGTTCGATCAGGTCCGGGTTCTGGCCGACGGCCGCGCCCATTCCGCGCTCGGACATGCCGTGCGGGCAGCCGCAGTTCAGCTCGATCCCGTCGGCGCCGGTGTCCTCGACCAGCGGCAGGATCGCCTTCCACGCCTCCTCGACGCAGGGCACCATGAGCGAGGCGATCAGCGCGCGGTCCGGGTAGTCGCGCTTGACCGCCTTCATCTCGCGCAGGTTCACCTCGAGCGGGCGGTCGGTGATGAGCTCGATGTTGTTCAAACCCAGAAGCCGCCGGTCGGCGCCCCAGATCGCGCCATAGCGCGGCCCGTTCACGTTGACGACGGGCGGCCCGGCCTCGCCCAGCGTTTTCCAGACCACGCCGCCCCAACCGGCCTGAAAGGCGCGGCGGACGTTGTATTCCTTGTCCGTGGGCGGGGCCGAGGCCAGCCAGAACGGGTTGGGCGAGGTGATGCCGACGAAAGTGGAAGTCAGATTTGCCATGTGTTCAGCTCCATCGCGCGGGGTCAGCCCGCGGCCCCCGTCAAGGTCGCATGAATGCTCATCGCCGCGTCGCGGCCCTGAGCGACGGCGGTGACCGTCAGGTCCTCGCCCCCGGTGGCACAATCGCCGCCAGCCCAGACCCCCGCAACCGAGGTGCGGCCCGCGTCGTCGATGACGATCTTGCCGCCCCGGATGTCGATCGAACCGGGTTGACCGCGCAACGTCTGGCCGATCGCCTTGAAGACCTGGTCGGCCTTGAGCGTGAAGGTCTCGCCGGTCGTTTCCAGCCCCCCGGGGCCCGACCGGGTATAGGCGAATTCGACCGCCTCGACCGCGCCGGTGCCCAGCACGGCGACCGGCATCGCGTTGGTCAGGACGGTGACGCCCTCGGTCGCGGCATGGCTGATCTCATAGTCCGAGGCCGCCATCGCGCCGCGGTCGCGCCGGTAGACCAGGCTCACGTGCTCGGCGCCCAGCAGCCGCGACTGAACCGCGGCGTCGATCGCGGTCATGCCGCCGCCTATGACCACCACGTGGCGCCCGATGGGCAGGGTGGACAGGTCCTCGCTCTGCCGCAGTTCGGCGATGAAATCGACCGCGTCGCGCACCCCGGGCAGATCCTCGCCCGGAATGCGCAGCGCGTTCACGCCGGCCAGGCCCAGGCCCAGGAACACCGCGTCATGCCCGGCGATCAGCGCCTCCAGCGTCACCGCCTCGCCCAGGGCCGAGCCGGTCCTGACCTCGATCCCGCCGATGCGCAGCAGCCAGTCCACCTCGGCCTGCGCGATGCCGTTCGCCGCCTTGTAGGCCGCAATCCCGTATTCGTTGAGCCCGCCGGGCTTTGCGCGCGCGTCATGCAGCACCACCTGGTGCCCCAGCATCGCCAGACGATGCGCGCAGGCCAGACCCGCCGGACCCGCGCCGACCACCGCCACCCGCTTGCCGGTTTCGGGTGCCCGGACAAAGGGATGGTCGTTCGCCAGCAGCAAACCGTCCGTCGCATACCGCTGCAAGCGGCCGATCTCGACCGGCGCCCCCTCGGCCACCTCGCGCACACAGACGCTTTCGCACAGCGTTTCGGTGGGGCAGACCCGGGCACACATGCCGCCCAGGATGTTCT
>Ga0116152_10002697_pt1 | contig 14435 bp, 12 predicted proteins | sample AD_UKC119_MetaG_FD_89894 | JGI IMG/M metagenome (GOLD analysis project Ga0116152, IMG submission 89894) | Active sludge microbial communities of municipal wastewater-treating anaerobic digesters from Hong Kong - AD_UKC119_MetaG | ecosystem: Engineered > Bioreactor > Anaerobic > Digestate... | reverse complement strand
TTCACCAGCGACAGCGCGCTGAACTCGGGCGGAAACGAGGCCCGCAGCGTGCCCTGCGGCGTCAGCTGCCGGTGCTGCGCCAGCGCCGTGGCGGCGGCCGACTCCTCGAGCAGACGCTGCGCGTGCTCCAGCATGTGCTGGCCGAACTCGGTCAGCGCCAGGCGGCGCGTGCTGCGCTGCAGCAGGCGCTCGCCCAGGGCGTCTTCCAGCTCGGACAGGCGGCGCGACAAGGTGGCCTTGGGCAGGCCGGTGCGGTCGGCGGCGCGCGTGAAGCTGCCCGCCGCCACGATGTGGGCAAACAGGATCAGGTCGTTGGCAGGCAGGCTGATGGGGTTCATGGGCGCACCCATTGTTCCAATCATGGAATTCTATGGTTTGGACAGGTGTATTTATGGCGCCGGAGAACCCCAATAAACTGAGGACGGACACCCCCTTCCCTCCCCTTTGTTTGTTTCAACCCAGTCACAGGAGCCTTCCATGAGCGTTCGTCTGGCCATCGTTTACTACTCCACCTACGGCACCAACCACCAGATGGCCGAAATCGCCGCCGAAGCGGCCCGCGCCGCCGGCGCCGAGGTGCGCCTGCTGAAGGCGCCCGAAACCGCCCCCGAAGCCGTGGTGGCCGGCCAGCCGGCCTGGAAGGCGCAGGCCGACAAGACCGTGCAGCTGCCGCAGGCCACGGCCGCCGACATGGAGTGGGCCAACGCCTATCTGATCTCGGCGCCCACCCGCTTTGGCGTCATGGCCAGCCAGATGCGGGCCTTCATCGACACCCTGGGCGGCGTCTGGGCCAAGGGTGGCCTGGCCAACAAGGCGGTGTCGGCCATGACGTCGGCGCAAAACGCCCACGGCGGTCAGGAAACCACCCTGCTGTCGTTCTACGCCACCGTCATGCACTGGGGCGGCATCGTGGTGGCGCCCGGCTTCACCGACCCGGTGATCTTCAAGGTGGGCGGCAACCCCTACGGCTACAGCCACACCCAGGGCCAGCCCTTCAGCGACGACGTCAAGGCCGCCATCGGCCACCAGGCGCGCCGGCTGGTCGACGTCGCCGCCAAGCTCGGCTGAGCGGCGGCCGCGGCGGCTGCCGCCCGGCAGCGGGCATCCGTATGATCGCCGGCACCGCGTCCGCTGACGCCTGACCGAGCAGCCGCCCATGGCCACCACCGCCCCGCAACCACCCGCCAAGGCAAGTCCGCCGTCCGCGTCGCGCCGCATCAGCCTGGCGCTGCAGGGCGGCGGCTCGCATGGCGCCTTCACCTGGGGCGTGCTGGACCGGCTGCTGGAAGATGAGCGGCTGGAGATCGCGGCCGTCAGCGGCACCAGCGCCGGCGCGATGAACGCCGCCGCGCTGGCCGCCGGCCATGCCCAGGGGGGCCGCCAAGGCGCCCGGCGCGCGCTCGACAAGTTCTGGCACAGCACCGCCCAGCAGGCGCTGCTCAGCCCGATGCAGCGCACGCCGCTGGACCGCCTGCTGGGGCGCTGGAACCTGGACGCCTCGCCCGGCTACTACTGGCTCAGCCTGCTGGGGCGCGTGTTCTCGCCCTACCAGTTCAACCCCTTCAACCACCAGCCCCTGCGCGACATCCTGGCGACCCAGATCGACATGCGCGCCTTGCGCGCCTGCCGCGACCTGCGCGTGTTCGTCACCGCCACCAATGTGCGCACCGGACGGCCGCGCGTGTTCGAGCAGCACGAGCTGACGCTGGACGCGCTGCTGGCCTCGGCCTGCCTGCCGCACCTGTTCCAGGCGGTCGAGATCGACGGCGACCCGTACTGGGACGGCGGCTACATGGGCAACCCCTCGATCTGGCCGCTGATCTATGGCTGTACCGCCTCGGACGTGGTGCTGGTGCAGATCAACCCGCTGCAGCGCCCCGGCGTGCCGGACACGCCGCACGAGATCGACGACCGCGTCAGCGAGATCGCCTTCAACTCCTCGCTGATGCACGAGATGCGCGCCATCTCCTTCGTGCAGCGCCTGCTGGAGCAGGACGCGCTGAAGGAGCCGTTTGCCTCGCGCTACCGCAACATGCGCATCCACATGATCGGCGACGAAGCGGCGCTGGGCGGGCTGGGCGCGTCCAGCAAGTTCAACGCCGAGCTGGAATTTCTGCAACACCTGAAGGCCCTGGGCCGCGCCAGCGCGCAACGCTGGCTGGACAGCAGCGCCCTGGACGACGTCGGCGTGCGCTCCAGCATCGACGTGCGCGCCACCTTCCTGTGACGCCGTGCCGCGCCGGGCTCAGGCCCCCGGCCCGTACAGCCAGGGCTGATCCAGCAGCCGCTCGCCCAGCAGCCGCATCGACAGGTTGCGCCCCAGCCGCACCGCCCCGGTGGCGTGGAAGATGCCGCCATTGCGGCGCGACTGCGCCTGCACGCGCGCCACGCGCTGCCAGCGCGCCAGCGCGTAGCGCGCCAGCCGGGTGGACACGTCGACCGCTTCCATCGCCAGCGCGCGCCCCAGCTCGGCGGCGTCTTCGATCGCCATGCCGGCGCCCTGCGCCAGGTAGGGTCGCATGGGGTGGGCGGCGTCGCCCAGCAGCGCCACCAGGCCTTGCGCCATCTCGCGCGCGGCGCCCACCGGCAGGCGATCGGCCAGCGGCCACAGCCGCCAGGGATGCGGGTTCAGGGTGGCGATGTTGGCGGCGCGGATCAGCTCGCGCAGCGGCGCGCAGGTGTCGCCCATGGCGCGCGCCAGGTCGGCCGCATGGGCGGCGTGGTCCCACAGGTCAAGCTCGGCCGGCGGCTGACCCTGCACGATCGCCACCACGTTCATCCAGGCGCCGCCGCGCACCGGGTATTGCACCAGGTGCAGACGCGGCCCCAGCCAGGCCGTGACCTGGGCGCTGCGCAGCTCGTGCGGCAGCGCGGCCTGCTCCAGCATGGTGCGGTAGGCCAGGTGCCCGGTCGGGCGCGGCGCGCCGTCACCCAGCAGCAGCTCGCGCACGCGGCTGCGCACGCCGTCGGCGCCGATCAGCGCGTCGCCTTCCACCACCTTGCCGCCGGCGGTGCTCAGGCGCACCGCCTTGCCGTCGTCGGTGAACCCGGCCAGCGGCTCGTCGAGCCTGAGCTGCGCGCCGCCCTGGCGCAGCACGGCGTGCAGCAGCAGGCCGTGGATGTCGGCCCGGTGGATGGTGGCGTAGGGCGCGCCGTAGCGTTCGACGGCGCGCTGACCCAGCGGCAGCTGGCCCAGCTCGGCGCCGGTGAGGGCGCAGCGCACCTGCAGGCGATGGGGAAACGCGGCCACCGCGCGCAGCTCGTCGGCCAGCCCCCAGCCGTGCAAGATGCGCGTCACGTTGGGGCCGAGCTGCACCCCGGCGCCGACCTCGCTGAAGCTGGCGGCGCGCTCGAACAGGCGCACCTCCCAGCCGGCCCGCAGCGCCGCCAGCGCCGCCGCCAGCCCGCCGATGCCGCCGCCGACGATCAGGGCTTGTTGGGTCGAACTCATGGCGCCCATTGTGCCGCGCGCGCGAAGCAGCACCGGCGCGCGCGTCCGGTCAGCGCGCCAGGCGGCGCCGCAGCCCGGGCTACCGCGCCCATGGGCCAGGCCGAGCGGCCGTGCCGGGGCGGCCCACCGCGGTGCGCCTACACCGGCTCAGGCCAGCAACTGGCGCAGCACGTAGGGCAGGATGCCGCCGGCGCGGAAGTACTCGGCCTCGATCGGCGTGTCGATGCGCAGCGTCAGCCGGGCCTCCTGGGTCGAGCCGTCGGCGCGCGTGATGCGCAGGCGCGCGTCGCTCTGCGGCGCCAGGTCGGCGGCGGGCAGGATGTCGATCCGTTCCTGGCCCGTCAGGCCCAGGCTTTCCCACGACTGGCCAGGCTTGAACTGCAGCGGCAGCACGCCCATGCCGACCAGGTTGCTGCGGTGGATGCGCTCGAAGCTCCTGGCCACCACGGCCTTGATGCCCAGCAGCTGCGTGCCCTTGGCGGCCCAGTCGCGGCTGGAGCCGGTGCCGTACTCTTCGCCGGCGAAGATCACCGTCGGCACGCCGGCGGCCTGGTAGGCCATGGCGGCGTCGTAGATGAACATCTTCTGGCCCGAGGGCTGCGCCAGCGTGAGGCCGCCCTCCTCGCGGCTGCCGTCGGCCAGCGGCGGGAGCATCAGGTTCTTGATGCGCACATTGGCGAAGGTGCCGCGCATCATCACCTCGTGGTTGCCGCGGCGCGAGCCGTAGCTGTTGAAGTCCTGCTTGCCCACGCCGTGCGCCTGCAGCCACTGGCCGGCGGGCGAGCTTTCCTTGATGCTGCCGGCCGGCGAGATGTGATCGGTGGTGATCGAGTCGCCAAACAGCGCCATGATCCGCGCACCCTCCACGGCATGCGGGTCAGATGGGGTTACAGCGCGCTCGTAGCCTGCGCTGGCAGCTATCGAATCGATAGTAAATCGATCAAAGAATGGCGGCTCGGCGATGTAGGTGCTGGTCGGCCAGTCGTAGACCTCGCCGCCGACGCCCTGGACGCGCTCCCACAGCTGGCCCGGCTGGCTGCGCACCTTGGCGTAGTTGTCGCGGAAGGCCTTGCCCTTCATGGCGTACTTCAGCAGGCGGTTGACCTCGTCGCTGCTGGGCCAGATGTCGCCCAGGTACACGTCCTTGCCGCCCTTGCCCCGGCCCACCGGCTGCGTCATCAGGTCGACCATCACGTTGCCGGCGATGGCGTAGGCCACCACCAGCGGCGGGCTCATCAGGAAGTTGGCCTTCAGGTTGGGGTGGATGCGCGCCTCGAAGTTGCGGTTGCCCGACAGCACGGCCGCGCACACCAGCTGGTTGCGGGTGATGGCCTCGTTCAGCTCGGGCGCCAGGTCGCCGGCGTTGCCGATGCAGGTGATGCAGCCGTAGGCCGACACCGGAAAGCCCAGCTGCTCCAGGTAGGGCAGCAGGCCGGTCTGGCTGAGGTATTCGGTGACGATGCGCGATCCCGGCGCCAGCGAGGTCTTGATGTGCGGCCGCACCGTCAGGCCGGCCTGCACCGCCTTCTTGGCCAGCAGGCCGGCGGCCAGCATGACGCTGGGGTTGCTGGTGTTGGTGCAGCTGGTGATGGCGGCGATCAGCACGTCGCCATTGCCCAGCGTGTAGCGGTTGGCCGACACCGGCTCGACCACGTCGGCCTCGGACAGGGCCGACTCCAGCGTCGGCTTGTTGGCCACCATCTCGACCACCGAGCGCGCCGCGCCCAGCGGCAGCGGCTCCAGCTCGGGGGCGCGTTCGTCGCTGTCGGGATCGTTGTCGCGCGCCACCTCCAGGCGCCGGTGCAGTTCGGCCGCCGGGCGGTTGAAGCCGTTGTCGCTCATGGGCAGCGAAAACAGCTCGGCAAAACGCGCCGACAGCTGGCCCAGCTCGATGCGGTCCTGCGGCCGCTTGGGGCCGGCCACGCTGGGGGTGACCTGGCCCAGGTCGAGCGTGATGAGTTGCGAGTAGTCGATCTCGCCGGCGCGCGGCACGCCAAACAAGTTCTGCGCCCGGAACCAGGCTTCGAAGGCTTCGATCTCGGCCTTGCTGCGGCCAGTGCCCTGAAAGTATTCGAGGGTGCGCTCGTCGACCGGGAAGAAGCCCATGGTGGCGCCGTACTCGGGCGCCATGTTGCCGATGGTGGCGCGGTCGGGCACGCTCAGGCTGGCCGTGCCCTCACCGAAGAATTCGACGAATTTGCCCACCACCTTGTGCTGGCGCAGGCGCTCGGTCACCGTCAGCACCAGGTCGGTGGCGGTGCAGCCTTCGCGCAGCCGGCCCTTGAGCTCGAAGCCCACCACGTCGGGCGTGAGGAAGTACACCGGCTGGCCCAGCATGGCGGCTTCGGCCTCGATGCCGCCCACGCCCCAGCCGACCACGCCGATGCCGTTGATCATGGTGGTGTGGCTGTCGGTGCCTACCAGGGTGTCGGGGTAGTACACGCCGTCGGCCCGCCGGTGCACGCCGCGCGCCAGGTATTCCAGGTTGACCTGGTGCACGATGCCGAAGCCCGGCGGCACCACGCCGAAGGTGTCGAAGGCCTGCATGCCCCACTTCATGAACTCGTAGCGCTCGCGGTTGCGCTGGAATTCGAGCTTCATGTTCAGGTCGAGCGCATTGTGCTTGCCGTAGAAGTCGATCATCACCGAGTGGTCGACCACCAGGTCCACCGGCACCAGCGGCTCGACCTTCTTCGGGTCCTGGCCCAGGCGCTGCGCGGTGGAGCGCATGGCCGCCAGGTCGGCCATCAGGGGCACGCCGGTGAAGTCCTGCAGGATCACGCGCGCCACGGTGAACGGGATCTCGTCGGTGCGCGGCGCCCGCGGCCGCCAGTTGGCCAGTTGCTCGACGTGCTCGGGCGTCACCTTGACGCCGTCGCAGTGGCGCAGCACCGACTCCAGCACCAGCCGCAGCGACACCGGCAGGCGCTTGACGTTGGGGAAGCGCCGGGCCAGCGCCGGCAGCGAATACAGCTCGCCGCTCCTGCCCGACGCGGTCTGAAAGCGCTTGCGGGTGCTGGCGAAGGCATGGGTGTTGCGCGTGGCCATGGCGTGTGCTCCTGGGTCGATGGGCGATGGCGGCGCCGCGCCGCCCAAGGTCATTGTCGCAGGCCCGGGCGGGGCCGGCCAGCACCCGGGGCCACAACCCTGATTCCAAAGCCGAAACTCGATCTGCGCTTGTCTGGCAAGCGCCGACAGCTACGTTTTCAGTAGCATTTCAGCCCTGGCCGGGTGCTACTTCGCGGGCGCCGGCTTGCGTGGCGAACGGCTGGTCGCGGCGGCGGCCGAGGCCGGTTGCGCCGGCGCTTCGAGCGGCTTGATCCCGCCGCAGTCGCTGCCCAGGTACTTCATCTGCGTTTCGGCCAGCAGGGTGTGGGCCTGGCCGGCGCCGTCGCTGCTGCGGGTTTCGAGGCGGGTGGTGATCAGATCGGCGGTCGTCACGATCTCGCCCTTGCCGCTCAGCTTGCCGCCTTCCTGGGTGCAGCTGAGTTCGAAGGTGGTGCGCTGGCCGTCGCGCTTGAACTTCGGCGGCTCGCACTCGGCGCGCGGCGGGCGCGGCACCATGGGTTGCTGGCGCGCCGCCATCTCGGCGCTGATGCACACGCGCCGCGACAGCGGGTCGCCGCCCTGGCGCGCCAGCGCCGCCTCGGCCTGCTGGCGCTGCGCGGGCGGCAGCTTGGCGATCTGCTGCTTGCGCAGCTCGGCCGCGTCACGCATGGCCGCCGTCATGTCCTTGCCGTCCACCATCATGCGGACGGTGCGGTTTTCCCACAGGCCCGCCTTCAGGCCCGATTGCGCATGGGCGGTGCCCAGCAGGGTGAGCGCCAGCAGCGCGGCAAGCTTCTTGTTCATGAGCGATCGACCTTGCAAAGGATGCGTGGGGCGCCGATGGTACAAAAAAAGCGCCCGCACCGAAGCCGGTGCGGGCGCTGGTGCGCCGACCCCGGCGCCGCGCGTGGCCCGGGCGGGAGCGTCAGAACGCAGGCCTGAGGGGCTCGTCTCAGGCGGCGAGCTTTTCGTCGGCCTTCATGCCCTTGTGATAGACCTCGTACACCAGCACCGGAATGCCCAGGCCGCCCAGGTGCTGCTGGATCAGCGGCTTGACGTCGGCCCAGTCGAGCGCGCCGACACCGGTGGCCAGGCGCGGCAGCGCCACGCTCTTGACGCCTTCGTCCTGCAGGTGCCTGGCCAGGGCGCGCAGCGCGCGATTGACGTCTTCCAGCCTGGCCTTGACCGGGCGCGCGGCCTTGTCCTGGCTTTGCATGCCCTGGGTCAGCAGGTTGACGATGCCGCGCGTGGAGCCGTCTTCGTTGACGCCGCGCCAGGCCCAGATCTCGCCGGTGTCGGGCGCCTTGGCATGGGTGGCGTGGCGATAGTCCTTGACCATCGACGGGAAGCGCTCGCGCAGAGCCAGCGCCAGGCCGGAATCGAACGGGTCGTGGGTGGCGATGCCGTGCGCAATCACCTGAGCCTGGCTCAGCAGAATGTCGCCTTCGACTTCACGGATCATGGTTTTCTCCTTGGGACGGGTTACGAATCTCTCGATGCTTTGACCTTAGCCCAGTCAGGGTTGATGGTTCTTGACTGCCGTCAAGCCGATGCCCTTTGGCGCCCCTGCCCGGCCCCCTGCGCCGACAATACGCCCCCATGAAAGCCCCCGAACTGCTGCTGCCCGCCGGCAGCCTGGACAAGATGCGCGCCGCCTACGACTTTGGCGCCGATGCCGTGTACGCCGGCCAGCCGCGCTACAGCCTGCGTGCGCGCAACAACGAATTTCGCCTGGAGCAGCTGGCCCAGGGCATTGCCGAGGCGCACGCGCGCGGCAAGAAATTCTTCGTCACCAGCAACCTGATCGCGCACAACGACAAGCTGCGCACCTACCTGCGCGATCTGCAGCCGGTGATCGACCTGCGGCCAGACGCCCTGATCATGGCCGACGCCGGGCTGATCATGCAGGTGCGCGAAAAGTGGCCGCACATCCCGATCCATCTGTCGGTGCAGGCCAACACCACCAACTGGGCGGCGGTGAAGTTCTGGCAGTCGGTGGGCGTGGCGCGCATCATCCTGTCGCGCGAGCTGTCGCTGGCCGAGGTCGAGCAGATCCGCCAGGAGTGCCCCGACATGGAGCTGGAGGTGTTCGTGCACGGCGCGCTGTGCATCGCCTACAGCGGCCGCTGCCTGCTGTCGGGCTACTTCAACCGGCGCGACCCCAACCAAGGCACCTGCACCAACGCCTGCCGCTGGAACTACACGACCCAGGCCGCCGACGTCGATCCCAACACCGGCGAGGCGCTGGCGCGCGGCCAGCAACTGACCGGCTTCAACTTCGCCAACGAGCAGCAGCGCGCCGATCAGGACGGCGGCGCCAGAGCCGCACGCCACCCGGCCGCCGACAAGGTCTGGCTGATCGAGGAAGAAGGCCGCCCCGGCCAGCTGATGCCCATCATGGAAGACGAGCACGGCACCTACATCATGAACAGCAAGGACCTGCGCGCGGTCGAGCTGGTGGAAAAGCTGGCGAAAATCGGCGTCGACTCGCTCAAGATCGAGGGCCGCACCAAGAGCCTGTACTACGTGGCGCGCACCGCCCAGGTGTACCGCCGCGCCATCGACGACGCGGTGGCTGGCCGCCCCTTCAACCCGCAGCTCATCACCGAGCTGGAAGGCCTGGCCAACCGCGGCTACACCAGCGGCTTTCTGGAGCGCCGCCCGGCGCAGGACTACCAGAACTACGAAACCGGCCATTCCGTGGCCCAGCGCAGCCAGTTCGTGGGCGAAGTCCGTTCGGTGCGCGATGGCTGGGCCGAGGTCGAAACCAAGAACCGATTCGCCGTCGGCGACTGGATCGAAATCATCCACCCGCAGGGCAACCGCACCGTGCAGTTGCAGCACATGAAGAACGCCGACGGCCAACCCATCGACGTGGCGCCCGGCAACCCGCTGCGCGTGTGGATTCCGGTCGATGGGCCGGCCGAGCAGGCGCTGATCGCGCGCCTGATGGCGCCGCCTCAGCCGGCGCCTGCGGCAGCGTCGGCGCCGCAAGGTGTTACCATCTGATTCATACTTTCAGGTTAATCGCTGCGCCCCGGACCGCCCAGCCCTCGCATGTCCCGCCTCTGCCCCCAATGCGGCGCGGAAAACCGCGATGCCGCCAAGTTCTGCCTGAAGTGCGCGCATCAGCTGGTACCCCTGAGCGAGCCGACCCAGCCGCTGCCGCTGGAGCAGCCGGCGCGCAAGCGCCGGCGCCGCAAGCGCCCGGCCGAGGCGCCGCCGCGCAAACGCCACGCCTGGCTGTGGGGCCTGGTGGCGCTGGTGGCCGTGGTCGCCCTGGGCGGCGCCCTGTGGCGCGGCGACACACGTCCGGACACGGCGCCGCCGCAGGCCGCCGCCACGCCTGCGGGAGCCGCCGCTTCCTCGTCGCCAGCCGCGGTCGAGCCGGCGTCGCCAGCCAGCGCGGCCAGCGCTGCACCGCCGCCCCTGCCGGCGGCATCCAGCGCGCCGATCCCAAGCACCTCCAGCGCGGCCCCGGCGGCGCCGACGCGTCCATCCACCGCCGCGCGGCGCAGCAAGCCATCGCCGCCGGCCGCCGAGCCGGCCGTCGTCGCCCCGGCCGAGGTGGCGCCGCCTGCCGCAGCTGCGCCACCCGAGCCGGTGGCCAGCGCGCCCGCCCGCCCGGCGCCGCCGCGCGAGCTGTGCGCCGACACACGCTTTCTGAACCGCGCCGTCTGCCTGCAGAACGAGTGCAGCAAGCCCGGTCTGCGCCAGCACCCGCAGTGCGTGCAGATGCGCGAGCAGCAGGACGCCCTGCGCCGGGGCGCCGGTGACCACTAAACCTTGTCCACTGAAACACTGAAATCGGTTCGGCGCTGTCCGCCCGATACGGGCACGCTGCGGCGTTGCCCATGCTCGCCACAGCAGGGGCTGTGGCTGCGCTTTGCGCCTTGCATCGCCTCCCGTCTCGGGTGTCCCTCGCCGCCCATTTCAAGGTTTCAGTGGACCCGTGCTGAACGTCCCCTGGCACGCCCCTGACACCGGCTGCGCCGGCAGCCTGGGCGCCCCTCCCGCCATCGAAGCGCAGCGAGGTCATTCGTCGTTCTTCATCCGCCCGGCGTGAAGCCGGTCGGCACGCACCACACGCCAACCCGCGCAAGGGGCCGTGCCGGCGACGCGCCCGAGCGCGCCGCTACCATGCTGCCCATGCCCCGACCGACCGCGCAGGCCGCTGCGCCCCAACCCCACACCGCGCGCCCGGGTGAACCGCCCGAAGGCCAGCACACGCCGATTGTGAAGAAAGGAAGATGCGCCGAGAGGCGCATTTTTCTTTTTCCTCTTTTTTGACAGCAACTTAGAGCATCTACGCTGCGGTACGCCGCAGCGCACTATGGGCGTGGATTGGCATGGTTTGGCGATGGAATTACACCAAAATTACACCAAGCAAACGGCCCGGAAACTGAGGCATAGACCAGCGTATGGGGGCGTACTTTGACAGCGCTCGCCACTGCTTCCCAGAGCGCGCCACAACGCCATTCGCACCTACGTTCATGTACGCCACAACAGGTTTCCTCCGCTACTTGCATGCGGCATCGTTGCACTTCATGACGAGGGACAACCCAAGTGCCACACGCACCTTCTGACTTCTACCGAACGCACTTGGCCGAGTTGCACCAGCAACTGCTGGCCAGCCCGATCACCCGCGCCTACTTCACTGGCACGGGCATTCGATTCGATGGCGTCGAACTGGCCCCCGCGGACTTCTACGAGTTGCCGATCGGCACGCTCTCCATCGTCGAGTTCGCGCACATGTTCTCGGTGTTCGACGGTAGCCGCGTGCATGAACAGGTCGAGCGATCGCCGGGGCTCGATGACGCGCCGCCAGGCCTGTACTTCACCATCGTCCATCCGCAATTGATCCAGCGGCCGCGCAAGAATCGGCTGGGCCTGTACACCGAGCTGAGCGGCGAAGCGGATCTATTCATCGACGGCCTGCACGTCGATCACTATTTCCTGAACAAGCACCATACGCCGCCCTCCTTGGGCACGGTGGCCTTCTCGCTCTGCGCGATCACGGCCCATCTCGCCGGCTTGGCCCTGGTGACGCTGGTGGCTGCCGGCGGGCGCGGGTTCGGCCATCGCTACGTCGGCTACAAGGTGTGGCCCCGGCTCGGCTTCGATGCTCCGCTATGGCCCGGCGAAGTTGCCCAGGCTCCGCATCTGGCCCACTGCCGCAGCGTGCAGGACGTTCTGGCCACGGACCCGCTATGGTGGGATGATCACGGCAGTCAGCGGCTGATGGCCTTCGATCTGAGGGCCAATAGCACATCCTGGCGAAAAATGCTACCCTATGCGCGTAGAAAACTCTCTGATGGGAGGCTTTCATGAGCAAGTACCACGCAAGCAGCCATGCCACCGAAACCCCGCAGAAAGCGGCAACGGGTGGTCGCGTCATCAAGTCTTCCATCAAGCAACTTCCCCAGGTTGATGCCAAGACGTGGGCGAAGATCGAAGCCGCTGCACGCACTCACCGCAAGGGCCGGCAGTACCCTGAAATCATCGAGGTGCCGGACGGCTCGATCTGAACCAGCCCCGTGAACAAAAACCCGCCAGTGATGGCGGGTTTTTTGTTTTGATGCATCTGGGCAGCCATCCAGCTTCCGCTGACCCCACACCGGCGCGTCGTAAAATCCACTTACAAATTCTGAGGCACGTATGGCTGGGGACAACTCGCCAGAGTCCATTTCTCGGACGTCCTCGGCGTCTCGCCAGAGATTCTTGACAACGAAGGTGGTCTCAACCTCGCCTTAGTCAACGATCTGCCCTTGAGCAACGCACCTCAAATTTGATCTCAGAACAATAAATGCAAGAAAGGCAACTAGCTATGCCAACAAAAGCCGCCGAAGAATACCTTGCCGCACTGGCAGACGAACTCGCGATCAGTGAATCTCGCTATGAGCAAGCCAGCCGCAGCTATGCTTCACTGGGGGAATGGCTGCACCGTCCGGAATCCACCGTCCTCCGATATGACCCGCAGGTCTACGTGCAAGGTTCCTTCCGGTTGGGAACAGCAATCCGTCCGCTGAGCGACAACGAAGAGTACGACGTGGACTCTGTCTGCGTCCTCGGGAATCTCGGTACCGGCAATCTAACCCAGCAGCAACTGAAGACGCTCGTTGGCGAAGAGATCAAGGCGTATCGCCGGTCTCAGAGCATGGTAAAGCCGGTGCGAGAGGGGCGCCGTTGCTGGGTGCTCTCTTACGCCGACGGTGCGCAGTTTCACATGGACATCGTCCCTTCCGTGCCCAATGCGGCGCGGCAGCGCTTGCTGCTCGAAGCGCATGGCCTAGACCTGAGTTGGTCCGAAACGGCAATAGTGATCACCGACATCCAGTCGCCTGTCTACGAATACATCTCGGACGATTGGCCGCGCTCAAACCCTAAGGGATACGCGGAGTGGTTCAAACTGCGGATGGGCACCCTCTTCGAGCAGCGCCGACGCCAGCTCGCCGAGTCCATCAGGGCCAGCGTCGAAGACATCCCTGTGTATCGAGTCCGTACCCCTCTCCAGTCGGCCATCATGATCCTGAAGCGGCACCGCGATGGCATGTTTGCAGGTCGGTACGACGAGCGTCCGATCTCGATCATCATCACCACTCTCGCCGCCCATGCCTACAGCGGCGAGGAGAAGATCGCAGATGCGCTCTACTCGATCTTGGCCCGCATGGACCAGTTCATCGAGTGGGATGGTCGTCAGTACATCATCCGCAATCCGTCGGACCCGTTAGAGAACTTCGCCGACAAGTGGCCCTTTCATCCTGAGCGGCAGGAGGCGTTCTTCGAATGGCTTGCCCAGGCCCGTCATGACTTCGGTGAGCTTGCGCGCCACGTCGAGCGCCGGCAACTGGTCGAGAGCGTCCAACCTCGAATGGGGGCCGTGGCAGATAGGGCGGCCGTTCGGCTTGCGCCACCACCCACCAGCATGCTCAGTCCGGCTGCAGCGGCAGCCGGCACGGCGGCATCAAGCGCGCCCGCGTTTCCGAACACTCGGCGTGAGCCGACATCGCCCAAGGGATTCGCATGATTTGGTGGGCAGAACAGCCCAATCGGGCGCAAGCAGAGCGTCATGCGGTCGCCGACCTCGCCGAGCGCAATCCATGGCTTGTGAACATTGTGTGGCGTTTTGCGGAGAACTTTCAGATCGCCGCCGACTTTGACATCGAGGTCGGTGGACGGACTATCCCGCTAACACTGGTTTATCCAGACTTTTTCCCCGACGCGACGCCATCCATTCTTCCGCGCGATGGTGTTCGCTTATCGGGGCATCAGTACGGCGAAGCCGGAGAACTGTGTCTTGAGCATCGACCCGACAACTGGACGCCCGAAGTGACAGGCGCGATGATGATCGAGAGCGCCTATCGGCTGCTTTCGTCGGAGCAGCAAACAGGAAAGGCGGCACCTTCCGAACATCGGACGCTTTCGGCCCAGCGATCACGCCGTGCCATCTTGCGGTTCCTCTATTCACAGAGGGTCTGGGCCGGCCTATCAATGATTGAAGTTGGCCAAGCCGTCGAAGCGGAAATTCAGGAGCACGACTATGCGGGCTTCTTCGCTGCGCAGCTTTCGTACATCGGTGCTGCGGACGCGCCCATGTGGACGGAAGAACGGAAGCGCGGGCACGGCGCACGCAAGCTTCGAACCGTAGTCGTTCGCCTCCCTGAAGGTGCATCGAAGAGAGGTGAAACCTTAGGCGAACTCATTTCATTGCTAACCGCACACGGATTCGGGCAGCTCGCTTCAGCCTTGTCATCCGAATTCGACTCCGTGGTAGTGATCGTCTTTGACGGTATCGACTTGCATGTGCCGATCGTATTGGGCCAAGGCGAATCTCGGACGCTGCTGAACTACGACCCAGTGCTCACCGAACTCGATGGCGAGCGCCTCGATCCCCGGTACGAACGCCTCAGAGAGAGCAAGGTAGCGGTAGTCGGCT
>Ga0116152_10002696_pt1 | contig 14435 bp, 11 predicted proteins | sample AD_UKC119_MetaG_FD_89894 | JGI IMG/M metagenome (GOLD analysis project Ga0116152, IMG submission 89894) | Active sludge microbial communities of municipal wastewater-treating anaerobic digesters from Hong Kong - AD_UKC119_MetaG | ecosystem: Engineered > Bioreactor > Anaerobic > Digestate... | reverse complement strand
CTATTACAGTGACAAGCATAAGCCAAAATATATTTCCAGCCGCAGAAAAGCTCTGGTCTACAGCTTTTCTCTTGCTATTTACTGTACGTCCTGGACATTTTACGGCGCGGTTGGAAGTGCATCGGAAACAGGTTGGGGATATTTGCCGATCTATCTTGGTCCAATCCTTATGTATACAATAGGTTGGTCACTCATAAAAAGATATGTTGAAATTGCCCACCAGCAAAATGCAACATCCATTTCTGACTTTATTGCATCACGATATGACAAGTCACAAACAATTGCGTCGATTGTTACTATTATAGCCGTTATGGCGACGATTCCTTATATTGCTCTGCAATTAAAGGCCATAACTCTTGGTATTCAGGCATTTGATGTCGAAAAAACAATTCTCTACGACCAGTATAGCAATGCATTTTACATCATGGCCATCCTGATTGTTTATTCTATTCTGTTTGGGACACGCAACATATCTGTGACCGAACATCAGTATGGGATGATGAATGCAATTGCTTTTGAATCGATTGTTAAACTGGTTGCGTTTTCAGCGATTGGTTTTTTTGCCCTTTATAACATTTTTGATGGCCCTGCCGATCTTTATAAAACAATTTCTGAAACGCCTAGATTGCAGCGCCTTTTTATGTCTTCGATTGATATAGAAAATTTTATAACACAAACGGTTCTTGCGGCAGGGGCAATATTCTGTCTGCCACGACAATTTCATGTGTCCGTTGTCGAATATCACCAGAAAAAAGATTTGAAATATGCCAGGGTAATTTTCCCCACCTATCTGATCCTGTTTTCCCTTTTTATTATCCCGATCGTCATCGCAGGATACCAGGTTTTTGGCAACACAGTTATAAACACAGATTTTTATGTGCTATTTCTGCCCATCTCTCAGGGTCAGCATTGGCTGGCAGTGCTATCCTTTATAGGCGGATTGTCGGCAGCTACTGCGATGGTTATCGTGGCAACGGTAACCTTAAGCACGATGGTCAGTAATGATTTGATCCTGCCGAACCTTTTAAGAATTTCAAGCAGAAAAATGAAGGATGGCAGCAATTTTGATATCTGGATTTTGACGATCCGCCGCATATCTATAGCACTGCTTTTGCTGGCCGCATATGTGTTTTACCGGTATATTGACACAACCCAGTCACTGGCTTCTTTCGGGTTGGTCTCTTTTTCTGCCGTAATTCAGTTTGCACCTGCACTTGTCCTCGGAATGTTCTGGCTGCGCGCTAATAAAAAAGGGGCCTTGGCAGGACTTATTGCCGGTACCTCATGTTGGCTTTATTTTATCTGGCCTGCCCTTCTTGGTGAATCGCCGTTATCGCCAGGAAATTATCTTTCAGATCAGTCAATTCTTACAGAAGCCGTCTTTTTTTCGCTCTTGGTAAATATTCTGGCGATTATTATCGTTTCTATTAATACGTCACAAACGCTAACAGAAAAAATTCAATCATTTATTTATGTGGAACAAAATCCAGAAGCTCGCCAGGGTGCCGGGAAATTTACGTTCAATCATGAAATAAGAGTACGTGACTTAATATCAATGGCCAGTATTGTTATCGGGAAAAAGAAAGCCAATGCTTTATTTTCAAACTATTCGCCGCCACTCACCGATGAAAATCAGATCGTAGATCAGAAACTGATTGAATTTACAGAAAATATGCTTTCCGGAGTGATTGGCGCGCCATCGGCAAGAGAACTGCTTCGTTCCGTTTTAAAAGAAAAAGGCATTGAACAGGATAATATATTCAGCCTGCTCAGCACAACATCGCTCGCCTTGCGGTTTAACCGTAAGTTGCTTGATGTGACCATGGATAATATTACCCAGGGTATTAATGTGATTGATAATGATAATAAACTGGTCGGTTGGAACAAAAGTTATGTTTTGTTGATGGATTATCCGGAAGAATTGTTAAAGATCGGCATGCCGATTGAGGACATTGTGCGATTTAATGTCGCAAGAGGATATTTCAAAGGCAGCGATAGCGAAGAATATGTCAAAGACCATTTAAGACATCTGAATAGTGGTATGAGCTTTCAGTTTGAACGCACCGGAAAAGATGGACGGGTCATTGAAATTAAAGGAAGTCCGCTACCGGATGGCGGTTGTGTGACCACCTATACTGATATTTCAAAATATAAGAATATTGAGGCGGAGCTCAGATATAAAGAACAGCAAATTGCCTTATATACGGATAACGTCCCCGCTGCACTGGCCTATATAGATATTTTTCAGGTTGTCCGTTTTTCAAATAAATATTTTGCCCGAACCATTAATATGGATGCCGAGGAAATAATCGGAAAACATATAAAGGATATAATATCTAAAGAAATCATTGAACAGATTCAGGGACAATTGAAAAATGCATTTTCAGGATTGAAACAGCAGTTTGAATCTTCCAGGGAAAAAGAAGATGGGGAAATCGAATATTTCAATAATACGTTTATTCCTGATTTTTCAAACGATGGCAATGTGAACGGTGTATATTTTATTTCACATGATATTTCACATTTAAGGCAAGCACAGCAGGCGTTGAAAGAAATTAACATTAATCTTGAAAACAGGGTACTTTCCAGAACGGAAGAACTGAATAATACTGTATTGGCACTTGAGCAGGCCAAGACAGTTGCAGAAAAAGCGGATCAGAGTAAAACCAGATTTATGGCCGCTGCCAGTCATGATCTCATGCAGCCCTTTAATGCGGCAAGACTTTTTTGTGAAATCCTCAATACTGAATCAAGATCAATGAGTGAATATCAAAGAGAATTGATCCAGAAAACAGATCAAAGCCTTAACCTTGCAGGAAATATTATTCAGTCACTTGTAGAATTTATTAAGCTGGACAGCGGTAATGTTATGCCGCAGAAAAAAGCTTTCCCATTACAGGATTTGCTTAACGCGCTTGAAGATCAGTTTTCAGATTTTGCCAAGCAGAAATCCATGAAATTTAAGGTGCTTGGCAGTTCTCATGTTATTTATAGTGATCCCAAGCTGCTTTATCGAATATTTCAGAATCTGGTAAGTAACGCCATGCGGTATACCTATTCAGGCGGTATTTTGGTTACGAACAGGGTAAGGGGAGATAAAATTCTTATTTCTGTCTGGGATACAGGGATTGGAATTGAAGAAAATCTGCAACAGGAAATTTTTGAAGAATTTAAACGATTTCACAATTCCGATGTTGCATCAGGGGACACAGGACTTGGGCTCGGATTATCAATAAGTCAGCGAACGGCCGAAATGCTTGGACATTCGCTGACCGTAAAATCAGTTCCGGGGCAGGGAAGCGTGTTTCATATTATGGTTGATAAATCGGCAGAAATTGAAAATGAATTACCTTTTATAATGGAAAGGAAGAAAGTCAACGGCACCCAATTTAAAAATGCCAAGATTCTTTGCGTGGACAATAATGTTCAGACACTTGATGCAATGGCAGAATTAATGAACAGCTGGAAATATGATGTCCATACGGCGAGCGGAATTAAGGAAATTGATGCCATGGTTGGAACGGGCTTTAAGCCTGATATTTTAATTGTTGACTACCAGCTGGATGATGGACGGACAGGTGCTGAATTTATTGATGTCTATTATAAAAAGTCCAAAACCCGAATTCCGGCATTATTTGTAACGGCAAATTATTCTGATGAAGTAAAAGAAAACATAATGTCCCTTGGACACAGCCTCCTCTATAAACCAGTGAAGCCGGCGGAATTAAGAGCAACAGTTGGAAAGATTCTGGAAAGCAGAAAACATAGTCTAAATTAATTGCTATATTGATTAATACTTATTTTATTGGCAATCAGAACAACTTCTGTTCTGTTCCTGACCTCCAATTTTCTCATAATTGCTGTTAAGTGAGCTTTGATCGTGGCTTCAGTTACGTCCATCTGATAGGCGATCTGTTTATTTAAGAGCCCCTTTGCCAATAAATTAAAAACCTCAATCTGTCGGCTGGTGAGACGCGAAACCTTTTCAACAAGTTCATCTGCCTCGCTTATACTTCCCGTGTTCAGTTCATCAGTTTCCGAAATATCAGGGAAATATTCCTTGCCCGCCAAAACGTTGGTAACAGCCTCGTTAATTTGTGGGATTTTGGCTGATTTTGGAATAAATCCTTTTGCTCCGTGGCGCTTTGACAGTGGTGCAATTGAAGGTTCTTCATCAGCGGAAATCATAATGATCGGTACATCATGATAATTTTTGGCTATATAGGCAAGTCCTTCAAATCCGTTTACACCCGGCATATGCAGATCGAGAATAAGCAGATTTACATTCGAATTCATTGCTAATATCTGGTCAAGTTCTTTCAGATTGGCGGCTTCAAAGGGTTCGATATCAGGCAAATGAACTTTAAGTGCCTGAATGATCGCGCTCCTGAAAATTGGATGATCATCGGCAATGATTATATTTTGTGACATAATTGATCTTCAGCTAATGATTTCCATATGAATTGTGTATCAAACTTAAATATCTTGGCATAGATTGTCAACTTAGCTTTGGAGTTTAAAAAGAAATATGAATAATATGATAAATGAATCAATGTATGTATTTCAGACACTTAAAGGGTAACTTATTTTATGATTTTTGAGGGAAATAATTCTATTCTGAGTGTTACATATCTGTTATCAAACATTCAGAAAAATCAGACCGGACTTTACAACACATAATGCAGTTTACCCTTTTTATAATAAGTATATCAATCCTGATTGGATTTCTTCTTCTTCCTCTTGCCAAACGTCTTGGAGCGCCACTTTTGCTGGTACTTCTTGGGCTTGGTATGCTGTTGGGTGAGGAAGGCATTGGACAAATCCCTTTTGATAATTTTCATCTTGCCTATGATATAGGTAGTGTTGCGCTCGCCATAATTTTGTTTGCAGGGGGGCTCGAAACGGACAGGAATGTCTTTAAAAAAGCAGGATCTGCCTCTATCTCCCTTGCAACATTAGGGGTTCTTGTTACCGCTTTTGTGGTCGGTATAACAGCGCATTTTTTAATTGGATTATCCCTGCTTATGGCATTTTTGTTTGGTGCTGTTATCGCCTCAACGGATGCGGCGGCAACATTTATGATGCTGCAAAAAAGTGGCCTGTCATTAAATGAGAGAGTAAAACAGACATTGTTACTTGAATCTGGCCTTAATGACCCCGCCGCAATTTTCCTGACAATCGTCCTGACTTCGCTTATAGGCGGCCATAGTCAGCTTGATATAAATGCGGCCATACAGTTTTTAATACTGATCACTCAACAATTTGGACTTGGTTTGATCGGTGGGTATCTGGGCGGGTATAGTATAGTTTTTCTGATTAATAAAATTGAGCTACCGGCCGGAACATATCCGGCCGTATCCATGGCTGGGGCCATCGCCATATTTTCAGGGATTGCGACTTTAGGGGGAAGTGGGTTTCTGGCGGTATATCTGGTAGGTATTATTTTAAGAAACAAATCGAAACATCCCCTTGACCGAATAATTAATTTTAGTGAGGGACTACAATGGGTCAGCCAGATATTATTGTTCGTTATGCTCGGACTTTTGGTCACACCAAGTGATCTTGGCCGGGATATCTGGCAGGCCATAATCATCGCATGCGTTTTGATATTTATCGCAAGGCCGCTGGCCGTATTTTTAAGTTTGGTATTTACAAAATTTTCAATAAAAGAAAAATTATTCTTAAGTTGGGTAGGGCTTAGAGGGGCGGTTCCTATTCTGCTGGCTATGTATCCGGTTATAGCTCCCGGGCCGGTTTCCACTGATTTTTTTAATATTGTTTTTGTTGTTGTGACGACCTCTCTGATCCTGCAAAGCTGGACAATTGAGCCTCTGGGGAAAATATTGGGACTAAATAAGTCCAACATTTAAGTCATTGCGACGGTTTTAATATTGATATTTGCAATTTTGTAATGCATAAAATGATCCATGCAAATAGCACTTAGAATGGCTTTAAAAAGAAAATCTTTATTCATCATGACGCTGATAGCGATCATGATTAATTCTTTTTTGCCTTTTTATGCTATTGCATCACTTTCCACTATTCAGTCAGCTCAGCAAAATGAAGTTCCATCGTTTCTGGATGAAAAGATCCTTATCTGTACGGGGGACAGTTTTAAATGGGTAACGTGGGAAGAACTGCAACATATAGACACGTCAAAAAAATCGACAAGTCATTTTAAATGTCCGCTATGCTATGTTCTTGCCCATGGACAAACGGCGTTTATTGAACCCGACTATGTTGCGTTTATTGAAACATCGGTTATCAAATCGTCTCGTCCAACCATATACAGTCCGGCTTTATTAATCGATGAGCTGCAATTTTCCGGACATTATTCTCGCGCCCCGCCCCACTTTGCGTGAATTTTCTATCCCGGTTTTTATTGATCAAAATTAAAATTTGATCGGGTTTCTCGTCTGTTTTTTGACGGGATTTTAACCAATAGAATTGTGCCTCTACCAATGGCACAGATTATGACCGGTATATGGAACTATTATAATACCAACAATTATAAAGAGAATTTATATAAACCACCTTATTCATGGATCCAAAGAGGCGCTTAATTTTAAAAGCCTGTGCACGAATAAGTTATTGAAAGAGAAAATTATGAAAAAAATTATTATAGCATTAATGATGCTGGCATCATTTCAATCCGTTTCATCTGCGCAGGAAAATAAGATTGTTATTTCCAATCAATGGGCGCGGCCAATCCTTGTGGCCGGGCGGCCCGGAGGTGCATATTTTAAAATTGAAAATAAAGGAAACACAGCCGACAAGCTGATGAGTGTTACCTCGACAGCCTCTCCCAGACTTGAAATACATGAACACACCATGAAAGACGGTGTCATGAAAATGAGCCAGGTTGATTATATTGAAATTGGCCCCGGGGAAAATGTTGAATTAAAACCGGGCGGTTATCACATCATGATCTTTGATACTGCTACACAATATAAAGATGGGGACCAAATTGATCTTACGCTTCATTTTGAGAAGGCAGGTGCCATTACTAAAACTGTAAATGTTACCAGCACAGCTCCAACTTCTGAAAATTAATCAAATCAGTTTTTCCGGTCTAATTATATAATTAGACCGGTCTGCTTTGTTTGATACAGGAAAAATATAAAGGTATTACCATGACCAACCAACAGTTCCTCGCTCATAACGCCAAACGTATAATTCTAATCCTCATTTTACTGCTGGCCGCAATTGGCCTTTGGTCCGTTTATCTTCTTAAAGATAAAACTCCAACAGCCTCAGAAAACAGCCGCGCACTGATTGGAGGACCATTCACTTTAACCAATCACCTAAATCAGCCCGTTACTGAAAAGGACTTCTTGGGCAAATATATGCTTGTTTACTTTGGATATACATATTGCCCGGATATTTGCCCCACAGATTTGCAGATAATGGCAGATGCATTGAATATGCTTGCTCCGGATGTTTTGAAACAGATTACTCCTGTTTTTGTTAGTGTAGATCCTGAAAGAGATACGCCCGAAGTAATGGCAGAATATATAAAGTTTTTTCATAAAAATCTGATTGGCCTGACAGGAACAGTAGAGCAGGTGGACGCAATAAAGTCTGCATATAAGGTCTATGCGGCAAAAAGCGATGATAATCCGGGTTATCTGGTTGATCACACGGCCTATACTTACTTTATGGATAAGAACGGTAAATTATTGAAGCATTTCAACCATGCTGAAGCGCCGGAAAAAATGGCGGCCGTAATAACGTCCCTGGTAGAGTAGCTGATTATTCCAAGTCTTTTTATAATTGAAAAAAGATAACCTGTATGACCCTTTGGGTCGAAAGCGATTACGCACATAGAATGTAATTTTGCAAAACTGACCTTAAAACTTTTCTTTCCATCGCTTTGGTTCCGCTATATGAATAGCGTATGAAAAATTCAGGGTTTAAATGGGGGATTTTTACGGCGCGACTGCCGATTATCCATATGCGTGTTGCATGGCCGGAACTGGCGCAGGGGCTTGTGGTTTCGCTGTCAACGGCGCTGGCGCTTATTCCACTGCTCACCACATCTTTCGGGCTTACTTTCCCGGAGGCGGTGACCATCGCCATGCTGCATATGATGCTGGTGACATCAAATGTGATTATCTTTGGGGAGCCGTTTGCATCGGGCTGGATAACCCCGGCGTTGCCGCTGGTGCTGGGCTTCGTGATTGGCGGTTATGACAACGCTGTTGAACGCTTTCAGATGATGACGGCATTGTCCCTTGATTTTGCGGCACTGACCCTTTTGATGGGGGTGACGGGATGGGGACATAAACTGGCCCGCCTTATCCCAGCGGCGCTCAAAGCCGGGATTATTCTTGGCGCGGCGCTTTCGGCATTCAAGCGTATTTTTTATGATGATTTGGCGGGGTTTCTGGCGATGCCCGTCTCTTACATATTGGCTATTTTTGTCTGCCTTACCATTCTTTATCTTCCGGCCTTTCAGGGGCTTAAATCAAAGTATAAGTTATGGTCTCTAATTTCATCCTTCGGGCTGCTGCCGTCTTTTGTTATGGCGGGGGTTTTTGGCGGTTTAATGGGTGAGCTGACATTTGATATAACGCCCGGGTTTTTAAACCCGCCATTTGCGGCACTGATGGAAAAAGTTTCCCCCTTTTCAATTGGTTTTCCGCCGCTTTCCTATTTTGCAAGCGCATTGCCGCTTACCCTTATCGCTTATTTGATTTTATTTGGGGACCTTATTACGGGGACGAGCCTGATTGAGGATAATCAGAAATTTAGGCCCGATGACCCGGTGGATATAAACCTGACCCGGTCCCATTATGCGGTGGCGATCCGTAATTTTCTGATGGCGATTATCGCCCCGTTCTTTCCGACGCAAGGAGTGCTTTGGGCCGGGGCACAGATCATTATCATTGAACGCTGGAAAGCGGGGCGCGACAAACTTGAAAGTCTGATTGGCGGCATTTCCGCCTTTTATTATTACGGTATTCCGGTGGTGTTTCTGATCCTGCCGCTGGTAACAGTCTTAAAGCCCTTTATGCCGATCGCGCTGATGCTGACCCTGCTGCTGACAGGGATCGCCTGCGGCAGGCTGGCGCTCAAAATTGCCAAGTCCATGACCGACAGGACGATCATGGTGCTTGTTTCGCTGCTTCTTACCTTTTTTTCGCCGTGGGTCGGCTTACTGGCGGGTGGTGTCGTTTGTCTTTTAGTGAGCGCCGCCAAAAAGAAGCGGGTTAAGCGCTGACATTTTGCCGTCAATAATGGTCAGGGCATGGTCACGGTCAGTGGCCAGCATGGTTGGCGCGTCCAGATCAACATAACTTGCTTCTGTGGCGATAAACATGCCTGCCGCCATGGAAAGCGATGTACCGACCATGCAGCCAACCATAATATCAAAACCCATATCCTTGGCCTGATCCAGCAGCTTTTTGGCTTCCGTCAGACCGCCGGTTTTATCAAGCTTGATATTGACCACATCATAAATTCCTTTTAACCGCTCAAGATCAGCGGCAACATGGCAGCTTTCATCACCGCCGATGGGCAGCGGGGCATTAAGGCCGCGCAGCTTTTCATCATCCGTAGGCGGCAATGGCTGTTCAAGCATGACGACACCATTGGCTTTAAGCTCATCCACCACTTGCTTGACCAGGTCAATAGTCCAGCTTTCATTGGCATCAACGATCAGCTTTGCATTTGGGGCGTTTTCATGGACGGCGCGGATGCGTCCTGCCACATCCTCCGCATTCATTTTGACCTTGATGGTCGGGAAATTGGCCAGTTTTTTTGCCTTCGCCCCCATCGCTTCGGCGGTGCCGATGCTTATGGTTTCAACTGACATAAGATGATCCGGCCATTTATGGCCCATCAGTTCGGCAATTGTTTTACCCTTTATCTTTGCTTCAAGATCCCACATGGCGCAGTCAACCGCATTTCTGGCTGCTCCGGCTGGCATGGCGTTTTGTAATTCTTCGCGGCTTAGGCCTGCTTCCATTTTCGGTGCGATTTCCGCGATCTGTGCCATGACGCTTTCTACGCTTTCACCGTAATGAGCGGTGGGGCAGCATTCGCCCCAGCCTTTTTTGCCGTCTTCCTCAATCTCGACAACAACAACGGTGGTTGCTGTTCTGGTGCTGCGGGCGATGACGAAAGGTGTATGCAGGTCAAAATTTTCGGATCTAAAAGCAAATGTCCTCATTTTTTCAGCGCCTCCACAAATGAACTGACACCAGTGATCATCGGGTCAAAGCAGGGCACACCGAATTTTTCTTCCAGTTCGGCACGTTGTCTTGCGCCTTCTTCCTTGCTCAATACCCGGCAGTTTAGGGAAATACCGCCAAGATAGGCATTCGGATTGGTCAGTTTTGCATGTTTCAGGTTCAGTTCGATACAGTCTGCCATATCCGGGATCGGCATATGGGGGAGGCCTTTTATATGCGCCCTGTTGGCTTCATGACACATCACCAGCACATCGGGTTGCGAACCATGCAGAAGGCCAAGGCTAACTCCGGCAAAGGCGGGGTTATAAAGCGATCCCTGTCCTTCAATTATGTCCCAGTGATCGTCTTTATTGGCAGGGGAGAGTTCTTCAATACCGCCGGCGATAAAGTCGGAAATAACCGCATCAATACAGATCCCGTAGCCGGCAATCATCACACCGGTCTGGCCTGTTGCCTTGAACTCAGCGTCATAGCCCTGTTTTTTCATTTCTTCAGTGATGGCGAGGGTCGTATACATTTTACCAACCGAACAATCCGTTCCAACCGCAAGGATGCGTTTGCCGCTTCTTTTTTCGCCTGTTCCGGTTTTAAGATCGGTATAGCCATGACGGACATTATGAAGCTCCACGCCATGTTTTTCAGCGGCCGCTTTAATGGCCGGAAATTCTTCGAGCTTGCGGTGAAGGCCGCTGGCAATATCAAGGCCGTTTTCGATGGCTTCAACAATATAGGGCTCCCACTCGGGTTCAACATAACCACCGGCATTTGCAAGGCCAAGGATGAATGTTTTTGCACCTTTTTCAGCGGCTTCCTTAACGCTCATTTTTGGAAGACCAAGGGTCAGCGGGCTATTCCCGCCGGCAATTTCACCAAGGCATACTTCAGGGTTCCACACGGCAATGCCGCGGGATGTTTTGATGGAAAGCTCATTGTCGCCACAGCCCAGGAATAAAAGATATGGGGCTTTAAGATGTTGTCTGTCGTTTGCATGTTTTGAAGTCATGAATAATCTCCTTTGAATATGGTTTCAGTGTATAAGGGATAATCTTCAAAAAAGCATATGAAATAATGATGGTAATCTATAGCCTTAAGCTATGGACTATGATATATACTGTCTATATGAATTTACGACAGATTGAAATATTCAATGCGGTATATGCCTGCGGCTCCATCAGTGATGCGGCACGCTTTCTCAATGTGGCACAACCAACGGTCAGCAAGGTGCTGAAACATGCGGAAGACCAGCTTGGTTTTTTATTGTTCCGCCGGGTCCGGGGCCGTCTTGTCGCCACCAGCGAAGCCAAAATTCTTTATAAGGAAACGGAAGCCATTTACCGTCAGATCGGAAAGCTGAAAGCCAGCGCGGAAAATCTGAAAAACCCGGCCGATGGTAAAATCCGGCTGGTTTCGGTGGCTGCGCTCAGTATTGAAATTCTGCCCAAACTGATCCAGCGCTACCGCGAAGCTAACCCGAAATCACAGTTTATCTATCAGACCGAACATTTCAGCGGCATGATGAAAACCCTGAATGAATATGACAAGGAAATCGGCTTTGCCCTTAACCCGTCATCTTTTGACGGCATTGCCGAAGTTAAAATCGGTGACGGCGAACTTGTCTGTATTTATGGTAAGGGGGAGTTTGATGATTATCCTGATCGCCTGAAGCTCGAGGACCTGATCGGCTTTAATTATGTCAGTATTGAGGATAGCGGGCCATTAAGTGATCTGCTGGACCGGCATCTGAACGAGCGGGGGATTAGCTATCATTCCAATATCATTGCCCAAACCTATTTTGTTGCCCGTAATATGGTGGCGCTTGGCAGCGGTATTGCCATTGTTGATCAATGTACCGCCAGCTCAAACAAGGCGGAAAATATCCGCTTTAAGGGGTTTAATCCGCCGATCCGTTATGATGTCAAGGCGCTTCATGTGGCGGACAGGCCACTATCCAAATCCTGCGCCAATTTTCTTAAATTTGTCAAAAGCAATTTTGAATATTGATAATTAATCAGTTTTTTCGGCATGCTCTAAAAATTGGTCCCCGCGATCTTCAAAATCCCTGAACGCATCATAACTGGGGGAGGCGGGGGAAAGCACGATATAGCCGCCTTCCGGTGTGATCTCCCGGGCAAGCTGGACCGCCGCTTTAAGCGTTTCGGCCTTATATTTTAGGCTGGTTTTTAACTGTTCAAAAATCCGTGGCCCGGTTTCATAAACGCATATGGCCTTCACATGGTCATTGTCGTCAATCAGGGTGCTGAGCGCCGAATAATCCTGCTTCCGGTCCTCACCACCGAGGATTACGGTAATATCTTTTTGGGGAAAGGCCTTAAGCGCGGCAATGGTTGCCTCCGGGTCGGTGGAAATGCTGTCATTCACATACATTCGCGCGTCTATCGGGCCAATAACCTGCAACCTGTGTTTAAGCCCCTGAAAGCTATAGGACGCCTTTAGGCATTCGGTTATCACCATCCCCAATGCTTTTAAAATAGTGAGTGCCGCGCACAGATTTTCAAGGTTATGATCCCCCAGCAGCGGGAATTTGTCGGCCCCGCCGACCGGCATGTCACCATTATAAATAATCCTGTTTTCAAAATGGATTTTGGACCGGTCATTAAAGGTCAGTTTATTTTTTGTGTCCGCCAGTCTTGGTTCATTGGCGTTGACAATATTGATCGGCGCACCAAGCCTGAGCAGATTGGATTTATCCCGGTAATAATTTTCATGGCTTCTGTGCCACTGAATATGTTCGGGAAATAAATTCAGAAGCACGGCGATATCCGGTGCGATCTTAAGATCACATGTCTGATAGCTGGACAGCTCAACCACATAATAGTCCGCATCCAGAGGCAGGGATAAAAGCGGGGTGCCGATATTGCCGCCAAGCACCGCATTATGCCCCAGCTTTTTTAATATATGATGGGTCAGTGCACTGGTTGTGCTTTTGCCGTTGCTGCCGGTGATGGCAATCACTTTTCCGTCTTTCGGAAGTGAAAACCAGATATTGGTCGCTGATGTCACCGTTATGCCGTGAGCAAGCATTTTGCCAACTGCATCATGATAATAGCTTATCCCAGGTGATTTGATGACCACATCAAACTGGTCCAGATGGTCTAATAGTTCCGTTTCAGGGATATATGTTTCAATCCCGTCCCATGGGTCGCGGTTGATGATGATAAAATCCTGATCCGGAAAGGCATGGCGTAAAAAATCAAGCGTTGCTTTTCCTTCCCGTCCCATGCCCCAAAGGGCGATGCGTTTATTTTGAAGCTCTGATAAAATCATTCAGACTCTCCAGATACTGTGCCGGGATATTATGGGGGTATTTAAAACATAGTGCCTGGTCTTTAAGGTCGGCCACGCTTAAATTTTCCCCGTCAATTTCCTTCTCAAGCTTTTTGACAATAATATCATCCGCCCAGTCGGTGGTGGTCAGGCATTTTATAATCTGCCGGCATTCTTCTATTTCACCGACACATTCAAAGGGTTTGTGCCCTTTAAGCCCGCAAAGTTCACGAAATCCGTCTTCCTGGCTTTCGTCGTCAAGCATGTTTTTGCCGAAAATTTCAATCAGTCTTTCCCGCTTTATGAACGGGGAAAGGGCCAGAAACACAAACCGGCATTTCGGGCAGTCACAGCACCAGCCATATTTTCTGACGCCTTCATCAATATGAAAATTGCGGTTACAGCTTTTAAAGACATCAAAATACTGGCTTAAGGTCGAAAAAAGGGCGGCAATACCGGTTTCATTCAAAGGACGAAGCAGCGAAAAATATTTAAAATGGCTAAGGGCGGTTTTGCGGATATATTCCTGAAAATCCAACTCGAATTCCAGCGACTTGCTATATTGATGATTGACCTCAATACCGCCAAATTCCATATTGCCCTCGCTGGCGGACCCTTCATTTGACATGACCACACTGTCATAGCCATAAAGCACGGCGCCGCACGCCATAATAAAGGAAAGGATCCCTGTAATCGGCACATGGCCGTTCATGGCCCCCTGTTCATTGAGCGCGAATAACTTTGGGTCAAGCGTCCTTTTAATATGAATTTGCTCAACAGAAGGTGACGCATCCATAACATTTCTGATCGGGGGACCGGCATTGATCGCTATCATCCTTAAAGGATGACCGGTCGCTTTCAGGGCCTCAAGAGACACAATGCTGTCCTTACCGCCACCGATCGGCACCACGGCATCGGGGTTAAGGAATATATCACTAGGGTTAAGGTGATGAT
>Ga0116152_10002693_pt1 | contig 14436 bp, 11 predicted proteins | sample AD_UKC119_MetaG_FD_89894 | JGI IMG/M metagenome (GOLD analysis project Ga0116152, IMG submission 89894) | Active sludge microbial communities of municipal wastewater-treating anaerobic digesters from Hong Kong - AD_UKC119_MetaG | ecosystem: Engineered > Bioreactor > Anaerobic > Digestate... | reverse complement strand
CCTTGGATAAGATCGAAGATCATAATGCCATTCGTGGTTTTTTGCCTTAACCAAGAATGAAGAACAGATACTTGCTCTGGAACGAAGAACCGATTATCTTCGGAGAGCGGAGAACCGTTCAACGGTAAACCAGGTTCTCTTGCTCTTTCCTACCACGAACCCGCGACCCCCAACCCCCGGCCTTTTGCTTTCCCTTCCTACAACTTGCATCTTGGAACTTGCAACTGAGCTTTTACAAGCGATCAGCGGGTTCTTGTTCTTAAGCGTACAGCGGCTCTTAACCGACAGGCTTGCTATGTTACAATTTAAATTATGATAAAATAGTTTGTATAGTATGGAATACACGATAGTTTAGAAGGAGGCGTGTAAATGAGCAATTATCACGAACCGTTTGAAAAGCTTAGCGAAAAGGCAAGAGACATTTCCAGAGCTCTCAACAGCCTCAAGGAAGAGATCGAGGCAGTTGACTGGTACAACCAGAGAGTCGATGTTTCGGATGACCCTGAACTCAAGGCAGTCATGGCTCACAACAGAGATGAAGAGATAGAACATGCGTGTATGACTCTTGAATGGCTCAGAAGAAATATGGACGGATGGGATGAGGAATTAAAGACATATCTGTTCACGAATGCCCCGATAACCGAAGTTGAAGAAGCCGGTGAAGGTTCTTCCGGAAATGGCGGTCTCAACATCGGCAAGATGAAATAGGAGGGATTGCGATGGACCTTTTCAAAAGGCAATTGGCCCCGTTATCAAGCGAGGCATGGGAAGAGATAAACGAGAGAGCAAAGCAAGTACTCAAGAGCTACCTATCGGCAAGAAAGATCGTCAACGTTGTTGGACCTAAGGGCTGGGAATACTCTTTCCTGCCCGAAGGAAGAGTGAAGCTCCTGGATAGAGAAGGTGAAATCGGGGTGGGCTTGAGAAAGGCAAAACCTCTAATAGAGGCTAGAATCCCGTTCAAGCTGGTGCGGTGGCAGATGGATGATATAGAAAGAGGCGCAAAGGATTCGGATCTTGCACCTCTTGAAGATGCGGTTAAGCAAATCGCGCTCTTTGAAGAGAGAGTCATCTATAACGGCTACGAAAAGGCTTCAGTCGAGGGAATCGTTGAAGCTAGCGAAAACGACCCCATTCCTCTCGGATCGAAGCCAAATGAAATTATTGAGTCTTTGTCTAGAGCAGTCCAGGTTCTGAAAGACAACTTCGCTGACGGACCGTTTGTCCTTGTGGTCAATCCAGATACTATGTCTATGCTGAACTCACATGTTTCCGGTTATCCTCTGGTGAAGAGAATCGAGTCCTTCCTGGGAAGTGAGATTGTGGTCAGCAGAGTGTTGAAAGATGCGCTTCTTCTGCCGAAGGATCACGAAGATCTTGAGATGGTAATCGGCGGAGATTTCGAAATCGGTTATCAAAGCAGCACAGACGATGAGGTAGAGCTCTTCATAACGGAATCATTTACTTTCAGAGTTCTTGATCCGGCGATCATAGTTAAGCTCACTGTCTGATTCACATTCCAATAAGAGACCGGGAGCATGAAGCTCCCGGTTTTTTTCATATGTCTAGACTCTCTCTACCTTGATTCTGGTGTTGTAACCATTTAGGTTCCATTCGGTCCCGGTATCGAGTCCCTCCTGGAAATTGACGCTGTTTGAAAGCGTCTCTTCTTTTATGTAATCACTGAATGTCTCTATTGCTTCTACAAGAGCATCGGGCCCGAAGTAAGCTACAGTGATTCTATCTGTAATCTCAAAGTCGGCTTCTTTTCTCATTGTCTGTATCTTCGAAACCATTTCTCTTGCAAGCCCTTCCTGCAGAAGATCGGGAGTGAGTTCGGTATCGAGAATGACAAAGTTGTCGTTGCTCATCTCGAAAGTAAAGCCTTCCAGTTCCTGTATTCTTATGTCCAGATCCTCTTCCGTCAGATCGAAGAGCCTTCCGTTAGCTTCAACGGAGATCTTGCCGTCGTGTTTGACTCTTGCGACAACTTCAGAAGGTTTCATTAACCTTAGGGCATTGCTGATCGACTTGAGATCTTTGCCGAACTTAGGACCCATAACTCTGAAATTCGGCTTGACTTCATAGTTCACATAGTCTCCCAGCTCTTCAATGTATTCTATGTTCTTGACGTTGATCTCTTCGAGGATCAGCTCGCGCATTGACTCGACGATCTTTCTTATATTCCCGTCCACTAGAATCTTCGGCAGAGGTTGCCTGACCTTTATCTGGACCTTGTTTCTACATGCTCTACCCAGTGTCACAATGTCCATGACTGTGGCCATTCTCTTTTCGAGTTCAGGCTCGATCAAGCTCTCGTCGGCAACCGGATACAGTTCCAGATGCACAGACTCCTTTTCCTTGTGGGTAAGGTTTCTGAAAATCTCTTCGGCCGTGAAAGGTGCAATTGGCGCCATGAGTTTTGCGATGGTCAGCAGTACTTCATAAAGCGTGAGATAGGCTGCCTTCTTGCTGTTGTCGAGTTCGCTGGTCCAGTATCTGTCTCGTGTCCTTCTCACATACCAGTTAGAGACTTCCTCGACGACAAAGTCCTGAATCGCTCTCACTGATTTCGTAAGATCATAATTGTTCAGAAGCTCTGTCACTTCCTTTACCAGAGTGTTCAGTCTGGACATTATCCATCTGTCAACCTCTTCCCTTTCAGGAACAGGCAAGTCGAAATTCGCAGGGTCAACGTCGTCAACATTTGCGTACATTGTGAAGAATGAGAATACACTATGCAGGGTTCCAAAGAACTTGCTGTAAGTGTCCTTCACCCCGTCCTCATCGAACTTTGTGGGAACCCAGGGTGGCGAGACGGCCAGCAGATACCATCTGAGTGTATCTGCACCGTACTTCTCGATTATCTCCGACGGATCAACAGTATTTCCCTTTGACTTCGACATCTTCTGACCGGTCCTGTCTAGAACCAGATTGTTAACCAGAACGTTCTTGTAAGGAGACTGGCCAAAGAGGAATGCAGAAATCGACATGAGGGAGTAGAACCAGCCTCTAGTCTGATCTATACCTTCGCAGATGAAATCTGCTGGAAATAGCTCTCCCATGAAATTGTCTTTGTTCTCGAATGGATAGTGATGCTGGGCCACTGGCATTGCCCCTGAATCAAACCAGCAGTCAATGACCTCAGGGGTCCTAGTCATCTGTCCACCACATTCGCATCTTAAATGAACGTCATCTACATATGGGCGGTGAAGCTCGATGTCTTCTGATATGTTCTCGACCGCTCTCTCTACCAGTTCCTTTCGTGATCCAACCGAAGTCAACTTGCCACATTCATCGCACTTCCAGATGTTTAGAGGAGTTCCCCAGTATCTATCTCTAGAAAGGGCCCAATCTACCATGTTTTCGAGCCAGTTACCGAAGCGGCCCTCCCCAACAAACTTTGGGTACCAGTTCACGGTGTTGTTCACTTCGATCATTTTATCTCTATACTCTGTAGTCTTTATGTACCACGACTTTCTTGCGTAGTAGAGAAGCGGCGTATCGCATCTCCAGCAGAACGGGTAGGAGTGGGTCAAACGCTCTTTCTTGAATAACAGATTCCTCTCCTTCAGATAACGAACAATGAGTGGATCGGCATCCCTTACAAACATCCCTGCCCACGGTTTCACTTCTTCTGTTATCTTACCTTCCTTGTCGACAAGCTGGAGAAGCGGGAGATTGAATTTCCTTCCGAGTATGTTGTCATCTTCTCCAAAGGCAGGAGCCATATGCACTATACCCGAGCCGTCTTCAAGAGAGACAAAGTCCCCGTAAACCACAAAGAATGCCTTCTTGTCTACGCTGGCAAAAGGGATCAGCTGTTCATACTCGAGATTGACAAGATCTTTGCCTTTGAGTTCTTCAATAACCTTGTAATTGCCTTCTTCACCGAGCAAAGCACTGAGGCGATCCTTGACCAGGTAGTAATATTCGACTTCGCCGGTATCCAGCATCGCTTCAACCTTTACGTAGTTGAATCTGGGATTCACTGCTAGAGCAACGTTAGAAGGAAGCGTCCATGGAGTCGTCGTCCATACTATGAAGTACTCGTTTTCCTTTCCTTTCAGTCGGAACTTCGCGTATATAGAGTCAATAGTCTCATCTCTATAGCCCTGAGCAACCTCGTGAGAAGCGAGGGGAGTACCGCATCGCGGACAATACGGCATTATTTTGTGGCCCTCATATATGTAGTCTTTGTCAAAGTACTGCTTCAGGATCCACCAGACAGATTCTATATAGTCGTTGTCCATCGTTATATACGGGTGCTCCATATCTATCCAGTAACCGATTCTCTCTGTCATTTTCTTCCACTGACTTTCGTACTTCCAGACGGATTCTTTGCACTTGTGATTGAACTTCTCTATGCCAAAGTCCTCAATCTCCTGCTTCGAAGAGAAGCCCAGCTGCTTTTCAACTTCGATCTCCACAGGAAGACCATGCGTGTCCCAGCCGGCCTTTCGCTTCACCTTGTATCCTTGCATCGTTTTGAAGCGACAGACTGCATCCTTCAACGTTCTCGAAATTACATGATGAATTCCGGGCATACCGTTGGCAGTAGGCGGACCCTCGAAAAAAACAAACTCGGGGCTCCCCTCCCTAACAGTGACACTTCTGTTCGCTAGATCATCTTGCCTCCAATAGGAGAGTACTTCTTCTTCTCTATCAGCTGCAGGGCGTCTAAGGTCTACTTCTTCAAACCTTGGCATACTTCGTCTCCTCCTGTCTTGAAGTATTCGTCGAATAATATAGTTCAATTATGAGGGTATCTGTCAATATTTGCTTTAAGAATAGAAAAACTTGAAGAGTGCCTGTGAAGAGACTGGGCAGGCAATCTGTCCTAGAAAAGCGTCTTACTCTGTAATCCCCGGCTCTGAAGTTGTACCAGGCATAGATTTCTTCTCCTTCTCAACGGTTATAGCCGCTTATAGATAATATAATACAATACATTTCAAACTTGTCAAGCAAAATCGACAACCAGAAATCTAAACGAAGCATCCGCGCAGGGCGGATGCTTCAATGAATTGGAGATTGTTTCGATCTCTTACAAAATACGCTCTTATTTCACCATTCCTTCTTAGCTCGCTCATAAGCCAGATCAAGAGCATAAGGCCATTCCCAGAAATCAGTCTCACCTTTATCTTTAGCTTTCAAAGCCTTGTAAACTCTCTCTCTGCTGAGCGGGTAACTGTGAATTCGCATACCAGTCGCCCTGAACAATGCGTTGTTTGTTGCCGGTGCAGGGGCTATCATCGAGTGTTCACCGACTCCGCGGTTTCCGTAAGGTGAAATCTCTTCTGGTGTCTCTTCCCAGAAAGCATCGATCTCACCTGGAATATCCTTTATCGTGGCAATCTTGTAATCCGTGAAGTCTGGAGTGAGTAATCTTCCATATTCATCGTAGATCATAGCTTCCATTAGACAGGCAGAAAGACCCTGAACTGTTCCTCCTTCAATCTGACCTTTGATGTTTATTGGAGTGATAGCTTTGCCGACATCGTAACCCGCACAAACTTTGTTTATAATGATTCTCCCAGTCGCCGGATCGACTTCCATATCTATTCCCACTGCGCCAAGAGTGAAGTGAACGACACTCTTGGGAGACTGCCCGGTGTCTGGATCGGGATAGATCAAGTCAGGCGGTGTAAATGAGCCGCTTCCGATTATTGGGCCGCCCTTCAGAATTCCGTCTGGCATTTTGAAACCGTTCTGAACTCTTTCGTCAATCCTTTCGCTCTTGCCAAGTTTGTGACACTTAACGACTCCATGCTCTATGCTTATCGTCTCGACAGGCGTCTGCCAGTATTCGGAGAAAAGAGCGAGGAGCTTCTCTCTTAGCTCGCTTGCAGCTCGCTTTACCGCCATGCCCATCGACCAGCAGGATCTGCTTGCTACAGTTTGCCAGTCGTAAGGATGGCTCTGTGTATCTGGATAGTAGACCTTTATCCAATCATACGGAATCCCTAGTTCTTCGGAGACTATCTGAGCATAAGCGCTATACGTTCCCTGACCCATATCCATTGTGGCGGCAAGAACTTCAACCGTTCCGTCTCCGTTGAGTTTGACAATGGCTGATGAAGAAGCGTCGGCGGGAATTGCGGGCGCCTTTATTGCCAGCGCGATTCCCTTCCCTCTCTTCCAGCCCTTTCTTATTGGAGGCTCTTCTTTGAGGACATCTATGCTCTTTGCAACCTTGTCGATTATTTTGTCGAGAGCATGGTCATGCATCGGCATTCCGGTACAGGTAGTCTGCCCCTTCTTCAAAAGGTTCTTCTTTCTGAACTCAACTGGATCTATGTTCAGTTTGTGAGCGACTATATCAACCACGACTTCAAGTGCGCTCATTAGCTCCGGCAAACCGAACCCTCTGTAAGCACCTCCAAATGGCTTGTTTGTGTAAACTGCATAGCAGTCCGACCAGACGTTCGGAATATTGTAAGCTCCCATTGATGTGTAGCCGGCGCTTCTAACCGGGTTTGCTCCATATTCGGCAGAGATTCCCGTGTCAAACCAGAATGTGTGGCGTATACCCTGCATCAGGCCGTCTTCACTGACTGCAAGCTCGATTCTAGCCACAAATCCCTGGCGGACCCAAGAGGTCAAGAGGACTTCTTCTCTTGGTATGAAAAGCTTTACAGGCCTTCCTTTCAGATCCTCATCCATAGCTGCTGCAAGGCAGAGAGCCTCGATAGTCATCCCTGCCTTCCCTCCGAAGCCGCCGCCTATCGGAGGCGCGATCACCCGAATCTTGTTCAGTGGATACTTTATCCCCTTGGCGATTATGTCTCTTACTGTGAAGGCTGACTGCGCCGAGGTCCAGATCATTATCTCTCCAGATGCGGGATCTTGCTTGCAAATTGAGCACAGCGTTTCAATATAACCATGAGCAATCTGAGGACACGTAATCGTCTCTTCAAAGACGTGAGCCGCATTCTTGAAGGCCGCTTCGGTATCTCCTTTTCTTATCCTGAACCAGTTGGCAATATTGGTATTTGGCTGAGGAGTAATGAAGTCTACGTGCTCGTATTTGTGGAGGTCGGGATGAACAAGCACTGAATTTGTGGTAGCTGCCTTAACCGGATCGAAGATAGCTTCGAGCTCTTTGTATGTTACTTTCACCTTCTTGACCCCTTCTCTCGCGGCCTGCTCGGTTTCGGCAACAACTAGCGCAACGGGCTCTCCAACGTATCTTGCTCTCCCAATTGCCATGGGCGTTCTATCCTTTAGATATAGACCGAAGTGATGTGGAAAATCTTCTCCAATCAGGACTTTAAGTACACCGGGAATTTCCAGCGCCTCTGAAGAATCGATTTTCAGAATCTCTCCGTGTGCTACAGAAGAGCGTACGACCGCTGCGTGAAGCAGTTCGGGACCGAACCTGAGGTCATCGGTAAATTGAAGTGTGCCCTCCGCCTTCTCGAGATCATACTTTCTTGGCAACCACTTCCCAATTCCTGTCTTTGTCTTAATCGTCTTCACGCAACTCACCTCCTTTAACCTTTCCGGAGAGAATGGCGGCACTTTTCTTGACCGCCCGGATAATCGAGAGATAACCCGTGCATCTGCAGATATTTCCCGAGAGAGCTTCTTTTATCTCTTCCTCAGAAGGAGACGGATTCTTCTTGAGCAATGCATAGGTTGTCATGACCATCCCCGGAGTACAGTAACCGCACTGTATTGCACCTTCATCTACGAAGGCCTGCTGAATCGGATGAAGCCTGCCTTTTTTGACAAGCCCTTCTACTGTTAGCACTTCCGCACCCTCGGCTTCTCGCGCAAGGACAAGACAAGACTTTTGAGGAAGTCCATTTATGATAACCGTGCATGCTCCGCACTCTCCCTCTTCGCAGCCTCGCTTCAGGCTTGTAACACCGTATTCTCTCAAAGCATTGAGAAGGGTCGTTCTGTCCTCGACTATCAAGGTGGCTTTTCGGCCGTTGAGTGTCAGAGTCACATGCTTGTCTTTCATCTGCGAACACCTTCTTCCACGGGACCTTCCAGACAACAAGAAATCGCCCTGCTCGTTAGTTCGGCAATCATGTCGATCCTGTATTCTCTGGATGCTCTCACGTCCGTAATGGGATCAACAGCTCCAGCTGCAAACTCTGCGGCTCGTTTGATAACCCTGTCATCTATATTACCGGAAGAATTGAGGAGCTTTTCCGCCTCCGTCGCTCTCAGTGGTCTGGGAGATACTGCACAGAAGGCAATCCTGAACTCCCTGTTATCCCCCTTGAAGAGCGTACAACAGACGGCTGCCTGAGCTATATCCAGAGCCTCTCTTCTGATTGCTTTGAGATAGCAACCGCTTGTTTCAACTACGGGTATGGCGATTCTTATTCCTGTCACAACCTCGTCGACTGCCAGGGAGGTCTTCTTGGGTCCGATTATGAATTCGGATACCGGGACTTTCCGGGTGCCGTTTGATCCTGTGATTTCAACTTTGGCGTCATAGCATACCAGAGGAGCTATCATATCTCCTGAAGGAACCGCAGCACAGACGTTGCCTATAACGGTTGCCCGATTCCTTATCAGTGGATCCGAGTGTGCCCTGCAAGCCTGCACCAGCGCAGGGAAGTAACGTTTCATTGAGCTGTCTTCTATAATCTCACTAAGAGTTACGAGTGCCCTGATTTCCACATTGTCCTCGTTTATCGTTATTCCTTTTAGCTGCTCGATTGCCGTTAGGTCGATTATATAGTCCGGCTCCTTTATGGATTTATGTAGCCAGACAATAACGTCAGTACCGCCGCTCTTGATTATGGCATTCTTTCCATGACGTCCAAGTGCATCCAGGGCCTCGGAAAGTGAGCGCGGCCTTTCCAGAACGAAATCACGCATCCATATCGCCACTCTTTCGGTTGGATTTATTCCTCTTCGTCGAACGCAACTATTCTACTAATACAAGACTCTCCGCCGACAAATCTCCACGGGAAGCACCCGATAACCATTCTCTTGTTCAATATTTTGTCTATCTCTCCACCAACGTTCTCGGCGTGAATAATGTCGTACGGGAAGAGAAGCACATGCATAAGCTGGTAGTCCTCGTCGGGGAAGATCTCTTGAAGGGACTTACCATACTTCTTCTGCATATAGCGGTCACACTCTTTCGCCTGAACAGGCATCCAGTCACGGATCTTTGTATTCATTGGATGGTCGGCAGAACCGCAGTCAACTCCTATCCACTTTATCTTCTTCTTTTTGCACCACTCGGCAAACTCTCTTGTCGGTCCAGGGTGTTTGATCATGTATCTTACTTCGTCTGCCTCAGGCTGGTCGTAAGCGTACTTGTGATACCCTGTGTTGATGATAAGGATGTCGCCTTCTCTTACTTCCACTCTTTCTTCTATGTCCTTTGATGTGTAGATCCCGTAATCCTCTGCAATGTCCGAGAGATCAACGATAACTCCTGGCGCAACGAGTTCGTCCAGAGGTATGCTTGCGATGTCTCTACCATGAGTGCAAAAGTGCAGCGAACCATCCAGATGGGTCCCGACATGGTTAGAGTGAGTAAGAAGTTGACCGTTCGCACCGTTTGGAGCCAACCTCTTGAAGAATTTGATCTGAAGCGGCTCATAAGTTGGCCATGGCGGTGTCAGATGACTGATCGGTTGAGATAACTCGTAAATCTTGATCTTGTCCCAGTTTTTCGGTATCATACTCTTCCTCCTTTATTTGGAATATTCCTCGACGAACGCTTCCGCTGCCTTTACAAAAGCTTCAGAAGGCATCCTAACAATTCCGGCACCCACCTGCCCTTTACCGGCCTCTCGATGAGCTGCGCCTGTATCCAGGATAGGCGTGATGCCTGTCTCCACAACTCTGATTAGATCAATTCCTGTGGGAGTTCCACGGAAGTTCAGTGCGGGAATTGTGAAGTGCTTGTTTTCTCCTATACAGATTTCATACATCTCCTTTGTGTAGTTCACTGCATCTTGAGGCGTACCTCCAACAAACTGGACGATCGCAGGGGCCGCAGCCAGGGCAAAACCACCTAAGCCGTAAGTCTCCATAATCGCACTGTCTCCTATGTCTCGATTGACATCCTCCCTTGTGAAGCCAGGGAAGAGCAAGACATCGGGCAAGGCTGCCTGGCAGGTGAACCATTTGTTCTTCATTCCGGCGATCTGGATCCCGAAGTCTGTACCGTTGCGAGCCATTATGGTGAGCATACTCGATCCTTCGACGTAACCAACACTGTCGAGCGAGACCTTTGCCGCCGCCATACCGGGATTAAGAAAGAAATGATCATTTCCCGCCACAAATTTAACGACTCTGGAGAGATCAGGGTTGCTCCCCTCCGCATCAATCATAGAAGGTACGAGGGTACGAATGAGAAGTGAAGTAGCTGCCCTGTTTCGGTTATGAAGCTCATCCCCCATGTGTAGAGACTGAGATATAAGACTCTTAAGGTTAAGACCCCCGTTATCGTTCACGAATTTCCGGACCCCGCTTCTCAAGACAGGATACAGAACTTCTCGCATCCAGTTCAGTCTCTCAATAACCTCTTCACTGAACGCTCCCATTCGCAAGACCTTACCGAGTCCCTCGTTCAGCGTTGCATAGCTCCTCTTTCCAGAATTCTTTTCCTCAATGATCCAAACCGGCAGGTTAGGGGATATTATCCCTGCCATTGGGCCGACAGCGTTATGATGATGGCAAGGTTCAAATGAGATATTTCCTTTCGAAGCAAACTCCCTTGCTTTCTCCGGAGTTTCGGCCCAGCCTTCATAAAGGATCGCACCGGTCACGGCACCTATCATAGGTCCCGACATTCTGTCCCAGGTTATTGGCGGTCCTGCATGAAGTATCATCTTCTCTTTGAAGTCCGGAATAACATCTTTTGCCATACCGAGATCTACAATATGGGGCTCGGCTTTCAGAAGCCTTTCAAATGTGATGGAGTTTGCCATTTCTATACTATTCAACTTCCTCACCTCTTAACTTTCTCAATTTATCCATCAGTGAGCTCTTCGCAAGAGGAGGTCTCCAGTTGACCTTCACTGCGGGTACCTCCTGATCCTGAAGATCGAGATAGAATCTTTCCATCCCAAGATTAACTACTTTCGGACCATTATCGAGTAGATCTTTGAAGGACATAGTCAACGCTCCTTTCTCGAAACTAAACTGGCAGCCAGAAGAGCTGCTCTTGCATTGCTCTCGCAGACTATAACACCTGCTTCCTCCAACAGGGCCCTCTGCCTGCCAAGATCTTGAGGATCCCCGTCGGTCCCGCAGACATAAGCTATATATATCGGTTTTGTTTCTCTATTTACAGACTTGATTGCCTCAACAACGTCGAACGAAGGATTATCAGCACTTCCATACCCGAGGACAACATCGAAAAGGATGACAGCTACCGAACGGTCTTCGGATTGCTGTTTCACCTGTTCGGCCCTGAAGGATGGGTCTATCATGGGGTGTAATCTCCCTTGAGTGAACTCGTCTTCGCCATAGTCGATGAATGAGTGTCCGACTGGTTTCAAGCTGTTCTCCAGTTTGAGATCTTCCCTCAACGGAGCATTTCCGTAGATTGGATTTATGTGTGCCTGAGCTATATACTGCGCTTCGTAACAGAGAGTGCCGCCAGTGAAAAGCCCCCTTACATATTTTCCATGAACCACGCCTACAGGTCTCTTTCCGGCCAACTTCACGTACTCTGCCTTCAACTTATCTCGAGCCATAGAAACGTCTCTGCCTTTTATAAGGGCCTCGGCCACAACTGCGCACTCTTCAAGTTCCGTAGTGTAGAAGAGTTCGTCTTCATCTTTTCTAGGATCATCTCCCATAAAGCAAATCACGCTCTTCTTTTGTGTTTCTTTGAGGCAAGCCAGAATCTTCTCTCTTACTTCCGGCGCAGGCGGCTTTCCAACGGCTACAATCAGTGAAATGTCGGGATCTTTTGCCAGTTCTCGTATGCCTCTCAGGAATGATATTCCTCCAACTGACTTCTTCACGTCTCTGCCTCCGGTTCCAATTCCATGCTTGACGCCAACATCCCGGCGGCAGAGCTGCACCATGACTTCTTGAAGACCGGTGCCTGATGCCGCGACAATTCCAACCGGACCTGTAGGGCACACGTTAGAAAAGGCAAGTCCTTTCCCATTGATAACAGCTGTACCACAATCCGGGCCCATTACGATTAGATCGTTGTTTTCCGCGAAACGTTTAAGTTCAATCTCATCTTCAATTGTGACGTTGTCGGAGTAAAGCATTACGTTCAAACCGTTCTTGAGGGCCTTCATAGCCTCTGCTGCTGCATATCTACCGGGCAGAGAAATGAGAGCAAGATTGCTTTCGGGAAGTACAGAGAGAGCTCCCTGAAGAGTTGCCGGTGAATACTCGGTGTCCTTCTCTTCCTTCTTCCAGGGAGGCGAGGCAAGATAGGAACGGGCCCTTTCGAAGATGTCCTCTATCCCTTCTCTTTCGTAGTCGATTCCGATCAGCAGATCGTCGGGTGAAAGCAAACCCGTGTCTACTTCGAACCCGGCCGCTCTCATGATGGTTATGTTTGCCTCTGTTGCCATATTCAGCGAAGCATCATGGACTCCCTCAATCTTCTTAAGCTCCTTAGCCACAAGCATCAGAGTGACGCTATCGTAGTATTCGCCTTTCACGACCTCGATTCTCTTCATTTGAACCTCCACAAGCAACAAAGGTAATTCAAGAAAATCCCCGTTGCTCCGACTTGATTCCGAAACCTATCGATACCGATAGAACGACTTATCTTAGTCTTTCCCATTAAGCCTAACAATATCTCTAATACTGTCATTCACCAAGTTCAAGTCCATAGGCAAGGCCGGCAAGCCACGCCTTTCCCGACAGATGACCCCATTTTGTGATACTGTCTGTCTTTTCAAGTACCCGGGTTGCATCACCGTCTGCAATAGCTGAAACCATTTCGATTCCTCTCTTCCAGAATCTACCCTCAAGAGCATCCTTTATCATTTCTGACGAGAACCAGCTCGTTTTTCGATCAAGCATCTCTCTTTCGATTGTCAACAAGCTCTTCTTTCTACCCGTGAAACGGAGAGCCATTATCCAGCCAACCAAAAAGTCATCACCTGCCGGTGTATACCCCGGTCCAAGTCCAATCAATCTCTCCGGTTCATCAATAGCTTCATGAAGGCAGCTAAGCTCCTCTGCATCCATGAACTCCAACCATTCAAGCCAAAGGCCTCTCAGCTTCTTATCCGGTAAACCGTCGATTTGAGATGGATCAAAGCCCACAGAGGCACCGTCAATACCGACCCTAATCTCTTGACCTACCTCAAGGGGAGGAAATGCCTCAATTAATGACGATCTTGGAAGATAGTCCTCAGGGTCGAGCAAGACAGAGTATCTTCTCCCGCAATGATCCATCAGGTTCAAGGCCGTTCTATAAGCACTTCTTACAGTAAGCTTTTCGACTTTGTTTCCCCAATCTGCGCTTCTCTGAAAAGGATACAGAAGAATCATATTACCCCTTTTTCATGCAATTCTTCAATCTCCTCTAGACTTATTCCCAGCATTCCCGAATAGATCTCTTCGTTATGCTCACCGAGTAATGGCGCAGGTCCGGAAATTGATGCCGGTGTTTCAGAGAACTTTATTGGCACACCAGGCATTTTCACAGTTCCATTCCTGTGAGATACCTCGACAATCATCTCTCTTGCTTTGATCTGCTCGTCTTCAAAAAGATCGGCGACGTTGTTTATCTTGCCCGAGGGGATGTCCAGTGCCTCAAAGGTGCCGAGCCATTCCTTGGATGTTTTCTTCTTAAGCTGAACTCCTATAATCTCCATCAACTGATCGATATTCCTCACCCTTGACGGGTTATTCGCAAACCTCGGATCTTCGCAGATGTCTGCTCTTTCGATAGCTTTGCAGAATTTCTTCCAGATGCCATCATTTCCCACAGCTATGTTTATCATTCCATCCAGAGTCTCAAAGGAAGAAAATGGCGCAATTGATGGATGCCTGTTTCCAATTGGAGTCGGAATCTCTCCGGTTGCCGCATATCTTGCTATTGCGTTCTCCAAGACAGCGACCATACTGTCTAGCATAGCAACATCCACTTTTTGTCCAGACCCCGTGCTGTTTCGACTCTGAAGTGCCGCGAGTATTCCTATACACGCAAATGTTCCACAAAATATGTCTGCAATGGAGCTTCCTACCTTCGTTGGATACTGTTCATCGGGACCGGTTATACTCATGATTCCACTCAATCCCTGTATGATCAAATCATAGGCTGTTCTCTGGCTCATGGGACCGGAGTGCCCGAAGCCCGAAGAACAAGTATATATGAGCCTCGGATTCATCTCTTTCAGCCTTTCGGCGGAGAAGCCCAGCCTTTCGAAAACGCCCGGTCTGAAATTCTCGACCAGAACATCGGATCTCTCGATCAGCCTTTCGAGAAGCTTCTTTCCCTCCTCGGTCTTCAAATTGAGAGTAATG
>Ga0116152_10002691_pt1 | contig 14437 bp, 16 predicted proteins | sample AD_UKC119_MetaG_FD_89894 | JGI IMG/M metagenome (GOLD analysis project Ga0116152, IMG submission 89894) | Active sludge microbial communities of municipal wastewater-treating anaerobic digesters from Hong Kong - AD_UKC119_MetaG | ecosystem: Engineered > Bioreactor > Anaerobic > Digestate... | reverse complement strand
GTTTCCACCACGCTCTTCAGCCTGAGCGCGCCGCCCGCGTTCTCGAAGAACACGCGCGGCCCTTCGAACGGGCAGATGTCCACATGGGCAAAACGGTCGCGGACGGCCTCGATCAGGCCGGGCTTGTCGGAGATCATCGTCTGGGGTCCCGAATGGAAAAGCGCATGGCGATGACCTGCACCGCCATGCGCGTTTTGGCAAGGGCCGCCGGTTACTTGCCCGGGCCGGGCGCCGGGGCCGGCATCGGCGCGGGGACCGGGATGCGCGTCCGCGCCAGCATTGCCAGGGCCTCTTGCCGGTGGGCGCCCTGCTGCTCGGCCTTGAGATAGGTCCAGAGCGCGGTGGTCGATCCTTCCAGCACGGCGGCCTGCCAGTTCGCCTCGTCACTTGAAGGTTCCGTCCGGCCCTGAGGGGCCAGCGCCGCGCGTTCGTCCGGCGGCACGATGCCGCGATCGTGCAGCCAGGCGCGCGCATAGCCCGAATTCAGGCCGCGCGGGTAGCTTTGCAGATAGGCCAGAACCCCGGCCACGTCGCCGGCGGCCATCGCCTGGTTCCAGGCCTGCGTCTCGGCCGAGGGCTGGTCCTGAGGCGGGCGCCGGGGCTGGACCTGCGGTTGCGGATCGGGCTGCGGATCGGGTTGCACGGTCACCGGGGCCTGGACCGTTGCCTGTTCCAGCCGCGCGCGCAGATCGTCGGGGCAGGCGGCGGCGTTGGGCGGCAGGGCCAGCGCGACGGCCTGTGCCAGCGTATCCAGCAGCGCCGCGTCGCCCTGACGGGCCATCAGGCCGACCATGTAGGGCGGTTCCCCGTCGATGCAGGCGGCCGGCACCAGCAGCCGCGCGGGCACCTCCTGGCCGTCCGGGGCGCCGTTGTCGATGGTGCGCGAGGCCAGCCCCTCGACGATCCAGACCGGGACTTCGCCGATCTGTCCGTCGCGCACCCCATCGAGCCGCGACAGCAGGCGGCCGACCTGGTCCTCGGCGCTCTGTCGGGGCACGCCGGCGACGATACGCGCCAGCGGCCCCTCGGCCCCGGCCAGAACGACATCCGACAGGCGGGTCTGGCGGTCCAGCGAGGCGACGCTGATCCCGTCGGGCAGCGCCAACCCGACGTAGCCGCCCAGCAGGGCCAGCGGCATCGCCGGTGCGGCCCCGGCCGGCGTTTCCGCAGCCGCCGGGGTGTCGGCCTGGCCCGTCTCGGCACTGGCGGGGGCAGTCGCATCCTCGGCCAGGCTGGCGATGAATGCGCCCAGCAGGTCCATGGCCCGATCGGCGGGCACCCGCGCCACGGACCCGCCCGCCAGCAACTGGCGGCCGTCGGCCTCGGGCGTGGTCGCGGCCAGGTAGACGATGGTCTGCGGGTGGCTCTCGCCGCCCTCGGTCACGCTGCCCGAGGCCGCGTAGACCGCCATCTGCCGCCCCCCCAGCGTGACCTGCCGGTCGCCCAGCGTCACGGGCAGGCCGGCCCAGCGTTCCAGTTGCGCCCGGAACCCTTCGGTGCCGGGACCGCCCATGTCGGCAAGGGCGGCGGCGCTCAGCAGGCGCATCCCGAACTCATAGGCGGCGCCGTCCAGGTTGCCGCTGGCGTTGTAACCCGCGCGGTCGCCCTGCGCCTCGTCGGCGGTGACGGTGGCATCGGCCGGCACGGCAAAGGCCAGCCCCAGCCGCGTCACCGCCGTCCAACCGTCCGGCACCGTGCCCGACGGGGCGGGCAGCGCGGTCAGGTCGAGCGGCGTGGGGATCATCGCCGCGACCGGCGCGATCGCGTCGGGGCAGTCCTGGGCGCCGTCGGGGCGGGTCAGGGTCAGACCCGCGGCGATCTGGTCCAGAACCGCGCTGTGATCGGCGGCCGTGGTCATCGCCACGAGGAAGGGCGGCAGGTCGCCCTGGCAATAGCGCGGCACGATCAGGCGTGCGGGCACGCCGGACCCGGGTTCGAGCCGTTCACCGGTCGCCGCGCGCGACGATTCGCCGGTGACGATCCAGACCGGCTGGCCGCCGACCTCGGCCTCGTCGATCGCGGCGACGCTGGCCATCATGCGGCGCACTTGCGCGGCCAGATCGCGAGGCGGAACCCCGGCCACCAGCCGCGCCGGCGCGCCGTCCCCGGATGTGAGCGTCAGGTCGGTCACCTGGGCGTTGCCGTTGCGCGCCGTCTCGGACATGCCCGCGGGGCGTTCAAGGGTCACCGCGCCGTCCAGCAGCGCGGACTGCGTCGCGGGTGCCGTTTCGGCGGGGCCGGCGGGTGGCGTGGTCTCTTGCGCCAGCAAGGGCAGGGGCAGCGCGAGCGCAAGCGACAGGGCAAGAGTCGCGGTCGAACCGCGCAGGGCAAAGGATGGCATCAAAAGAATCCTCAAGGTCGCAAATCCGGACACCCCACGATAACACCGATCCCCCATATGCAAAGACCGAATGCCGCCCGCCCGGTCACGACCGCTTGCGCGGGCGCCCGGCAGGGGATAGAGGGGCGTGTCGTCCCCCGGCGGGGCGGCCAAGTCTCCGACCACCTTGTCAAAACGGATACCCGATATGACCCGATTCCTGCTGCCAGGCGTGCTGGCAATGGCCGCCACCGTCGTGGCGTCGAATATCCTGGTGCAGTTCCTGCTGGGCGACTGGCTCACCTGGGGCGCGCTGACTTATCCTGTCGCCTTCCTGGTCACCGACGTGATGAATCGCGTCTATGGCCCCGAGGCCGCGCGCCGCGTGGTCTGGGCCGGTTTCGCCGTGGGCGTGGCCTGTTCGCTGATCGGCACGCAGGTGATGCTTCACGGCGACGGCTACGACTATCCCGCCGTCACGCTGCGCATCGCGCTGGGCTCGGGGCTGGCGTTCCTGGCGGCGCAGATGAGCGATGTGGCGATCTTCGACCGGCTGCGCGCGCGCGGTCCCTGGTGGCGGGCGCCGCTGGCCTCGACGCTGGTCGGCTCGTCGCTGGATACGGTGATCTTCTTTTCCATCGCCTTTTCGGCGCTGGCGAACCCGCTGGAACCCGCCAACGTGCCCACCTGGGCGCAAGAGACCCTGCCCATGCTGGGCCTCGGCCCGGCGGTGCCGTTGTGGGTGTCTCTGGGCTTTGCCGACTGGATGGTCAAACTGGCGCTGGCGCTGATCGCTTTGGCGCCGTTCCGCGTCATTGTCCGGAAACTGACCCAACAGGTCGCCTGAAAGCCTTTGACAAATACAATATCTGTGCCACCATCGCCCTACGGTTCAATCCAGCGAAAGGAGGTGGTCCAGTGTCGAGAGTGATATTGGAGAGAGGTGTCGGGACAGTCAGGGGGGACGTGAGCTGACGGCAGCCCTTGGCTGCGTAACCCTGCTGATTGGGCCCTGGATCTAACCGGCCCCATCTCCTGAAGCTCGTGAGGGCCGCTCGATTGCCGGGCGGCCCTTTCGATTGCATAAGATGCCCATCATGCTGCATGTGACCGACGACATCGCCATTCAGGACTGGGAACTTACGGAAAGCTTCAACCGGGCTTCGGGGCCGGGCGGGCAGAACGTGAACAAGGTGTCCACCGCCGTCGAACTCAGGTTCGAAGCCGAGCGGTCGCCGGCGCTGGCCCCGGCGGCGAAGGCCCGGCTCAAGCGGTTGGCGGGGCGTCGCTGGACGCTGGACGGCGCGCTGGTGCTGCGCGTCGAGGACACCCGCAGCCAGGCGCGCAACCGCGAGATCGCGCGCGAGCGCCTGGTCGAGCTGATCCGCCAGGCGCTGGTCGCACCGCGTCGCAGGATTGCCACGAAACCCACGTATGGCAGCAAAATCCGCCGCATGGACACGAAAACGCGCCGTGGAACGGTCAAATCCCTGCGCGGGCGTGTTGACGACGACTCCAACTAGGCCCACCTTGTGACAAAGACCCCTGACAACGAGCGGTCCCGCGAAACGGCCGCCCCCGAACGCGAGCAGTCCCGCATGAAGCAATCCGCCGTGGCGGCCTTCAGGAATTTCGTCGAGCCGGTGTTCCGCCGGCCCGAATTCGTGCAGACCGCCGCGCTGTGCCTGCGCGACAGCCGCAAGGGGCCCGAGGTGCTGCTGGTGTCCAGCCTGACCTCGAAACGCTGGATCCTGCCCAAGGGCTGGCCGATGGAGGGGCGCACCCTGGCCCAGGCCGCCCTGCAAGAGGCCTGGGAAGAGGCCGGCGTGACCGGCGTGGTCGAAACCGCGCCGATGGGGCATTTCTCGTATCAGAAGGTCGTCAAGAACGGCATCCCCGTGGCCTGCCGATGCGAGGTGTTCCGCGTCGCCGTCACCGGCGAGGCGCAGGATTTCCCCGAAATGGGCCGCCGAAAGCGCCGCTGGGTCTCGCCCGAGGACGCCGCCCGGGCGGTCGAGGAACCTGAGTTGAAGAAACTGCTCAAGAGCCTTTGATCCTTCCGCATTGTGGTCGCGGGGCGAATCCGTTAGGTGGCGTGTAACCGTTTTGTGACAGCTACGGAGCCCGCGATGTCCTCGCCTGCCGATCCGAACGCCAAGGCCATCAAGACCCTCGACAAGGACCTCAAGCGGATCGGTCTGCTGGAACAGGCGACCGCCTTTACCGCCCGCCCGCTGGTCGGTCCGGGGATTGCGCTGGTGTTCATGGCGCTGGCCGGGCTGGGCGCGGCGACGGTCATGGGCGCTGGCACGGGCACCTGGGTGGTGGTCATGGCGGCGGTGATCGGTGCCTACATGGCGCTGAACATCGGCGCGAACGATGTCGCCAACAACATGGGACCGGCGGTCGGCGCGAATGCCGTGACGCTGGGCGGCGCGCTGCTGATCGCCGCCATCTGCGAGACCGCCGGCGCGCTGCTGGCGGGCGGCGATGTGGTGAGCACCGTCTCGCGCGGGATCGTGGCGCCGGAATCGGTGGCCGAACCACAGATTTTCGTCTGGGCGATGATGGCCGCGCTGTTGGCCGGCGCGCTCTGGATTCACCTGGCGACGGCGATGGGCGCACCGGTTTCGACCACCCATTCGATCGTCGGCGGGGTGATGGGCGCGGGTGTCGCCGCCGCCGGTTTTTCCGCTGTGAACTGGGGCGTGATGGGCAAGATCGCCGCAAGCTGGGTGATCTCGCCGATCCTGGGGGGCGCCATCGCCGCGCTGTTTCTGGCGGTCATCAACAACCGCATCATCTACCGCGAGGACAAGCTGGCGGCCGCGCGCACCTGGGTGCCGGTGCTGATCGGCATCATGGGCGGCGTCTTTGCCACCTATATGGCGATGAAGGGGCTGAAGGCCCTGGTGCACCTGTCGCTGGGCCAGTCGCTGCTGGTGGGGATCGCCGTCGCGGTGCCGCTGACGGTGCTGATGCGTCCGGTGATCGCGCGACAGTCGCGCGGGCTGGAAAACCGCGTGAAATCGCTGAAATCGCTGTTCTCGATCCCGCTGGTCCTGTCAGCGGCGCTGCTCAGCTTTGCCCATGGGGCGAATGACGTGGCGAACGCGGTCGGGCCGCTGGCGGCGATCGTCCACGCGGTGCAGGAGGGGGCCTCGGGCGACCGCGTGCAGATCCCCTATTGGGTGATGATCACCGGCGCGCTGGGGCTCAGCGTGGGGCTGATGCTGTTCGGACCCAAGCTCATCAACATCGTGGGGTCGGAAATCACCCGCCTGAACGCGATGCGCGCCTGGTGCGTGGCGCTGGCGGCGGCGGTCGTGGTGATCGTCGCCTCATGGCTGGGGCTGCCGGTGTCCTCGACGCATATTGCCATCGGCGGCATCTTTGGCGTGGGCTTCTACCGCGAGTGGTATCACGAGAAGATCCTCAAGGAGAACCGCGACCTCTCGGCCCTGCCGATCGAGGAACGCACCCGGCGCAAGGTCGTGCGGCGCTCGCATCTGATGACGATCCTGGCGGCGTGGCTCATCACCGTGCCCGCCACGGCGGCACTGTCGGCGGGGCTGTTCTGGTCGGCGACGGTGCTGGCGGGCTTTCGCTGATCGGGGCGCGCGGGCCCGTCGCCACCGACGGTCGCCACCAACCCCGGCCGGGGGGCCTCAGGCGCCCAGATGCCGCGTGCCGCGCGCTTCGGCCAGGGCGACCTGACGTTGCCTTTCGCGGAATCGCTGCCGGCGGGCGTCGTCGAATTCCGTGACGCACCGGGGACAGCTTACCCCGTCCTCAAAGGCCGGGTGGGCGCGGTCTTGGTCGGTGATCGGGCGGCGGCAGGCGTGGCACATCGCGTGCCCGGTGGGCGCCAGCCCATGCCCCACCGCGACGCGCTGGTCAAAGACGAAGCAGCCGCCGCGCCACAGGCTGTCGGCTTCCGGCACGTCCTCGAGGTATTGCAAGATCCCGCCCTTGAGGTGATAGACCGCCTCCACCCCTTGCCCCAGCAACCAGTTCGTCGATTTCTCGCAGCGAATGCCGCCCGTGCAGAACATCGCGATGCGCTTGTTGTGGAAGCGGTGCTTGTTCGCTTCCCACCAGGCAGGGAATTCGCCGAAGGATCGCGTGCCGGGGTCCACGGCGCCCTCGAAACTGCCGATCGCCACCTCATAGTCGTTGCGGGTGTCGATCACCGCGACATCGGGGGCGGTGATGAGCGCGTTCCAGTCGCGCGGCTCCACATAATGGCCGACGCGGGCGCGGGGGTCCACGTCGGGCTGGCCCATGGTGACGATCTCGCGCTTCAGCCGCACCTTCATGCGGCCAAAGGGCATCGTTTCGGCCGGGGCCTCTTTCCACGACAGATCCGCGCAACCCGGCAGCGCGCGGACATGGGCCAGAACCGCGTCGATCCCGGCGCGCGGCCCGGCGATCGTGCCGTTGATCCCCTCGGCGGCCAACAGCAGCGACCCCTTGACCCCCTGCGCCGCGCAAAGCCGTGCCAGCGGCGTTTTCAGCGCGGCCGGGTCGGAAAAACGGGTGAAATGATAGAGCGCGGCGACGATCAGCATGGGCGGCTTTTGCGCCTTTGACGCTGCCACGGCAATGCGTATTTGCACCCACGCGACGCCCGCGACGCTTGACTCGGTGGCGATCCGGGCCTAGGTGCTGCCTGAATTCCCCCGGAAGCCCGTGCTTCCGGTCCCATCGCTTTTGCGGGGATCGCCATCCGTCAGCGCGTTGCGCCCACGGGTGCAAATCCCCGTGGTTCCGAAGTCTGTCCCGAAAGGACTGCCATGTTCGAGAATCTGTCCGAGCGCCTGGGTGGCGTCTTTGACCGCCTGACCAAGGCGGGCGCGCTCAGCGCCGACGACGTGACCGCCGCCCTGCGCGAGGTGCGCGTGGCGCTGCTCGAGGCCGACGTTTCGCTGCCCGTCGCGCGCGATTTCATCAAGCGGGTGCAGGGCAAGGCGACGGGCGCCGCCGTCACCAAGTCGATCACGCCCGGCCAGCAGGTGGTCAAGATCGTCCATGACGAACTGATCGCCACCCTGCGCGGCGACGAGGACCCAGGCCGGCTGAAGATCGACAACCCGCCCGCGCCGGTGCTGATGGTGGGTCTGCAAGGCTCGGGCAAGACGACCACCACCGCCAAGCTGGCGCGCCGCCTGAAAGAGCGCGAGGGCAAGCGCGTGCTGATGGCCTCGCTGGACACCAACCGCCCGGCGGCGATGGAACAGCTTGCCATTCTGGGCGGGCAGATCGGTGTCGATACGCTGCCCATCGTCAAGGGCGAGAACGCCGTCGCCATCGCCCGTCGCGCCAAGTCGCAGGCGACGCTGGGCGGCTATGACGTCTACCTGCTGGACACCGCCGGCCGTCTGCACATCGACGAGGTGCTGATGGACGAGGTGCAGGCGGTGCGCGACGCCGTCAGCCCGCGTGAGACGCTGCTGGTGGTCGACGGTCTGACGGGTCAGGACGCGGTCAACGTCGCCACCGAATTCGAGGGCAAGGTCGGCATCACCGGCGTCGTGCTGACGCGGATGGATGGCGACGGACGCGGTGGTGCGGCCCTGTCGATGCGCGCCGTCACCGGCAAGCCGATCCGGTTCGTGGGTCTGGGCGAAAAGACCGACGCGCTGGAAACCTTCGAGGCCGAGCGCGTCGCGGGCCGCATCCTGGGCATGGGCGACATCGTCGCGCTGGTCGAGCGCGCGCAGCAGACGCTCGAGGCCGAGCAGGCCGAGCGGATGATGAAGCGGTTCCAGAAGGGTCAGTTCAACATGAACGACCTGAAGGCGCAGCTGGAGCAGATGCTCAAGATGGGCGGGATGCAGTCGGTCATGGGCATGATGCCCGGCATGGGCAAACTGTCCAAACAGGCCGAGGCCGCCGGGTTCGACGACACCATGCTGAAGCGCCAGATCGCGCTCATCAACTCGATGACCAAGGGCGAGCGCGCCCGCCCCGACATCTTGCAGGCCAGCCGCAAGAAGCGGATCGCGGCGGGGGCCGGTCTCGATGTGGCCGAGTTGAACAAGCTTCTGAAGATGCAGCGCCAGATGGCGGATGTGATGAAGAAGATGGGCAAGGGCGGGATGCTGAAACAGGCGATGAAGTCGATGTTCGGCAAGAACCCCGACATGGCCGATATCCAGAAGCAGATGGCCGACCCCGAGGCGATGAAGGCCGCGCAGATGGCGATGGGCCGGGGCGGCGGTCTGCCGGGTCTGGGCGGCGGCATGCCGGGCGGGTTGTCGGGCCTGGGTCTGGGCAAGAAACGCTGATCCGATGACTGCGCTGGCCGAAACCTTTGCTGCTGCGACTCCGGTGCTGGAAACCCCGCGCCTGATCCTGCGCGCGCCCCGGCTGGCGGATTTCGACGGGTTCGCGGCCTATCAGGCCAGCGACCGCGCGCGCTTCACCGGCGGCCCCGTGGATCGCAACCTGGCCTGGCGCGGCTTTGGCCATGTCGTCGGCCATTGGGTGCTGCGCGGCTACGGCGTCTTCGTGCTGCAAGAGCGCGAGACCGGGCGCGCCCTGGGCACCGCCGGCCCCTGGTTCCCCGAGGGCTGGCCCGAGCCCGAAATCGCCTGGACCCTGTGGGCGCCCGAGGCCGAGGGCCGGGGCTATGCCGTCGAAGCCGCGCTGGCGACCCGGGCCTTTGCCTATGAGACGCTGGGCTGGGCGACCGCGATCAGCATGATCCTGGACGGCAACGACCGGTCGGCGGCGCTGGCCCTGCGGTTGGGCTGCCGGCGCGAAAGCGGCTTTCACCATGCGCAATTCGGTGCGACCTCGATCTGGCGGCACCCGGCGCCCGATGCGCAGGGCGCCGGCATGGAGGCCTATGCATGAGACCCCGTTCCGATGACACCCCGGAGGCCCCGATGACCAACGATTCCGAACGCGCCGCCAATCTGCTGCGCGAGCACCGCGAGTCGATCGACCGGCTGGACGCGATCCTGGTCTACACCCTGGCCGAACGCTTCAAGCACACGCAGGCGGTAGGCCGGCTGAAGGCCACGCACGCGCTGCCGCCCTCGGACCCCTCGCGCGAGGCGCGGCAGATCGAGCGGCTGGAATGGTTGGCCAAAGAGGCCGACCTGGACCCCGAATTCGCCAAGAAATTCCTGACCTTCATCATCTCGGAGGTGATCCGTCACCACGAGAGGTTGCAGAAATGACCCGACTTGGTGCCCCCACAGGGCGCCGCAACAGCCATCCATAGGAGAAACATCATGGCTACCAAAATCCGTCTCGCGCGCGGCGGCTCGAAAAAGCGCCCGTTCTACGCCATCGTCGTGTCCGACAGCCGGATGCCGCGCGACGGCCGCTTCCTGGAAAAGATCGGCACCTACAACCCGCTTCTGCCGAAAGACAGCGAAGACCGCGTGAAGATGGACATGGAGCGCGTGCAGGCGTGGCTCGACAAGGGCGCGCAGCCGACCGACCGCGTCGTGCGCTTCCTGGAAGCCGCCGGTATCCGCGCCAAGACCGAGCGCAGCAACCCCAAGAAAGCCGTTCCCGGCAAAAAGGCTCAGGCCCGCGCGAAAGAGCGCGCCGACAAGGCCGCCGCGGCCGAGTGATCGCCGCGAGGTGACATCACCGCGAGGTGACGGGGAAGGGGGGCGCACGCGCCCCCCTCTGCCCCTGCGGGGCATTCACCCCCCGTGCGTATTTGGGACAAGATGAAAGGGGCGGCCGTGATCGGTGAGGGGGCGTTCAGCGCCGACTTCCGGGCGGAACTGGCCGAACTGCTGCGCTGGCGGCGCGATGTGCGGCACTTCCGGCGCGATCCGGTGGACGAGGCCGTTCTGGCGCGCTGTCTCGATGCGTTCCGGCTGGCGCCGTCGGTCGGGCTGTCGGAGCCCTGGCGGCTGATCCGCGTGCATAGCGAGGGCGCGCGCGCCGCCGTTCAGGCCAATTTCGAAACCGCGAACGCCGCGGCGCTGACCGGCTATGACGGCGCGCGCGCCGAACTCTATGCCGGGCTGAAGCTGTCGGGGATGCGCGAGGCGCCAGTGCATCTGGCGGTGTTCTGCGACGACAGCGCGCCCAAGGGGCAGGGTCTGGGCGCGCGCACCATGCCCGAGATGCGGCGCTATTCCGTTGCCGGCGCGGTCATGCAATTGTGGCTGTTGCTCAGGGCCGAGGGGCTGGGCATGGGCTGGGTCTCGATCCTCGATCCGGATCGCCTGGCGCGGGACCTCGGGATTGACGACGGCTGGCGGTTGGTCGCCTATCTGTGCATCGGCTGGCCCGAGGCGCAGGAGAACACGCCCGAACTGGAGCGCATGGGCTGGGAGCGCCGTGCGACGCATGTCCGGGTCGAGACACGATAGGGGCGAGGCGATGAAGGACAGGGTCTGCGTTGGAGCGATTGCCGGGGCGTTCGGCGTCCGGGGCGAGGTGCGGCTGAAAAGCTTCTGCGCCCAGCCCGAGGCGATCGCCGCCTATGCCCCGCTCTACACCGAGGACGGCACGCGCAGTTTCACCGTGCGGCTGGGCAACGCCATTCCCAACGGGATGTCGGCGCGGTTGGGGGGGGTCTCGACCCGCGAAGAGGCCGAGGCGCTGCGCGGCGTGCGCCTGTTTGCCGATCGCGATCGCCTGCCGGCGCTGCCCGACGACGAATTCTACCACGCCGATCTGATCGGCCTGACGGTGCTGGACACCGGCGGCACGGTGATCGGGCGGGTGAGTTCGGTGCAGAACCATGGGGCCGGTGACCTGCTGGAAATCCAGCGCAAGGGCAAAGGCAACGCGTTCATCCCCTTCACCGTGGCGATGGTGCCGACGGTTGATATCGCCGCCGGCCGGATCATCGCCGACCCGCCCGAGGGGCTGTTCGAATGACCGACGAGACCCCGGCGCCGAAACGCTCGCATGGGCGCGTGTCGATCAGCCTGAGCGGTCAGCCGCGCGACCTGATGGGCGGACCGCCGCGAGTCAAGGGCGCCTGGACGGCCAGGATCGTGACCCTGTTCCCGGGCGCCTTTCCAGGGGTGCTGAGCGAATCGCTGACCGGCAAGGCGATGGACCTGGGTCTATGGGCGCTGGAGACGATCGACCTGCGCCCCTTTGGCGAGGGCAGGCATCGCAACGTGGACGACACGCCGGCGGGGGGCGGCGCCGGGATGGTGCTGCGCGCGGACGTGGTGGCGCGGGCGCTGCGCGCGGCCGACGCGGGCACGCCCGGGCGCGCCCGCTGGCCGGTGGTCTATCTGTCGCCGCGCGGGCGGCGGTTCGATCAGGCGATGGCCCGGCGCTGGGCGACCTGCGACGGGATCACCCTGCTGTGCGGTCGGTTCGAAGGGGTGGACGAGCGCGTGCTCGAAGCCTTTGGCGTCGAGGAGGTCAGCTTGGGCGATTTCGTTCTGACCGGCGGCGAGATCGCCGCGCAGGCCATGATCGACGCGACGGTGCGGCTGCTGCCCGGGGTGCTGGGCAATGCCGCCTCGACCGAGGAGGAAAGCCACTCGGCCGGTCTTCTCGAGCATCCGCAATACACCCGTCCCGCGGTCTGGGAAGGGCGTGAGATCCCGGCGGTGCTGCTGTCGGGCAACCACGCCGAGATTGCGAAGTGGCGCCGGGCCGAGGCCGAGCGCCTGACCCGCGAGCGCCGCCCCGATCTGTGGGCGCGGCACGAAACGGGCCGGGATTGACCAGCCCGGCAAGGCGCCGGGCCGGAACTCACCGTGCGGTCGGGTCAGAACCGATAGGCGGCGCGCAGTTCGATCGCGGTCGTGGTGGCCACCATCGGCACGGTCGAATCCTGCAACCGGCGATAGGCCACGTCGACCCCCAGCATCAGGCGTTCGGTCGCCATGTAGTCGATGCCGAGACCGGCGGTCCAGCCCGAGGGGGTGAAGGCTGCGCCCGACAAGGTCGTGCGCGAACCGCCGACAAAGCCGTAGAGCAGCGCGCGGCCCATGGCATACCCGCCGCGCAGGCGCAGGTCGATCGTGGTGCCGGTATAGGCGTTCGGCACGCCTGTCGGCAGGTTGACCGTGCCACGCAGCACCCCGACTTCGGCACCGATGACCCAGTTCGAGGGCAGTTGATGGTTATAGCCGGCAAACAGACCGAAGGCCGTGCTGTTCAGGTTGGAATAGGGCGCGCCGCCGACCGTGACATTGCCCGAGGCCGCGGCGATCTGCCCGCCGGCGTAAAAGCCGCTCCAACTGAGCGCGGGCGCGGGTGCGGCGACCATGACCGGCGGGGTGGGGGCGGGGGTCGCATAGCCGCTGGCCAGTGCCGATGTGGCCATCGCCGAGGTCACGAGCCCGCACAGGGCCAGGGGGATACCGAACGATTTCATGCGCGTGTCTCCTGTTCGTGTCGCGTGGGCGCCTGGGTCAGACGTCCCCGACAGGGTAGCGGACAGGGTCCGGAAGGTTAGGCGCCAAATTTGGCTGCAAAGGGAACGGCCCCGGCCCGGGTTCGCGCCCGGGCGCGCGCCCCGGTTCGGGTCAGCGCAGGCCGACCAGGAACAGCCAGAGGGTGCCGAAGATCAGCGGCTGGTGGATCAGGTAGATCGCCAGCGAATGGCGCCCGGGCCAGGCCAGTCCGCGCAGCCAGCGCGGCGCGGGCAGGGCGCGGTGCAGGCCCAGCCTGGCGGCCGCCATGCCCAACAGGAAGGGTGCGAACCAGGGAAACACCGGTTCCAGATCCATGCTGAGGGGTTGCACGGCTGCGAAACCGATCCAGGCCAGCCAGCGCGGGTTCATCGCCTCGGCCGGCCAGAGATAGGGCGCGATCCAGATCGCGGCGGCGGCGGGCACGATCAGCCAGGCCGACGCGCGCAGAAAGGCCAGGCCCAGCACCCGGCTGACGGCGATGGAATGCAGGATGCCGAAAAAGACGAACATCCAGGGCATGGCGGCAAAGGTGGCGACGGTGACGGCCAGCGCCCCGGCGGCGATCTGCCCGGTGCCGATCAGGAACGGCCGCCAGCGGATGCCCTGGCCATGCGCCAGCACCAGACTGACACCGGCCAGAAAGACGAAACTGCCCGCGATCAGGCGCGCAAAGATCATCCAGGGCAGGCTCTGAATGGTGCCTTGCGCGACCAGACCGAACATTTCCAGGTCCAGCGTGGTGTGGAAGATCACCATGCCGATCAGCGCCACGCCCCGGGCGATATCGACCCCGGGCAGGCGACCGGTAGCCGGGGGCGGGGCGGGCAGGCGTGAATCGGGGGCGCTGGACATGCGCGCGAGATTAGGCGCAGGCCGCGCGAAAGGCGAGGGGGCGGGTGGGCCGCCGCGCCGGGTGTCGCGGGGCCTGTCGGTTGCGTCTTGACCCGTCGCGCGGTGCCGCCTATACCCCGCGCGTCCGGGGGCGGAATCGCCCACCGGGCCGTTTTCGTTTGGGCCCCGTCTTCTCCGGCGGATCGCGGCCCGGGCGATGGGCCAGAAACGACGACCGCATCTTTGGCGGGCTGCCCCGGGCGACCGGCGCGGGACCCGAGGGAAGACCAGAGCTCTGGGCCGGCACAGACCTGCGCGGGAAAACCGCGCGCATGGATAGGAGAGATCAGATGAACCTGATCGAACAACTCGAGGCCGAGCAGATCGCCGCTCTCGGCAAGGACATTCCCGATTTCAAGCCGGGCGACACCGTGCGCGTCGGCTACAAGGTGACCGAAGGCACGCGCTCGCGCGTTCAGGCGTTCGAAGGCGTCTGCATCAGCCGTCGCGGCGGTTCCGGCATCGCCGCCTCGTTCACCGTGCGCAAGATCTCGTTCGGCGAAGGCGTCGAGCGGATGTTCCCGCTGTATTCGACCAACATCGATTCGATCACGGTCGTGCGTCGTGGCCGCGTGCGCCGCGCCAAGCTCTATTACCTGCGTGACCGCCGCGGCAAGTCGGCGCGGATCGCGGAAAAGACCAACTACCGCGCCCTCGGCGGCAAAGCAGAGTAAGGAGCAGGATCATGAGAGACGCGATCCATCCCGAATACCACATGATCAACGTCAAGCTGGTCGATGGCACCATCGTGCAGATGAAATCGACCTGGGGCAAGGAAGGCGATACGATGTCGCTGGACATCGACCCCTCGGTGCACCCGGCCTGGACCGGCGGGTCCTCGCGCCTGATGGACACCGGC
>Ga0116152_10002690_pt1 | contig 14442 bp, 10 predicted proteins | sample AD_UKC119_MetaG_FD_89894 | JGI IMG/M metagenome (GOLD analysis project Ga0116152, IMG submission 89894) | Active sludge microbial communities of municipal wastewater-treating anaerobic digesters from Hong Kong - AD_UKC119_MetaG | ecosystem: Engineered > Bioreactor > Anaerobic > Digestate... | reverse complement strand
TTTAATTCAGAACACAGATAACTTAAATCATACAAAAGAGGTTCTCCTCCTGTTACAACAACCGCTTTAGAATTGTTAGCTGATATTCGGGTAATCACCTCATCAGTTGCAGTTAAAGAGTGTTTGGAAGCGTCCCAGGATTCTTTTACATCACAAAAAAAACAACCTACATCACAACCCCCAATTCTTAAAAAATAGGCTGGCTTGCCAGTATGAAAACCCTCTCCCTGTAAGGAATAAAATTCCTCCATTATGGGTAACTGATATGGTGAAAATTCTGAAATTTTTGAACGAATCATCGATTTGGTTTTGTATGAATTTTTTTTTGCAAAAATAGGGAAAAATAGGGAAACACTCGAAAATAATTCATATTTTTGCAAGTTACAGGATTCAGAAATCCTGTAACTAATTATTTTGAAAACAGAATGCAATTTAGTATGGAAAATTTTATTGTTTCAGCAAGAAAATACAGACCTTCAACATTTAATACAGTAGTTGGACAAGATGCCATTGTAGGAACTTTGAAGAATGCAATTAAAACACAACAGGTAGCTCAGGCATTTCTTTTTTGTGGACCAAGAGGTGTAGGAAAAACGACATGTGCCAGAATTTTTGCTAAGGCCCTGAACTGCGAACATTTAACAGAGGATTTTGAACCCTGTAACGAATGCCCCTCTTGTAAGTCTTTTAATGATTCGGCCTCTTTTAACGTTTATGAATTGGATGCCGCATCTAATAACTCAGTAGAAGACATTAGATCCTTGGTCGAGCAAGTGAGAATTAGTCCTCAGGGTGCTAAATATAAAGTGTATATTATCGATGAGGTTCACATGTTGTCCAATCAAGCTTTTAATGCCTTTTTGAAAACATTGGAGGAACCCCCCCCATACGCAAAATTTATATTAGCTACAACAGAAAAACATAAAATTATCCCTACCATTTTATCCAGATGTCAGGTGTATGATTTTAAAAGAATTAAAGAGGTTGATATCATGAAACACCTCCAATTTGTGGCCAATCAGGAGATGATTGTAGCGGAGGAGGAAGCTTTACGAGTTATTGCCTCTAAAGCTGATGGAGCATTAAGAGATGCATTGTCCATTTTTGACCAATTGGTTAGCTTTTCAGGAAATCATATAACTTACCAGTCTGCAATCCACCATCTGAACGTTTTAGATGTGGATAACTATTTTAAAATGACAGATTTCCTTTTTAGTGAAGATCAAACAGAAGCGATGCTTTTACTCGATGATATTTTTTCCAGAGGATTTGATGGACAACACTTTATTTCCGGTTTAGCCAGCCATTTTAGAAATCTTTTATTAGCTCAAACACCCGGTACTGTAAAGCTGATGGATGTATCTGATTCGATTAAACAAAAGTATACGGTTCAAGCGCAAAAAGCAGATAAAGCATTGTTGATAAGATCATTAGAACTTGCAAACACCTGCGATTTTAATTATAAACTCTCCAATAATAAAAGATTATCTATTGAAATTTGCATGTTGCAAATCAATGGAAATTATGTTTTTAAATTGAAAAATAGCGTCAGGCAATCACGGGAGAAATAATACATCACCCCCTAATGTTGAACTGAATAGTCTTCAGGTAAGTACTCCTCAACAGTCTCAAAAAAGTTTTATTGCACCCTCCGGGCTTCCAATAAAAAAAACACCCCCTATCATAGATGTAGTGGAAGATATGGTTGTTAAACCAACAAAACCAGAATCCCCTCAGCAAGTTGTAAATGTTCAGGAACCAAAACAGGAAAAAGGGGAAGAACAATTAATAGCTCAAAATACAAAGCAAATGGATCTGGATCAATTTGCCAAATTATGGAGCACGCTATTTGAATCTCTCTTTCAAAATATCCCAACGATCTATTTCCCGCTTAAAGATTATATTCCAGTAGTTAAAAATAATAATATTGAGATCAGTCTTAAAAATGAACTTCAAAAAGAGCATTTTGAACCAAAAGTAAGAGAGATTCTGGCTTTTTTTAGATCTCAGTTTATGGAAGAACTGGAAGATATTATCATTCATGTTGATGAAACGTTTGTTCCTAGAAAAGTGATTTATGATACGGCGGATAAGATGAAAAATTTACTGGAACAAAATCCTAATATGGAAGAATTTACATTAATATTAAATTTACAAGTCAAAGAATAGAAGAATGAAAAAAATATTCCTTTTAGCTTCCATATGGTTTGCTATTTTTAGTGTTCAGGCTCAAACATTTGGTTATAACGGAGTGGAATTGCATCGAGCAGTTCCTGATGGGCGAGTTGATAGTGTCTGGGTAGGGTTTGGATTACCTTCCGGTTTTACAGGGAAAGATGTAATCATTGGATTCACAGATTGGGGTTTTGACTACACACATCCAGTCTTTTATGATACTAGTATGACCAATTATAGAGTTCTAAGAGCCTGGGATCAATTTAAACAAATGGGTCCTTCACCCTCCGGATTTAATTATGGACGAGAATATATTGGATCAAGTGAGCTATTAAATGCTTTTTCCGATACGTCAAATGTATACCAATATGCTTATCATGGAACACATGTAGCTGGTATAGCAGGCGGTGCAGGTGCCGGAACCATTTATAGAGGGGTAGCATTTGATGCAGATCTCCTTTTTGCATCATTTCGGGTAGATGAACAAGCTGTAATTGATGCTTTCCAATGGATGTACAATGTGGCTCAGCAAGAGCAAAAAAGATTGGTAATCAATATGAGCTGGGGATTGTATTATATCGATAATTTTACCGGAACAGGTAGAATTGGCCAAAAAATGGAAGAACTTTCAGATTTAGGAGTCGTTTTTGTTACCAGTGGAGGTAATAATGGAGATGTAAATTTTCATATCAGCCATAACTTTGAAACAGAATCAGATACTCTAAAGACAGTTTTTACATTTGCAGGGGGTAGCTCTTATCAATATGGACAATCTATAACGATGACCCATTCTCCAAATACACCTTTCTCATTTGCTGTTCAGGTTATGGATAATAGTTACACACCCATTCTATCAACACCATTTTATAACACTGTAGATAGCTCAGGATATTTCGAATCTTTTATACTAGTGAATAACGATACCGTTTTCTATACCGTTGAAATTGATCAACAAGATGTTAATAATGGAAGACCGGAAGTGAGGTTAAGAGTTAAAAAACCGGTATCCGGTTATAAATTAGGTTTGATGGTTACTGCTGATTCTGGAATATTTCATGCATGGAATATTATTGAATTAACTAATAATGTGGGAAACTGGGGTGGAACTTTTATTGCCCCATCCTCATTACCCGGATGGAAAGCAGGAGATCCGAATTATGGTCTTGGATCCCCTGCCAATGTTGATTGTGCAATAACTGTTGCTGCTCATAAATCGAGAGCGATAACCCCGAACTTCACTATTGGAGGTGAGATTACTGATTTTTCATGTTATGGGCCTACTATAAATGATGAACAAAAACCAGAGGTTTCTGCACCAGGGAATAATGTAGTTTCAGCTATTTCAAGTTACACTAATCAATTCTCAGGCTCCTACACCAAAACAATCAGTTTCAATGGTAGAGATTATAAATTTGCAGCCCTTTCAGGAACTTCGATGTCCTCCCCTTTTACCGCCGGTGTTGTCGCTTTGATTTTACAGGCTAATCCATATCTGACAAGCCAGCAGGTTAAACAGATCCTGATAGAATCTGCCAGAAATGATGAGTTTACTTTAGCAGCAGGGACAGAAAGATTTGGATATGGGAAAGTGGATGCCTACCATGCTGTGATGTTAGCTTTGCAAACGGTTGGAACAGAGGAGTATATTACTTCAACGTCTAAGATTTCACTTTTCCCGAACCCCTCTACTGGGGTCTTATATGTATCCATGCTTGCTAATGAACCGATCCCCATTCAAATATTTGATATATATGGAAAACGGATTCTTAGTGATCATTTGCAACCCGGTGTATCCACTTTTCATCTTGATTACCTACCTAAAGGTTGTTATCTGATTAAAATATGGACTACAGGAAATCCATCATCTTATAAATGGATAAAACTATAACTCTAAAAAAGCGATTAAAAAAAATATGATAAATACCTATATCCCAAATGAACGCCTTGAAGCACTAACCATTCTCAGGAAGTATAAAGTACTACTGGGAACTTTGAAGGAGAATACTTCAAAAGAACAACGCAAAAAGTTCAGAAAAGCATTTGCACTGGCTGTTGATGCTCATAAAGATATGAGAAGAAAAAGTGGTGAACCTTATATATACCACCCCATAGCCGTCGCAGAAATTGTCGCTAAAGAGATTAACTTGGGAACAACTTCGATGATTGCTGCGTTACTTCATGATGTAGTTGAAGATACCGAATACCGAATTGATGATATCAAAGATATGTTCGGAGAAGAAGTTGCGAATATCGTATACGGACTCACTAAAATAGAAGACATTGTAATGGATGAAAATCAATCCGTTCAAGCAGAAAATTTTAAAAAAATCTTGTTGTTCACAGTTGGAGATGTGCGTGTTATCCTTATTAAATTAGCAGATAGACTTCACAATATGAGGACCCTGAGTTCTATGTCGCCAGAAAAACAGCTAAAAATATCTTCTGAAACACAATTTTTCTTTGTCCCTATTGCTCATCGATTAGGATTATATACAATCAAAAGCCAACTGGAAGATCTTTCCATGAAGTATCATGATCCCTTCATGTACGAAAATATTTCAAGACAACTGAAGAGTAGTGAAGCGATCAGAAAAACACTAATAGAAGATTTTGCTGCACCTATCAAAGAAAAACTCAAAGCTGCCGGTATAGATGCTGAAATGACCAGTAGAGAAAAATCAATCTATTCGATCTACCAAAAGATGTTAAGAAAAAAAATTGATTTTGAAAATATATACGATATTTTTGCGATCCGCTTTGTTTTTGATTCAAAACCGGAAGAGGAGAAAGATATTTGCTGGAGAATCCATACCATCATTACAGGATTATACAAAACCAATGCCAGTAGAGAACGAAATTATCTCACAAATCCAAAAGCAAATGGTTATCAATCACTTCACTTAACAGCAATGAGCCATGCCGGGAAATGGATCGAAGTGCAAATCCGTTCTAAAAGAATGGATGAAATTGCTGAAAAAGGTTTTGCAGCACATTTTAAATATAAAGAAGAAAATAAAACACCTGCAGAATATGAAAATAGGGTAGAAGATTGGTTGACCAAAATCCGGGAAATGCTCAAAAATGAAGAAACCAATGCATTAGAGTTTCTGAATGAAGTGAAAATGAATCTGGAACTGAAAGAAGTGGTGATCTTTACTCCTAAAGGAGACCGAAAATTACTCCCTTATGGCGCTACTGTTTTGGATTTTGCCTATCATCTTCATACTAATCTAGGAAACCATTGTATTGGCGCAAAAGTTAATTATAATATTGTATCTGTTGATTATGTCTTAAAAAGTGGAGATCAGGTTGAAGTGATCACCTCAAAAAAACAGTTCCCTAAAACAGAATGGTTGAATTTTGTTAAAACACCTCATGCAAAAGAGAATATCAAAGAAGCGATCCGAATCAAACAGAAAAAATTAGCAGGAAAAGGCCAAGAAGTACTTAAAGAGATTTTTATCAACCTTAATATTGAATATAATCAACAAAATATCTCCAAAATTCAATCGGATACCAAGATCACATCTGTTGCTGAATTTTGGAGCCATATTGCAAAAGGAATCATAACGGCTGAAAGAATCGAAAAAATATTCAAAAATAAAAAATTTTCTGATTATAAACTCTTTAGAAAGAAAATTACCCATGAACTTAACGAAAAATCGATTGATGTTTTAATTGATGAACAACTCGAAGAGAAACCGGAAATATTTTTATTAGATGAAACTTCAGACCACATCCGACATGTGATCGCTCCTTGTTGTAATCCTTTACCCGGAGATCCTGTCGTGGGGTTCCAAATTACAAATGATATCATCGAAGTTCATATGACTCAATGCCCAAAAGCAATTGAACAAATGTCCAAATTCGGAAATAGAATCATCAAAGCAAAATGGCAAAGAGAACAAGATATTGCTTTTTTATCAGGGTTGCGTTTAACAGGGTTCGACAGAAAGGGGATCATAAAAGAGATTATTGATGTAGTTAGCAGTCAACTTGACCTCAACATCCGCTCTATCGATATGTCAACAAAAGGAAATGTTTTTACAGGAAAACTGATGCTGTATATTAAAAATGTAAGAGCACTCAATGAATTGATCGAAAATCTTTCAAAAATTGAACAATTGGAAAAAATTGAGAGAATTGCACCCGAGATTAACTAAAATAGGATTCCAAAATAAATAAAAAATGGGTGATTTTGTGAAAATGTTAAAGATTGTTAATTTTTTATCTACCTGAATATGAAGAAAATACGGTTATAAAAGCAAAAAAAAACAAAATAAAGTTAACCAATATAAAAAAATGAGTATTTTTGCAAACTAATTTAAAAACATAAAACTATGGCAGAAATTATTGAAAGAGTACAAGGAATCATCGCAGAAAAACTTAGCGTTAATCCAGCTGATGTTACTCCAGAGAAAAGTTTTACTAATGATTTAGGAGCTGACTCTCTAGACACTGTTGAGCTAATTATGGAGTTTGAAAAAGAGTTTGGAATCTCTATTCCAGATGATCAAGCTGAGAAAATCTCTACAGTTGGTGATGCAATTACTTATATTCAAGCTAACGTTTAAGAATTTCAACACTCCTTTTTTCATACTATGAGAATAAAGAGAGTAGTTATTACTGGGTTAGGTGCACTTACTCCTATTGGCAATGATGTTTCTACTTATTGGGATTCGTTATTAAAAGGAGTAAGTGGCGCGAATCCCATTACAAGATTCAATACAGACTTGTATAAAACTAAATTTGCCTGTGAGGTAAAAGATTTTGATCCCCAAAAATTTATAGATCGAAAAGAGGTTCGAAAAATGGATCTCGTGAGTCAATATGCTATGGTTTCTGCTATGGAAGCAGTACAGGATAGTGGCTTAGCGTTAGAACAAATGGACACCAAACGAATAGGGATCATATACGGCACAGGTATTGGAGGCTTCACTTCATTGTCTGAAAGTTTTGAAACCTTTTATCAATCCGGTAAATCACCTAGGCTCAGTCCCTTTTTTATTCCCAGGATTTTGGGAGATATGATTGTTGGTAATATTGCCCTTTTCTACGATTTAAAAGGGCCTAGTTACATCACTACATCAGCATGTGCTTCTTCAGCCAACGCTATTATTGACGCATTTCACCTTATTCAGTTAGGGAAAGCAGATGTGATGTTTTGTGGTGGTTCTGAAGCGGTGATTCTGGAAACACCAATAGCAGGGTTTAATGCTATGAATGCCCTATCAACCAGAAATGAAACTTATCTGACTGCTTCAAGTCCTTTTGACAAGGATCGGGATGGTTTTGTGATGGGTGAAGGAGCTGCAACCCTCATTATTGAAGAATACGAACATGCTATTGCAAGAGGTGCAAAAATTTATGCTGAGATTGGTGGAATTGGAATGACTACGGATACACATCATATCACCTCACCTCATCCAGATGGAGAAGCTGCCTATAATGCAATGAAACTTGCCGTTGAAGATGCTCACCTACCTATTGAATCGGTTGATCATATCAATACTCATGGAACTGCAACACCAGCCGGGGATATCTCTGAATGTCTGGCTATCGAAAAATTATTTGGTGCTCATACCCCAAATGTTATTGTCAATTCTACAAAATCTATGACTGGTCATCTCCTTGGTGCAGCCGGAGCAGTCGAAGCTGTTGCTACAATCTTATCCCTTTTTTACGGAAAAATACCCCCAACTATAAATATTCAGAATCTAGATCCTGAAATCCCCAATCTTAATTTTGCTAAAAATATTTTGGTTGCTAAAAATATTCATGTTGCCTTATCTAATTCTTTTGGATTTGGTGGGCATAATTGCTCAATTTTGTTTAAAAAGATTTAAAAATTTAATTCTTTGATTCTCTTTCAAAAAAAGTCTAAAGATGGAGCCGAAGAAGCAGTCGCAAATTTTCTTCGGAATGTTTTGGGCGTTAAACCCAGAAATATGGCATTGTATAAAACAGCACTTATACATCGGTCAGCGTCAACTCATCATAAAACTTTTGGCAATATTAACAATGAACGTCTCGAGTATCTAGGTGATGCCGTTTTAAGTGCTTTGGTTGCAGATTTTTTGTTTAAAAAGTATCCTCTTCATCCAGAAGGCCCTCTTACGGAAATGAGGTCTAAGATTGTTTGTAGAGAACGTCTGAATCACTTATCCCGAAAAATTGGATTGAACAATCTGATCTCTATGGAATCAGGAAATGGAGCAAAATCTGTTGATGGTGATGCTTTTGAGGCTTTAGTGGGTGCTCTTTTTTTAGATAAAGGGTTTAATCAAACTAAAAAAATCGTGCTTCACAAAGTATTGTTAAGACACCTCAATGTTGATGCTATTATCCTTGAGGATACTAATTTTAAGGGAAAACTGATCAGTTGGGGCCAAAAGAACGGGATACCGGTGAAGTTTGAAAACAAACTGATCATTGATGAAAATAATAAAAAATTACATCAGTCTACCGTTTTTGTTGATGGAAATGAAAGTGGCCAAGGTTTGGATTTTACAATTAAAAAAGCAGAACAAACTGCAGCTTCAGCAGCTTGGGAAGTGATAATTACCCAGAATCATGAAGGATAGAAAACCAACTACAATTCCTGTTGAAGAAGCTTTCGGTACCATTAAAAAATATCAGGTTTTTGCCGTAAAATCAAACCAGAATCTAATCCCGTTCGTAGTCTCTTTTGAAAAAATGATTCAGAGTAGTTTTACTTTCTTGACAGATTTTGAAGTGAACCCTAATCAACATGCAGCTCACTTTAATGTGATGTATGCCCTACTTTCCAAAGAGGATCAGATTCATTGTTGTATTATGGAAAATAAAACAACAAACTATTCAAGTGATACTTCTATCTCCTCAAATAAAGAGAAAAATTTACCTTTTCAAACACTGTCTCTCTTTGATGATATGTTGTATCTCATAAATAGTGAAGGATTTAAAATATTCAAAGCTGATGTAAAAGATTATGATTATTTGATCTTTATCTTTGCAGATAAAGAAAAGATTATTACCCCTTATATCAACGTATTTCAATCTTATCAACCTTTTAGAACGATTGATATATCATACCTTTTGGAACCCTCTGCTAAAAAGGAGCACAAAAATGGGAAACTATTTTTGCAAAACTGTTTTTGTAATTTTGAAATAAAAATTACAAAGTTTAATAAACAAAAATTATTAACCAGACTCGGTCCTCAAAATAAAATTCCAAAAGAGAATTTGCAATATTCATACAAAATTGAAATTGATGAAACCATAACTGATAATCTAACCCAAAATGTGAATGATGATTATCTGAAATTTTTGACTCATGAAGTGGACAGTTTGTAAAAAAAAGCAGGATAGTCCCCTTTTTTGATGTATCTTTGCCAACTTATTATATATTTATTATTAAAAATGAAAAATATTTGTTTTCTGTTGCTATTTCTATTTATTAATTTGGCAACCTTCTCTAAACCTGTATCTTACAAAAATTTAAAACAAATAGCTGTTCACGCGTATCAACAAAGAACTCCGTATGCTGAAGATCTCCATGTGAAAAATAGTTTTTCTATCACAGAAGGTAATGATACTGTAATGATCATCTTTTCGTTTTCTCAACCGGGATTTCTTGTTGTAAGTGCTGATGATATTGCATCTCCAATTTTGGCATATTCAAATCAAAATAATTTGGATATGAACAATCCAGCACCCGGGGTTCTTTATTGGTTAAATCTGTATAAACAACAGATTCTTGATGCCAGAAGAGAAGGGATTACTGCTACAGAAGATATTCAAAATCAGTGGAATCTATTGATTTCGAATGGGGCAAAAACTACAACAACAACGGTGGTAGAACCCTTAATTACAGCGAAATGGAATCAAGATAAATATTACAATCAGCTTTCCCCTACGGATATGGATTCACCAAACGGTTACGATAATAAAGTCCCTGTTGGATGTGTCGCTCTGGCCATGTCTATGATTATTTACTATTACAGATATCCGGCAGTTGGTCAGGGAATCCATACCAATTATTCCGGTTATGGTACTTTTACCGTGAATTATGGTCAGCAACAGTACGATTTTAATGCGATGCAGGATCAATTAACGGGATATAATTATGAGGTTGCAAAGTTGATTTTTCATTGTGCTACTAGTGTGGATATGAATTATGCACCGGAAGGATCGGGAGCATACAGCCATGATGTACCCTATGCTTTAAAAAACTATTTCAAATTTTCTAATAATACAACTTTATTGGATCGGTCAAGTTATAGTTTAAGCAACTGGCTTTCACAGATCAAAACAATGCTGGATGGATCTAAACCTATCTTTTATGCGGGTTCTTCATCAGAAGGAGGCCATGCATTTGTTTGTGATGGTTATGACAGTGATGATCTTTGTCATTTTAATTTTGGATGGGGTGGTTCAGGTAATGGTTTTTACAGTGTTGGAAATATTACAGGAAGTGTTGGGGGATACAGTTCAAATCAAAGAATGATTATAAATGCGACTCCTGGCTCATTTCCCAATATAAATAACACGACAACTTTCGTAAATGCAATATCAGGAACCCTTGAAGATGGAAGTAGTCTCAATCATTATGCGAACAATATGAATGTGACCTATATTCTGGCACCTGCAAATGCAACACAGTTTTCCATTCAGATCCAGAAACTAAAAACTGAAATCGATACGGATACACTTTCGTTTTGGAAGGGGAATCCTGATCAGGGCGAATTAGTGGGAAGTTATTCAGGAGATCTTTTCGATATAAATTTAACCATTCCGACAGACTCCCTCTATATCACTTTCAAATCAAACGATTCGATCACTAATCAAGGTTGGAGAATCTCTTATCGAGCTACAATAACTACGACAGGATGTTCTTTGGTTCAGGTGTTTACAGGTCCATCTGCTACTTTTTCAGATGGCACTGCACTCGGAGAACCTTATGCCCCTTTTTCAGATTGTAATTTCCTAATCAGACCCACTACAGCTCAAAACATTACACTCACATTCAACCGCTTTGATTTAAGTGTTGACGATATGCTTGAAATATATGATATTACCACTACGAATAAAAGGCTTATCGATACCTACACAGGAAACACAATCCCTGCTCCAAAAACATATCCCATCAAAAAAATTCAGGTGATCTTTAAAACTGATAATAAAAATCAAAAAGATGGTTTTGAAATGACATATCAGATCAATGCGGGAATGGATGATCAAAATCCAAACGTATTGATGATATATCCAAATCCTACAACCGATAGATGTATGATTAAAACAGATCTCTCCATAGAGACTCCGCTTCAAGGGATTGTTTATAATAACTTCGGCAAACAGGTTGTAGCATTTACACTTGAATCGAATGAAAAAGAACTAGACATTGCCCATTTACCTTCCGGGATCTATTTGATTCAATTAAAGAATTCTCACACGATTGTTACAAAAAAACTGATTAAAAACTAAGATTTGTCCGCATGAATCTTTATGCATTAACAACACAACTACTCAAAACGAGAAATAACAAATATTCTCGCCCTGTGATACAACTCACGATAGCAGGAGTAGCTTTGGGTTTAATAATCATGTTGCTTGCAGTGATGATAACCAGCGGATACAAAAAAGAGATTCGTGAAAAAATAGTGGGTATAGGTTCCCATATCAGAATCTCCAATTATGATCAAAACTATTCCTATGATCCCATTCCGTTTCATAGAGATCAGTTTTTCATCAAAGATCTTCAAGCAAATCCTCAGATAAAAAACATTCAGTTTTATTCTACAAAAGTAGGCATCTTGAAGACAACAGATCAAGTTGAAGGTGTTGTTTTAAAAGGGATCGACTCCACTTTTGCATGGAGTAATTTTGAAAAATGTTTATTAGAAGAGGTTCCGAATCCTTTTAAAACAAACCAGATGAGTAATGATATTTTTATTTCCAAAAAAATATCAAAAAAATTAAAACTCAGTATTGGTGATAAAGTAGCTGCTTATTTTGTTCAGGAGCCACCAAAGCAAAGAAATTTCACAGTACGAGGAATTTATGAAACCGGTCTGCCTGATTATGATGAAAAATTTGTTTTGGTAGACTTAAGACATGTTCAAAAATTGAATGGATGGGATTCATCACAAGTGGGAGGGATCGAATTATTGATTGATGATTATGCAAAAATGGATGAGTTGGGCGAAAAAGTAAACCTCTCTATTGGATATAAACTGAAAGCAGAAACCATCAAACAGATCTATCCCAATATTTTTGAATGGCTTCTCCTTTTTGATACAAATGTAATCGTTTTGCTTGTTATAACCATTTTTGTATGTATAATAACAATGATTTCAACTTTTTTTATAATTGTTTTAGAACAGATCAAGACTATTGGAATCTTAAAAACGATTGGTATGGAGACCAAATCGGTTTTCAGATTGTTTCTTTTAATGGGAACAAGGCTTATTGTTAGGGGTCTGATATGGGGTAATGCTATTGCCATCCTGATCTTCGTTATCCAAAAAAACTTTAAATGGATCAAATTAGATCCGGAGACCTATTATGTTTCATTTGTACCTGTAGCGTTTAATACCCTTATGATTTTAGCAGTAAATGTTGGTGTTCTGGTGTTGTGTATGGCAGCTTTGGCAATACCTGCATTAATAGTTTCCAAAAAAATATCACCCATCAATGCCATTCGGTTTGATTAATACATTATGACCATGAAAAAACTTTTTTTACTCGATGCAATGGCCCTCATCTATAGAGCTTATTATTCTATGGTTAGATCTCCCAGAATCACATCCAAAGGGCTCAATACCTCAGCAGTTTATGGATTTACAAACACTCTCTATGAGCTACTTAAATCAGAAAAACCAACCCATATTGCGGTCTCTTTTGATACAGGTGCACCTACTTTAAGACATGCCGACTTTGCAGCCTATAAGGCAAACAGAGAGTCAACGCCAGACGATATCATTACCTCTATCCCATATATTAAAGAGATCCTGAAAGCTTTTAAAATCCCCATTATCCTTAAAGATGGTTATGAAGCAGATGATGTAATCGGGACATTGGCCAAAAAAGCAGAAATGGAAGGGTTTCAGGTGTATATGATGACATCTGATAAGGACTATGGACAATTGGTGTCAGAAAATATTTTTATGTACAAACCCGGGAAATTTGGACAAAAAGCAGAAGTGGTTGGAATAAAAGAGATTTGTGAAAAATATAGTATTGAACATCCTGTTGAATTAATTGATATTCTGGGTTTATGGGGTGATGCATCCGATAATATCCCCGGAGTCCCAAATATTGGAGAGGTTAAAGCCAAAAAACTGATTGCACAGTTTCATTCTATTGAAAATCTGTATAAAAATATTGATCAGGTTGATAATCAAAAATTGAAAGAAACGCTGATTGAACATCAGGATAAAGCTATGATATCCAAATCATTGGCTACAATTATGCTGGATGTTCCCGTTGAATACAATTTTGAAGAGATGAAATTGGAACAACCCGATTCTGAAAAATTGAAAAAGATTTTCAATGAACTCGAATTCCGAACGTTATCACAAAGAGTATTTACAGACCTCTCTTTGCAAAACAAAATAAAACCTACCGTTCCAGACCTTTTTTCAAGTCAGGAAGAACCCATTTCTGAAACAATAGAGCACCCTTTTTCCCGTTTTAAGGATAAAACACACCATTTTGTGGAAATCAATGATCCACAAACTTTGGATCATAATATTCTTCATGCCGAACGATTGTTTTTTGAATGGATTTATGTGAATGAAAAAATAGCAGGTTTTGTTTTTTCAAATACCATTGAAACCATTTATTATCATATTCTGGAAAATACAGAAAGACACTATGTGTCCTTATTTAAAACGATTTTTGAAAAGGAAAAGGAGATTGTCTCTTTTCAGGTAAAAGGTACTTTTAAATTGTTTAAATTATTGAAAATCAATAATAAAACCCGTTTGTTTGATCTGCAGATAGCTCATTATCTTTTACAACCGGAGAATTCACATCAGCTAGAGCGACTGACAGAGAATTATTTAACCTATGAATTGTTACCTCAGGAAACAGAAACGACATTAGAAAAAATCATTCAATCCACATGCGAAAAAGTGGAAGTGTATCAGTTATTATATTCGATATTTGTTGAAGATTTAAGAAAATCAAACCTGATTGACTTGTTTGAGAATCTGGAAATGCCATTGACAGAAGTACTGGCAGATATGGAGTTGAATGGAATCAAACTGGATCCCATTGTATTGG
>Ga0116152_10002689_pt1 | contig 14447 bp, 11 predicted proteins | sample AD_UKC119_MetaG_FD_89894 | JGI IMG/M metagenome (GOLD analysis project Ga0116152, IMG submission 89894) | Active sludge microbial communities of municipal wastewater-treating anaerobic digesters from Hong Kong - AD_UKC119_MetaG | ecosystem: Engineered > Bioreactor > Anaerobic > Digestate... | reverse complement strand
TCGTCGCGCCCCCACCCCTGAAGGGGTGGACCACCCGTCGGATTTTTGCATAAGGGATATTCGTAAGGGGAGATGTCGACGTCGTCGGCATGGCGCTCTTGGGATAACGCGATTCCGCATCGTGACAACGCAACCGCGCGTTCGTATCGTCGCGCCCCCACCCCTGAAGGGGTGGACCACCCGTCGGATTTTTGCATAAGGGATATTCGTAAGGGGAGCTGACGACGTCGTCGGCATGGCGCTTTTGGGATAACGCGATTCCGCATCGTGACAACGCAACCGCGCGTTCGTATCGTCGCGCCCCCACCCCTGAAGGGGTGGGCCACCCTTTTTTGCGTGGGGCGCCTGCGATGGTGTGGATCAGGCGCGCTTCTTCTGGTCTTCGTTGAGCTGCTTGTCGACCGAGAGCACGGCCTCGCGGACGACGCCGTCGGGCGTCTTGTAGACCAGGATCGTGTCGCGCTTGCCGTTGACGGGTTCGTTGAATTTGATGTCGACGATCACAGCGCCCGTCGAGAAGTCCGTCCCGCTCTTGTCCTTCTTGCCGATCTCATCACCCACGGCGAGTTTGAAGTCCTGCTTTTCCCAGGTCCGTCGATTGCGCTTCCAGATTGTGACCTCGACCTTCTTCGCCTGCTCGCTGGCGTCTGTCAGATAGAACTGCAGATCCGACTCGAAGCGATGCGGCGGCGTGACGGGGGACCAGCCGCTGAGAACAGTCACCTCGCTGGCGCCCTTCGGGTCCTGCAGCTCGCCGTCCTTGCCGGCGTACTGATTCCAGACCTCGTATCGAATGCGGTACTGATACTCGTGCCCCGGCACGGCCGTGAAGTCATAGGCGAGAATCGGCATCATTCTGTCGGGCGCCGCGACGGTCCTGGACGCCTTGTATCCGCCAGGTCGCTTGCCGACACGATCGAGCGCCCGCTCGTAGAGCGTCTGGGCGTCATCGCGGACTCTCGCCGGGGCGTCGCTGACCCGCATGGCCGCCCGCGCGAAAATCATGGCCGCCTCGTAGTCCTGGGCCTTGACGGATCGATTGGCGCGATCGAGCCATTCCTTGGCGTATCGCGAATAGGAGTTCCCCGCTTTCGGCGTCTCGTCGAGCAGCGGCAGGATCTTGTCATATTCGATGCGATCGCCGCCGACGCGCTCAGGCAGCCTGGGTCGCGCGATGTAATCCTGCTTCGGCAGGATCAACTCAAGCAGCTTGGCGGACTGAGACGCCGTCATCCGGTCGAACGGCTCATAGGGCAGCCATTCTTCCACATCCTGCCAGCCGCGCCAGCGTTCATCGCGATCGCGCCGCTCCAGATGCACTTTGACGAGATAGGGGAATGACCTGGCCGGGTATCGGCTGTCCTTGTACAGACGCGCCTGGGCGTCCAGGTCGATCTGCGCCGCGACGGCGACCCAGTTGACGCTGGTCTTTCTGATCCCATCGGGGCCCTGGACACCGACGTCCTTCAGTTCGGGTTTCACGCCGGGCAGCTCAAGCTCCGACACACCCATCGTGACAACCGGGAGATCCGGGGCGACGAATGTAACGAGGTTTCGCTTCCTGTCGCTCGACACGGACGTCGTTGACACGAAGAGCGGCGGAAACGCCTGCGTGCGATCGATCTCCATCGTGACGCCCGCGTTTTCGGCGAGCGACTTGGCGGCGGGACCGTACCAGGCCAGCACCTTCTCGACGGACTCGGCGTCTTTCTTTCCGGCGTCACCCGCGTCGCCGCTTTTCGACTTCGCCGAAAGGACGGCGCCGGCGGTATCGTCCGCCGCGTCTCCGACGCTCTTGATGAGATCGCCAGGCGACTTGTCCGCGAGTGTAAAGCGGCCGCTCATGAAGCCGACATAGACGGCAAACACGAGGAAGCCGGCGCACACGGCGACAACCACCTTCTCGATATGCTCATGTACGAATCCGGCACTCTGCTTCGCCATGGAATCGTCCCTTACCTTGTCTCTCAAAATCGCCGGCGACAGGCGCCCCCTGAGGGCGCCGGGCTCCATCGCGGGCCGGAAAGTAAATCAGTTCATCACGGGCGGCTTAGAAGCGCCCCTTGCGTTCTTCCACGGCGTCCGGTGTCGACAGAATCTTCTTCAGCTCTTCCGGAATCCACTGTTCGTAGGCGACGCGGAAGAAGTAGCCTTCCATGTCGATGACCATCTCGATGACGGGATCGTCGCCGTAGATGTAATCTTCCTGCATCGTGTTCGGCTCGACGGCTCGATAATCGACGCGAATCGGCGTGTAGTAACCCGCCCGGCAGATTGCTTCCAACACCTTCATGACCGACGCCTCTTCGACCACGAGGTGAAGTCGCATCGGCACCATGAAGTGCTGCGTGTCATTCTTGTCGCTGGTGAAGGACAGAGCGAAGTTGGCCTTCATGCCGACATTGATGCTGCCGCCGCGCCCCAGCTTGTCGTCGATCGCAAGCTGCCGGATCCGCTTAACGGGCATGTTGGCGACCCAGGCGTCGTATCCGCGCCCCGCCGCCTGCAGTTCCGCCGCGCGCTCGTCGTTGAGTTTCGCGATCGCCGCGGCAAAGTCCTGTGCGATCCACAGCGTCATGTGCGCCTGCCAGATGCGATCGGCGTTCAGCGGCGTCTTTTCCTCGGCGGCCTCGTGCGGACCCAGCGCGCCGGAATCGACATAGACAAATATGCCCCGGGCGATCTCTTCGGACACGGCGGATTCGACGTTCGTGCGCAGGGCTTCCGCCTTGGTCACGGGCCCCGTCGCGACGGCGGGGCCACTCCCCTCTTCGGGCGACGTGTCAGGGCGCCAGGGAACATCGACGGCGTCTGCGATGGAAATCTGCTCGCCGGAACTCTCGATGGCCCGCTGGTACTCGACACTCGACGGCTTGTCGCGCGCATTGAGTCGCTTGTTCAGCTCGGCGAACGCGGCGCGGAACTTGTCCTTGAAGTCGATCTTGTCGGAATCGCGCTTGATCTCCGGCAGAATGTCGGGGATCAGAAGCTGCCGCGGCCGGTTCTCGAAGGTATTGAACTTCTGAGGCGCCAGAGCCGAGTCGACCGTCTCGTCGATCGCCTTGTTGCGTTCCTCGCTCTGTTTCCGGCGATCCTCGATCGTCGTCAGGTTCGCCGCATTGGCCCGGGCGCCGCGGACGGAATTCCCGAGCGATTCGATGTCCCGGAGTTTCTTCATGACGTCATCGCCGGACGTATAGGCCCAGCCCGCCAGACCCAGCGAGCCGGCGACCGCCACGCCGAACAGAATCGTCATCATGTGCTTCTTCAGGGCTGCCATTAACTCAGCTCCGTTATTTGAAAGAGTGTCGCGACGCCATCGCCGCGTCTCGCGATCGAACCGCATTCACTAGGACTTCTTTGGCGCCGCCTCGGCGTCCCTGGCCGGGGCTTCCTTGAAGGAATCGGGAATCTTGTCCGCGGGCGTGTCCGCCTTGCGGACGATGATCTCCAGCGTGAAGACGGAATCCGACGTCACGGACTCCTCCGTCAGATGATCGATGTCGTCACGCCTGAGGTTATCGAGCAACTCCTCGATCTGCTTCTTTCGTATCGCTTCGGCCGAGTCCTCTTTGCTCGGCCCCCCTGAGCCCGGGAATCGGAGCGGTCCCGTACCGCCCTGACCGCGTCCCGACGGCCGACCACCGCCGCCGGCCGCAGGCGCGCCGCGCCCGCCCGGTCCGCGACCGACAGGCCCCCGGCCACCTCGATTGGAACCGGCGCCGCCGGTCGGGTTCTCGGCCAGACTGTTCTTCTTCGGGATATCTGTCGACGTGCGCGTCTCAACGCTGACCAGCTTCATCTCATCGACGTAGAAGCCGCGATCGGGGCGACGCCCGAGTCGCTCAATTTCCTTCATGAGTTCGCCTTCGATCCAGCGGGCGGGCTGCTTGAGAGGCGTAACGCCGACGACACGGATCGCCCATCCGGGTTTCGTGCGATTCGATTCCTGCGAAAGCAGCTCCTCGGGCTTTTCGGCGAAGCCCATGTAGGTCGTCTGGATCCAGACTTCGTGGCGATCTTCGCGCGGCAGACGCTTCGCCAGTCCCTGGTAGTCTTCGCCCTCCCTGATGGCCCGGATCTCCGGCGCCGTCACGCTGCCAACGGCCTCGTGGATCACGCCGAGGATGCGCGGAAGGAAGATGTTGTTTTCCGGGTACTTCGCGAGGAGATTGATCGTGCCGGCGTTCTTGCTCTGCTGATCCGCCTTGGAAAACGAATTCTTCAGCTGCGTCGCGGCGCCGGCGACTGTCGCCGCCTTGTCGAGCGGCTGCGCGATGCTCCGCGCGCCTTCGATGGCCCGCATGGCGTCTTCGTCGGTCGAGAACCGCTTGGCCGCCGGCACAGTCCCCTGATCGTTTCCGATCGCGCCGGAGATCGTTCCGCTGGCGCTGAGGTTGCTCGCCCAGATCGCGCCCGCCCCGAGGCCGAGCATGGCGGCGGCGCCGGCAAACCAGGGGCGCTTCTTCTGCCAGAGCACATGACGCCGGAATTCGACCGGCAGCAGGTTGGATTCGACCTTCGCGAGCTCCATGCCCTGGAGGGCGAGACCGTAGCAGACGGCCATGCTCATGATGTTGTCGTTGAAGTCGTCCTTCTTCTCCACCTGGGCGGGGCGAAGATGTTTGAAGCCCGTCAGCTTCGTCACTTCCATCTGGAGGTTCTGCTGAAGGAACTTCTGGAGGCCGGGCAGCTTGAAGGCGTTGCCCATGCCGATGACCTTCGTGATGTTCGTGTCGCGATGCGTCGCCGTGTAGAAGCCGATCGACCGCTGAACTTCCGACACGAGGTCGGCGAAGACGGGCCGCATGGCCTGGAAGATCTGCTTGGCGTGCCGGCTGGCGGCGGCGTTGCGCTTGAGCTTCTCCGCCTTCTTGAAGGCGATCTTGAAAGCCGACACGAGCGCTTCCGTGAATTTGTTGCCGCCGATCGGAACCGGGCGCGACCAGATGCGATCGCCGTCGATGATGATCAGGTCCGTCGCCACGGCGCCCATGTCGAGCAGCACGGCGGACTCTCCCTCGGGCATCGGCATTTCGAATCGCGCCGTGTTGTAGGAGGCGATCGGGCTCGTCTGCACCATCGCAGGTTCGAGCCCGGCTTCCGTGTAGAGCATCAGGTAGTTGCGAATGAGCTCCTTGCGGATGGCGAAGATACCGACTTCGATTTCCGTCGTGCCTTCCGACTCACCGAAGATCTGGTAGTCCCAGACGACTTCGTCCATATCGAACGGGATCTGCTGGCTCGCCTCGTACTGCACCATGTCGGGGATTTTCTTCCGCTCGACGGGCGGCATCTTGGTGAATTTCGTCAGCGTCTGCTGTCCCGGAACGGCGATGACCAGCTTGCTGCGACTCGTGTCGTTTCGCTCGGCGAATTTCGCGATGGCTTCGGCAACGAGATCCGTCGCGTCCGCCTCGGACTGCGAGAGAATCTCGGCGTGCTCGACGATATCAAACGCAAGCAGTTCGAACTCATCCGGTCCGACGGCCTGAAGCTTGATTGCCTTCAGGGAGCACTGACCGACATCGATCCCCCAGATGGGTTGTTTGGCTGCCATTACGTGTCTCCGGTTGGGACAATGTGCGACGAGTCGCCGGGCTCCGGCGTCACGCGCGATTCAGCTTCCGTCGTATTTGCGACCGATGGTATCGGCGCTTCGTCGCGACACCTATCATAACGCCCTGACATCAAAAACGGGCAGGCATGGTACGGTTGGAAGGCGGCCGCAATGGGCGGCCGATCATCAGGCCGGCGGGAGCGCCGCTCAGTACTCGCCCCATAACATCAGTTTATTCGTAACGATCTTTATGGTCAATGATTAGGCGCGGCGCCGACACACGATACAGGACCCTGAAATCGCGACGGGCGCGCAGGAAATCGGCGTCCGATGACGATCCGGCCGCGCCGTCGGAAGTCGGGACGCTGGGGCGGGGATTGAAACCGTCAGAAGTTCAGACGACGGCGCCGTTGAGGCGCGTTCGCAGCACCTCCAGCGCCATTCGGGATTCGACGGCCTGGAAGCCGAATGTCTTGATCATCGCGCGCATCGCCTGGGAATCCGAATCGTCCAGCGCAGCGGCGGACAGCTCCAGGAGGTTCTCGGCGGCCGTCGGATCGGCCTTCAGGCTGCGGGCGAAGAAGCGTGTCGCCGTCGTCACGCGATCGAGCGACATGTGGAAGACCTGCGACAGCTCGCGAGAGGCCTCCTCCAGCCGACTTGCGCGAACCAGTTCGAGGTAGCGGGCAAACAGCCCCAGCGAGGCCGGATCAATGTGCGTCGGATCGTAACCGGCGCCCTCGTGCTCGTTTTCGGCAATGTCAGCGAGGCCCGAAATGGCGTGATCGATCTCGGCGAGGCTCCGCGTCATCTCGGCCAGGTCGCGATCTGAGGACAACGGCGAGTTCGTCTTGCTTCGGCCGTTGAGAAGGGAATCCTTGCGTTCGACGACGGCCGCCGCCATTCGGTCCAGCAGGCGACGCCGGAGAATCAGAAGGACCTTCAATGCTTCGTCGTGACGGCTCACTTCGTCTCCAACCTCTCCGGGGTTCGGCCGGAGCGGATTCGAGTTGCGATCCGCGGAGGTTCCGGACGATCTCCCTCTCCCTATTCGACGATATCCCCGCCAATCTGGACATCGGGATTCGCCGTCGGGGCCGATACGCCTATCTGAACCATACCGTACGGAGGGCGCGTTGGATCGCCTGCGGCGCCGTGTAGTCGCGGAATTCCCCCGATGAACGATGCTCCGGGCGCATGGCCCGGTCGAATAGCGGACGTGCATCGCAACCCGAAGTATCCTACTCCCGAAGACGCCTGATTTCACCCGCGTCGGGCGACAAGATTCCACCGTCTCGGCGGATCGACACTCAACTTGTTTACTGGTAACGTCTTGCACGTATTAGCGGACCCGTCGCAATTCGGAGCGACCCGTCGGCGGCATTCTCATTCCCAACCCACCCGGACGAGCAATCATGGCCAAACGGGCCGGTCAACTGACCTACAAAGACTCAGGCGTCGATGTTTCGGCGAACGACGTAATGGTCGACAAGATCGGCCACGCCCTGCGCCGTACCTACGACCCGCGCGTCATCTCACGCCACGGCGGATTCGCCGGGCTGATGCGCCTCGACTACCACGAACGCCTGCTCAAACGAACCTACAGGGAGCCCGTGCTCGTCGCCGGCTCCGACGGTGTCGGCTCGAAAGTGCTGCTCGGCATCGAATACAAGCGCATCGGCTCGCTCGGAATCGATCTCGTCGCGATGAGCGTGAACGACATCCTGACGGTCGGCGCCGAGCCCCTGCTCTTTCTCGATTACGTCGCGTGTCACAAGCTCAATCCGTCGGAGGTCGCGGACATCGTGTCCGGCGTCTCGGCGGGCTGCGTCGAAGCGGGCTGCGCGCTGCTCGGTGGGGAAACGGCGGAAATGCCGTCGATGTACTCACCGTCGCACTTTGACCTTGCCGGCTTCTGCGTCGGCGTCGTCGAACGGGATCGGATCATCAACGGCGACGAAGTCGAACCCGGCGACGTCATCATCGGTCTCGCCTCAAGCGGCATCCACTCAAACGGCTACAGTCTCGTGCACGCGGCGCTGGAGCGGATGGGAAAGCGCAAGCGGCCGCCCGTCGAACTGAACGAACCCCTGGCCGACGCGCTGCTGCGCCCAACGCGCATCTACGTGCAGCCCGTGCTGAAACTGCTGCGTTCCTATCGCCGGAAGAAAGTCGTGCGGGCGATGGCGCACATCACGGGCGGTGGGATCGGCGGAAATCTCCCGCGCGTCCTGCCGGAAGGCTGCGCCGCACACATCCGGCGTGACAGCTGGACGCCGCCGCCGATTTTCCGGCTGATTCAGGCGCTGGGCGTCGACGAGACGGAGATGTACGACGTCTTCAACATGGGCGTCGGGTACATCCTCGTGGTACGCCCCACATTCGCCAACGCCGTGATGGCCCGGCTGATCAGCGCGGGCGAGACGGCGTTCCGTATCGGCGTCGTGCGCAAAGGACGACGTCGTGTCGTGTGGCGATAGACGCCGGGACGCGGACGCGCCGTGATTCATATATACTGACGGCCTCACGAACGACGTTTTGTCGGCACGCGCCCGTGCGGCGCCGCCCGGGAGAATCACGATGAGTTCCGATCGCCTGCTCCGAATTACCGCCGCGATGGCCGACGCCGACCTCGACGCCCTCTTCGTGAGCAATCCGAAGAACGTCCTCTACCTCACGAACTTTCACACGACGATGCCGGGAGAAGTGCAGCCCTTCAACGATCCGGAGGGACTCGTCGTCATCGTGAACGGCGAAGCCCACGTGCTCTGCGACGGTCGGTACATTGCCGGCGCCCGACAACTGGAAGACGTGACGGCGCACCAGATCACGTCGCCGTCGAATTCCGAAGTGTTCGCCAAAACGATTCGCGGCATCGTCGGGGAAGGCAAACGCACGATCGGGTTCGAGGCGGACGCCCTGCTCTACGCCGATGGCGCTGCGCTGCTCGCCAGCCTTCCCGAGTACACGTGGAAACCCTCGCAGTCGATCTTCGCGAAAATGCGCGTCATCAAATCGGCGGAAGAAATCGCGTTGATCCGCGAGGCGCAGGCGATCACAGGCCGATGCTTCGAACATGTGGCGGGCTGGATCCGGCCGGGCCTGTCGGAGCGCGACGTGGCCGTCGAGATCGAGACCTACATGCGACAGAACAGCGAGGGAAACTCCTTCGCGCCGATTGTCGCCTTCGGACAGACGGGCTGTCATCCGCATTACGCCCCGTCACCCGATCGCAGGCTGGAAGCGGGCCAGATGGTCCTGCTCGACTTCGGCGCCATCTACAAGGGCTACTGTGGTGACATGACGCGCATGCTGGTCGTGGGCAGGGCCGACGATCGCCACAGGGAAGTCTATGACCTCGTCCTTCAGGCGCAACTTCGCTGCCTCGACGGAGTGAAACCCGGCGCGACCTGCCATTCTCTGGACGCACTGTGCCGGGACTATTTTGAGAGCAGGGGATGCGCCGATCGATTCCAGCACGGAACGGGCCACGGTGTCGGCCTCGCCATCCACGAAGATCCGCGCATCAAAAAGGGCTTCGAAGAGAGCGTCGAACCCGGCATGGTCTTCTCCGTCGAACCGGGACTCTACTACGAGGACTGGGGCGGCGTTCGCATCGAGGATCTTGTCGCCGTCACGGCCGACGGATACGACAACCTCACGACAACCTCCAAGGAACTGCTCGAAGTCGCGCCGTGATTCGGCGCTCGACGCTTGCGCGATGGCGCCCAACGTCAGTCAAAAAAGCTCGCCAGGTCGTCCCGACCGCGTGACACCGCGGCGCTGATCTCCGCGCGCTGTGTGTCGCCGATCAGGGCCCAGACGAGTCGCCCCAGCGGCGACAGACCGGCGGGTTCACCGGGGGCGAGGAGAACGCCGAACACGCGTCGATCCGAGGCCGACGCCTGGACATTCGGCCGCTTCATTTCGTCCCAGGTCACGGCGATCTGATTCAGGATATCCGACGCCTCGCCATCCCTCGACTTCAGGCACGCGAACGTCATCATCGCCGCGGATTCGAGATCGACATCGAAGTGATACGCCATGCCGAACGATCTGGCGGCGTCCTTGATTCGGCCCATTCGTATCTGCGCACAGCCGAGAAGAAACCAGGCGACGGCGTTATCGGGAGTCGTCGCCAGCACATCGCGCATCACGGACTCGCGATCGGACGCTGCGGCGGATCGCCAGGCGTCGGCGGCGGCGCGCGCGATCCGGTCCGACGTACGCCGATAAAGGAACCCACCTGCCAGCGTCGCCAAAGCCACAATTGCCCCAATGCCGCCGATGCCAATCCACCAGGTCACACCCGTATTAAGGCCCGCGGATACCGAGCGGTCAATCCGGCTCAAATTGCGCCGGCGGACCCGGCGGATTCACATATCGGGCGTCAGAAACTGCCAAACGTACGACGACGACGTGTAACAACCCCCAATACACGAGAACGACCCTTCGTCGATAAATCGACGTTTTCATCTATGAATTCAGCCCTCCATTGCGACGATGAAATCAGTGACATCGTCGGAAGCCCCGCGCCTTCCGGCGCCTCGGGGCCGAATGAGTACGGAGTGACAGAAATGAGCGACGCATCACAGCCCTTTGAGCCCATTATCAGCGATCTTTCCGGAGATGAGGATCTCATCGACATCATTGAGGAGTTCGTGGACGAGCTCCCGGATCGCGTGTCGGCGATGACCACGGCGTTCGAGGAGCAGAACTTCGAAGAGCTGCGACGCCTGGCGCACCAGCTCAAGGGCGCCGCGGGCGGATATGGGTTCCCGAGCATCACGGACTCGGCGCTGCAGGTCGAACTGGCCGCAGACGTCAGGAACGCGGATCAGGCCACTGACAAACTCGTGAAGGACATCGAGGCGTTGACCGAACTTTGCCGCCGAGCGCGCGCGAAATAAGTGGGACGGAGACCCGTGGGAAATGGAAGCCGATCGCCACAAGAAACTCCTTGTCGTCGATGACGACCCTGCACAGCTGAAGCTGCTGCAGCGGATACTCTCCAAGGGGGAGTACGAGGTACTGACCGCCAAAGACGGCAAGGAGGCGCTGCGCATTGTCCTGACGGACGAACCGCGCATCGTCGTCACGGACCTCGTCATGCCGGAGATGAGCGGTCAGGAGCTCTGCCGCGCGCTGAGGCAGCACGAAGGCGTCCGCTTCGTCTATATCATTGCGGCCTCGGCCAAGAGCCGAAAGGACTGCATCATCAGCGCGTTTGACGCCGGCGCCGACGACTTCGTCAGCAAGCCGATTCAGGCGGACGAGCTTCTCGCCCGCGTCCGCGCCGCGGATCGCATCGTGTGCGCCGAGTCGGCGCTCGCCAAGCGAACACGCGAAGTCCATCGAATCAACGCCGAAATGGCGATGGCCCATCAGAAGCTCAACCGCGCCAACGACCAGCTCCGGCGCATGGCGACGACCGACGAACTGACCGGACTGCTCAATCGACGGGAAGGCTTCGCGCGGCTGGGCGAATTCATCGACGCCTCGCAGCGATACGGGTACGAGCTCTCCTGCATCATGCTCGACATCGATCACTTCAAGCGTTTCAACGACACGCACGGTCACGCGGCCGGCGACTACGTGCTCCGTGAGACGGCGCGCGTGCTTCGCGGGAACACGCGGGCCACGGATCGCGTCTGTCGCGTCGGCGGCGAGGAGTTCCTCATCATCTGCCAGGGCGTCAACCTGGATGGCGCCCGCAAGTGCGCCGAGCACCTGCGACAGAGCGTCGAGTCCACCGAATTCACCTACGAGGGGCAGAAGCTCAGCGTCACGATCAGCCTCGGCGGCGCCGCGTGGCGCAGCGGCGTCACGACACCGGACGAACTCATCCGACTCGCCGACGACGCCCTCTACATCTCCAAACGCAATGGTCGCAATCGCGTGACCGTGGACGGCGACGGCGATCCTTCAGCCAACAAGGCGGCGCCAACGGCCGACACGGCGCCGACGGTGACAGATACCACCATCACGTCCGCGGCCGCGGGCGCCTGACATCGGAACACAGACCAACGGCGCACCGACGACTTGCGTCGGCGACAAACGACGCCCATAGTGCCGGCGATGAACCGTCACTACGCGGCCATCACGTTGTCGTTTCCATCCGACGCGCCCCGTCAGACGCGCATGCGCGCCATCGTCGACGCGATCTGGGACACGCTGCACGAAACAGGGATTTCCTGGGTCGGCTTCTACGTTCACGAAGGCGGCGAGGAGTTGGTTCTGAGCGTCTGCCGAAACAAGCCGGCGTGTTCCCCCATCGGCATGCACGGCGCCTGCGGCGCGGCGTTTCAGTCCGGCGAGCCGCTGGTCGTCCGTGACGTGAAGGATCTCGGCGCGAACTACGTCGCCTGCGATCCGCGCGATCAGTCGGAGGTCGTGATCCCCTGTCATGAGAATGGGCGCGTGTGGGGCGTCCTCGATCTCGACAGCTTCGACATCGGCGCCTTCGACGAAAGCGATGTTCAGGGGCTCACGTCTCTCCTGATCCAGGCGGGCCTGACCACCTGACGGCGCCGCGCTACGCCAGGGGCGGCAGCGTCACAAGTCGCACGGAGAGAATCGGATCTTCGCCGCGAATCTCGGCGAGCGTATCGTCGCCAAGGGCCCCGTCGATCTTGCAGACCATCAGCGCCGTCTTCTTCAGGCGCGACAGGAACAGGTCCGCCACGTTGATGCCGCGTCTGCCGAAGATCGTGCCGACGACACCGATGACGCCGGGACGATCGTCATTGAAGATCAGCACGAGCGGTCCCTCGGGCGCCATTTCCATGCGATAGCCGTCGATCGCGAGGACGCGAAGGCGGCCGCCGGTAAATGCGGCGCCCTCGATTTCATGGGACTCGCCGCCGCGCGTGAAGCGCACACGAACGACATCGGGGTAGTCCGCCTTCGCGGCGTGTGTCGACGTCCGGACGCCGACGCCGCGTTCCTTCGCGAAGACGCCCGCGTTGACCATCGTCAGGCGCGTATTGATGTGCGGATTCATCATGCAGACAAGGGCCTGCAGGGCGAGCGCCGGACACAGGGCGTGCAGGGATTCGGGACCGATTGTCGTCACTTCCACGCTGTCCACACCATCGCCGCACCAGGTCGAGAGGATCGTCGCCATACGAGCCGTCAGATCGAGATAGGAGCGATCCCTGGCCGAGAGATCCGCCGGCAGCCCCGTCACGTTGATGGCGTTGCGAATCGTGTCCTTCAGCAGGTAGTCCAGCATCTGATCGACGGCGTCCGTTGAGACCGCCGTCTGCGCCTGCCGCGTGGAGGCGCCAAGATGCGGTGTGAGGACGACGTTGTCGGCGCCGACGAGCGGGCAGTCCTTCGGCGGCTCGCTCTCGAAGACGTCCAGCGCGGCGCCGGCGAGCTTCCCGTGCTTCAGCGCGTCGGCCAGCGCGCATTCATCGACCAGGCCGCCGCGGGCGCAGTTGACGATGAACGCCGACGGCTTCATTTTCGCGATTCGATCGGCGTTGATCAGATTGCGTGTGTCGTCCGTCATGGCGGCGTGCAGCGTGAGCGTGTCGATCTCGGACAGCATGTCATCGAGCTTCGCCACGACGCGAACGCGACCTTCCATCGCCGTATCGGCTCGAAGGAACGGATCAAACGCCAGCACGCGCATGCCGAAGGCCATCGCGCGCTCGGCGACGGCGCGACCCACGCGGCCGAGACCAACAATGCCAAGCGTCTTGCCGGACAGCTGCTCGCCGACAAAGGCCTTTCGATCCCAGGCGCCGGCGGCGACATGCTGGTGCGCGGCGGCGACGCGCCGATGGATCGCCAGGATCATGGCCATCGTGTGCTCGGCCGTGGACAGCGTGTTGGCGTCCGGCGTGTTCATCACGAGGACGCCGGCGGCCGTGGCGGCGTCGATATCCACGTTGTCGACGCCGACGCCGGCGCGGGCGATCGCCCGGAGCCTGCCGGGGTTCGCCAGGACCTCCGCCGTCACTTTCACGCCGGAACGGATGATCATCCCGTCGTATTCGCCGACGATGTCGGCCAGTTCGGCGGGCGAGAGGCCCGTCCGAACATCCGCTTCCACGCCCTCGGCGGCCGCCAGCGCCGCCAGCCCCTCATCCGCGAGCGGATCCGTAATCAAGATGCGAAACATGTCGTGACTCGCTCGTTGTCAGTTGCGGCGCTCGTACGTCGCGCCTCGTCGTCGGAATGCATCGGTCCTGTCAATCGACGGACTTGACCTGCACCTGGATGATGTCGTCCTTTTTCGCGACGAGATCCGCGATCACCTTCGCCGTCGGCTGCTTGTCGAGCCGCATCGTGGCGACGGCGGCCTTCGACCCCTTGTAGATCGTGTTGGACATCTCCTGAACGTTGATCTGCTCCGCCCGCAGCTGGTCCAGAACAAAGGCGAGAACGCCGACCTTGTCGAAATGGCGTACGACGATCTGGCAGCTCGCGACGGACTTCGTCTCGATGTTCACGCAGTTGAGCGTCTGGCCTGTTGTGTTGAACGTCGCGACGACGCGAACAGCCTCGGCCGCGATCGCTTCCTGGGCCTGGTCCGTGGAGGCGCCGATGTGGTGCGTGCCATACACGACGCCGCCCGCATCCAGGATCGCCGGCCTGAAACTGTCGGTTCCGCTCGACGGTTCCGCCGGATAGACATCCAGGCCGACGCGCAGATTCTTCTCTTTCACAGCGGCGGCCAGCGCGTCGTAGTCGACAACATCGGCGCGCGACGTGTTGATCAGGTAGGCGCCCGCCTTCATCTTCGAGAGGATCTGGGCGTTGATCAGGTTCTTTGTCTCCGCCGCGGCCGCCACATGCAGCGACAGGACGTCGCACTGTTCGGCGACCTCTCCGACGCTCCCGGCAAATCTCGCACCGAGCTCCTCCGCCATGGCGG
>Ga0116152_10002688_pt1 | contig 14448 bp, 12 predicted proteins | sample AD_UKC119_MetaG_FD_89894 | JGI IMG/M metagenome (GOLD analysis project Ga0116152, IMG submission 89894) | Active sludge microbial communities of municipal wastewater-treating anaerobic digesters from Hong Kong - AD_UKC119_MetaG | ecosystem: Engineered > Bioreactor > Anaerobic > Digestate... | reverse complement strand
GCACCATGAAGCCGTTGCCAACGGCGAAATCCTGACCGGGTTATTTTACATGAACCAGGAGTCACAGACATTGCATCAGTTATTCAATACGATCGAGACACCATTAAATGCATTAACCGAACGAGAACTGATGCCTGGCCAGACCGCTCTCGAGAAGATCAATCAGTCGTTCCGCTAAGCAACATTGCTGGTTTTTCATTGTGTTCGCTCTTCAACCTTGCCGGCTGGAAAAATTTATTTGGAATCACGAGATTGATTAATTTCATAAGGTGATCACATAGCACACTAACTTAATCCTCGCTTTATGAAAAAACTCATTCTCTTTTGCTGCATGGCGCTTGTGCAATTGGCACAGGCCCAGGAACATACTTTTTACACCGACCTTGCCGGTTTGGTCGGACGCAATCAACAACAATTGGTTGGGCTGGCTCAGGCTTTCTCGGAAGAACAAATGGCCTGGCGACCTGCCGAAGGCGTCCGTTCTACCGGTGAAGCACTGCTGCATGTAGCTGCTTCCAATTACTTTTTCCTGATGACCATGGGCGCAAAAATTCCCGAAGACGTCGATGTCGTAAACATGGAAAAGATTACTGGCAAAGCGAATATCGTCGATGCCGTTGAAAAATCCTTTGCATTTCTGAACGATCAGGTTACCATGGGTAAGGAAGCAGACCTGGACGAGGTGATCAAACTGCAATTTGGCGATTTTACCCGCAGAGCCTTATTAATGCTTATCCTGGAGCATAGCGGCGAGCACAAGGGCCAACTCATCGCTTATGCCCGTTCGAATGGGGTGACACCACCCTGGAGTGAATAAGCAATAACACCGATTGCGTTTTGTTAAGCCCGTAGCCGGAAACCTGCTACGGGCTTTTTAGTAGCTCCTTATTTAGCACCCATTTTACTCCCGAAATGAGAGCGCTTTTGACCTTACCGGAAACACTCATATTGGTTTTTTTTGCTTATATTAAGGTGCGTTCAGCCAAGGGATAATTGCGAAACTGGGAATGCTTACGATTGATTGCACTACCAGTAATTCCTTGGGAATTAATTTGACTAATCGAATTTTACCTGCCATGAGATGGTTTTTACTTTTTCTTTTCATTAGCGTATTCCATGCTTCATGGGCTCAGCAACTTTCTCCCATGGTTATCTCATCGACCGGAACCACGCTGACCGGAGCCTTTGGTTCACTGGAATTTACCCTGGGAGAACTTGCGGTTCAACCGCTCCAACAGGAAAATCTGCTTACTCAAGGCTTCCATCAGCCCCAGCTGGCCACCAGCACCAGGGTTCAAAATAGTGCCATGGAGGTGACTATCTATCCCAATCCATTTCAATCCACACTGCAAATAGAGCTCGAGAATCAGGAACATTTCTTCTTCAAATTGTATAATTCCCTTGGCGTACTCGTACGTCAGCAGTCTTTGCCTGGCTCCTCTGCCACGCTGGATGGTTCTGATTTGCCCCCCGGCATGTATTATTTGGAACTCGCTACCTTAAATGGCGAGACCTCAACCATAAAACTCGTTAAGCAATGAAAATAATATCGATTACCACCAGTTCACCCAAGCGGTGGCTGCCCATGGTGTTCCTGTTGATCACCGGTGCATTCGCCTTCGGTCAGACACCAATGGCCTTTAACTACCAGGCCGTCGCTCGTAATGCCTCACAGGAGCCATTAACTGATACGGAACTCGGATTGAGGATCTCCATCGTAGAGGCTACCAATCATGCCACCATCCTCTACACAGAAACGCATCACGTCACTACCTCTCCGATAGGCCTGTTTAACATTGCTATTGGGAATGGAGCACCCGTTTCCGGAGACTTTCAGGCCATAGACTGGGGCGCTTCTGTCTTAGAAATGCATGTCGAACTGGACGCTGCCGGCGGAACCTCCTATTCGTCATTAGGGTTCGTGCCCTTGCTATCTGTACCTTATGCTCTTTATGCTGAACGTTCTGCGAATACCGATGATGCGGATGCTGACCCAACCAACGAGCTGCAGTCCTTAGCCATTGAGGGGAATGTTCTCTCCCTTTCAAACGGCAACGCAGTCAATTTACCTATTCCAGACTCCGTAGGCACCGTTGATGCGGATGCCGATCCTAACAATGAAATACAGAACCTTACAGTCACTCAAAATGAAACCACCATAAATTTGGGTCTGACGAAAGGAGGCACCGGGGTAACCTTCTCGGTAGCAGACCAGGACAACTCTTCGGATAATGAAATTCAACAATTGAGCCTGGTTGGCCGCGGTTTGTCCCTATCCAAAAATGGAGGGGCAATTGACCTTCCTGTTGATGACGATGCAGACCCGGGAAATGAAATTCAGCACCTGACACTGGATGGAAATAATTTACACCTGGATAACGGAGGAGGGACGGTAGTTCTGCCGGCCGCTGCTCCCCAGACATTGAATTTGAGTGGCACCAACCTTTCCATCTCCGACGGCAATCAGGTGGACTTGTCCAGCATTCAGGACGGCGTAGACGATGCCGATAATGACCCTCAAAATGAAATTCAACAACTGACATTGACCACCCTTTTGGATGCCGGCATCGACAATTCAACGTTGTATCAATTGAACTTAACCGGTAATGCAGATCCGGTCACTTTGCCCATCCCCACCTATTGGAATGCTACTTACTTCCTGACGGAGCCTCCTTCCATCGCGAACATATACACCAGCTATCCCGTAGATGTACAGAATGTGATTACTTCGAATGGCCTTGAAACCCAAAATATTGTGGCGAACGATTTGGTTTTGGGTGATCCCGCCATCCAGGCATTGCATCTCTTCGGTTCTGAAATGCATTTTGATCGCCCCGATGGTAATGATCTGGGTTTCAAATTCACTCCGGATCAAATCACTTATACCGATGCCTTCCCCGAGACCAGAGTGACTCTAAACAAGGAATCACTCCAGTTCGTTAACGGTGCAGGATGGGCGTCCACCAAACTGGGAGGTACTACTACCGGAAAACTGGAGCTATTTCCCGGTGGAGGACTCGGCAGTTATTTAGCAACCAATTATACCTCACAAGGCGGCGGAGAATTGCAGGTCAGTGGCCCTTCCGGCAGAAATGTTTTACTCTCTCATCTAACGGATCATGCCGATAATGGATACGTAGCCGTATACAACGGTAGTAACCAAATAAAAGCCGGAATCTACATCAATGCAGCCGGACAGGGCGTCATTTTTGGGGATATGAAAAACTTCGTGACCGATGATCCTACCGAACCGGATAAGGTCATCAGCTATGTTTCGCTGGAAGGACCGGAAGCGGCGGCATATTGCCGGGGCACCATCAAACTTGAGAATGGCCGTGGAGAAGTAACATTTCCAGATCATTTCCAAAAAATCATCAATGATCAAACCATGACGGTAGTGCTCACTCCATTATCTGCCGACTCAAAAGGTCTGGCGGTCATCAAGAAGGATGCCACGGGTATAGTGGTCCAGGAATTATGGCAGGGAACGGGTAATTACGAACTGGATTGGGAAGTAAAAGCCGTGCGTAAAGGTTTTGAAAATCACCAGCCAGTCATTCCCCGCGCGTCGATATTACCTGCAAAACAAAATTAGTAGCAGGTTACATCGGGCTTGATTGCCAGGATTGATCAAAATTTGAGCAACGAGTTGTTATCTTCCGGTATGCGGTACATCGTCCTTTTACTTTTTCTGCTGATTGGCGGCAGCATCCAGGCCCAACTCGTCAATATCGAAGCCCGGCGGATCCAATCCGACTCGAATAAGGTGGTCTTTAATCTGGGCCTCAACGGCAATTATTCGAACAACGACGGCACCAAGCTATTATTGATGTCGACCAACCTGCTTTCCTCATTAAAGACCAAAAATCTGAAGGGGATTTTCCTGTTACTGGGCAACTTTGAACTCTCTAAATCCGGTGAACAGGAATTTGCCAATAGCTGGTTTGGACATTTTCGTTACAACCACGAGTTTACACCGGTTGTGCGTGGTGAAATGTTTGTCCAATTATTGAATAACTCGCTCCTATTTATAGACTTGCGAAATCTGGTCGGCATGGGACCCCGCTTCAAATTAATCCATTCAAAACCCTTCAATCTGTACCTGGGTACATTGTACATGCATGAGTGGGAACGGTCGTCCCGTTACGACAGCCGCACGCAAGCCAACCGGTTGAGTTCCTATCTTTCCTTTACACTGAAACCGGGCGAAGGTGCTTTACAGGTGACGAACACTTCCTATTATCAGCCTAACCTGGCATACATTGCTGACTACCGTTTTCTGGACGAATTGCAGTTTGGACTTGACGTCACCAAACATGTGCGCCTGCTCTATACCATGCGGTATTATTTTGACAGCGCAGCACCGGATGGTGGCTACCAGCGAACTTTAAACCTCACGTTCGGCATCAACTTCAAATGGTAGCCACCTGTTACCAGGCAAAGTGGTTCAACCGGCGATCAATCCCTGGGCAGTGAGATTGGTCCAACGCCCCATTCCTGCAGTTTTTGCAGGAACGGATCGAGTTGGTTCAACTTAAATTGTTCGAAATCCGCCTTCGCCTTCTCTGTCTTGTCATGCAATATCGTAGCTACCTGTTTATGCTGATCGGTCGGAGGATAATCTACGGAGGATACCCCGGAGATAAGATAATCCAACTGTTCTGCCAATTCTGCAGGCCAACGGACGATATCCTGTCCGGTTCCCGTTATCTTCAATTGGATCCAGGTTCCTTCCAGATCGGTGGCCAGACTATCCACTTCATGAATGGCAGCCTCAATGGCCTTTTTATCAGTATGCATCCCTGCATATTTCTTCAGGTCATTCAACTGTACCCGAACCAATTCCATTGCGTTAACCAGTCCAACTACGTCATTCAGGTCGGCACGGATGGCCGTCAAAAGTTGATGCTGAGCCATAATATCGGCATTCGTCCCTTCGGAATCCGGATCCTTCATCACTTTCAAACTGGAATGGTAGGTATCGTCTCCTACCATCATAGCCACCTGATAGTCACCCGGTGGAACCAATAACGCCGCCGGGCCCAGGTGTACCGGTCTGGTACCTGCTTTACCCATGGGCACCCAGTCGGCAAACAAAGGAGGTGTACGCATCATCAGCTTCTTTCCGGAATCATCCAGTAAATTCCACCACAATCGGTTTAGTCCAGGCTTTGGTGCTGCATGCAGGGTGCGCACGGTATCACCTGCAGCATTGATGATCTTAAAATGGACCGAATCTTTGACTTCCTGATTCAACCAGTAATTCAGACTAACCCCGTACGGAGGATCCTGACCTTCCGAAGGATCATCAAAGTCCGGCATGATGGCTGTTCTTGGTTGAAAACGGTACGTATCATGAATGTCAAACAAATAGGATTTTCCTTTCTGGATGGCCGGGGTCAGTTCCTGGAGCGCTGAGATATCATCGAGGATCCAGATGCCGCGACCATAAGTGCCAACGACCATATCGTTAAATTCTTCCTGGATATCTATCCAGTACATCGGGGTATGGGGCATATTGGTCATTAATGATTGCCAATGCGCACCATCATCAAACGAAACAAAAAGCATGGATTCGGTGCCCAGATAAAGCAATCCCTGCCGCACCGGGTCTTCGCGGACACAACGCGTATAATTCAGATTATTCTGTTCGATGCCGTCCGTGATCAGCATCCATTTTTTCCCGAAATCCTCGGTCTTATAGACATAGGTTTTGAAATCACCAACCTGATGGGCTTCAATGGTCAGGTAGGCTTTTCCCGCGCTCCATTTGGATGCATCGATGTTACGCACCACACCATCCTTTGGAATACCGGGTAGGTTCTTCGTTACATCGGTCCAGTGCGCCCCTCCGTCCTGGCTCACCTGAACCAGACCATCATTTGTCCCGGCCCAGAGGACACCTGCCTGTGCGGGCGACTCATCAAAGGCATAAATGACGTTCCCATATTCCACATTGATGTTATCCCCGGTCAGTCCTCCGGAGAACTTTTGTTTTGCCGGTTCATTTTTAGTTAAATCCGGACTGATCACAGTCCAGCTTTGCCCACCATTGGTCGTTTTATGCACCACCTGGCTGGTCACATAGATGGTGTTGTGATCGTGTGGCGAAATCAAAAGCGGGAAGGTCCACTGAAATCGATACTTCACGTCACTGGCCGGATGACCAGTGGTCATTTCAGGCCAAACCTCGACATCACGGTATTGCCTGATTTTTTCGTTATAGCGGACGACGATACCCCCCAGCGGACCACGGCCGGAAGCGCTGGACCAGATGATGTCCGGATCTTCAGGGTCCGGTGTTGCAAAGCCACTCTCGCCCCCTCCGATGTCGTGCCACATGCCACGGGGGATGGAACTGGGGCCCAACATGCCTTGCGCCTTCGAACGGCTGGGACCGCGCATGGCTGGTCCATCCTGCCGATTGGTGTATACATTATAAGGGACATGGGTATCCGTTGTTACGTGATAAACCTGGGCGACGGCCAATTGTTTTTTTAGCCAGGATTCTCCCCGGTTCTGCGAAACGGATATGCCGCCATCGCCGGCGACAATCATCCGGTTGCCATCCATTGGATCAATCCACATATCGTGGTGGTCCCAGTTGGGTTGGTCCTGTGGTGTCATGAGCGTACGCCCATCGTCAATGCTTTTAGTCCAATTGGCTGCAATGAAATAAACTTCGTGGGGGTTATCCGGAGAAGCGGCACAGCGGGTGTAATAAGCTTGGCGGCCTCCGATATCGCGGTTGGGATTGACCATTTTCCAGCTCTTTCCTTTGTCATCAGAAATCCACAACTCCCCGGTATCGGTTGGTTTGCCATCCAAAGGCACGCCATCTCCAGTCTCAATTTGTGCATATACACGGTCCGGGTTAGCCGGTGTCATGGCTAATGCAATCTTTCCTACCGGTCCTTTGGGTAAACCATGGCCTTCGAGTCGCTGCCAGGTTGAACCGCCATCCACCGACTTAAAAACGCCACTACCCGGGCCACCGCTATTACGCACCCAGGTCCGCAATTCAAATTCCCACATCCCTGCAAACAAAATCCGGGGATTGGATGGATCCATGACCAGATCCGAGGTCCCGGTGTTGTCATTGACGTGTAAAACCAATTCCCAGTTTTTGCCCCCATCCGTGGTGCGGTATATGCCTCTTTCTTTCTGAGGGGCATAGCCATGGCCCAAAGCGCCTACATAGACGATATCGGGATTCGTGGGGTGGATAATGATCCGGCTGACCCTGCCAGGAAAATCAAGTCCTGCGTGCTCCCAGGTATCTCCGCCATCCAATGATTTCCAAACACCATCTCCGACGGACACATTGGAACGGATAAAAGGCTCACCGGTTCCTGCCCAGATGATCTGGTGGTCCGAGGGAGCAACCGCCAATGCACCGATCGCATGCACTGGTTTATCATCAAAGACCGGCTTCCAGTGGATCCCGCCATCCACTGTTTTCCAGATACCACCGGTGGCGGCACCTGCAAAATAGGTCAATGGGTCGCCAGGCACTCCAACTGTACAGGAAATCCGGTTGCCGAATGGTCCGATATGCCGAAACATCAGGGACTTCAATTCGGTTGAATCAATGGTTTGGGCATTTGCTGTCCAGGCTAAAAAGCTGAAAAGCATAAATTTTAAGACTTGAGATACTTTTTTCATCTGATTTACACTCCGTTTTAAGCTCCGTTTCCGGATTTGGTTAACTCCGTGAAAAATACGGTTTTTAGATAGCAATTCATCCGCATTGTGCAATAACCTACATCATTGAACCGGGTCTGACAAATCAATCCGATTGCAACAATCTTTATAGATATTCGTTGTTTTGTGGATAAATGCAACCAGGTGTTGCGAAGTGTAAATTTTTATAATCGCTAAAAAGCAAAATGGCATGAAGTATTTGTTTGGATTAGTCGGCCTCATCGGATTAATGATGATGCCAAATCAGATGCAAGGACAGAGTATTTTTGAGCAATGGCCCGCACTGGATGAGTTTCATGGAGTAATGTCCCAGACTTTCCATCCCGCTGAAGAGGGGAACCTGGAGCCGATCAAAACACGTTCTTCAGAAATGATCATGAAGGCGAAAGCCCTGGCGAAATCAACCGTTCCTGCAGCTTTTGCAAGTCCGGCCATTACGATGGCGACGAAGAAACTGGTTAAAGGAAGTAAATCGCTGGACAAACTGGTTAAGAAGGGAAATGATGAAGCCATAAAGGCTTCCCTGGTGGGCTTGCATGATGTTTTTCATGAAATTGTAGGTCTTTGCAAGGGTGACGACCACTAGGATATGCAGCAATAATTCTAACCTGCTCCAAACTCCAATTGAAAGCAAAAAAGTAGTCCGAGGACTACTTTTTTTGCTTTCAGGCCATGGTTATTGCGTTAATCCAGGCCAGTCTCTTGTTCACTGTTGATGATCGCCAGATACCGTTCCTCGGAAAGGAGTTGGGGTTGATAGGTCACCCCTTCCATATCCAGATTCCGCACAAAAGCCCGTAAGTGATTGCGAGAGCCTTTCTGGAGATTTTCATAAACCAATAAGATATCCTGATTGTCAGCAAGTTCTATCTGTACGTCCAGATCCAGAATATCCAGTTCTTCGATCCAGGCCCCGGTCTCCAGCGCGGCAATTACGGATTGGCTACTGGCAATCTTCAGGCTGTCGAATAATGATTGAAGGACCTGATCTGCAAATACACCGGTTTCATCCGACGTAATGGGATCCGGTAAATCGTATTTCTCCAGCAGGTAGCCGATGCCATCCATGTGGGACTGTTCGCTGCTGGTGATGTGTGCGAATACCTGACGATTCCAGTAGCCGTTGGAGATAGCATATACATCACGGGCTAACTTTTCTTCTTCACGCATCCAGTTCAAACCCTGAATTTCTGCAGGTGAAAGGGGTTCCTCGGGCAATTGGTAAACCAGATTCTCCAGAAGGCCGCGGTTTTGGTTGATTTGATTCTGTGGCTCTGTCGTCTCCTTTTGACATCCTATTGCAAAGAACAAAAAGGTCAGTAACGGTAAGATCATTTTAAAGGTTGGTGTTTTCATGACATTGTTGTTTTAGATTCAAAGGGTAATACGCATGATGATCCCGGAACTTCGTAACCAATGTCACAGAGTGGAAATAACTTGTAAACGTGTTCTCGTGAGCATCCAGGTGGGGGATTGGCAGGCTATAACGGGATGCAATTCACAGGTGAATTCATGGACTCGAGAAAGTCCTCGTTATTAGGTAACTTTTTCGTAGGAAGGAGCCCATTACCCTCCAGGGAGGGGAAGAAAAGGGGTGGGTAAAGTTTAACTATTGGCTGTTCGCTTTACGCCTTTCGCATTACGCTTTACGCTTTTCGCCTTTCGCTTGCATCGTAAACACGTAAGCACGTAAATACGTAAATACGTTCCCTGCCTTAGTCCTGATGCAGATCATCAATGACCTGTTGCTGGATGTCTTCACCGCCGTTGTAACTGTGCAGTTTAGCCTGGCATTTCTGGCAGGTGCCCAGGTGGATGAGCGCGCGACGGTAAGCCTCTTCGTTCTTGCGCAGTTTGCCATGCAGCAGCGACCGGATGGTCTCATCAGAGAGGTGTTCTCGTTGAGCGAGCACCTCGACCACGATGCGGTAGATCGTGTAGAGCAGAAAAGCGGCAAGGACAAGAAAGAGGAGATTCATGGGATGAAGTTACGAAGAAAAAAGAGGAAGGAAGAGGTAAGGCAGATCCAATGATCACTTATTAGAATTTTTCCATTCAAATCGGGTTACTTCTGCATTATCCTTGCATCAATACCAAATAATATTGATATGAAACCCTATAATGTCCTACTCTTACTTTTAGTTATTGTAAGTCTATCCAATGCGCAAAAAATAATTGAATATGACTTTTTAAATGGTTATTGTTCTCCAAAACCAAAAATCAATTTCAAGGAAGAAGTTATCATCCAGATAAACAACATCAATCTCAACCTGTACGACATTACCGATAACAGTACTCAAATTTCTTACAATACAGAAATTCCAAGCGCTTTTTCCGGAATAAAGCTTCCTGCATTTATCAGCAGTGGTGAAATAATATCCAGAACCCAAATCTTTGCTGTTAGTGAAAGTAAAAATAGTATTGACAATCCTATGATTGCTGCTGCGATGAATTTTGCTAAAATCGACTTTCCAAACAATCTTAATAATCAAATCGGCAAGCTCATTGAACCGCTCAAATTGGATAGCGCCTTGTATGTTATAAAATCAAATAATTTCAATCTAACTTCTATTCCAGATTCTCTTCGCGACTATCTTCATAATGAAGATGGTGCTTGGAGAATTGCTATGACTCCAACCTGGGCAACTTCTGACACAATAAGTAATGAAACGAAAGCCATTTTAACAAAAAAATTGTTATCATCAACTGAAATACTCAAGTACTTTATTGGTGATACAATTCAATTTATTAATAGAGTCCTTAATGAACCAATAGCAGTAACAAAAATAGTGGAGGACTGGAATGCCCTCAATGAGAGGTTCAATAACCTCTACCGGTTTGATTCCGAGTTATCCTTGCTAATTAACAATTGCGAGGACAAGTTTGATTCTATTCAGCGTAAAGCTACAGAGTTGATTTCACTACTAATCTCAGAACAGTCGGACTTACCTCTTACTTGGAAACATACCCAGGATACCTTGCTGTCATTCGTCCAAAGCTTATTGGATACCATTTTAGCCAAGGACACCATTGACGCAACCTCGTCCGCTTTGAAAAAAGCAGCCTCTGAATTCAAACAAGGCGCAAAAGAGTTGATCTTACTACAGAACCTGCAACTGATTAACCGTTCCAATTATACTTATAGATCAAAACCAATCAAAGTAAAATCTGACTATGTAAAGGTTGATATTGCTATTAAACCTAAAAAACCTTTGCCCTGTAACTTGATAACCAAACGGATGTATATCAATGATGAGTTCCCAGTGCACCACGGATGCTCGATCACATTTAGTTCTGGAGTATCGGGTTTATTTGGGAAGCAAGATTTTATCGGCAGATCACTTAAATGGGAGCCTACTGATACAACACTAAAAAAATTCTACATTGTCGATCAAAATGGAAACAAAAAATTATCATTGGCTATTGGAGGTTTTATACATATAGCTCCAAGATGTGATTCAAAGGTCGTACCAATGCTAACCTTTGGCGTAAGCACTACCACAAGTTTTGAGCTAGCAAATTTACATATTGGCCTCTCAGCAGCCATCGGAAGAAAGAACCGATTTATTATTACCTATGGTACAGCAATAAGACAGGGCACCAAACTTAATAACTCTATATATAAATACGATATCGAATATAGAAAAGAAAGCATTCCTGAAAATGTTCCCATTTCAAATTATTTTCCAGCATGGGGGCACTTCATTTCAGTCAGTTTCAACTGGACCCATCCAAGCAAAATGAAATAAGCCTCGAATCCTGAAACACTCATTCAAAATAGATTCAACATGATGTACTTAAATATCCTATTCATCTACTTGGCCGGAATCATTTATTCCCCTCAACCACAGTATGATGATAAAGCCAACTGTTGGGCGGACAAAGACGTTCATTTCATCAGTGCATACGACTTTCAAAGGGATGGAAAATATCTTGATCCCAGCCAAACGATTCGTATCCGAATTGAAAAGAAACACTTTTACTTTGAAGGAAATTCATTTGATAATGACACACAGGTTCCTTATAAAGATCTCATCAAACGAATTGATGAAGCCAGTTACTTTAATTTGTGCATTCTGATCAGTCAAGATGAACCGCTCGGTCGATTCAATAAACTTGGGTGTTTATTGGGAGATAAAATAGATGACGCAGCAAATATATATGTGATTTTCTAGGGCATTATGTCAATGGAGTTATCAAATTATGGACCGCTTGTTCTGTCTCAATCCTTCTACCCTGTCCTTCAAGTATCACTATGCTATTAACAATTTCCTTTGCCTTATCCACTCTAACCCTCTTATAATCCGGCAAGCCATATGTAGGAAGGGACCGTAATCCCGCAAAAAAATAATCTTTCAAATTGCTACCCATTAAATAGGCTTGACTCACCAAGTGTTGTTCCAGATCATACGAAGAATAAACTTATTCGTTTCGCTCATTCCAATACTTCACCAGCCGGATCAGTGGCTTTATCATTGAATTATTTATGCCATTTTTAAAAGATAGTGCATGATCTAATTCAAAAGGATCAGTAGATATCCAATCGGATAGCACTGCATTAGGAGCAGGAATGTAATAGCTATACATCACTCCCATTTCGCAAACCACAGATTCCTGACACCGCCACCAGTTATCCGAAAGCCGTTTAATTTCCCTTGCTTGTCCTTTTCGAATGCAACCGTCCACCCCTCTGCATCAAACGTATCATCGCTTTCCGGCTTCATGGTATAGGATCCGCGACGGAAATGCCATAGGATCAGCTTATCCCCTTCGACATGGACTTCATAATTTGTCTGTAACTCCGGACTGAAATAATTACCTGCATAGGTTTCCATGGCAGCACCGGGCATAAAGGGTGGCTTTGATTCCGGCTGCCAGGCAGGAATCGGATCCAGATGCAATTGACCCGCTTCTTCGGCCACCACTTCGATGATGTCCCGGATAGGAATGCCAGGGATATTTGTTTTGACCATCACGCCCAAATCCTTTTCAGGAAAAAACAACAAATGGGCCCGGTAGCCGGCACTGCTGCCGGTATGCCCAAAGGCATGTTGTCCCCGATAGTCGCCTACGTCCAATGCCAGTGCATAATTCAGCGTATCTCCATCATTGAGTATGCCTGGAATTTTCATCCTGGCAATAATCTGATCATCGCCAACGACCGGATTGCGGTAATTAGCCAGCCATTTCATCATATCGTCAAGGGTGGTATACATGCCACCGGCACCCTGAACGGTGCTGTTGTCAAAGACCTGTACATAGGAGCCATCCTCCCCGCCGTAGGAAGTGGCAGTACCCGGAAACCGCTCACCCCGGCGATCCATAATGAACGTATGGTCCATCCCGAGCGGCTTGAAAATGTGGGATTGCATGTAATCTTCAAAAGGCATCCCACTAACCCGACGGATAATCTCCGCCAGAAGCATAAAGGCGGTGTTGCAGTAACTGTATGCATCTCCCGGCTTAAAATTTAACTCCGTGGAGTGCGTAACCAGGGTCAATGCATCTTCTTGCAGGATGCCATCTCCCGGTCGGTAACCGGCCAGTTCTTCTGTTCCATAGATCTCCCGGATTCCACTGGTATGATGCAATAAATCGAAGACGTGAATCGGATGACCGAAATCGGGCACCTCCGGGAGATAAATCCGGATATCAGAATCCAAATGAAGCTTGCCGTCCCGTTCGAGCAAGAGTATGGCCATTGCTGTAAATTGCTTGGCTACGGATCCGATATCGGATACCGTCTGGGGTGTAAATGCTATGTGATAATCGAGGTTTGCCAACCCATAGCCCTTCGAAAAGAGAACCTTGCCTTCCTGGAGGACACCAATCGCGCACCCGGGCCGTTCATTGTCTGTATACCGGGCCATGAGGGTATCCAGGCGATAATCGAGTCTCGATTGCCCAAAGGCAAATTGTGTAAAAAGCAGGATCGCAAAACACTTCAAATACATAGCTGATCATTTATTCCCGCTGAAAATAGCATTTTCAAACACGAATCGACAAACTTTGACCGAATGCATTTGTTGATCGGAAAACGTGTGTGCGTTGGAAGCAGAACAAGCCTCAATATTATTGCAAGGAACCTGGTATCCGGCCCACCCTTCCAATTGGATGGACCTGGGTTGTGGCGATAGTTTCTTTACCAGGGCATTAGCCGCCCGGTTGGCATCCGGCAGCGTCATAAACGCCTGGGACAAAGATGCCCGGTCTCTGGAGTCTATACCGGAGAACCTTGACGGGATCGTCATCAAAAAGCAGGTATGTAATTTTATCACCACAACGCTTCCCGAGCAGGGAATTGATGGGATTCTGATGGCCAATTCACTGCATTATGTACCCGATCAGCTCCGTTTCCTGCAAAGACTTCGATCATTTATCCAGCCAGGTGGACGGTTAATCATTATCGAATACGACCGGAATCAGGCCAATCCCTGGGTACCCTACCCCATCACCTATTCCAAATTAGAGATGATTGCCGGTCAGACCGGATGGACTTCCGTACAAAAGAATGGTGAAGTCAATTCCCGGTATGGGGCGAAGATGTATGCGGCAATCCTGCAATGACCAGGATCCGGAATGTTTGGTCAATGGGTATTGCAGGAACCTTACCATGGTGTATCCGGCTAGACGACACAATCTACTTTCATAGGCCGTGCCTACAGCACTCACTGATTCTTGCTGGCTATTCAGCGGATTAAAATCCGCCGCTATAAAATTGCCCGAGCCCACGGCTCTGTTCTG
>Ga0116152_10002687_pt1 | contig 14449 bp, 12 predicted proteins | sample AD_UKC119_MetaG_FD_89894 | JGI IMG/M metagenome (GOLD analysis project Ga0116152, IMG submission 89894) | Active sludge microbial communities of municipal wastewater-treating anaerobic digesters from Hong Kong - AD_UKC119_MetaG | ecosystem: Engineered > Bioreactor > Anaerobic > Digestate... | reverse complement strand
TTTTAAAAAAATCATTTGGTTTACAGATCGTTACAACTTTGAACTCGAAGTAATGGTAAGAAATAGTTGGAGAGGATTCTCCATTATACCCATACCCATAACCGTATATTACCCCCCTCATGATGTAAGGATTACCCATTTTAAACCTACCCTTGACTTCCTCCGAATCACGGTACTCAACACTTTTTTGAGTATCATTGCCCTCGTATATTACTACCCTAAAAAGTTAATCACCTTCATATTGAAGTAATCAGTATCTTTGCAAGTTTAATTTAGCCTCATCCCAGAAAAATGATCAACAAGTTTATATATCAATGGCATCAATATTTTCAAAACAGAAAACCTGTTTTCTTTATCGGTTTATCCGGATTGATCCTCTTGCTGTTCCTGATCGCATCCCGAATTAAACTACACGAAGATATCTCCGGATTTCTTCCGGTATCTCAAGAAACCGAACTGATCAATTTTGTCTACGAAAACAATAAAATCTCTGATAAAATCATTATCTCGTTAACACTCAACGACTCCACCCAGGATCCAGCGTTACTGATGGATGGGATCGATCTATTGAGTGAAAAACTTCAAAAATCGACAGAAGGATATTACAAAGAGATGATCTATCAGGTTGATGATCAGTCTATTCAGGATGTTCAGGAATCTATTCTGGCCAACCTTCCGCTCTATCTTACTGATTCAGATTATGCCCACCTGGAAACAGTCGTTAACGATAGTTCTATTCATAAGATCATGAGTAAAAACAAGGATTTTTTGCTCATGCCATCGGGTGGTTTCATGAAACAACATATCACTGCTGATCCGCTCCATATTTCAGGAAATGTGTTCAAATCACTCCAGAAAATCGGGGAGTTTCAAAACTTTGAAACTGTTGATGGGTATCTTTTTTCCAAAGATCACAAGCAAGTTTTTTTATTCATAGTTGCTCATAATGCCATATCTGAAACCAAGAACAACGCTCAGTTTGTGAAGGCAATTGAAGAAACATTTGAAACTTTTCAACAAACAACAAACAACCAATACAAAATCACCTATTTTGGGGCGATCCCAGTTAGTGTTTCTAATGCACAACAGATCAAAACAGACAGTATCATCTCTATGGTGATTGCTTTATTGTTGATTATCATTATTTTATTAATTTTTTTTAAAAAAATAACCCATCTCGTCCTCATCATCATTCCGGTGTTATTTGGTTCGCTCCTTTCGATTGCCTTTATTTTTTTCTTTAAGGGGGGAATCTCAACTATCGCTATTGGCGCCAGCTCCGCCATTTTTGGGATCGCTTTGAACTATTCACTTCACTTTCTGATCCATTACAAAGAGACCAACTCGCTTTATAAAACATTGAGAGAGATCTCGTTTCCTATGATTGTTGGAAGTATCACCACGGTTGGTGCCTTTTTAAGTTTGCTGTTTGTGAAATCGGCAGCATTAAAAGATTTTGGACTTTTCTCTGCATTAACATTAGTTGGAACACTCCTTTTTGTACTATTAATTCTGCCTCAGTTTTTCAGAAAAAAGATAGCAGATCAATCCATCCACTCTGATCATGAAATGGAAGAACCTTCCCATTTCTGGAGTAGAATTGCCTCTGCCAGAATGGAAAATATACCCTATATCGGAGTGATCCTTGTAGTTCTCACCCTCATCTTTGCTTATTTTTCAGGGAATGTCCGGTTTGACACCGATTTCAGCAACCTGAGCTACATGACGAAGAATCAGAAAAAAGCACTTGCACAAATCAGTGAAGTAGCTCATATCAATGCCCCCTATCTATACCATATTGCTTATGGAAAAACGCTGGAAGAAGCGTTGATTCATTACGAAAAAGCGTATCCTAAACTTGATTCCATGCAGGAAGCAGGATATTTTACACATATTCAAGGGATTGGCAATCTGTACCATTCTGATCAGTACAATGCCCGGAATAGGGATCGTTGGAATCGATTCTGGACCATTCACGCCCAAAACACATCAAAATCACTGAAAAGAGCCTGTGATCAGTTGGGGATCTATCCCGAGAGTTTCACGCCATTCCTTGATGCAATAAATACTCCTTATCAAGTTCAAAATCAGAATATTGAAACACTAAAAAAACACCTACTGGATGATTATATCATTGAAACACCAGAAAGAAGTGTGATCATCACGTTGCTATATCCTAACAAAGAAGTAGAAACCATCATCAACTCCCCACTGGCAGATATTCCGGGAACAACCATGTTCAACAGAACCATGAGCAATAAATCTATGGTAACATTGTTGTACGATGATTTCAATAAGGTGCTCCTTATGTGTGCATTTCTGGTAATCTTCTTCCTGATGATCTCATTTGGCAGACTGGAACTGGCTCTTATTGCCTTACTCCCAATGGTGTTAGGATGGATTTGGATCCTCGGAATCATGGGGCTTTTGAATATACAGTTCAACATCGTCAATATCATTCTGGCCACCTTTATTTTTGGTTTGGGCGACGACTACTCCATATTCATGATGGAGGGGTTGATTCAGGAGTACAGTTTGAAGAAAAAGCTGGTAGTCTCCTATAAAACAGCCGTTATGCTTTCTGCTGTAACCATGTTCATTGGGTTGGGAACCCTGATTTTCAGTAAACATCCTGCTATGAGATCGTTAGCTGAAGTGAGTACGGTAGGAATGATCAGTGTTGTGATCATGAGTTATACGGTATCCCCGCTCCTATTCAAAAGTTTGATCTAGAAAAAAAACAAACCCCGTATTCAACCAATCACTCTGGTAGAGTATCTTACAACCATTTACACTTTCATATGGTTTATCCTGGGATGCCTGTTCCTCAACATCATCATCCCATTCTTCCTGATCCCATTCACTTCTCTGGCCAAACGAAAAAGACTCTATCATAACGTTTTTTGCAAGATTTCTGCTTTTTGTACCCGAAAGATTCCGTTTGTCAGGTATAAAAGCTACGGATTTGATCCGGCCAAGTTTGAAAAACCTTGTGTAATTGTGGCAAATCATCAGTCTCATATTGACTTAACGGCTATTCTCGGATTACACCCCAACATCATTGCGCTCACCAATAAATGGGCATGGAACCTTCCGTTCTACGCACTCCCACTCCGATTTGCCGATTTCTACCCCATTTCTGACAATATCGAAAGGAGTGTCGATCAATTGAGTAATATTGTGAAACAAGGGTACTCTATCCTTATCTTCCCCGAAGGTACCCGTTCTGAAACTTGTTCTATTCAAAGATTTCATAAAGGTGCTTTTTATTTGGCTGAAAAACTACAACTAGATATTCTTCCCGTGGCTCTTCATGGATTTGGACACATTCTCCCCAAAAAAGAGATGGTGCTTAGAAAAGGATCTATCAGCCTCCATATCGGAGAACCCATCTCTTTTAAAACGCAATCTTCTTTAGAAGGGTATCAGCAGGTTAGTAAATTCGTCAGAAAACAGTTTATGTCATCCTTCCTGAAGATTCAGGAACAAATCGAAACCCCGGACTACTGGGCAGATAGAGTGATCAAACACTATCTTTACAAAGGGTTCCGGATCGAATGGATGGTAAAAACAAATCTAAAAAAGAACAAAAACTACAATTTATTGATAGAATCTATTAAAAATCATAAAACAATAAAATTCATCAATTGCGGATATGGTGAGCTTCCTCTTTTGGCTTCAATGGTTTTAAAGAACAGTACAATCATTGCTTTTGAGTCTGATGAATCCAAATTTAACATTGCCAAAAACACCATGAACATTCCGGACAACTTACATTTTATGGATATACAGCATGAAAAGGTTGAAGTGATTATTGATGTAAAAACAAACGAGATACGATATGAAATATGATGTGATCATAATAGGGAGTGGACTGGGTGGTTTACAGTGTGGCTATGTATTAAGCAAACATGGCTATAAGGTTGCTATTTTCGAAAAAAACGCTCAGTTTGGAGGGTGTCTTCAGGTTTTTAAAAGAAAAGGATACACTTTTGACACCGGGATGCACTATATCGGGGGTTTAGGAGAGGGTGAGATTCTTCATAAACTTTTCAACTATTACGGATTGTTCAAAGATGTTCAGTTAACCCAACTGGATCGGGATTGCTATGATAGAATCACCATACAAGATAAGGAGTTTCCTTATGCTATGGGCTACGAACACTATGTTGAAACACTTTCCCGTTATTTTCCAAAGGAACGTGAAAATATCAACAATTACATTTTGGATTTACAACGGATTGCACACGCATCCCCATTATACAACTTACAAGAGATCAATCAGAACACTTTTATAGAATCCGATTTTATCAAGAAATGCATTGGGGAGTACATTGCGTCATTCACTTCTAATCCGCTTTTACAAAATGTTTTAGCCGCAACCAACTCATTATATGGCGGTTATCCGGATAAGACGCCGGTTTACGTTCATGCTCTCACTTTACACTCTTACATCAAGAGTTCCTGGAGGATTGTTGGAGGAAGCCATGTGATTGTTAATAGTCTGATCCAATCGATTCAAGAGAATGGCGGGGATGTTTTTAACAATCAGGAGATTGTGAAGATCCATTGTAACTCTGAAAAAGCGGTTTCTATAGAAACCAAAACCGGAGAACTCTTTGAAGCTGATAGATTTATCTCCAATATTCATCCTTCAAATACAGTAAATCTTATTGAATCCCATCTGATCAGAAATGCTTATAGGGATAGAATTCGGAACATGGAAAACACCGCATCCAATTTTACGGTTTACCTTGGTTTTAAACCGGATACCGTACCCTATCTGAACCACAATCATTACCATTACTACACCCCTTCTGTTTGGTATGCACAAGATTATTCTGCATCAAACTGGCCCAAGAGTTTTCTTTATATGCATCAGGCTCGTGCTCCTCATGAAAAGTTTGCCAACAGTGCTCAATTATCTGCTTTTATGTCTTTTGATGAAGTAAAAAAATGGGAAAACACCTCGGTAGGAAAGCGTGGAGCAGATTATCTTGCTTTCAAAGAGGAGAAGATGGAACAATTGCTTCAGTTATTGGAAGAACATTATCCCGGCATAGGAACAAAAATTGCATTTAAAGAGGCTTCTACCCCACTGACCTACAGAGATTACACTGGTACTAAAAACGGTTCACTGTTTGGGATACTTAGGGATTGCCATTTTCCGGCACAAACACTCGTTTCCCAAAGAACCAAGATCCCTAACCTGTTTTTAACAGGACAAAACATCAACGCTCATGGATTTCTCGGTGTAAGTATCGGTGCCATAATCACTTGTGCTGAATTTCTCGGTGTAAATGCTGTCATTAATGATATTCATCTTAAAAATTAATCTTATAGAAATATTAAACATTCAACCATATGAAATTTAAATTGATTTATCCAAAATGGAGAAAACTGGAAGGCCAAACCACTTTTAACCTACCACCACATGGTCCTGTTGTGATGGCAGCTTCAATTCCGGAACATGTAAATGTTTCTTTTACTGATGAAAACGTTGAAAACATCGATTTTGATGAAGCTGTTGATTTTGTCGGGATCTCCATGATGTTAACCGTTCAGATCAAAAGAGGATATGAGATCGCTCAAAAGTACAGAGAGAAGGGGATCAAAGTGATTTTTGGGGGGATCTCTACCATGCTCCATGCAGAGGAAACTTTAAAGCACGCAGATTCTATCTTTCTGGGTGAATCAGAAGGGAGAATGGAAGAGGTTTTCAATGACTGGAAAAAAGGAACTCTAAAACAGGTGTACAACTATCTGCATGAACATCCTGATATTACAACAATTGGACCAGCCAGAAGATCGATTTTAAACAGACCCTTATACAACCACAAAGGGGTGCAAATGGTGGATCTTTTCCATGCATCGAGGGGATGCCGTTTCAGCTGTTATCCTTGTGCCGTTTCATATCTGGGCGGTAGAAAATTCAGACCTAGACCCATCGACAAAGCCATTGAAGAGTTGGAATCTATCGACAACAACAGACTTTTTATAGTAGACAACTCTTTGGCTCAAGATAAAAACTGGGAAACAGATTTATTTAAGGCAATGATTCCTCTAAAGAAAAAATGGATTAGCCACACCATTGATGATGATCCCAAAATCCTCGATTTAGCGGCTCAGGCGGGTGCTTGGTATGTATATCAGGCTGTTTTTGATACTTCTGACTATATCAAAGAGCGGATTAAAAGATACCATGATCATGGGATCGGTGTGGAGGGCACCATTTTACTTGGTTTGGATGATCAAACAGAAGATGATATCAAAAGATTGATCGATTTTCTCCTTGAAATCGATCTTGATCTCGCAGAGTTTACCGTACTTACCCCATTTCCTCACACCAAAGTTTGGGACGACTTGCTTCGTGAAGGGAGAATCTTTGACCGTGACTGGAACAATTACAATGCCGGCCAGGTTGTGTTTCAACCTAAACACATGAGCCCCGACAGACTGCAGGAGTTGTATCAATATGCTTGGGATTCGTTTTACAAAGAGGAATCTCAAGAACAAAAAATGTTTAAACTATTTTCCAAAGTTGTTTTAAAAGAGATGAACGATGGGACTTTTGTCCCCAGAAAAAGAGAATTAATCAATCAATCATTTGGTAAACAGGTTATCCGATAATTAATTACTACAACAATGAAACTATCAAATTATCAAATCGACGAGATCTATCCCTTTCATGGAACGTTTGGCATGCCATCTAAATGTGGCCTTAAAATCAAACAATTAGAACACAAAACGATTGTGATCACTACAGAACTGTATCAGGAAAACCCTGGTACTTCTATCACCTCTGTAACAACTTCTTTAGCAACTCAGATCTGTGAAGAGTATAAAATACCATACGACAAACTAATCTATCTCGAATGTGCGCCCGGAATGAACTCAAAACTAAACTTCTATGATGAAGTTTACTACCGAGTTGATTTTGATTTGGTTAATCATGAATTACAAAATCCAAAATGGACAAAAATAACTGATGATGAAAAAGATATTTATTTATAGTTTGATGCTCCTTTTCTCCTTTTCCGGTTTTGCACAAGACAAGATCAAGATTTGGGAGAACACATCAGTTCATTCCTTATGGTCAGAATTAACAGTATACAAACCAGATCCTTCCAAGAACAACAAAACAGCCATAATTGTTTGTCCGGGAGGTAGTTATCATCATTTAGGAATGAAACACGAAGGGCACGAGGTGGCCAAAAAGTTTGCCAGCGAAGGGTTTACTGCTTTTGTATTGCGTTACAGGATCGGGATGTTTTCATACAAGCATCCTGCAATGATCCAGGATATTCAAAGATCAATTGCTTTGATCAGAGAAAATGCCCAATCTTTTGAAATTGAATTGAATAACGTTGGTTTGATTGGTTTTTCTGCCGGAGGGCATCTGGTAGGTTCAGCAGCTACTTTTTTTGAAGAAAACTCAATGAAACCCCTTGGCATTGAACCATTGGTTTCTTTGAAACCTCAATTCACCGTGATGATGTATCCAGTTGTGACCATGTTGGAACCCTATGTTCATAAGAGATCTAAAAAAAATCTCATCGGAAATGAACCTACTGACTCACTGATTCTAAAAATGTCATTAGAGAAAAATGTACATTCTGGAATGAACAATATCCTAATCATTCAAGCAGAAAATGATCCTGTGGTAGATTATAACAATGCCGTAATCTTAGATCAGGCTCTTCAAAAACAAAATATTAACCATCATTTGATCCTGCATAAAACCGGGGGACACGGTTTTGGTGCATTTCCCGATCCCGATTCTGAAATGAACAACTGGTTTGAAGAGGTGTTGAAATGGGTCAAATCGATCAAAAATAGTAAGGAATGAAAATACCTGAAATTGAATTTCAAGCAGTGGATGTGATCCAAAAATTTCAGGAAAAAGAACTCAGAAAATCACTCCAATACCTGAAAAAAAGATCCACTTTTTATCAAAACTTGTTTCATGACCATGGTGTAAACATTGATAAAATCAAAACATTAGAGGATCTGCAGCATATTCCCTTGACTGAAAAATCTGACTTACAAGAATATAACGATCAGTTTATCTGTATTGACAAACATAAGATTATCGATTACATTACAACCTCTGGAACACTAGGAGATCCCGTTACATTTGCCATGAGTGATCGTGATTTAAAAAGATTGGCCTATAATGAAGCGATCTCCTTTCAGGGTATGGGTGCTCAAAAAGGGGATATTTTCCAACTGATGACCACCATCGATAAAAGATTTATGGCAGGACTCGCTTATTTTTTGGGAGTCAGAAAGTTAGGCGCAGGAATAATCCGCGTTGGAAACGGAATCCCCGAACTTCAATGGGATACTATTCAGAGAATCAATCCAGACACCATCATTGTGGTTCCCTCATTTATCCTTAAGATCATTAAATATGCTGAAGAAAACAAAATAGATTATCGGAAATCCTCCGTTAAAAAAGCAGTTTGTATTGGTGAAAACATTAGAGAACAAGACTTTTCACTTAACTTACTCGGTCAAAAGATAATTGAAAAGTGGGATTTAAAACTCTATTCCACCTACGCTTCCACTGAGATGTCAACCAGTTTTACAGAGTGTACTGCACAACAGGGAGGGCATCTCCATCCGGAACTGATCATCTGTGAACTGATCGATCCTGATGGAAATAGTGTCCCTAATGGAGAGTATGGAGAGCTGGTAATCACCACTTTAGGTGTTGAAGCGATGCCCCTTTTGAGATACAAAACCGGCGATATATGCAAATTCCATTACGAACCATGCTCCTGTGGCAGAAATACACCCAGAATAAGCCCCATTGTTGGTAGAAAAAACCAAATGATCAAATACAAAGGAACAACACTCTACCCCTACTCCGTTTTTGATGTGCTGAACAATATGGATTTTGTGGAGAATTATCTGGTTTATGTGTCAACCAACGAACTGGGTACAGACCATCTTACTGTCAAAATCGGAGTGGAGAATCCATCTGAAGAGCTTGAAAAAGAGATCAAAGATAAATTTAGAGCCAAATTAAGAGTCGCCCCTGAAATCGTTTTTGAAGAGATTGAACAAATCAAAAAAATTCAATCCCCCGAATCTAAAAGAAAACCAATCACCTTTTTTGATCTGAGATCAAAATCTTTTTAATTAAAAACCCATGAAAACCCAATTTGAAGATATTAGGCCCTATTCCGACGAAGAAGCAGTTCATGCCCTGAAAAGGATCGCTGAATCGGATATTTTTAAACAACTGGTTCATATTTACTATCCTGATTCAACTATTGAACAAAAAACACAAGAATTACTCCGAATTGAAACAGTTGCCCATTTTCATCAAACATTCGGATTAGAAATAGGCAAAAAAGTGATTGAAAATTCCACTACAAACTGTAGTGTGAAATCCCATTCACCCATTTTCCCGGAAATCCCCTATTCTTTTATCTCTAATCATCGGGATATCGTAATGGATGCCCTTATTTTGCAGATCTACTATTTCGAAAAAATGAACAGCCTGGTGGAGATCTCCTTTGGAAGCAATCTGATGATGAATCCATTGATTGTAGATATCGGAAAAACGTGTCATATGTATAAAACAGACCGTAGCGGAACCGCTAGAGAACTCTATCTCAAACTATCCAGACTATCTGAATATCTGAAGTATACAATCACTGAAAAGAAAAAATCAACCTGGATCGCACAAAGAAACGGAAGAACCAAAGATGGTTTTGATAAAACAGACCCCGGTTTGGTCAAAATGTACTCCATGAGCGGTAGAAAAAATTTTAAAAATCATTTTATCCAAATGAATATCACACCGATTTCGATCTCATACCAATATGAACCTTGTGATTATTTAAAGGTAAGAGAGATCTATTTCAAACAGATCGGTGGAGTCTATAAAAAACAAAAAAACGAAGACCTGGAAAGCATCATTTATGGACTGAATCAACAAAAAGGGAACACTTCACTGGTTATTACCAATCCCATCTCAGAAAATGAGATCAACAACCTTTCTGATAACTACTTCACTTTTTGTCATGAGTTAACCAAGCTGATCGACCAAAGAATCATTGAAAACTATACATTATGGAACACCAACTATATCGCTTTTGACATGTTGCATCATACTGACAACTACAAATCGAAATACACTGAATCTGAATGGATTGCATTTAAAAAATATATGGAAGAAAAGCTCTCTTTGATACAGGACATTGAGGAAACACAGATCCTTGAGAAGCTGTTTCTGGAACTTTACGCCCATCCACTGGAAAACAAATCAGAATGGCATGATTTTTGCTCATTCTAAAAATACCAACTGTAAACAAAAATAACTATTTAAATCATGAAACATTTAATAATCGGCGGTGTTGCCGGTGGAGCTACTGCAGCTGCTCGTATTCGAAGAATCGATGAAAACGCTGAAATCGTAATTTTAGAAAAAGGGAAATATATCTCTTATGCCAATTGTGGACTCCCTTACTATATCGGAGGAACCATCAATGACCGTTCGAGACTTTTCCTTCAAACGCCCACCTCTTTCGGGAACCGTTTTAATGCGGAAGTGAAAGTGGAACATGAAGCAATCAAGATCAACCCTGAAAAGAAAACCGTTACGGTTAGAAATCACAAAGGGGATTTTTATGAAGAGCATTACGACAAACTCCTCCTTTCACCCGGTGCGGCTCCCATAAAACCCAAAATCGACGGCATCAATCTGGAGGGTGTTTTCTCACTCAGAAATGTACCGGATACCGACAATATCAAAACATATGTTACCCAACATAAAATCAAAAAAGCGGTTGTTATTGGTGCCGGTTTTATTGGGTTAGAGATGGCTGAAAATCTATATCACCTTGGTGCTCAGGTAAATATTATTGAAAAAATCAATCAGGTGATGGCCCCCATTGATTTCTCAATGGCTCAATTGGTGCATCAACATCTGGCAGAAAAAGGGGTGCAGCTTCATATCAACGATAGTGTCATCAAACTTGAAAAAAGCGACAACGGAATCCTCTCCTACCTCTCCAGCGGAAAAATTATTGAATCAGATATTGTCATTTTATCCATAGGCGTTAGACCTGAGATCAACTTCCTCAAAGATTCTGGTATCAAGATTGGAGATACCGGTGGAATCTGGGTGGATGAACATTTACAAACCTCTATTCCAGACATATACGCTGTTGGTGATGCAATTGAATTCCCTCATCCCATCACTGGAAAACCCTGGTTAAACTACCTTGCCAATCCGGCCAACAGACAAGGCAGATTGGTGGCTGATAATATGGTACTTGGCAACACTGAAACCTATGAAGGCTCTATAGGAACCTCAATTGCAAAAGTGTTTGATATCACGGTAGCTTCCACAGGGGTTCCAGCCAAAAAACTCAAAGAAGCGGAGATCCCTTATCTTAGTTCATGGACACACTCCGGTTCCCATGCCGGATACTACCCCGGAGCTACTCAAATCGCCTTGAAACTCACTTTTGATCCAAAAACCGGGAAACTATTTGGTGCTCAGGGTGTTGGTTATGATGGTGTAGATAAAAGGATCGACCAGATTGCCCTTCTGATCAAACTGGGAAAAACCATCTTTGACCTGATGCAAGTGGAACATGCCTATGCACCTCCTTACTCTTCAGCAAAAGACCCGATCTCTATTGCCGGTTATGTGGCCAACAATATCTTCAATGGTAAAATGCCTATTGTAACCTGGAGAGAGATGCAAAAAGCCGACCCTAACGAAGTGTTTATCCTAGATGTAAGAACCAAAGAGGAGTTTGAAATGGGGTTCATAAAAGGGGCTTACAATATCCCAGTGGATGAACTCAGATTGCGTTTGGATGAGCTTCCTCAGGATAAGAAAATATACACCCATTGTGCCATCGGGTTAAGAGGCTATTTAGCACTTAAAATACTGGTACAAAACGGATTCAAACAGGTATACAACCTTTCAGGGGGATATAAAACCTATGTTTCTGCTACCACTTCTTATGAAAATCTGGAAACCCCGATCTTTAAAAGAGCCGAAGAAGCTAACGACTTTCAAATCAACACATCTGAACTTAAAAAACAATTTATACCCATTGATGCCACCGGCTTGCAATGTCCGGGGCCTATCATGAAACTCAAAAAAGCGATCGATGAAGCTCAGGTTGGGGATCAGGTTCATATCAGCTCAACAGATGCCGGCTTTGCCAGAGATGTAGAATCATGGTGTAATACAACCAACAACATCCTGATATCAAACAGCTCATCAAAAGGGATTTATGAAGCTGTTATCGAAAAAAGTGGTGCTAAAAGTTGTGATGTGGTTACCACTTGTAATGACAAAGGAAAAACACTGATCATGTTCAGTGATGATCTTGATAAAGCATTGGCAACCTTTGTATTAGCAAACGGCGCTGCATCTACCGGACAAAAAGTGACGATCTTCTTCACCTTCTGGGGATTAAATGTGATCAAAAAAATGGATAAACCTAAAGTGAAAAAAGGGTTTTTCGACAAGATGTTCTCCATCATGTTGCCATCCCACTCGATGAAACTCAAAATGTCTAAAATGTCATTCCTAGGATTGGGTGATAAACTGATGCGTTATCTAATGACTCAGAAAGGGATCTCTTCATTAGAATCATTACGTGAGCAAGCCTTAGAGAATGGTGTAGAGTTTATTGCCTGTCAGATGTCAATGGACATGATGGGTGTTAAAAGAGAAGAGCTGATGGATGAAGTAACCATTGGGGGTGTTGCCACTTACATGGAGCGTGCCGACAAGGCCAACATCAACCTTTTCATTTAATCAAACAGAATATAGGGCCTCAACTTATCCATAAGGGAAGCGTAAGCATTGGTGGCCTTTTGAAGTTCCTCAAAAGAGTTCAAAGGGCCCACTTTCTCCCGATATTTAAGCACCTGTTTCGCCAAATAAGCATCCAGATAGGGATGCTTTTTTAGTTCCTCATAGGTTGCACTATTGATCTTAATTTTCTGATAATCGTTTTTTTGTACTGTAAAATACTGATCAATAAAATCAATCTCCAGTTCCTGAAGGATAAATATCTCTTTTATCTGGTAAACAGAATGATACCCACCCAGTTGTTCCCGGTATTCAATCACCTTTTTAGCCCGGGCACTTCCAAACATCGGAATCCCTTTCAAATCTGTCGTATCACAATGGTTAAGATCCACTTTCACAACCTGATACTCCACTTTCCGTTGCTGTGATTTCCCTTTAATCGTATCACTACCCTTTTTGGGAATCGTATCCATCGGTTTATTGACTCTGTATAGATTTGAAACAAACCCCATAAAAGTTTCGCTAGTCCTAGGATGACCCGGTTTCAAACGAATAAATAAATGATAAAAAGAAAACAAGATAATGATCACTCCAATTGTAGTGACTGCCGACAGCTCCGTAGCTGTAAAATTCCATTGATTTTTCATATATATTTAGTAATAAGAGTGTTATTAGCAGCAAGAGGTTTTTGGATTTTTTATTTTTTTAATGTTTTTATAATGAAATAAAGAGTGAGAGCAGAAACGCAAACCCACACCGACACCATAATGATTAAAGCAGTAGTATTCATAGTTATTTCGACTTAAAGGTATGTTTAGAATGGGATCTTCTTTTTTTAGAAGCAAAAAACACCAGTACCATTCCGGAAATAAAAATAGTAATCAGAAAGTATCTCGCCATTGCTGTATAGATTCCATTTTCACGGGCTCCTTTTCCCATCATACGGCCAATGACACTCGAGCCATCAAAACTCCAACCTTCAGTAAAGGCAACATACCAGTCTCCGTTGGTTGGTTGAATAAAAGCAGCAACAAAGATCACAATCAACATGATCGGAGTGATATATTTGATAATCAGTCTAAAAAAACCGGGTACTTTTATGGTAGAGGCTCTGTTAAACTCCTTCCAGCCCTTATCAGCACCATACACCCAGGAGAAGAGGATGATCTGCAACATCGCAAAGGTAAACACCCCCACGGTACCGGCCCAGTAGTCGTACTCATCAAAAACGCCCTCTCTGAAGAACAACACTGTTGGTAATCCAAAGATTAAGATCGCCAGGCCGAAAAGCATGGCAGCATGTCGTTTTTTTAAATGATATTCATCCTGTAAAAAGCTCACCAAAGGAGTTCCCATCGCCAAAGAAGAGGTAACTCCGGCAATAAAAAGGAGACCAAAGAAAGCCACTCCACAGAGGGTTCCCATGATCACTCCAAATTTTTGGAACAAGAATGGCATCGACTGGAATGCAATACCAAAACCACCCTCATTAGCGACCAGATCTTTTACGGCATCTATACCAAAAAACCCTACAGAAATAGAGATCAGAATAGTCCCTCCCAACACAATCTCTACAAACTCATTCACAAAGCTGGTAGAAAATGCATTGAGAGCAATATCATCATTTTTCTTTACATAGGAAGCATAACACTG
>Ga0116152_10002683_pt1 | contig 14457 bp, 14 predicted proteins | sample AD_UKC119_MetaG_FD_89894 | JGI IMG/M metagenome (GOLD analysis project Ga0116152, IMG submission 89894) | Active sludge microbial communities of municipal wastewater-treating anaerobic digesters from Hong Kong - AD_UKC119_MetaG | ecosystem: Engineered > Bioreactor > Anaerobic > Digestate... | reverse complement strand
TCCCCAAAAACGGACCCGCCGGGGAAACGTCAGTGCCGGACGCGCTTGTCGATCTTGCGTGAGAAGAAGCTGAAAAAGCTCTGGACGATCTGAACCAGAATGATAAGGAGCACCACCGTGACCCACATCACCGATGTCTCGCTGCGTTCGTAGCCGTAGCGCTTGGCGATGTCGCCCAGGCCGCCCGCGCCGACGACGCCGGCGATGGCCGTATAGGAGAGGATGCTGATAAGGCTGATGGAGGCGCCGAGGACGAGCGAGGGAAACGCCTCCGGCAGGTAGACCTTGAAGACGATCTGGAGCGTCGTGGCGCCCATGGACTGCGCGGCCTCGATGACGCCTGAATCCACCTCGGCGAGGGAGCTTTCCACCATGCGCGCGACGAAAGGCGCGGAGGCGAGGACCAGCGGGAAAATGGCCCCGCGCACGTGGATGCTCGTGCCCATGACGACGCGCGTGAGCGGGATGACCGCGACGATGAGGATGATGAACGGGAGACTCCGCCCGACGTTCACGATCCAGCCGAGAATGCTGTTTACCGCCCGGCTGGGCCGGATGCCGCCCGGCTGGGTGATGACGAGGATCACGCCCATGGGAAGCCCGAAGAGATAGGCGAAAAGGGTGGCGATACCGGTCATCGCCAGGGTGGCGAGGGTCCCGGAGATCAGAAGATGGCCGTACTCGGCCCAGAACGCGGCAACGGCGCTAAGCATCCCACATCACCCTCCCGAGAAGTTGTTTTGTAATGAGCCTCTGCGGGTCGCGCATGACCTCGCACACGTTCCCCTGCTCGACGACCACGGAGTTGTCCATGACGGCCACACGGTTGCAGATTTTCTCCACCACGCTGATCTCGTGCGTGATGATGACGATGGTGACGCCGAGCTTCTGGTTGATGTCCCGCAGGAGTTTGAGGATGGAATTGGTCGTCAGGCTGTCCAGGGCGCTCGTCGGCTCGTCGCAGAGCATGAGGTGCGGCCGGTTCGCGAGCGCCCGCGCGATGGACACGCGCTGCTGTTGTCCGCCGGAGAGCTGCGCGGGATAGGCGTCCGTCTTCGCGGAGAGGCCCACGAGCTCCAGAAGCTCCGCCGCGCGCGCTTCCCGCTCATACCGGCTCGCGCCCGCAATCTCCAGCGGCAGGGCGACGTTGTCGAGGATGGTCCTCTGCATGAGGAGGTTGAAGCTCTGGAAGACCATCCCGATGCGCCGGCGCAGCCGCAGGAGCTCGCGGCCGTCGAGCCGCGTCACGTCCACGCCGTCGATGAGGATCTCGCCCGAGGTGGGGCGCTCCAGAAGATTCAGGCACCGCACCAGCGTACTCTTGCCCGCCCCGCTCATGCCGATGATCCCGAAGATATCCCCGTCCTCCACGGTGAGGCTCACGTCCTCGATGGCGGTGAACATTCCGCCCGGCGTGGGAAAAGTCTTGGTCAGATTCCGTATCTCGATCACGGCAAAAACTCCTCACATTTATGTAGAAATCGTTGTTTTCAAGCAAAAACATGTCAAAAAATATTGTAGCCGCAAGCAAATGGGCTGTCAAGTCGTTTCCGGACAAAGACAGCGCCGCCGGCCCCTGGCCGGCGGCGCTGTGCGTTTTCTCCTCCGTCGTTACGCCTGAAGAGAAGCCGCAATCGCGTCGGCCAGGGTGCCCAGCATTTCGCCCATGCGCATGGAAGAGCGGATGGAGACGGCCGGCTCGAGCACGGTCATGTTCTTCATCTCATCAAGCATCTTGCGCATGTGCATGTTTGCGGCGGGAGCCCAGGTGCCGTTCTCCATAAGCGCGACGGTGCGCTTTTGGACGGAGAGCGCTTTTGCGTCCAGAAGCAGAGCCTCCATAGGCGGATAAAGGCCGCCGTTGTAAGTCGGCGCGGCCAGAACGATATGACTGCAGCGGAAAAATTCCGAGATAAGTTCCGAGATGTTCGTGCCGGAGACGTCGTAGACCGCGATCTTCCGCACGCCGCGCTCGGCGAGGAGGGCGGAGAGCGCGTTCGCGGCGCTCTCGGTGTTGCCGTACATGGAGGCGTAGGCGATAACGACGCCCTTTTCCTCCGGCTCGTAGCGGCTCCATAGGTCGTACTTGCCGACAAACCAGTCGACGTTCTCCCGCCACACGGGCCCGTGGAGCGGAAGGAGCATGGACACGCCGCGCGGGCAGACTTTCTTTAAGAGCATCTGTACGGGACCGCCGTATTTGCCCACGATATTCGCGTAGTAGCGCCGGGCGTCGTCGAGCCAGTCGCGCTCAAAATCGACTTCGTCGGCAAAGACGCTTCCGGGAAGCGCGCCGAAGGTGCCGAAGGCGTCCGCGGAGAAGAGGGCCTTCGTCGCTTCGTCGTAGGTCACCATGACCTCGGGCCAGTGGACCATCGGGGCCAGGAAAAAGCGCAGCGTGTGCCGGCCGGTTTCAAGCGTCGAATTCTCCGCCACGGTGAGGCTGCGGCCGGCGAGGTCCAGGTCGAAGAACTGCCCGATCATCTGGAAGGTCTTCGCGTTCCCGACGACGGTGGCCTCCGGGTGGCGGCGCAGCAACTCCTCAAGGAGCGCGCAGTGGTCCGGCTCCATGTGGTTTAAGACCACATAGTCGAGCTTCCTCTCGCCGAGGACGTGGGCGACGTTTTCAAAGAACTGCCGGCCGACGGCGTGGTCGACGGTGTCCAGCAGCACGGTCTTTTCGTCGAGAAGCACGTAGGAGTTGTAAGACACGCCGCGCGGGATCGGGAAGATGTTTTCAAAACGAGAGAGCCGGCGGTCGTTCGCGCCGACCCAGTAAAGATCCGGAAGAAGTTTTCTGGTGCACTGCATATCCATTCCTCGTTTGCTGTGAATTTTGTAAGCCGGAGCGTCCGGGCGGCTCTGCGGCCGCGGCGCCGCGGGCGATTTTCGGATCGCCCTCCGGTAGCGCAAAAGCGGGCGCTGCGCTTCTTTTCTGCTTATCATAGCTCATCTGCGCCGGAAAGTCCAGAAAAAGAAAAAAAGAACCGTCCAAAGACGGTTCTTTTTTCGCCAATCAGCCTTCAAGACTGTTCAGTTTCCGTGTGATGCTGCTCTTGCGGCGCGCAGCCGTGTTCTTATGCAGCAAGCCCTTACCGACCGCCTGATCGATCTTCTTGACGGCGGCCTTGTACGCGTCCCCGGCCTCGTTGCGGTTGCCTTCCGCCGCCGCCGCGCCAAACTTCTTGATGGAAGTCTTGAGAACGGACTTTGCTGCTTTGTTGTCTGCGGCCCTGGCGCTCGACACGATAACCCGCTTTTTGGCAGATTTGATGTTCGGCAAACCAACCACCTCCTCCAATTACGCATACTTCGCGGGGTTTATAACCTCCGCGCAGATATATATTCTAACATCACAAATAAAAAAAAGCAACCATTATTTTATTTTTTTACATAAGTGCCGGAAAGCCGCAAAAACTAGTGAAAACCGGATGGAGCACTACCAAATCTTGTGTTCCGCCGTAGAAATGAGGGTTTATTTTTGACAAGACGGACGGATCTGGCGCTCGAGGCGCGGGAACTCTTTGCGGCGTCGACGGGCGAAAAGACGGCGCTCGAGGGCGTCAAGGCGACAGACAGTGAGCGGGAGGGGTTCCCCGTAACGACCGTGGAGGTGCTCGATGAGACCGGCGCGAAGGCCATCGGCAAACCCGTGGGGAAGTATGTGACACTGACGCTCACAGGCATTGAAAACCGGCTCCCGCAGGATTTTGACCGCGCGGCGCGGGCCGTCGGGAGCCTCCTGCGGGAACTTCTGCCCGGGGAGAAGACGGCGCCGGTCCTCGTGGCGGGTCTCGGGAACCGGGACATCACGCCCGACTGCATCGGGCCGGGCGCGGTGAAGTACACGTTCGTGACGCGGCATCTGGTGAAAGAGATGCCCGACCAGTTCGGGACGCTCCGACCGGTCTCGGCGGTGGCGGCGGGCGTGACGGGCTCGACGGGCGTCGAGAGCGGGGAGCTTCTGCGCGGCGTGGTGGAAAAAGTTTCTCCCGCGTGCGTCATTGCGGCGGACGCGCTGGCTTCGCGGTCGCTCTCGCGGGTCTGCACGACCGTGCAGATCGCCGACTCCGGAATCGTCCCCGGCTCGGGCGTGGGCAACAGCCGCGCGGAAATCAGCCGCGCGACTCTGGGCGTGCCCGTTATCGCGGTGGGGGTCCCCACCATCGTGGACGCGGCCACGCTCGCTTCCGACGTGGCGGCGGAGGCCGGGCAGGCCGACCTCGAGCCGGAGGCTCTGCGTACCGCGGCGAAGGGTCTGCTCGTGACCCCGCGCGACATCGACGCCCAGGTGGCCGCGCTCTCGCGCGTGGTCGGGCTCGGCATCTCGCTGGCGCTGCAGGACCTGGAACTGGATGACCTCACGGCGCTTCTGTCATAGCCCCGTCTCCCCGTTTTGCATTGCGGCCAGGCCCGCTCCGTGCTATACTGGAAGCGAAGGGAGGGATCGCAGTGGAGACGATCGTTACCATCGGCAGACAGTACGGCAGCGGAGGGCGGCAAGTGGGAAAACGCCTGGCGGCGGCGCTGGGCGTCCCCTTCTACGACAAGGCGCTCATCGAGGAGGCAGCCAAAAAGAGCGGCATCGACCCGCGCCATTTTGAGCGCGGCGACGAGACGGCCGCGAACAGTTTCCTCTTCGCGGTGAGTATGGGCCTCTACGGCGGCGCCCAGCTTCCCGCCCCCATGGAGTATTCGGTGAGCGACCGGATCTTTTTCGCGCAGGCGGACGTCATCCGCAATGCGGCGGAGAACGGTCCGTGCGTCATCGTGGGCCGCTGCGCCGACTACATCCTGCGGGAGAGAAGCGACCTTCTCAGCGTGTTTCTCTACGCCGGCAAAGAGGACCGCGTGCAGCGCGCCGTGCAGGAATACGGCGTGGCGCCGGAGCGCGCGGAGGAACAGGTCCAGAAGATGGACAAACGCCGCGGCAGCTACTACGCCTACTACACCGGGCGGCGCTGGCAGGACATCGCCAATTACGGCCTTTCGCTCGATACGGGCATCTTCGGCGTGGACGGCGCGGCGCGTCTTCTCGAGCGCGCCGTGCTCGAACGGGAAGCGCGCGGTTAGCCGCGCCCTCCGCGCGGGGTCCCCGCTTCATTGGGGCGCACCGCAGACGCAGGAATATGCCGCGCCCTGCCGGGCCGGACGGCCAACCCCACAGAATCACAAGGCTTCCGGGAAATAAATTCCCGAAAGCCTTGCTTTGCGCGGTCCTCGGACCGAAACCCAATCCGTGTCGGAACGCTTCGCGTTCCGACACGGATTATGCGCCGTTCTTCGCGTCCGCCCGCATCATGAGGACGAGCCCCAGCGTCACGAGGATGCCGCCCGCGGCGTTCCCGGCAGAGAAGGCGCCCGTCAGAAAAACGTCCAGCAGCACGCCGGTAAAAACCTGGCCGACAAACATGAAGATCGTCATATAGAGCGAGGAGATATGCGGCGCGATGCTGCTGGAGAAGAGCACCACCACCGCTCCCGAAACGCCGCCCAGGTAGAGAAATACGTTCGGCGAGAGCGGCGAGGCGACAAGCTGTCCGGCCCCTCCTGCCGCAGGGAGGAGCAGCAGGGACAACGTCAGACCGGTTATGTAGTTCCAGAGCGTCGAGGGCAGAAGCCCTGTTCTCTCGCACAGGCCGGAATTGAGCATGCGGGTGGTGACGACCGTGATCCCGCTGAGAAACGCGAGAAAGATCGCCGGGAGGGTGGCTGCGGGAGCGCCCGCCCCGGCCGGACCGGCGCGCAGCCACAGGATGCAGGCGATCCCCGCGAGAATAGCGGCCAGCCCCGCGAGCTTCTCCCGCCGAAACGGCCTGCGCGGCAGTCCGAACCAGCCGAAATGGTCGATGGCGAGGGAGTAGACGCTCTGCCCGAGGAGCGCGAGGGCCGTAATGGCCGAAACGCTCGCGTGGGCGAAGGCGTAGCTCGTGAAAACGACGGAGGCCACCCCCACCGCGCCGCCGCCGTAAAGGTACCACGACATGCGCCCGCGCGGCAGACGGACACGCCGCGCGAACATGCACAGGACGACAAAGACGAGCCCTCCCAGATGGACGAGGACCGTCGAGCCGAACAGGCCCGTAAGATCGGCCAGGGCGCCGTTCTGCACGACCATGACCGCGATGATGGCGCCCGCCGCCGCGGAGGCGAGATAGTACATGGAATCCCATTCCCTTTCAGATCGTTCGCTCTTCGGACGCCGCCCTCTCCGTCCCGGCGGAGGCGCCGCGTGAAACGGCGGAAAAGGCGGGATATTCCCGCCCGCATCTCTTCGGACGGAATCAGCCGGCGGTATTCCGCAGGCCGGTCTTTTCCTTGACGAGGCCCCGACAGGCCGGGCGGCGGCGCCCGTCCGCAACCCCTCCTGTGCCGGCGCGGCGCACGGGGATGCCGGATGCGAAAGGGGAAGCGCCATAAAGCGCGCAAACCGTAACCGGCACAATAACCCGCGTTTCGGGGCGCGACGGGCGCCGCGGAGATCCGTTCGTCCTCCCGAAGCGGCGCATCGGCGGCGCGGAAAGCGCGGCACCGGCGGCATGCCTTGTTTCTTTACGGCGCGATTTTTCGGTAATACCGCAGCAGCCGGTCGGCGATGAGCCCGGAGAAGAGTCCCGCGGGCACGGAGAGGACGAGCAGCGCCGGGAGCCAGACGAGGACCGAACGGGTGTCGAGAATGAACATCGCGGCCGCGATCTGTCCGGTGTTGTGGGCCGCCGCCCCGAGGACGGACGTGCCGTAGGGCGACAGGCGCCCGCTCCTCTGCGCGGCCGCCATGACCACAAACGCGCAGAAGCCTCCGGCCAGCGAAAACAAAAGCGCGGCGGGATTGGCGGAAAAGAGCGCGCCGAGGAGGAGCCGGGCGAGGAAGATGAGGGCCGTCGCGCGCACGCCGAGCGCATAGAGTGCAAAGAGCGTCACGATGTTGGCAAATCCCGGCTTGAAACCCGGCACGGGCAGAAACGCGGGCAGGAGCGCCTCGAGGCGCGAGAGGACCAGCGCCGCCGCGGTGAGAAGCGCGCAGACGGTCAGTTTTTTCGCTCGCATGCCGCTTGCCTCCTCTCCCGCGGGGTCTCTCCCCCATGGAACAATGTCCCGTGGGAACCTCTCCCGGCCGTGCGTAAACGGCGGATTGCCCCTGCGCCATCCGGGCGCTTTTCCCCGGCTCTCCGCCGCGCGAGTCCTATTTTCCTACGCAGAAACGGGTAAAAATATGTTCCACGACGTCCTCGCGGACGGTGCGCCCGGTGATTTCCCCGAGCGAAGCGGCGGCCTCCTCCAGATCCAGGAGCAGCGCGTCGGGTGTCATGCCGCTCGCAAGCGCGGCGCGCGCCGACGTGAGCGCGGAGAGGGCGCGCGACGCCGCGTCCGTCTGGCGTTCGTTTGTGAGGACGGCTTCCCCCGCCTCCGGCTCCATGCCGCAGAAAAGCGCCCGGATGGCGTCCGTCAGGGCGTCGATCCCCGCGCCGGAGAGCGCCGAGAGGCGCAGAACGCAGCCGAAGCGGCCGTGGAGCATCGTTTCCTCCGCCTTCTGCGGCAGGTCGCTCTTGTTGAGGATGCAGATCGTTTTCCGCTTCGGGAGCGATGCGAAGACCGCCTCGTCCGCCTTGCTCAGGGGGCGGGAACCGTCCACGACGACGAGCACGAGAAGCGCCTCTTCCAGCGCCGCGCGGGCGCGGGAGACGCCCTGCCGCTCGGCCTCGCTCCGGGCGGCGCGCAGCCCCGCGGTGTCGATGAGCCGGAGCGTCACGGTCCCGAGCGAAACGCGCTCCGCGAGCGTGTCGCGCGTGGTGCCCGGCGCTTTGGAGACGATGGCCCGCTCGTAGCCGACAAGGGCATTTAAGAGCGACGACTTCCCCACGTTCGGCCGTCCGACGATCGCCGTCGCCACGCCGCTTCGCACGAGTCTTCCGCGCGCGGCGGTGTCCAGGAGGCCTCCGAGCGCCGCAGCCGCGTCTTCCATACCGCGCGAAAGTTCCTCCGCCCCGACGGGCGCGACGTCGTCCTCTGTGAAATCGATGGCCGCCTGGACGTGCGCCATGAGACCGACGAGTCCGTCGTAGATCTCCTCCGCGCGCCGGCGGACGCTGCCGGAGAGCTGCGAGGCGGCCAGACGCGCGGCCCCGGCGCTCTCCGCGTCGATGAGATCGGCCACGGCCTCCGCCTGTGTGAGGTCGAGTTTCCCGTTCAGAAAGGCGCGGCGTGTGAATTCGCCTGGGAGCGCCTGCCGCGCGCCCGCCCGGAAAAGCGCGGCGAGGCCCGCCGCGAGCACCGCCGGCGCGCCGTGGCAGTGGAGTTCCGCCGTGTCCTCGCCCGTATAGCTTCCCGGCGCGCGCGAGACGGTCGCGAGCACCCGGTCGAGCGCCCTCCCGTCGCCGTCCGCGAGCGTGCCGTAACGGAGCTTCCGCTCCTCCCCGGCGGAGAGCGTCCCGCCCGCGTCCGCGCGGAACACAGCGTCCGCAATGCGGATCGCCTCCGGCCCCGACAGGCGCAGGATGCCGATGGCGCCGCGGCCGGCGGCGGTTGCGACGGCGGCGATGGTATCGCGTTTCATGGTCCTTCCTTTCCCTCCGCCAGAGCCGAGCGGCTGTGGTTTCGCTGCGGGGCGATTTTCAGCGGTCTCAGTCCTCCAGGAGCCTCCGGTACTGCCCGGCCGTGCGCACGCGGCCGACGGCGGAGAGAGAGACGCGGTCGAAATCGAAGACGGACTGCGCCATCCGCTGCACGCGCTCGAGCGTCACCTGCTCGAAGAGCGCCGCGAGCTCGTCGCCCGAGAGGACCTCCCCCCGGTAGAGCTCCCCCTTGGCCATCTGGTTCATCCGGGAGACGGTGGACTCCAGCCCCAGGTAGATGCTGGCCCTCGTCTGTTCCTTGGCGAGCGCGAGCTCCTCCTCCGTCACGCCCTCCAGCGCCACGCGGCGAACGTTCTCCGTGAGGACGCCCAGGGCCCGGGACTCCATCTCGCGCGAAAGGGCGACATAGATGCAGAAGAGCCCCACGTCCTCGTGCGCGGCGCAGAAGGAATAAATATTGTAGCACAGTCCGCGCTTCTCGCGCACCTCCTGGAAGAGGCGGGAGGACATGTTTCCCCCGACGATGTTCGAGAGAAGCTGCAGGACGCAGCGGTCGCGGCTGCCCAGCGTGACGCCCGGGAACGCGATGCACAGATGGTTCTGCTCAATGTCCTTCCGGCAGGCCGTGACGGCCGGGTGGTAGGCGGCGGGCGCGGATTGCCCGAGATATGTGCCGGTCATGCCGGAAAAACAGTCCTTGATGTGCGCGAGATCGTCCGCGGTGAAGCGCCCCGCGAGGGCGACGAGCGTCCGCTCCGGGGTATAGTGCCGCTTCCGGTAGGCGCGAAGCCGCCGGCCGGTGACGCCGCGCAGGGAGGCCTCGGTCCCCAGGATGGGCCGCCCGAGGGAGTGGCCCCGGAAGGCGGCGGAAAAGAGCCGCTCGGTGACGAGGTCCTCCGGCGTGTCCTCGTACATGCCGATTTCCTCGAGGATGACACCGCGCTCCACGTTTACGTCCGCCTCGTCGAAGCGCGCCCCGAAATAGAGGTCCGCCAGGAGATCGATGGCCAGAGGCAGCTCCTCGTCGAGCGTTTTGGCGTAAAAACAGGTGCATTCCTTGGTGGTGAAGGCGTTGACCTGGCCGCCGAGGCGGTCCATGAGGACCGCGCAGTCCTGCGCGCTGCGCCGCGCCGTGCCCTTGAAAACCATATGCTCGATAAAATGGCTCATGCCCCGCTCGGTCTCCCCCTCGTGGCGGGAACCGGCCTCCACCCAGATTCCCACGGCCGCCGAGCGCACCGAGGGGACTTGCTCCGTCAGGATGCGCACCCCGTTGGGAAGGACGATCTTCTCGTACATGCGATGCCTCCGATGTCTCCCGCCGCGGCGCGGAACCGTTCCGGCCGCGGGGGTCTTATAAAATGGGGGCGGGCTCTTGCCCGCCCCCGTCCGGTCAGTTTCAGTGCTGGCCCTTGACCTGCTCGGCCTTTTTGCGGGCCTCGATCTCGCGCACGGCGTCCCTGTGGGAGAGGTTCACGCGGCCCTTCTCGTCGACGTCTGTGACCTTGACCCACATCATGTCGCCGACCTTGCAGGCGTCCTCGACCTTCTCGATGCGCCTTTCGGAGAGCTTCGAGATGTGCACGAGGCCGTCCTTGCCGGGGGCCAGTTCGACGAAAGCGCCGAAGGTCATCAGCCGCACGACGCGGCCGTAGTAAAGCATGCCGACCTCGGGCACGAACACGATCGTCTCGATGGCCTTCTTCGCCGCGTCGCAGGAGGAGGCGTCCACGCCGGAAATATAGATGGTGCCGTCGTCCTCGATGTCGATCTTGGCGCCGGTCTCCGCGACGATCTTCTGGATGACCTTGCCGCCGGAGCCGATGACCTCGCGGATCTTGTCCACGTCGATCTTCATCTTGATCATCTTCGGGGCGTACTGGGAGACCTCCGCGCGCGGTTTCGCGATGCACGGAAGCATGATCTTGTCCAGGATGTCCAGCCGCGCCTCGTGGGTCATTTCGATCGCGCTCTTGATGATCGCCATCGTCAGGCCGTCGTTCTTGAGGTCCATCTGGATGGCGGTGATGCCGTTCTTCGTGCCGGCGACCTTGAAGTCCATCTCACCGTGGAAGTCCTCGACGCCCTGGATGTCGATGAACGTGGTGAAACTTCCGTCGTCGTCCTGGATGAGGCCGCAGGAGATGCCGGCCACCGGCTCCTTGATGGGGACGCCGGCGTCCATGAGGGCGAGGGTGCTCCCGCAGATGGAGCCCTGGGAGGTCGAGCCGTTGGAGGAGAGGACCTCGGAGACCACGCGGATTGCGTAGGGGAAGTCCTCGACGGGCGGGATCACCGGATCGAGCGCGCGCTCGGCGAGGGCGCCGTGGCCCTTCTCGCGGCGGTTGACGGAGCGGCTGCCGCGCGCCTCGCCCACGGAGTAGGACGGGAAGTTGTAGTGGTGCATATAGCGTTTGGAATCCTCTTCCCAGATGGTGTCGAGCTTCTGGGCGGCGGAGAGGGTGTTGAGGGTGCAGACCGAGAGGACCTGCGTCTGCCCGCGGGTGAAAAGGCCCGACCCGTGGACGCGCGGGAGGACGCCGACCTCGGCGGCAAGCGGACGGATTTCGTTCATCGCGCGGCCGTCCACGCGGTGCCCGGAGAGAAGCCACGCCTTGACGATCTTCTTCTGGAGCTTGTAGGTGATCTCCTCCATATACTTGTCCATCTCGGGGTACTTTTCAAGAAATTCCGCATGCAGCTCATCCACAAAGACCTTCCAGCGCGCCTCGCGGACCTTCTTGTCGTCCGTGTCCATGCAGGATCTGGCCTTTTCCAGGCCGAAGGCGACGATGTCGTCGAAGAGTTGCCCGTTAAAGTCGGCGTGCGGATAGTCGAACTTGGGCTTGCCGATCTCCGCGACGATACCGTTGATGAAGGCGACCTGCTTTTTGATCTCCTCGTGGGCTTTCTCAATGCCCTCGAGCATGATGTCGTCGGGGATCTGGTCAGCGCCGGCCTCGATCATAACGACCTTTTTCTCGGTCCCGGCGACCGTGACGCTCATGCGGGAGGTCTTCCGCTGCTCCTGGGTGGGGTTGAAAACGATCTTCCCGTCCACGTAGCCGACAGAGACGCAGCCGATGGGGCCGGCCCAGGGGATGTCGGAGATCGCGAGGGCGGCGGAGGTGCCGATCATCGCGGCGACCTCCGGCGCGCAGTCGTAGTCCATGGAGAGGACGGTCGCCGTCACGACGACGTCGTTGCGGAAATCGGAGGGGAAAAGCGGGCGGATCGGGCGGTCGATGAGGCGGGAGGCGAGGACCGCGGGCAAAGACGGCTGCCCCTCGCGCCGCATGAAGCTGCCCGGGATGCGGCCGACCGCGTAGAGCTTCTCCTCGAAGTCCACGGAAAGCGGGAAGAAATCGATGCCGTCGCGGGGGCGGGCGGAGGCGGTGACGGCGACGAGCACGGTCGTTTCGCCGTATTTCACCAGCACGGAGGCGTTGCACAGCTCCGCGAGCTTGCCCGTCTCCAGGGTGAGAGGACGGCCCGCCACCTCGGTCTTATACTGTTTGAACGCGGGGAATGTCTTGTTGACGATCTTCATTTCTGCTCCTTTCAAAGCGGGTACGGAGCGGCCTCCTTTTAGCATTTGAACCCGTGCCCGGGGACGCCCGGACGTGCGTTCAACTGCTAAAGGGCGATGCCGCCCTGTACGGTTTTCTTCTTTACGGCAATAATCGGGTGACAGAGCGCGCGGCGCTCCGTCACCCGATCTTCCCTCTTACTTGCGGATGCCCAGTTTGGCGATGATGGCGCGGTAGCGCTCGATGTCCTTCTTGGCCAGGTAGTCAAGCATCTTGCGGCGTTTACCGACCATTTTGAGAAGGCCGCGGCGGGAGTGGTTGTCCTTCTTGTGCACCTTCAGGTGCTCGGTGAGCTGGTTGATGCGCTCGGTGAGGATCGCGATCTGCACCTCGGGGGACCCGGTGTCGCCCTCGTGCGTGCGGTTCGCCTCGATGAGGGCGGTTTTCTGCTCTTTGAGGATCATGGGAATCTTCCTTTCTTGTTTTTTCTCCCACGGGCTGCGTAACGGGTGAGAAAGGCACCTGCGTCGGCAGGCCATGTGCCCGAAACCCGGCTCCGGGGCCCGGCGCATGCGCACCGGTTTTGATAATATACCACAATTGTTCCCACTTGTAAAGAGCTTATTACTTTTCGGGCCGTCCGGCGCGGTTTTCGTGCAAAACTTCGTGCCTTCGTCCGCGCCGCGGGAAACGCGGACGTTTGCGCCTGAAATTCCCGCGCATGCGGCGCGGCCGGAGCGCCGCCGATAAAAAAGCGCCCGGAGAGATGCGCTCTCCGGGCGCTTTCGCATGGTTCCGTATATACGATTCAGCCGCCGTGCGCGTCGTGCGCGTGGCAGGCGGCGCAGTCGCCGCCGCAGTTGGGCCCCACGATGGGTTCCGGGTCGATGCCCTGGCGCTTATAGTAGTCGGCGATGGCGGACTTGACCGCCTCTTCGGCGAGCACCGAGCAGTGGAGCTTCTGGGGGGGCAGCCCGTCGAGCGCCTCGACGACGGCCTTGTTGGAGAGCGCGAGGGCCTCCTTGATGGTCTTCCCTTTGATCAGTTCGGTGGCGATGGAGCTCGTGGCCACGGCCGCGCCGCAGCCGAACGTCTTGAACTTCACGTCGGTGATCACGTCGTCTTCGATCTTGAGATACATGCGCATGATGTCGCCGCAGACGGGATTGCCCACCTCGCCGACGGCGTTGGCGTCGGCCAGTTCGCCCACGTTGCGCGGATTGCTGAAGTGATCCATTACTTTTTCGGAATACATGAATGTGTTCCCCTTTCCTGGTTATTCAGTCCACATGGGCGACATGGCGCGCAGGTTCCCCACCACCTGCGGCAGCGCCTCGAGGATATAGTCGACGTCCTCTTCCGTGGTCGCCTCGGAGATGGACAGGCGCACGGAGCCGTGGGCGATCTCGTGCGGCAGCCCGATGGCCAGAAGCACGTGGGACGGCTCGAGCGAGACGGAGGAGCAGGCGGAGCCGGACGAGGCGCAGATGCCGCGCGCGTCCAGCTGCAATACGATGGACTCGCCCTCGATGCCCTCGAAGACGAAAGAGGCCGTGCCGGGCAGACGATTCACGGGGTCGCCCGTAAGCCGGGATTTCGGCAGCTTCGTCAGCCCCGCGATGAGCTTGTCGCGCAGGCGGGAGACGCGCGCCATGTTCTCGTCCATGTGGTCGACGGCGTCCTTGAGGGCCGCGGCCATGCCCACGGCTCCGGCCACGTTCTCCGTCCCGCTGCGTCGGTTTTTCTCCTGCCCGCCGCCGAGGATGAGCGGCATGACGGAGACGCCTTTGCGGATGTAGAGCGCGCCCATGCCTTTCGGCCCGTGGAACTTGTGCGCGGCGAGGCTCATGAGGTCCACGCCCCAGGCGTCCGCCTTGAGGGGGATGTGCCCGGCGGCCTGCACCGCGTCCGTATGGAATGTGACGCCGGCATCCCTGGCCACTTTTCCGATCTCCTCGACGGGGTAGATGGTGCCGATCTCGTTGTTGGCGGCCATGATGGTGATGAGGATGGTGTCCGGCCGGATGGCGGCCTTCACCTGCTCCGCGGTGAGATTACCCTTCTCGTCCACGGGGAGCCAGGTGACTTCAAACCCCTCCCGCCCGAGCTGCTCGAGCGTATGGCTCACGGCGTGGTGTTCGACGGAGGAGGTGATGATGTGTTTCCCTTTTCTGGCTTTCGCCAGCGCGGTGCCGCGGATGGCCCAGTTGTCGGCCTCGGTGCCGCCGCTTGTGAAGAAGATTTCGTCCGGCGTCGCGCCGATGCACGCGGCGATGGTGGCACGGGCCTCCTCAAGGGCCTTTTTTGCCCGGCCGGCGTGGCGGTAGAGGGACGACGGATTGCCGTATTAGGTG
>Ga0116152_10002682_pt1 | contig 14463 bp, 13 predicted proteins | sample AD_UKC119_MetaG_FD_89894 | JGI IMG/M metagenome (GOLD analysis project Ga0116152, IMG submission 89894) | Active sludge microbial communities of municipal wastewater-treating anaerobic digesters from Hong Kong - AD_UKC119_MetaG | ecosystem: Engineered > Bioreactor > Anaerobic > Digestate... | reverse complement strand
CTTTGCCATCAAAAAACAGCCTACCAACGGACCCGTCTGCAGGTTTCAGCTCTACGTTGCGAACTCAGATGGCTACCCGGCGGAGCTTGTCACCCTCAAAGCTCAATGCGGGCCTGGCGACAACCTGGAGCCGGTGCTCACGATCAAGCTTCCCGAAGAAGACTAGGCTGCAGTCGTTCTAACACCCTTTGCCCTCACAGCTTCGTGTAAAGCACTCGGACGAGAACAACCCCAAACACAATCGCGGTCACAACGAGGTCCTTGAGTCTTGGCTTCCTCATTACGCAGCCTCACCCTTCTTGACCGCCCAAGGAACCTCGAGCTCGTCGAACGCCACCCCCTCTGCCAGGCTCTCCAGCATTTCCTGGATGCCATAGTACACATGATGATGCAGCTGCGGAGGCAAGTGCCCGAGCTGCTCCTGAACCTGCTTTCGTGTCAACTCGGCTTGCGGGTGGCACTTTTCGCAAAGAGTAAAAAGCGATGCGTCTGGATACTCCCAGGGGCCCTCAAACTCTCTTGAGTAGTAGCCGTGATGGACCTGCAGGTTTCTGCCATCATCGACCCCGGCTCGGCACCAAGTGCATTCGTAAGCATCGCGTTCAAGAATTCCATTCTTCTTTTTTTGCCACCGAGGGTCACGCAGCCTGGTCATGTAGTCCTTTTGACCCTTGGTTGGTTTCTTCTTCGCTGTACTCATGCTGCAACCTCTACCTGGTCTTCCTGTTGAGTGACAACCGGGTGAAAAAGCTTGTAGACCCTCCGCTTTTTGCGAAGCACAGCAGGGTCAATCAGCTCCAGCCCCGCTCGCTTCCTTGTCTTGTTGACCGCTTGCACGATGTTCCAACGTTGTTGTCGGATTCCCGCATAGGGCTCAAATGGGAACTGATTCAACTCATTGACAAGCTGGCCCACCGAGCAGCGAACTGCCAACTCTAGAAAGAAGCCCTTGAGAGAGCGATAGTCCTCAGGGTGAATCCTGACCGCCACGTGTCCCCTACCTGTGCTGGAGCATTCTTTGAAGGAGATGGTGTAGCCACCTCGAGCCAATGGCTGCCGTCGGATGTCTCGTATCCGTCCTCCGGTGGCCTTGCGCTTCTTCTCGCAGGCCCACTCCTCTTGCTCAAACCATTCGTGCTGCCCCTTTGTGGCAAACATGGCGAAGAATTCTTGGTGCCTCACATAGTGGACATTCGCCAGGCCCTTCTTCTTCCGCCGAGCTCTGGCCCAACGCGAACACCCGATGTTGTACTTGCCCATGATCTTGGCATCGACCACCTCGGGATCCTTGCCTTCCGGAATCTTACCGGTCACGTAGTACCAGTAGCCGTAGCGCACCATGTCCAGTGCGACCCTTTGAACGAACGGATGAATGTTCGTGAACTCATGTGGATACATACCCCCTCCCCTATCAACTGACCCGCAGCTGTTATGCTCCACGGGTTTTGAAGTGTTGCATAAGAACCGTCTCACCTGCAAAGAGGTGAAAAGGGTGGGATTTGATGTAGCTCAAATCCCGAAAAGCGTATCGATAACCTTCTGCTGCAAAGCTGCACAAACGCAACCCTCTTATAGGGTCGGCACTCATTCACACCCGCAGGTTTCGAAAGCGAAGCCCGGTCCCAATTGGACCCGGACAAGATGAGCAACAGCCCCCAATGCTAAAAGGGCGTTGCGGTTCATCCTGCGAGGGCATGGCATGCCTTCGCACCTCGCTACATTCCTGCGGAATGCGCGTTGCGCATCAAATATTATAAAAACGTGTCCGCTGGTTACAGGCGTACCTGTAGCGGACACCGCTTCAGCCCTGCCAACTCAAAGCAAAACCCACCACGGGTTCTGCTTTCAATCGCAAGGACTTCAGCTCGACGGCTGCACCGTTATCAGGAGGTAGCGGGTCACCCCGTTACCTTCTTCCCTGATAGCAGCGCGGTCTAAGTGTTGGTGAATTCACCACGATACCGATAAAGGCGTCGCGTAGCGTAAACCCATCTTTGTCGGTTCTTTCGTCTGTGCATCCTGGCCACCGGTACCACCCGCTGGCCCACACAAGGAGTCCCCCACTACTCTGCAGGGGCTAAGTGAGGCTTACCCTTTCAGGCTCCATCACAAACTCCCAAAGCGCGTTGCGCTTTGTCCTACTCGAACCTCGCTCCCACTGTGTGAAATCTCGCTTCGCCCAAAGGCCAAGCAAAGGGGTAAACAACTCCCTTCTCTCGCTGGTACCACCAGCGACATTCACACAGCTTCCCGTTTTATCTCTAGGTTTCTAAAACTCGAAGTATCCGGCCCTAAGCTGCCCTTTTGGAGCAGCGTGGCGAACACAGATGGTGTGACCCATCCAATCTCAGCATATGAGCACGCGTGTCTTCCATTTCACTGGACGAACAAGGACTTGGGTATGCTGGCCCAAGTCTTCCGGGGATAGAACGTAGAAAACTCCCCATTCCATGCGTGTCACCTATCGAGTACGAATCAAAATTGATTCCTTGAGTACCCGGCTCTTCGAGTCATTACCTGGGTTGCCCTTGCAGGCTTGAACAGTTGAGCTATTCACTCCATGGGGTCTAATCGAATGGGTGTTCCAACCCGCTTCTTTCTTCCCATGAACCGAAGGTGTTTCCTTCGGCAGTCTACATCGCTGCAAACTGGCTCCCTGTCCCAGGTCCGAACCAACACTCCCTGCCTGTACGAGGTACAGGTTTTCGGAGTGCCAACCGGATACGGATTCTCACCGCTTTTCACTAGAGCGCACACAATTCGACTACCTGTCGAGTTTGCATGATTTCAACGTCGCCCCCCTTCCGGGGTGTATTGACACATTGGATAGAATGACGGGTTTGCACCTCGTATCTGCTCGCTTCCATTCATCGGCCTAATAAGCTTGTGGTGCACATGGGTTCCTCCTAAGTGAGGGGAACAATGCACTCTGACCAAGCCCGGTCGATACTGTTTGGAAGGAAGTGACAACTGAGGGATTACTCCCATCAAGCCTCCATCGCACCGGACAAGCTCCCTCTCGGAAGCATCCGGCGCTACAAAGACATCTAGAACGCAAGCTGGTTAGGCAAGCTCCGTTCGATTGGATTGGTGGTCCAATACGGTTTCTAGACGCCAACACTTTTTCCGCATGTCCTGCGATGCTTCTGAACGCCAAATAAATTTGTGCAGCGCACAGCAGCTAGGCCCCCATCGGGGACCATTGCAAGAAGCGGTCTGGATTCAAACGAATCCATACAGTCTCTGTTATGCCACAAAGCGTTCGGCTTGTCTCATCGACCTGATGCCCGGTTCAAACTTCGTGGATAATTGAGCTCCATTATTTAGACACACACAAATCCTAAGACGGGAGCGGCTCCAGTGGAGTCATCCTCTTTTGACATACTCAATTCAGCATGACGCAGCGATGTGCAGCACCATTGTCCACCCGACGGCACTAACCCCGTCGTTTCCCTTTGGAAAACCAAGAAGCCCGGGAGGTTCCAGCATGCCCGTGAGTGAGCCCCGACGCAGCCGGGGAAGAGCCTCTTCTAGCCTCTGGCTTGAGCTCACGATCCATAATTGGAGTTTCCATGGGAACCACTTCGGTTGATTCGCTGGGCGGGGTGGTTTCTCCTCTATTCGAAGAGCCCGTGGATGAGTTGTTGTTAGTTTCGTTTGACATGATTTTTGGTGGTTTTGGTCCCCTCAATTCTGAGAGGCCTACTTTGTTGAGATGTACTTGTCGTCTGCCCGAACGATTGCCCAACAAGAAAGAGCTAATGCAATAGCTGATGCCGTGATGGTTCCTGTCACAGGCCCTGGGTTTAGACCCTTCAAGATGACGATGAATACCAATACCGCGAATACGACACAGGTACACTGGGAAAGATAAACGCCCCTTCTCAAAGATTCGCTCGCTTGTTTGGCCTTTACGGAGTTGCGCTGGGCAGAGAGTGCAGTGCGCGCCCCAGAAGTCTTGAAGTACGCATTTTCGGAGAACGAATTAGATAGTTGCTCCACCGGTAGAATCGGAGGAAGCTCGTAGCTAGAAACCGTGATAACCCTCAGCAGGTTCCTAAACGCAGGAACCGCAAATAGAAGCATCACCAGCATGAGCAGGTAGAACGCATTCTGGAAGTAGGGCGACATTCGTTCAGGTCCACCAATCAGTTCGCCAGAAACGACCCCCGTGGACAGCAAACCAACAAGAATGGCCATCCAAGACTTCGCCTTCATCTCGACATCGGTGATAAACCTAGATACTAGGTCATGGTGGGAGCGGTAGTCAGACGCTATGTCACGGTAGGTGACTGAGGCCGTTGAGCGCTCACCTACATCCTCTGATTCGCCATCACCATCTCCCACCGAGCTAGGCATCACGAAGCTCGAGGTGCCTGCCCATGGCTTTGGCTGAACTCCGAACCAACTGAGAAACGAGCTCGGAAGACTCAATCAAGATTGGGGCTTCACCTTCAATTCCCACCTCAAGTCCACGTACGGGGCCGCGTTCCGAACCAATATCTGCGAGGTATGGAGGCTGCACGTGTGCCAAGGTCGGCGTTTCGGACCTCGCCAACTCTGGTGAAATCACTGCCGGCAGAAAGCCACTGTCGGTGACATTGTGCGCATCACCATGGGTGTAGATGACCTTAACAAGCGCTACGGTCACTGGCGATTCACATACGGACTTGGCCCCTATCGCCACGGTCCCATTGACTAGGTTTTCCCACACGTATAGCTCAATCTTCATAAGTCGACTCTGCTTTGGAATTGAATTGCAATCATCAGCAACTCTCATGCCAGTGCATCTAACGACTAAGGCGAGCATTGGTGCTGTCAGTTTGGCGCAGACCACTGGTGGATTCAGATGACGCTGCCAATTTGGCGCTCTCCCATTGGTACTGGCCCGCCACATACAAACAAGGCCAATGAGACATTGAGGTTGAGTTCCTCAACGCTGCAATAGCCCTCACCGAAGGGGTCAATGCTTTGTTTCCGAAAGACCTTACCGATGCGAACGGAGCCTCCCTCGTGCTGCGTTCCGTTCCGGTGATGAAACTGCTAGAGCCTACTGTGCACGGCCTGCATGAAAAGCTCAGGTGGATTGCTCGACCCGCGGCTAAGCGCGCTCGGCTACCGCGACCACCGTTGTGCGATAGAATCATCCCCAGTCTCACCTATCCAGGTCCCGGGCTAGAGCAATTGACTGCAATGACCGGCTAGGAAGCACAATGACTGCAATGAACACAACGCAGTCAAATGTGCCGTGGCCCAGACCTGAGCTTCACCGGCTTTTCCGGTATCGAAACACCGGCCTCTTCAAGCTTGCGCTCTAGTAGGTCAAGGGCGCGTGCGATGGTGGCTCCGAGAGAAGCTTCGAGCCCCTCGGCAAAGGTGAGAGCTAGCGTCAGACGCCTCGCTTTCTCGCCCACCTCGCACGGAACGGACAACGTGGTTCTTGATACGCCCTTCTTAGGGCCTGTCCGCCCATCAGGAAGCCCAGTGTGCGGTGCCCCGAGGTTTGGTGAGGGTGGCGCTCCAAATGCCTTGTGCCTCACCCCAGGCTCCCTAAGCGCAAAAGCCCCATCAAGCGTCTCCAGGCTAGCTCCCGCTACCCCAGCCTGCATTTGACGCACAAGACTGGCATCTACCTCGGTTCTGATTATTCGCTTCTTCCTTTCCATACCCATCCATGGTTTGGACTGCAACGCAGTCAATCATTTGGTTGACTTCAACAAATTCAATTCCTGCAACGCTTGCATTTCGCTAGCCGGTGCGTCGGAGCTCAGACTCCACTGGGCGCCCGCAGGCCTCCGCATGTCGCCTAAGGAGCTCCTCGGCAACCTGCACGATTGCTGAAAGCCCGGCGTTGTTGGTTTCCAGTACAGCATTGGGTGCCATGGCATTCGTGATGGCCGTTGCACTTGGGATTGGTGGCTCGACCAGTTCTTTCGGAAACGCCTGGCGAAGCGTCTCAAGTACCCCGAGTTCATGTCGCGTTCGCGAGTCGAGCTTGTTTGCAATGATGGCAAGGAGTCTTAGCCCGGGATTCACTGCCTGGGCTTCGAATATCGCCTTCAGAGCCTTGGGCACTTCGGCTGCGCTTGGCTTCTGGCAATAGGTCGGGACTATGGCCCAACGGGCTGCGGCCAGTGCCCCAAAAGTTAGGACGCCGTAACTGCCTGGGGTGTCCACGATGACCAGGTCGAAACGAGCCGTCACAAGCGATTCAAGCGATTGTTTGACCTTGAACACGCCCAGCTTGTCCCCCCCAAGAACCTCGGCATGAACGGTGAGCACCTCCTGCGCTGGCACAATGGAAAGACCGTCCTGAACAGTACTCTGCAGGAATGGTTGCAAGGAATCCCCTTGACGCATGGCCTTGCCGATTTCATCTACCCGTGAGCCGTCAATATCCTCCTTTCGAAGGAGAGCGTTAGTCGTTGTTCCTTGTGGGTCACAGTCAACGACTGCAACCCTCAAACCGCTTGCGGCATAAGTGCGCGCGATGAGCGCTGAACACGTGGACTTGCCAACGCCGCCTTTTCGGGCGATAAAGGAAAACAGTGGAGGTGTGTTCGTTGCAGTCATCACTTGCAACTGTTGCACGCAAAGTTCCAATCGGTCAACCAGTGATTTTCGTGGAGAAACATGACCCTTCGACAGCCGCCAAAGTATGACGCACAGCTTGAACTGTTTTCAGCACTGTTCACGGACATTGCGACTCGGGATGCACGTGAAACCATGGAAGCTCCCTTCCTCAGCATTTCCAAAGACCCTCGGTTTGAGCCCATCCGGTTCAAGAGACACGACGTCGAAATCGTCGTCACCGGAGGAAAGCCCTATGGGATAGCGAACATTTGGGATTGGGACCTCATGCTGTGGCTGCTTTCACAGATTCGAGAAGGTCTTGATCGGGGAATCCGACCAGGAAGAAGAATCCGCTTCCATCGACGCCAATTCCTCAAGGATGCACGTCGCTCATCCGGGGGCTCCCAGTACAAAAGACTCGAAGAGAGCATTGCTCGGCTCGGAAACACGAATGTGTTCACGACGCTTCGCCCACCAGAGGGCAAGAAGACCGTGAAGTTCAGCTGGATTGAATACTCGGAACTAGAGCGAGACCAAAATGGGCACGTAACCGATGTCATTGTCGTCCTCCCCGAATGGCTCTACGGTGCAGTCTGTGACAGCAAAAGAGTGCTGACACTCGACCGAGATTACTTCCTGCTGACCGGCGGACTCGAACGAGAGCTATACCGACTCATTCGAAAGGGAGCAGGAAGGCGACCTACCGGCTGGAAGTGGAAACTCAAAACCCTCCACGAGTACTCCGCAAGCACGCAGCAATACAAATACTTCGCTCGGAGCATTCGGGAGCTGGTCAGCAAGGGCCGCCTCCTCGAATATGAACTCCGCCTGCAAGAAAACAGGGGCGAGACATTTCTCCTAGCGAGGCGGAAAGGTCCACCCCAAACCCTGCAGCGCTCTACGCCGAAGACTATTGTTGAAGTCGCAAAATCTGCTGATTCGATGCCCGCATCACTCAGGCTGCGAACAGCGACCTTCGATTCGGCCAGACAGGTTGCACCGGGCTACGACATTCACGCCCTGGCGGAGGACTGGAAAACAGCCACCAAACGAAACGGGTTGGAGGTCAGAGACCCTGATGCAGCTTTCTTGGCATGGTGTAAGAAAGTGAACAAGAGGTCTCCACTGGGCGCAAAGTAGGTGGGGCATGCTTGGCGCATCTCATGTGCTGTGGCCCTAGCCTGTGGAAAACTCTGAAACAAAACGGCCTATCGCGCCACCGAACCACGGCCTTTCACCCCACTCCAGCACGGCCTATCACTCCACCGCCCTGTGGCCTTTCGTACCACCCGACCCCGTGATACGCGAGTAATCGCCATGACTTGGCGCCCTGAAACTCTATCTAAACTAGTTTAAAAACTCTCTCGAAACGGAACCTGCTCTGTGGGCAACTCCCCAGCTCATCGTTTTGTTCAATCATTTTTTTTGTTGGTGAAGGGGGTGGTGATTTACCTGGTCAATCTCTCACCGGGGCAATCTAAGCGAGGTCAATAAAAGCAACGGGATGACTGAGTGTTCTTCAAAAATGGTGAGTGACTATTCGGTCAACCTTGAAGACCGCAATCGTAGGGCATTTAGAATCACCGAAACGGAACTCAAACTCATGGCGGCGGCTGCAACCATAGGGTTCAGTAGCCAACCCGTAAACGGATACAAGACGCCTGCTGCAAGGGGGACCCCAGCAACGTTGTAGCCGAAAGCGAATACAAGGTTCTGTTTGATGTTGCGCATCGTGAGCACACTGAGGCGCCGCGCGCTCGTGATGGCGGTCAGGTTCCCACGGACAAGGGTGACGTCCGCACTCTCCATTGCGATATCTGTTCCGGTGCCCATGGCGATTCCGACGTCGGCCTGCGCCAGGGCTGGCGAGTCATTGACGCCATCCCCCGCCATCGCGACTTTGCGCCCTTCTGATTGAAGCTTTTCAACAAGCTTGAGCTTGTCCTCTGGCAGCGCGTCAGCAATCACATCCTCGATGCCAAGTGTCTTAGCAACTGCGCGTGCGGTGCGCTCATTGTCTCCAGTCAGCATAATGATGTGCAAACCACTCTGCTTGAGCTGCGCCAGCGCCCCTGGAGTTGTGTCCTTGATGGGGTCGGCGACGGAAAGTGCTCCAGCCAGCGACCCGTCAACAGCCAGGTACATCACGGTAGCGCCCGTGTCCCGTAGCTCATCAGCCTCCACAGCAATGGCATCAAGCGTGGTACCTTCCTCCGCCATCATAGCTGCGTTACCAAGTGCAATGCGCTGACCTGTAGAGACACCACGGATTCCTTTCCCTGTAACCGACTCGAATTCCTCGACAGGCTTCGGTGAGATGCCTTGAAGCTCGGCGCCCTCTATTATTGCATGTGCAAGTGGATGCTCGCTTCCCAGCTCAAGCCCGGCGGCAAGGGCAAGCACGATTTTGGCATCATTCTCGCCAGCCGTGACAACCCGGTCGAACTTTGGCGCGCCAAGAGTAAGCGTGCCCGTCTTGTCGACCACCAGGGTGTCCACATTGCGAAGGTCCTGGATGGCCTGGGCATTGCGAAAGAGCACACCCGCAAGTGCTCCCTTTCCTGTTGCCACCATGATGGACATCGGAGTTGCAAGGCCCAGTGCACAGGGACACGCAATGATAAGGACGGAAACGAACGCGAGCAGAGCGTACGCAAGCGCTGGCGAGGGGCCTAGGAGGCTCCATGCGATAAACGCAACGACAGCCACGACCACAACGGCTGGGACGAAAACAGCCGAGATACGGTCAACGAGATTTTGAACAGGAGCGCGGCTGCGTTGAGCACTTGCAACCATCTGAACGATTCGGGCAAGCAGCGTCTCCTCCCCTACACCCGTGGCCTCGATAAGAATGGAGCCGGTTCCGTTGATTGTGCCGCCTATGACCGTGGTACCTGCCGCCTTTTCAACGGGTATGGGCTCACCCGAGACCATAGATTCATCGACATTGCTTTTGCCCTCAAGAACCCGCCCATCGGTTGGCACTTTCTCGCCTGGGCGCACGCGAAGGCGGTCGCCTACCTGGACCGTATCGAGTGCTACGTCACGTTCACCTTTTTCATCGACGAGGCGCGCGGTCTTGGGCGCAAGGTCCAGCAGCGCACGAATCGCGCTGCCCGTCTTGGAGCGCGCCCGTAGCTCCATGACCTGACCAAGAAGAACGAGCGTGATAATGACGGCTGCTGCTTCGAAATACAGGCCTATGTTGCCCGCACTGTCGCGAAACTCGCTCGGAAACAGTTTTGGGGCAAAGACGGCCAAGGTGCTGTGAACGTGTGCAACTCCAACGCCGATGGCGATGAGGGTGAACATATTGGGCATCCGACGTTGAATCGACGCCACTCCGCGAACAAGCAGGGGCCAACCTGCATAAAAAACGACAAGCGTGGTGAGAGCAAACTCAAGGAGCTGGCTCACTCGCGTTCCAATGATGTCGTGAATGGGCTCTCCCGGAAGTATTAGATCCCCCATCGCGAGCACGACGACTGGGATGGTCAGGGCTGCGGCAACAAGGAACCGCCTCGTCATGTCGCGAAGCTCAGTATCGTCTTGCGGCTCTGTGGCGGACTCCGGCTCTAACGCCATGCCGCAAATGGGGCAGGTGCCGGACCCTTCCTGCTTCACGTCTGGGTGCATGGGGCATGTGTAAACACCGCTTGGCGACGCGACCGGGCCCTTGGATTCCTTCTCCAGGTAGTCAGAAGGCGAAGCGATGAACTTGCTGTGGCACATGCTCGAACAAAATAAATACTCATGCCCTTCGTGCTGTGCACTCGCAGCTGCGCTGTCTGCATCAACCTGCATGCCGCAAACCGGGTCGCGTGAGGTCGAGGCACTATTGGCGTGGACATCCATTACTTAGCCCTTGGCTTGTCTATGCGGCCGTAGCGAGCAAACAGGTCTTGCAGCTCGTCAAGAACCTGTGTCCTGTTCTTCAGCTTATCAGACTCCATTGCGGTCCGAACGCAAGTATCGAGATGCCTCGATAATAGGTGCTTGGAAACCTCAGCTAGGGCTCCCTGGACCGCCGCTACTTGGTTTAGCACATCCACGCAATATTTGTCCTCCTCAACCATACGCATGACGCCTCGGACCTGACCCTCGCTCTTTTTGAGCCGAGCGAGTAGTCGTTTCTTTTCTTGTTCTGTGAGCATGTATTGTTTGTGGTTGCGGGACTCTGATACCCCCCCCCAGGGTATCAGGCAGACATCCTAGGTGCAAACAGTTGCGGCCTCAAGTGCATATCAGCAAAATTGAAGCATGCAGACGACGGCAACCTAGGGGCTCGGCATATCACGGGTAGTGTGCAATCCGATAAGGCGCGCAACGAGAATGGCGAGGTATAGTTGCCCGATGACCGCCTCGACCCCTAACACCATCCGGGCTTCGAGAGTGATGGCCGTGATGTCGCCGTAACCAAGAGTCGTGAGAGTGACGAAGCTCAGGAACAGCATTCGTGCACGCTCCAAACCCAGCGGATCGCCATCGAGAATGCGATTCTCGGGCGCAACGTACACTTGCTCGACACCCGTAACACCTTGCAGGACTATCATGGCGTAAGCAAAGGCAAGGCCGAGAAGAACGTATGCGCAGGCAGCGCTTAGCAAGGGGTCGTTTTTTGTATGATCTCCAAAGAGGACGCTCTTTAGGATGCGCACCGTAGCAACGACCAGGAACACAAGCGCAAGGCAATCGAAGAGAGCGAAAAGCTCTCCATGGGCCTTCGGGTGCATTCCATGGAAGACAACGGTTCCCAAACTCCCAATGGCTGCAAGCGCTGCGAGCGCTCGCTCAAATCGACGTGCACGGCCCCTGGTAGTTGATGCGCGAAGAACTCCGAGCAGCACCAGCCAGAAAGCAGCTGTCCAAACGGCCATACCCACCAATCCGTAACCAAGTACCGGATACATCAAGGCAAGAACTGTCAGAGCGATTCCGAGTACGAAGTAGCGTCTAAAAAGTTTGAAGTCATGAACATCTGCTGCACTCATGAGCTCCCCTGCTGGTTAGGCGAGCCGAGCAGGCCCGTGTGTCTCCATGGCCTTTGACCGTTGACTGCATCGAAAGCCACCAACGTGCCAGACTCAAACTCATGGATTTGGGATTGATTGCTAGACATCGATGATGAGGTAACTGCCAACACACATGCACAGGGGCCGATTAACAAGCAGCCCCTGTGAACATGGCTTGCAGCTCCCTACTTCTGCCTAATTTTGCCGAGATAGAATTCAGGGTCGGATTCAAATTCTTCAACGCATGGTTCACAGCAGAACTTGACCTCCTGTCCGTTATAGACACGCACGACGGGGTCGCCCATTGAGCCAAGCTTGCTATCCATAACGACGCAAGTATCTAGCGTGTATGGTTGCACGTCAGGAGCCTCCGGCGTTGAGATGCACGAGGTGAGCGCGAGAGTGAGAGGGAGTAGTAGCTTGAGCATTGGTCTATAGGGTTTCTGGGTAAGATGGTGATGGGTTGCCGAGCTCAGAAACTGAATGAGAGTCCAAATCCGGCGCGATGTTCCGAGTGGTAGCTTGTGACCAAGCCGAAGCGTTTCGATAGGGTCCAGCCAAGTCCCGCCTCCCACTCGGTGTAGGTGTTGGTGTCGTATTCGCCACTCGCAAAGGCCGCCAAGCGATTGCTCAGCATGTACTCCTTCTCTAGTGCGATTCGCAGGTCGCCACGCTCATCCACCGTGAGCTCCGACTGCACGAGGTATGGGAGCCGATAACGCAAGCCCCCGAAAAGACGGTCAGTCGCGCCATGAACGTTCGTAAAGCGATAGCCAATGATGGAAGACAGATTGCTGTCGATGTAACGGGACCAAGCAACGTCGATTTCGCGGTCCTCATGTTCAGCGGCATCAATGCCCGCATCCCATCGAAGTATGAAGTCGTTGCGGCCCTGCATGGCCACGACGCGACCCATTGTCATGTGGCTTTGAATTGCAGCATCGACAAATACATACGTCGGATTGAGCAGTTTGGGGTCGATGCTTGGGCGATGGTCCGGACCTTGTCCGCGATAGCTGAATACTCGCGCCATCCCCGCGTCCATATGGTAAAGGAGGTGGCAGTGAAAAAACCAATCCTTGGCTTCCTCGTTGGCCACCCACTCGATGACACGCTTGCCCATAGGAGGAACATCAACTGTATGCTTGAGTGGCGCATTCTCCCCTTTGCCATTGAGTAGCCGAAAGAAGTGGCCGTGTAGGTGTAGCGGATGGTGCATCATCGTGTCGTTAATGAGCTCGATGCGTAGAATCTCTCCTGCGGAGACAGGAATGACCGCGTCCTCGGAGAGGGTTTTGCCATCGAAACCCCACAAGTAGCGGCGCATGTCGCCAGTCAACCGCAACGTGAGCTTGCGTACGCGTGCCGCATCGCTCTCGTCATGTACCAGGGTGGTCGGCGTAACCGATTCCAGCAGTGCGTATGGGGCGAATGGTCGTTGAGCGGTCGCTGCATCGGCCCCCCGTTTGGGATTGACGCTCTCAATGCCTGCAGCCACACTCTCCTTCATGGTGTAGAGGTCCGGGTGAGCCGGGTTGCTTGCCTCGAGAAGCGCTCCTTGACCGAGGACTACCGAGGCGTACCCACTGACATCCTGGGCAGTGGCGCGAAACTCCACAGCTTTCTGCTCTGTCGGCATGGTGATCACCACGTCATAGGTCTCAGCCATGCCAATTAGGAGTCGGTTGACCTCAACTGGACGTACGCGCATTCCATCGCTTCCAACAATGGTCATTGGTCCGGCGGCAGAGGTCAGGTGAAAGTAGCTCGAGGCTCCTGCATTGATGACGCGGAGCAGCACCCTTTCGCCTGGATTAGCAGGAAGTTGATGACGTTGCTTGCCGTTAACAAGGAACGCGTCGTAGGCCACATCCGATACATCCATCGGTGGCATGCGGTTGCGCTCCCTAGAAAAATACTCACCCAGCACACCACGCTCCCAAGCGCCAAGTAGGGACTGAGTTGTACTCTTGCGTTGAGCGTACCATTCGCTTCCGCGCATCAGGGTACGCATGACCTCATGTGGGTGCTCGTTTGTCCAATCCGAGAGAACGACCACGTGTTCCCGGTCCACATCCACATCAGGAACACGTGGTTGAATAACGATGGAGCCATAGACGCCCCGTTGCTCTTGGAGACCCGTATGGGAGTGGTACCAGTAGGTGCCGGATTGCCTGATTGGGAACTCGAAGAGACGGGACCCGCCAGGCTCGATAGGTGGTGTTGTTAGGTAGGGAACGCCATCCATTGCATTTGGAACCAATAACCCATGCCAGTGGATGGATGTCTCTTGGTTTGAAAGCGTGTTATGGACCGTGATACGGGCAGTGTCACCTTCTGTGAAGAACAGCGTTGGCCCAGGTATGCCTCCGTTGATGGACAATACGTCCATGAGCTTTCCTGCTGGAGCGTGGCGCTCCATCGCTATCTGAAGGTCGTACTCCACGGCGTTGGGCTGTTCCTGCACTGCCTGCGGCCTTTCTTGAGCGTCAAGTTGTGGCGATAGAATTGGCAGAAGCAGCGTGCCCAAGCACAGCAATCGGCCAGCACCGCACCAAGCGAGAGGTGTGTATGCTAGCAGCGGGCGTTTCCGTGGTGTGTTTGGAGTGTTGTGATGGGACATAGCAACTGTGGTCAGAATGTAAGTGTGAGGTGGGCGTAAGGCGGGGCTGCTCAGTCCTGGTGGATGAGCAGCCCCGCTCACGAAGGGGCCTAGTGCCCTTCGTGCCCTTCACCTTCTCCGTGGCCCTCCCCTCCGTGCTCGTGCCCGGGAGCTTTGCCCTTCTCTTTGTTGCCGCGCATCTGGTGATGCTCAGCCCACGCCGCGTCAAGTGACGCAATGTACTTCGCAGGATTCTTGTCAAACTTGGGGGTGCAG
>Ga0116152_10002679_pt1 | contig 14466 bp, 12 predicted proteins | sample AD_UKC119_MetaG_FD_89894 | JGI IMG/M metagenome (GOLD analysis project Ga0116152, IMG submission 89894) | Active sludge microbial communities of municipal wastewater-treating anaerobic digesters from Hong Kong - AD_UKC119_MetaG | ecosystem: Engineered > Bioreactor > Anaerobic > Digestate... | reverse complement strand
CGCCTCAAACGCACGATCATCTTCGTCAGTCACGACCTGGACGAGGCCTTCAAGCTGGGAAACCGCATCGCCATCATGGAGGGCGGGCGCATCATCCAGTGCGGCACCCCGTCCGAGATCTACACCGCCCCCGCGAACGGGTATGTCGCGGATTTCGTGGCGCACATGAACCCGCTGGGCGTGCTGCGCGCGCGCGACGCGATGGTCGCTGCGCCCCGCCCCGCCGCTGCGCCCCGCCCCGCCCCCGCCAGCCTGACCCTGCCCGCCGACACCCCGCTGCGCGACGCGATGGCCCGCCTGGCCGAGGGGCAGGGCCGCGTGCTGCTGACCGACAATCACCACGTCATCGGGATGCTGACCGAGGGCAGCGCGGTGGCCGCCCTGATCGCCAAGCGCGGCGCCGAGGGGCAGGAAGCCCGGGAAACCGCCTGATCAGCGCGGCGCGGCGGCGACCATCGACCAGTTCAGCCGCCCGGTTTCGGCCAGGGCGACCCCAAAACCGGCGTCGCGCGCGTCGGGCGCCAGCAGGTTCAGGCGGTGATCGCGCGAATCCATCCAGGCCGTGACGATCTCGGCCGGGTCGCGCTGGCCTTCGCCGATGTTCTCGACCGCCATCGCATAGGCGTAATCCTCGCGCCGCAAGCGCCGCCCCAGGCCGGCCAGCCAACTGCCGCGATGGGTCAGGCGTTCCCGGTCGGCCATGCGACAGGCCTGCGTCTGCGCCGCGCGGCCCAGGCGGGAATCGTTCGTCAACGCGGGCAGACCGGCCTCGGCGCGCCGGTCGTTGACCAGCGACAGCAGCGCGCTGCGCAGCGCCGGCAGATCCGCCGGCATCTGGCAGGCCGCCGCAGGTCCGGCCAGCAGCAGCACCAGAACCAGCAGGCGGAGGATCACGGCGCCACCGCGCCACGGATGGCCGCGCGCCGCAGTTGATGTTCGCGCAAGGCGATGAAAATGACCGCCGAAACGATCATCAAGCCGCCGATGACCACCCACAGGTCCACCCCCTCGCCGAAAAGGAGCGCACCCAAGGTGATAGACCAGACCAGTTGCAACGCGTTCACGGGTTGGGTCACGGTGATCGGCGCGGCGGCAAAGGCCATGGTCATCAGGTAGTGGCCCGCCGTCGCGGCCGTGGCGATGGCCAGGAACCACGCGATCTCGGTCCAGGTGACCGGCTGCCAGACCGCCAGCGCAAAGGGCGTCAGGCCGATGGTGACGGTCACCGACAGCATTCCAACGATCACCGTGGGCGAGGCCTTTCCGCTCAGGCTTTTGGCCATCATGTAGGACACCGCGAACAGGAACGAGGTCCCCAGCATCGCCAGATGGCCCGAATTCAGCTCGCGCATCCCCGGCCGCAGGATCACCAGCGCGCCCAGGATCGCCATGCCGATCGCCAGGATCCGGCGCAGCCGCAACGGCTCGCCCAGGAACAGCGCCGCGCCGATGGTGGTGTAGATCGGGTTCAGGTAGCCCATGGCCGAAACCTCGGCCAGCGGGATGCGGGTCATGGCGTAGAACCACAAGATCACCGCCAGCGTGTGCGCCGCCCCGCGCCAGCCAAAGGCCCGCCAGGTGGCCGCGTCCAGCTTTGCGCGGCGCATGGCGGGGATCATCGGCAGCAGGAACACCAGCCCCAGCGAATAGCGCAGGAACGCCGACTGCGCCGCCGGGATGTCCGATCCCATGTGCTTGACCCCGGCCGTCAGCCCGACAAAGCAGAGCCCGGATGCCAGCATCAGCAGAACCCCTTTCAGGGGCTGCTGGTCGCGCGGGCCAGCGGTTCGGGAGGAAGCAGCGGCTTCGGTATTTAACGTGTTCATGGTCTCAGCCTTGCCCCGCTTGCGTCCGCGTTGCAAGCGCGAATCGCAGACGTGCGCGGATCAAAGCGGCCAGATCAGCGGCACCACGGTGCAGACGGTCGCCGCCATCAGGATGTTCAGCGGCACGCCAACCTTCAGGAAATCGCTGAACCGGTAGCCCCCCGGCCCGTAAACCAGCGTGTTGGTCTGGTAGCCGATCGGCGTGGCAAACGCCGCCGACGCCGCGAACATGACCGCGATCACCATCGGCCGCGGGTCCACGCCCACGCTTTGCGCCAGGCTGATCGCCACCGGGGTCATGATGACTGCGACCGCGTTGTTCGACACCAGTTCGGTGAGCACCCCGGCCAGGGCATAGACCGCCAGCAACAGGGCCCAATGCGGCAGGCCTTCCAGATGGGGCGCGATCGCCGCCACCAGCAACGCCACCGCGCCCGAATGCTCCAGCCCCGCGCCGACGATCAACATGCCAAAGATCAGCCCCAGCAACCGCCCGTCGATGAAGCCGAACGCCTCGTCGGCATCGATGCAGCGGGTCAGCAGCACCGTAACCACCCCCAGCAGCGCCAGCACCTGGATCGGCGCCACGTTCAGCGCCGCCAGCCCCACCACGCCCGCCAGCACCGCCACCACGATGGGCGCGTGCTTGCGGCGATAGGCCCGCTCCGACGGTTGCGCGACATCCACCATGTCCATGTCGGCGGCCAGTCGGCGGATGTCCTCCATCGCGCCCTCGAGCAGGAGGGTGTCGCCGACCTGCACCACCAGATCGTCGAGCTGACGGCCGATGTTCTGGCTGCGGCGGTGCACGGCCAGCGGATAGACCCCGTAACGGCGGCGCAGGCGCAACTGGCCCAGCGAGCGGCCGATCATCCGGCACCCGGGCGTGATCAGAACCTCGACGGTCGCGGTCCGCACCGTGGACAACTGGTTGACCAGGCGCAGCTCGGGGTTTGCCTGCAGGCCCAGCACTTCGGACATCTGGGTGCGCAGGACCACCCGGTCGCCGGGTTCCAGCACCACCTCGCCCAGCGCCCGCCTGAGCGAGGCGTCGCCCCTGAGCACGTCAATCACCCGCGCGCCGCCGCGGGTGAACACGTCGGCCTCGGTCAGCTTCTTGCCGATCAGCGCCGACCCTTCCGGCAGCGCGACCTCGGTGAAGAATTTCATCGGCGCGCGGTCGCCCAGCAGGGCCGCCATCGAATCGCGCTCAGGCAGCAGCCAGCGGCCGGCCAGCGCCAGATAGGTCACCCCCACCGCCGACACGCACAGCCCGACCACCGTGATCTCGAAGATGCCGAAGGGCGCCAGCCCCCGCGCCTGCGCGACCCCGTCCACCAGCAGGTTGGTCGATGTGCCGACCAGCGTGATCGTGCCGCCGAAGATCGAGAAATAGCTAAGCGGGATCAATAGCTTGGATGGCGAAATCTTCATCGCCCGGGCCAGTTGCATGAAGATCGGGATCATCACCACCACAATCGGCGTGTTGTTGACGAAGGCCGACATGCCCAGCACGGTAAAGGTCAGCACGATCAGCGTGCCGCGCGGGTGTTCGGCGGCATGGGCGACGGCGCGGTGCGACAGCAGGTCCAGCGTGCCTGTGCGCACCAGCCCTCCGACGATCAGGAACATGCCGGCGATGGTCCAGGGCGCGGGGTTGGCAAAGACCGCCATCGCGTCGGTCTGCGGCACCACGCCCAGCACCAGCATCAGCGCCGCCCCGGACAGCGCCACGACCTCGACCGGGTAGCGTTCGCGCACAAAGGTGACCAGCATCGCCAGGACGATCGCCATCGCCACCCAGGGCTGCCAGTCCGCGGGCAGCTCAAGCCCGAACATCGGCCGCCCCCGCCGCAGTGCCCGTCGCGGTGCCCGTCTCAATGCGCGGGGCGTCGGCACGGCGCGGCTGCACCAGGAACAGGCCCAGGAACAGCAGGGCCAGCGCCGCCCAGATCCAGCCGCTATAGGTTTCACCCAACAAGACCATCGCCCAGACAACCCCCATGCCGGTCACGGTATAGGACACCTGCGCCCCGAACACCGATCCCGTGCGCCGCAGCAGCCACAGATACCCGCCATAGGCGCCGATTCCCAGCAGGCCCGACAGCACGAATCCCAGCCCCGGCCACCCGAAACCGGATTCGGGCAGCAACGGGGCATGGTCCAGCCAAACCAGCACGCCCGAGGTCAGAATGCTGACGACATAACCCGCCCAGAGCATCTGGAACGGCCCCGCCCGGCGCGCCGAGGCGCCATACACATAGGCCCCCTCGATGGCATAGAAGAAAGGCGCCAGCGCAGCCACCGGCACCCAGATCCACAGGCCGGGCGCGGGCAGGCTGGCCTCGGGGCCGATCAGCAGCGCCATGGCCAGCGCACCCAGCGCCACGCCCAGCAGGCGCCGCGGCACGAAGCGTTCGGTGCCCAGCGCCAGCGCCAGCGGCAGCGCAAAGACCGGCACCAAAGAGATGATGATGGACACCACGCCCGAGGGCAGGAACCGCGTCGCCGAATAGGACGCCCAGGACGGCAGCGCCATGCCGCAAAGCCCGACCACGGCATACAACCCCAGGTGACGCGCGTCGCGCGGCATCGACCAGAGCTTTCCACGCGCCGCCAACGCCACGCCCAGAACCAGGGTCGCCAGCAGGGATTGCCAGAACACGATCGCCACCGGCCGGTGCCCCGCGCCGACCGCGATCTTGATCAGTGGCGCGCTGATCCCCCAGGCCGCGCCGATCACCAGGAGCACCGCATAGGCCCGCAGACCGCGCGTCATGCCGTCGGGCCCACGCTCGCCAGTCGCCCGCCCTGACGCACGGCCACGATCCGCAGCGCCTTGCCGGTGCGGTCGTCGGTTTCCACGAACACGCCCGACACCGTCGCCGCGCCCATCGCCGGCTCGAACCGGCCCTTGGGCATGCCGGTGATGAAGCGGCGCAGCGGCTCGTCCTTTTGCATCCCGATCACGCTGTCGTAATCGCCGCACATGCCCGCATCGGTCATATAGCCCGTGCCGCCGTTCAGGATCATCGCATCGCCGGTCGGCACATGGGTGTGCGTGCCCACCACCAGCGACGCGCGCCCGTCGCACCAATGGCCCATGGCCATCTTCTCGCTGGTGGCCTCGGCGTGCACGTCGATCACCGCCGCCTGCACGCCGCCACCCAGCGGATGCGCGCGCAGCACGGGTTCGATGGCGCTGAACGGATCGTCGAAGGGCCGCTTCATGAAGACCTGCCCCATGACCTGCGCGACCAGCACCTTGCGCCCGTCGCCGGCGGTGAAGACCCGATGCCCGACCCCCGGCGCCACCTTGGAAAAGTTGATCGCGCGGATCAGCCGGGGTTCGCTGTCGATATGGCCGTGCATCGCCTTCTGGTCAAAGGCATGGTCGCCCAGCGTCACGCAATCCGCGCCGGCCTCGAACAGGGAGATCGCGTGATCGGGCGACAGCCCCATCCCCGAAGTCGCGTTCTCGCCGTTGACCACGACGAAATCCAGCCCCCAGTCGCGACGCATCGCCGGCAGCCTTTCGGCCACCGCCGCACGGCCCGACCGACCCATCACATCGCCCAGAAAGAGTATCCGCATTCCTGTTCTCTACGACGCCCCGACCCGCAAGGAAAGGCCGAAACGGGGTCGAAACGGGGCTGCGACGGTTTCGCTTATTGCCCATCCGGGAAATACCTTTCACACCCTGCAAGATGAGCGACTCGCGTCCTGATCCCCTGCGGGCGTTGCTGGCCCCGGTCCGCACCGCCGTGCTGCAAGGCTCGATCCTGAGCCTGGCCTCGGCCCTGGTGTGGCCAATCCAGGCGGCGCTTGTCGCGGCCGCGCTGGCGGCGCTGCTGGCCGAAGGCGAGCCCTCGCCCGGGCTTGCGCCCTGGCCCGCGGCGCTGGGGCTGCTGGCGCTGTTCGTGCTGCGCGCGCTGCTCTCGCACATGGCCGAGGCGCGGCTCTTCGACGCCGCCGACCGCGTGGTGGCCGACCGCCGCGCGGCGATCGTGACGCGCGAGGCGCGCACCCTGCGCGGTGACGGCGCCGGCCCGGGGGCCATCGCCACGCTGGCGGGCGAAAAGCTGGAAACGCTGGGGCCCTATGTCCAACGGTATTACCCCGCCATGGCGCGCAGTGCCGTGGTGCCGGTGGTGATCCTGGCGCTGGCCTTCTGGCACGCCTGGGCGGTGGGCACGGTTCTGCTGCTGGCCGGCCCGCTGATTCCGCTGTTCATGGCGCTGATCGGCTGGGCCGCGCACGAGGCCAGCGCCCGCCATCTGGCCGGGCTGGCCTCGATGACCGACCTGCTGGTGGACCGGCTGGCGGCGCTGGTGGACATCCGCCTGCTCGACGCCGGCGCGCGCGTCACCGCCGATTATGCCGCCAGCGCCGAGGACCTGCGCGCGCGCACCATGCGGGTGCTGCGGATCGCCTTTCTGTCCTCGACCGTGCTGGAGCTGTTCGCCGCGCTGGGGGTGGCGATGGTCGCGGTCTGGGTCGGGTTCTCGCTGCTGGGGCTGATCGCCTGGGGCGGCAGCATCGATGCCCGAACGGGGATCTTCCTGCTGCTGTTGGCGCCCGACTATTTCCAGCCGCTGCGCGATTTGTCCGCGGCATGGCACGATCGCGCCGCCGCCCGCGCGCTGGCCGACGAACTGGCCGACTGGCAGGCCCGGACCCCGGCGCTGATCCTGGGAACCGGCGCCCTTGCCGCCCCCCTGCCGGGCGCGCCCGAGATCCGGCTTTCGGGCGTCACGCTGGGCGCCGTCACCATCCCCGACGCCGTGATCGCACCGGGGGCGCGGGTCGGGGTGACCGGCCCTTCGGGGGCGGGAAAATCGACGCTGCTGAGGGCGCTGGCGGGGCTGGAGCGTCCGGACCTCGGCACCATCGCGGTGTGCGGCCGGCCGCTGGACGACGCCTCGGCCGACGCCTGGCGCGCGCGGTTGGGCTGGATGCCACAGGCGCCGCTGTTCCCCCAGGCGCCCCTGCGCACGATCATCGCGGGCAGGGGCGCGCTCGACCCCGACCTGCTGGCGATGGCGGCGCTGGGGCCGGTGCTGGCCCGTCTGCCGCAGGGGCTGGACACGGTCCCCGGCGAAACCGGCGCGGGCCTGTCGGGCGGCGAGGCCCGCCGCGTCATGCTGGCGCGGATGTTGCACGCGCGGCCCGCCGTGGTTCTGGCGGACGAGCCGACCGCCGACCTGGACCCTGAGACCGCGCGACAGGTCAGCGCCGCGCTGATGCGGCTGGCCGCCGGGGGCACGACGCTGATCGTGGCCAGCCATGACCCCGACCTGATCGCGCGGATGGACCAAAGGATTGCGCTGGAGGCCCGGCCATGAGCGCCCTCATGACCCTCTTGCGGCTGATCTGGCGCGACCAGCGGCGCGCCTTGCTGCGCGGGGCGCTGCTGGCGGTGCTGGTCCTGGCGATGGGTGCGGCGCTGCTGGGCCTTTCGGGCTGGTTCATCACCGCGGCCGCGATGGCCGGTCTGGCCGGGGGCGGCGCGGTGTTCGACGTCTTTCGCCCCTCGGCCGCGGTGCGGTTTCTGGCGCTTGGGCGCACGGCGGCGCGCTACGGCGAACGGCTCGCCACCCACGACGCCACGCTGCGCGCGCTGACCGGCTTGCGCGTGCGGCTGCTGGCAGCGCGAACCCGCGCGCCCTTTGCCGAACTGGCCCGGTTGCGCGCAGCCGAGGTCCTGAACCGGCTGAGCGCCGATGTGGATGCCCTGGATTCGGTGACGCTGCGCCTGGCGCTGCCAGTCGGCGCGGGACTGGCCGCGCTGGTCCTGGGCGCCGCCGGGCTGGCCTGGCTGGTCGATGCCCGCACCGCCCTGGCGGTCACCGGCACCCTTGGGCTGGGGGGCGCGGCGGTTCTGTGGCTGGGCGTCCGCGCCGCGCGCGCGCCGGCGCGCCTGGCCGAAATGCACGCCCAGAGCCTGCGCCGCGATGTCATCGACCTTGTCACCGCGCGCACCGACCTGGCCGCGCTGGGTCGGCTCGAGGCCCATCTGGACCAGATCGCCACCGGCGAGGATCGGCGCCGCGCACTGGCCCGCCGTCTGGACCGGATCGAACGCCGCGCGGGTCTGGCGCTGAGCCTGACAGGCGGCGTCGCGCTGGCGCTGGGCCTCGGCGGGACGCGGGCGGGCGCGGGCGGGCTCGATCCGGCGCGCGTCGCGATCGGGCTGTTTGTCGCGCTGGCGCTGTTCGAAGCGATCGCCCCGCTGCGCCGAACCGTGGGCAGTTACGGCCGGATGGAGGCCGCCGCGCGCCGTGTCGTCGCGCAACTGACCCCGGCCCCACGGCCCGACACCCCCCTGCCCCCGGACCGCACGCTGCGCATGCAAGGGGTGCGCTTTCGCCATCACCCCGACTCCGCGCCGGTTCTCGACGGGTTCGACCTGACCGTGCCGCCGGGCACCCGCCTGGGGCTGAAGGGAACCTCGGGCCGTGGCAAGAGCACGGTTCTGGCCCTGCTCGCCGGGCAGATTCGTCCCGAGGCGGGTCAGGTCACGCTGGGCGGCGACGCGGTGGCAGAGCTGGACGAGGCCCCGCTGCGCCGGACGCTGACCCTGGTGCCTCAACGCAGCGCGCTGATTCAAGGCAGCGTGGCCGACAACCTGCGCCTGGGCGCCGACCGCTGCGACGACGACACGCTGCGGCAGGTGCTGGACGCGGTGCGGCTGACCGATGCGCTGGCCACGCGCGGCGGGCTGGGCACGCCCCTGGGCGCGCGCGGCGCGGGCCTGTCGGGCGGCGAATCGCGGCGCCTCGTCGTGGCGCGCGCGCTGCTCAGGCAGCCCGACATCCTGCTGCTGGACGAACCGACCGAGGGGCTGGACCCCGCCATCGCGGCCGCCGTTCTGAACGCGGTCCTGGACCGCCTGCCCGGCGCGACGGTGATCGTCGCCAGCCACCGCGCGCAAGACCTGGCCCGGATGGACCGGGTGATCGACCTTGACCTCAGCGCGCCGGGCGACAATGCTTAAATCCGCATCAAATCATCGTATTTCCTTGATCTCGATCAAATACATATTCCGTCTACGGAATAGATAGGATCCATCTCGGCCCCGTTGCGGGGCCGGTCAAGACTGCAACCAAGGAGGTCCCGCATGGACTTCGGCATTGTCGAGCTGTCACGCCTGCAATTCGCGATGACGGCAATGTATCATTTTCTGTTTGTGCCCCTCACCCTGGGCCTGTCGATCCTGGTCGCCATCATGGAGACGGTCTACGTCATGACCGACCGCCCGATCTGGCGCCAGATGACGAAATTCTGGGGCACGCTGTTCGGCATCAACTTTGTGCTGGGCGTGGCGACGGGCATCACCATGGAATTCCAGTTCGGCATGAACTGGAGCTACTATTCCCACTATGTCGGCGACATCTTCGGCGCGCCTCTGGCGATCGAGGGGCTGATGGCCTTCTTCCTGGAGGCAACGTTTGTCGGGCTCTTCTTCTTTGGCTGGGACAAGCTGTCGAAAACCGCGCATCTGGTGGTCGCCTGGCTGGTGGCGCTGGGGTCCAACTTTTCGGCGCTGTGGATCCTGATCGCAAACGGCTGGATGCAGCACCCGGTCGGCGCGGTCTTCAACCCCGATTCGATGCGGATGGAGATGACGTCCTTTTACGACGTGCTGTTCAACATCGTCGCGCAGGCCAAGTTCGTGCACACCGTTTCGGCGGGCTACGTCACGGCCTCGGTCTTCGTGCTGGGCGTTTCGGCATGGTATCTGCTCAAGGGCCGGCACGTGGACCTTGCGCGGCGCTCGATTGCCGTCGCCTCGGCCTTTGGCCTGGCCTCGGCGCTGTCGGTCGTCGTGCTGGGGGATGAAAGCGGCTACACCGCCACCCACACCCAACGCATGAAACTGGCGGCGATGGAGGCGATGTGGGAAACCCACCCCGCGCCCGCGCCCTTCACGCTGATCGGCTTCCCGGACCAGGAGGCGCGGCAAACCCATTACGCGGTGGAAATCCCCTGGGTCGCGGGGCTGATTACCACCCGGTCGCTGACCCAGCCGGTGCCCGGCATCGACGACCTGGTGATCGAGGCCCAGGACAAGATCCGTTCGGGCCTGATCGCCTATGACGCGCTCATGACCATTCGCGAACAGCGCGACGCCACCCCGCAATCCGTGCGCGACACCTTCGAGGCGCATTCGGCCGACCTGGGCTTTGCGCTGCTGCTGCGCCAGTATGTCGATGACCCGCGCCAGGCCACCGATGCGCAGATCGCGCAGGCGGCCGAGGACACCGTGCCCGGGGTCTTTCCGCTGTTCTGGGCCTTTCGGGTGATGGTGGGCCTGGGCTTCGGCTTCATCGGCACGATGGCTTATTTCTTCTGGCGCGCCTCGTTCCGGGGAATGCGTTTCCCGCGCTGGTCGCTCAGATTGGCGGTCGTCATGATCCCGGCGCCCTGGCTGGCCGCCGAACTGGGCTGGTTCGTGGCCGAATTCGGCCGCCAGCCCTGGACGGTGGACGGCGTGCTGCCGACCGCGCTGTCGGCCTCCAGCCTCAGCGTCGGCGACCTGCTCATCACGCTGGCAGGCTTCGTGCTGTTCTACACCGTGCTCTTCATCATCGAGATGGGCCTGATGCTGAAATACATCCGCAAGGGCCCCTTCCAGGATGTCGAGGAAACCGAACGCTGGACGGAACGCCACGAGCACCGCCTGCGCACCACTGACGGACTGGGCCCGTTCGCGGCCCCGGCGGAGTAAGAGCCATGATCCTTTACGAACTCATCCCCTTCGACGTGCTGCGCGTGATCTGGTGGCTGTTGCTGGGCGTGCTGCTGATCGGTTTCGCCCTGACCGACGGGTTCGACATGGGGGTCGGCGCGCTGCTGCCCTTCGTCGCCAGGACCGACATCGAACGCCGCGTCGCCATCAACACCGTCGGCCCGGTCTGGGAAGGCAACCAGGTGTGGTTCATCCTGGGCGGCGGCGCGATCTTTGCCGCCTGGCCGCCGCTCTACGCGGTCAGCTTTTCGGGGTTCTACCTGGCGATGTTCCTGGTGCTGGCGGCGCTGATCCTGCGGCCCGTGGGCTTCAAGTATCGCTCGAAACGCGACGCGGCCGCGTGGCGCAGCGCCTGGGACTGGGCGCTGTTCGTGGGCGGCGCGGTGCCCGCGCTGATCTTCGGCGTGGCGGTGGGCAACGTGCTGCAAGGCGTGCCGTTCCACCTGACGCCCGATCTGCTGTCGGTCTACGAGGGCGGCGTTCTGTGGAAGCTGATCGCGCTGCTCAACCCGTTCGCGCTGCTGGCCGGCGTGGTGTCGCTGTCGATGCTGGTGATGCATGGCGCGGCCTGGCTGTCGCTGAAATCGGACGGCCCGGTCGCCGCCCGCGCGCGGCGCTATGGCACCGTTGCCGGGCTGGTCGCGGCTGCCGCCTATGCGCTGGCGGGGCTGTGGCTGGCTGTCGGGATCGACGGCTACCAGATCGTCGGCGCGGTGGTCACGGACGGGCCGTCGAACCCGCTGTATTCCACCGTCGCCCGGGGCGGAAGCTGGCTGGCCGCCTATGGCGCGCGGCCGTGGATCGCGGTGGCGCCGCTGATGGGGTTCGCGGGCATCCTGATGGCGGTGCGCGGGCTCAGGGCGGGGCGCGAGGTTTCGACGCTGCTCTGGTCGAAACTGGGCATCACGGGCATCATCGCCAGCGTCGGCTTGACGATGTTCCCGTTCATCCTGCCATCCTCCAGCCAGCCCGACAGTTCGCTGACCGTGTGGGATGCCTCGTCCTCGCATCTGACGCTGTTCGTGATGCTGGTGGTGACGGTGATCTTCATGCCGATCATCCTGGCCTATACGGCCTGGGTCTACCGGGTGCTGTGGGGCAAGGTGACGCAAGCCGATGTCACCGAAAACAGCCACAGTGTCTATTGAGAAAGGAACCTTGAGATGTGGTATTTCGCCTGGATGCTGGGACTGCCGCTGGCGGCGATTCTGGCGGTTCTGAACGCGATGTGGCTGGAACTGCGCGAGGATGCGCGCATCGTGCGCGAGGCCGAGGCCGAGGGGCACTGACCCCGGCCCGCCGATCGCCCCGGGGCGTGCATGGCTTGTGCCGCGCCCCGGGGCCGCCTAAGCTGCACCCGATGCCCTTTCGGAGGCCCCGATGCAGCCCGACTCCGCCTGATGCCCAGCGCCGCCCGCAAGCCCCGCAGCCCCGGCCGCACCACCCGCGACGATTGGTTGCGCGCCGCCCTGTCGGTGCTGATCCAGGAGGGCGTGGACAGCGTCAAGGTGCTGACCCTGGCCGAGCGCCTGGACTGCGCGCGATCCAGCTTCTACTGGTTTTTCAAGGATCGCGCCGAACTACTGGACGCGCTTCTGGATCACTGGCAAAGCACCAACACCCGCGCGCTGATCGCTGCGACGGAATTGCCCTCGGCCTCGATCACCGAGGCATTGGCACTGCTCTATCGCAGCTGGATCAATCAGGACGGCTTCGACACGCAGCTCGATTTCGCGATCCGCGACTGGGCGCGCCGTTCGGACGCGGTGCGCGCGGTGCTGCTGTCTTCGGACAATGCCCGGATCGCCGCCATCGCCGGAATGTTCCGCCGCTTTGGCTATGCCCCGGCCGAGGCCGACGTGCGCGGCCGCATGGTCTATTTCACCCAGATCGGCTATGCCACCATCGACCAGCGCGAGGGCTGGGAGGTCCGCAACGCGCGCGGTGAGACCTATCTCTATTGCATGACCGGCCAGCGCCCCTCGGCGGGGGAACTGGCGATCCTCATGGTTCACGCCGTCTGAAGCCAGGCCGCCACCCGCGCCGCCGCGCTGTCGCGGACCAGCGGCCGCAGCCGGAACAGGCGCAGCGCGCGCGGGCTGGGCACCGCCGGCATCAGGGGGGCGACCAGGGTGCCCGCCGCCAGATGGCGCCGCAACAAGGCGCTGTGCCCCATCAACACGCCCGCGCCCGCCACCGCCTCGTCCACCGCCAGCGCATAGAGCGAATGCGCGACGCCGCGCGGCGCGGGGCGGCCCGGCGTGGCAACGCCCGCCCAGGCCCGCCAGTCGCCCGACCAGACGGCATCGGTCAGGATCGGCACCCCCGCCAGATCCGCCGCCGTGCGCAGCCGCGCCGCCAGCGCGGGCGCACAGACCGGGACCAGCGCGTCCGGCTCCAGCACCGCGCCGCCGGTTTCGGCAAAGAACACCGCCAGATCATAGGGCGCGCGCTTGGCCTCGGGCGGGCGTTCCAGCGCTGTCACCGATACGCTGACCCCCAGCGCCGCGCGCAGGGCCGGCAGGCGCGGCGCCAGCCAGAGCTGCGCCACCGCCGGCAGCGCGGCGATGCGCACCGGCGCGGCGCCCAGCGTGGCCATGAGCGGGGCAAAGCCTTGCAACGCATCGCCCAGCGCCGGCAGCACGGCCGCGGCCTCGGGCGTTGGGGTGACGCCGCGGCTGTGGCGGTCGAACAACGCGCGCCCTGACCAGTCTTCGACCCGGCGGACCTGCTGCGCCACCGCGCCCGGGCTGACCCCCAGCGCCCCGGCGGCGGCGGTGAACCCCCCGTGGCGCAGCGCGGCCTCGAACGGGGCCAGGGCCCCCAGTGGCGGGTCGCTGCCCAGCGGGGCCAGCGCGCGGGCCAACCGCGCAAGGGCGGGCACCAGTCCCTCGGCCAGCGCCTCGGCCTCGGGCGTGGGGGTGACGCCCTGGGCGCCGGGGTGAAACAGCGCAACGCCCAAGGCGGCCTCGAGTGCGCGCATCTTTACCCGCACCGCCCCCGCCGTCACGCCCTGCGACTGGGCCGCCGCCGCATAGCCGCCCCGTTGCACGACCGCGACCAGCGTGGCCAGATGGGCCAGCGGCGGCAGTCGGGGCGGGGGCGGGGCAAGGGACATGCGCAGACTCATATTTCCTGGGCCTCAGGCAACAGAAAAAGGGATTTGCGCTCAAGCCCCCGCGCGCCGCATTCTGGGGAAAAGGAGACCCGCCATGCCCCATCTCACCGCCCGCCCCTGGGTGCCCGCCGCCTGTGAGGCCCGCGTCCAGACGATCGCCGCCGAAACGGCGCGCGCCGACGATTCCGCGGTCGATGCCCGCATCGAATCGCTGATCGCGCGCAATCAGCAAATCCACGAGCGCGACAATTTCAACCTGAACCCGGCGACCAACGTGATGAACCCCCGCGCCGAGGCCGCGCTGGCCAGGGGCCTCGGTTCTCGCCCCTCGCTGGGCTATCCGGGCGACAAATACGAGATGGGCCTGCAAGCCATCGAAGAAATCGAGGTCATCGCCGCCGAACTCGCGGCCGAGGTCTTCGATGCCACGCACGCCGAGATCCGCGTGCCCTCGGGGGCGCTGGCCAACCTGTATGGGTTCATGGCGCTGGCCAAACCGGGCGACGCGATCATCGCGCCGCCGGCTTCGATCGGCGGGCATGTGACCCACCACGCCGACGGCTGCGCCGGACTTTACGGCCTGGTCACGCATCCCGCCCCGGTGAACGCCGACGGCTACACGGTCGATCTGGAGGCGCTGCGCGCGCTGGCCCTGCGCGTGCGGCCTAAGGTCATCACCGTCGGCGGCAGCCTGAACCTGTTTGCGCATCCCGTGGCCGATGTCCGCGCCATCGCCGACGAGGTGGGCGCCAAGGTTCTCTTCGATGCGG
>Ga0116152_10002677_pt1 | contig 14478 bp, 26 predicted proteins | sample AD_UKC119_MetaG_FD_89894 | JGI IMG/M metagenome (GOLD analysis project Ga0116152, IMG submission 89894) | Active sludge microbial communities of municipal wastewater-treating anaerobic digesters from Hong Kong - AD_UKC119_MetaG | ecosystem: Engineered > Bioreactor > Anaerobic > Digestate... | reverse complement strand
TTATAATCTCTTGTTCGTGCATACTCCCAAAGGACAGGTATTGATGTCATATTATATAATTTTTATGGCCAAAATTGATCATATGTCAATTCACATGGGTTGAAGTTAGAGCTAAACACGTACTAGTTTTGAAATAGGCTCAATGTTACCCACACGAAACAGCGAAGAGCCTATAATTTCCGCATACTCAGGACGGGATTAATCTCCAGAAGCCTTTCGAATGCGAGATATTCTCACAGAAGCTGGATAGGGCTATGGAGTAAAAGATAGCGCCGAGGGGGAGGCTCGAACTCCCGCGACCCTTACGGATCACAAGCTTTCAGTGCAGAATTCCAGGCTTGCGCCTTACCACTAGACTACCTCGGCACGATTTCGACACGACTACATTACGACTTTTTGGCCCACATCTTCGGATACGTCCCCGGAGCCATGACGACCCGAGAGGTCTTGGCCACGATCCCGGAGGAGGATGTCATCATATCCTCGCTTTTCATGGCGGCCTGGGCCACGGCAACAGCCTCTCCTTTCAGGGTATAAATAACTACCTTCTCCCCCACCTCTATCCCGGATTCGAGGCTGAGGAGCCCCGGAGCCGCCAGGGGCGCCCCGTGGCAGATGGCGTCGACGGCGCCGTCGCTGACCACCAGGGCGGGCATGTGCCGGAGGGCCGCCTCCACCGGCTGGATCGCACGCCGGAGAGGGACCTCGTTGCCGGTCTCCCGCCAGACCTCCTTCGCGTCCTTGAGGTCGTGAAGGGTCACCAGGGTCTCGTCCTCGCGGAAGGGTCCGCTCTTCGTCCTCCGGAGCTCCTCCATGTGAGCCCCCGAGCCGAGGGCGAGGCCGATGTCGTGGCAGAGCTTTCTGATGTATGTTCCCGCCTCGCAGCCGACCCGGAATAAGACGCTCGGCCCCTCGATCTCCAGGACTTCCAGGTAGTAGATCTCCCTCGTTCGAAGGGCTCTTTTAACGCTGGACTTGAGGGGCGGCCGCTGGTATATGACGCCCGAAAACTCGCTGCAGACCTCAAGGACGCTCTTTCGGGGGAGGGTCGCGTGAAGCCGCATCAGGCATACGTACTCCTTCCCGGCCGAGAGGAGGGTCTCGACGACCCGCGTCGAGTCGCCGAGCATCGTCGGGAGGATTCCCGTCACCTTGGGGTCGAGGGTGCCGCTGTGGCCTGCACTCTCGATCTCCAGGATCCTCTTCACCCAGGCCACTACCTCGTGGCTGGTGGGTCCCGGCGGCTTGTCGAGGTTTATGCAGCCGAGCCTGATGTGTTGGTCCAAGGGTCGCTCCTCTGGAGAAGAACCGTATCTCGGGTCGGTCCTACCCTCCCTCCGGACGAGAACCTCCCGGGGCCGATCAGACGGCAGAGCTTTTGGCATCTTCGATGGACCTCACAGCAGCGAGGACGATGGCTACGACGCCTTTCTCGTCCCAGGTTCCGGTATCTATCACCAGGTCGTAGACGGAGAAGTCGTTGACGTTCAGGTTGTAGTACTTCTCGTACCTTCTCGCCTCGCACTCCTCCCGGACCCTCGACTCCCGGAGGGCGTCTTCTACTAGCTTATTCTCCCGGGATGCGATCCTCTCGGCCCTGACCCTCCGGTCGGCCTTGAGGAGGATCTTCAGATCGGCGTCCAGGATGTGGCCTGAGAGCCTCCCCTCAAAGATCCCACCAGCCTCTGCCGCCATCGCCCTCTGGGCGTCGTCGATGAGGTAGTCGATCTCGGGGCCTTCCTCTGCGATCCGGCCCAGCTCTCCTACGGAGACCCCTCGATCGCTGGCGATCTTTCGAAATAGCTCCCCCGAGTTGACCCAGCGGAGGCCGAGCTCTCGAGATAGCAAGCGGGATAGGGTGCTGGTCCCGGTTCCGGGTGGGCCGCTGACTGTTATGATCATCAGGTACCGCCGATGTCGAGGGCTTTTCTTATGATCTGAGATATCGGTATCGAGCAGATGAAGTACCAGTAGAACCAGTAGAATATGGGGCCCATCACAGTCTCAGCGATCTCGTGCCTTCCCCAGAAGGGGAAGTTGATGTACAGTGTGTTCTCGCCGATGTAGAGGTAAGCCCACATGAATAGGGGTATTGATACCAGCCCGATGTAAGCCATCGGCTTCAGCTGCATCTTCATCATCTTGCTCTGATCGCCCAGCATCTCCCTCTGCTGGACCTGAAGCTGCTGCTGACGGGCCTTGTCCCCGGCGAGCTGAGCCTCCCGAAACTCTCGCTGAAAGCTCCTCATCGTATCTTGCTGCTTTTTGAGGTAGCTCCAGTCCATGGTGTACTTCTGGATGAGGCTGGCGTAAAGGCCGGTTATGGCGGCGAGGATGAAGAGGACGATGTGGAAGGGGAGGATCTCGGGGAGCCACCCGAGAACCGTGTTCATCACCTCTCCTACATTGTGCCTGAACTCCATGCTCACCATTATCCCCACCATCAGGGCGGTTCCGACGCCCAGAAGGAGGGAGTTGAGGTACCTCGCCAGGTCCCCGTTCTTCATGCCGCCTCACCGAAGAACTTTCTCATCATCGGGTACATCTCCTGGATCTGCTCGCTGGCGACCTGCTCGTAGAGCCGATAGACGATGCTCACCGTCAGGAGAAGTCCGGTTCCGCCCGCGCCCCCCAGGGTTCCCATGAGGCTTGCGACGAGGGTGAGCAGGCCGATGATGACGCCTCCGATCACCGTAACCTTGGGGATGTACCTTCCGAGGAGCTTCTCGATGCTGACCGGGTTTCTCCTGTGGCCGGGTACCTGGAGCCCCGAGGCGTGGATCTTGGCGGCGACGCTCTTCGCCCCCATCCCGGTCGTCTCGATCCAGAACATGGCGAATATGACGCCACCTACGATCAGAACGGTGGCGTCGGTGAAGACGTGAAGCCAGATCTGCCAGCTGGCGATCGGAGAAAGGCCCAATAGCTCCATCCCGGGGTTGCTGTTCGAGACGAGGCTTGGTATCCAGTCGTAGGGGCTGTGTATCGGCGAGAGGTAGTACATGAAACCGGATACCGGCTGGGGCGACGTGGCGCTCACCAGTTCGTTTGTCATCATGTCGTACCGAGAGGTCGATGTGAAGGTGCCGATGATGCTCGAATAGGCGGTATAGACGATGTTCACCCCGGCGGCGGTATCGGTGGTGCTGGCTGTGGTGATCGTCCCGATCTTGCCGGCGAGGAGGGTCCCTATCATCTGGATGTTCGCCTGGAGGGCTCTCACCAGGATCATGGGAAGGACGCTGGCGTAGACGAGCTTCACCGGAAACCTCCCGCGAGCGCCCCGGACGGAGCTGTGGGCGAGGGGTATCTCAACCCTGGTGCTCTCCACGAATACAACGAAGAGGATGATCGCTACTGTGGATATCAGGGATAGGATGCCGCCGTCGATGAAGACCCGCTCAAGGCCGGAGGAGGTGAAGACGTCCTCAAGGCCCAGGACGTCGTTTGTGAATATGAAGACCCATTTTGGGATTATCCCTATGGGCAGACCTTTGTCTCCGATAGTCCAGTTGAAGAGGCCCGTGATCAGCGACTGGCTGATGCCGGCGACGATGAAGAGGCCGACTCCCGACCCGATACCCCACTTGCTCACAACCTCGTCCATGAAGAGGATGAGGACTCCGCCGATGCAGATCTGGACGAATATCAGGAAGGATATCAGGCCCAGGGATACCCCGAGGGACGAGGCCAGTCCCTGGTCGGGGAGGAGGTAGCCGCCCGTCACCTGGGGGAGGGCCTCCACGATGATCATGATGAAGACAAGAAGCTTCTGTGTCCCCTGGAAGACCGCCTGGTCTCGCGGATCTCTCAGGTTCAGCTTTATTATGTCGGCTCCCACCAGGAGCTGGAGGACGATAGAGGCGGTGACTATGGGCCCTATCCCCAGGAGCATCAGGGAGCCGAAGGACCCGGCGAAGAAGGCTCGATACATCCCGAAGAGGTCTCGCGACGCCGGGGAGAGGCCGAATAGGGAGACGTTGGAGAGGGCGAAGTAAAGGATGAGGATGCCCACGGTCCAGCTGAGCTTCTTCTTGAAGTGGACGTGACCTTCGGGCCTCTCCACCGCCGGCAGCCTCCGCACAAAAGGCTCTATCGCGTAGAAGAAGCTGTGCTGATTCATGATACCACTACTTCACCGCCGGCCTCTTCGATCTTCGACCTGGCGGAGGCGGAGAAGGCTGCTGCGCTGACCGTGACGGGCTTGGTGAGCTTGCCCCTCCCCAGGACCTTCATCTTCCCGAGATCGATCCGGCCGTCCTCAATTGACATCGAATCAAGCTCGCCGACGTTGATGACGTCGACTTCCGTGGCGTTGGGCCGGGTAAACCCGTGCTTGCCCATCGTCCTTCCTCGCATCATATCCAGAACGAAATGATGCTTGCATCCTCCCGCATTGCCGGTGCCTCCTCTCGACCCGGCTCCTCTGCGGTTCTTGTGGGTGCCGCCTCCACAGGTCCTGCTACCCCGGAACTTCTTCAGCTTGCTTTTAGGCATGGTCCTACCTCATCTTCCAGATAAGATCTGAGATCGACTCGTGGTAACCGAGTTCACCGCCCTCTTTGACGGTCTTCTTGGTGCCGCGGTGACCTTTCCTCGGCGGATGGAGCCTGAATACCGGCTTTATCCCGGCGTCCTTGAGGCTCGCTGCCCCTCCGGAGACCGCCGAGGCGAACTCCTTTATCGTTCCGTAGGAGGTCTTCTCCTTTATGAACTGGTCAGTCAGCCGCTTGTTGCCGTTCAATCTTCCCCGCATCTCCAGGATCGTCGCGAGAGCACCCTCGTCGATCTCTCCCCAGGCTACGTAGTCTTTAACCTTCTGGATCATGCCCCTGTAGTGGGGGTTGTCCGGCACCACGACGCAGTGGTTTATCCTGTGAAGCCGGAGCATGTCGAGGGTATCCTTGATGTCGGGCTTGGTGTTGACGCTCCCTCGGAGTCTCACTATCGCATACATCTCATACCCTCATGGTGACGGTATTTCGGAGCGCGTTGTAGGTGGCTTTGGCGAAGTTGAGGGTGGTCCTGGTGTTCCCCGAGGACTTCGTCCAGACGTCCTGGATCCCGGCCATCTCCATAACCTTCTTGGCGGTTCCACCCGCGGCTATCCCCAGGCCCCTGGGAGCCGGGATGAGGGCGATCGAGACGGATCCGGCCTTTCCCATGACCTCGAAGGGCACGGTATGCTCTGCACCGCAGCCGCACTCCCAGCTGCCACAACCGCGCTGTACCTTTATGATGTTCAACTTGGCGACGTCGATTCCCTTCCTGATCGCGGGTCCGACCTGGTTGTCTCTGCCTTGGCCGATGCCGACGTAGCCGTCCTTGTTTCCTACGATGACCGTGGCCCTGAACTTGACCCTCCGTCCCGAGTCGGTCATCCTCTGGACCATGTTTATGTCCAGAACCTCGTCCTCAAGCCCGGGGAGCAGGGCGTCTACGATCCCCGCCTCTCTGATGGGGAGCCTCGATTTGAGCGCCTCGTCAAAGGTGGTGATCTGACCCTCGTAAACGAGCTTGCCCAGCTTGGTCTTGGGGACCCATTCCTCTTTGTATTCCATCCTCATCCTCTCACCCCATTATCTTCTCGCGGGCAGCCTCGAACTCGGCCACAAACTCCACGCCCCGGTAGGCTTCGATATTCTCGCCGCGGATCCGTTCGTCGTCCGGGAAGATCTCCGGGCTGTGGGGCACGTCTACTCCGGCGTCCACCACGCCCTTGAGGGCGGAGTATATCCTGTTGCCCCTGGTGTTGGCGTGAATCCCCATGTCCAGGATCGCCTCACCCTCTCCCATCGCCTTCATCCTCTTGCCGAAGAGGAGGCCAGCCAGGTACGATGCCGGGACGTTCCCGGTGTTCTGCTGGTAGCCGAACTTCTTCAGCTCCTGGGAGTTGACGGTGAGGAGAGTTCTGTCTCCGACGGGCTCTGCAACGATCAGCTGCAGCGTGATGTTCTTGTTCCCCCTCCTTATGACAAGCCTGGGCTTTCTTGAAAGGATGAGCTTGTATCTGAAGTGATAATCGGTCCTGCCCTCTCTCCGCCTTCTGAAGGGCACCTTGTATCGCGGTCCGGTTGCCATCAGTCACTCCTCGTTAGACCTTTTGCCTTGATGTACGCGTTGAGATGGGCTGTGCTGCGGTACTCGCCGCCCTTTGCCTTCCGGTAGAGCATCCGATAGGTGTGGCGGTCGATATCGCCCTCTTCTCTCAGCCCCTTAAGCCTGCGGCGAAGAGCCCGGATCTTGGTCATCCACATCTCTTTCTTCGGAGACCGGGAACCTTGAGCGCCCTTTCTTCTGCCCTGACCTTTCTTGTGGCCGTAGGCCCTCTTGGCAGCTCTCGCCCGGTATCTCGCGCGGCTGTTGCCCTTCTTCGGTTTGGCCTTAATGTTTCCAGCCTCGATCTGAGACCTGATGTCCTCTCTGGTTATGGCCTCGCCTATCTCGCCTGCAACCTCCGGATCGGGGTTGATCCAGACCCTGCTCTCGCCCACTTCGAGGACTGACGCTGCAAGCCTCTTCTGGGTTGAGAAGTTCGGCAATTCAGTCGCCTCCTGAGGTGGGGTTGAGAACCTTCAGGTTCATCTCTCGGGCCATCGCCTCGATTTCGTCTCTCTTCTTCATGCCAACCGTCCCGGCGATCCGGACGGCACAGCCCTCGGCATCCAGCAGGTCCTCGGGATTATTCACCAGAACCTCTCTCATGCCGCAGGGGTGGTATCCCCGAACGCCTTTCGGGCTCCCGTATCCGGCCTTGACCTGCTTCCCCTTGGCAGCGATATGCTGTCTGAGCTTGTTGTGCAGGCCTCGGGGCCGCCTCCAGCTGGGCGAGAGCTTCTTCTTTTTGTGGGAATCGCAACGGTTGAACTCGGGCTTCCTCTTCTTCTGCCTCGCCCGAACTTTCATCAACCTTTCAGTTTCGGAAGTCAACTCCGTCACCTCTTGTCCACCAGGTATATTCCGTCCTGGAATACTCTGATGTCGAACCCTCTCACTTTGGTCGCTTGCTCGATGTTCGCCATAGTCTGGCCCACGAGCTCCTTATCGATCCCGCTGACGACCACGGTGTCGCCCTTGATCTCCACCTTGGAGTCGCCCATGATCTTGGCCGATCGGGGCTTCCTCTCGCCCAGGAAGTTGCTGATCAATAGCTCTCCCTTGGTGGCCTTCAGCTGAATCGGGAAGTGAGAGTATACGGCCTTCATCCTGTACTCGAAGCCGTCGTTGACCCCTTTGATCATGTTGTTCAGGTGAGCGGCGGTGGTTCCCACCATGGACCGATGCCGCTTCCTGGTGATATCGGCGTCCACGACCAGGCCGGACTCATCTTTTCTGATCTCTATCCCGGGATACCAGAGCCGCCTTGAGACCGTCCCCAGGGGGCCGGTCACCGTCACTGTGGCGTCGTCGCCGATCTTCACATCGACGCCCTCTGGAACCTCTATTCGTCGCGCCAACTCCTTGACCATCTCGACCACCTAATAGACGTAAGCCAGAAGCTGGCCGCCGATCCCGCGCTCTCTGGCGTCGACGTGAGATATGACCCCCTGGCTTGTGCTCATGATGAGCACCCCGAAGTTTCGGGAGGGGAGGTACCTCTTCTCCCACTTCTCCAGGTCCGAGACCTGGGTGGAGAACCGGGGTTTGATCACGCCGCACCGGTTGATCTTTCCCTGTAAGTCGACCTTGAAGACGCCGGACTTGCCGTCGTCTATGAACTCGAACTCGCCGATGTATCCAAGATCTGCCATAACCTTCAGGGTGTTACCTATGAGCTTGGAGGCGGGCTGGATGATGCATTCTCCTTTGCCGACGTCCTCAGCATTCTTTATGATGGACATGGCATCGGCAAGCGGATCTAACAGTACCATCAATCATCACCTACGAGTACTTCTCAAAACCCATCTCTTGGGCGATCTCTCTGAAACATTGCCTGCAGAGATAGATTCCGTATTTTCGGATGAGCCCCGGCTTTCTGCCGCATCGCTTGCAAGCATTTGCGCCTCTGCCGAAGCCTTTGGTATTCGTCTTCATGCCGCCTCCACGAGGTCTACGCCGTATTTATTTTTGACGTACTCCATGGCGTCGTCTTTGGTGACCCGATGGCTATTTGCCATCTTGGACCTGGCGATCCGCCTTCGGGCGACCCGGTATCCGGGCCGCTTGAGGGCCACAGAGACGTCCATGCCGAAGATCCCTATGTCGGGATCGTACTTCATCCCCGGGAAGTCGGTGTGCTCCTCGACCCCGAAAGAGAAGTTGCCGGTGTCGTCGAACGAGCCTTTCCGGAGGACGGATCCCGCCACTTCGAGGGCTATTTTGAGGAACTCCTCAGCATCGTTGCCCCGGAGGGTGACTCTACACCCGATCGGCTCATTCTTCTTTATGCCGAAGCCAGGAAGGGTCTTTTTGGCGACCGACCTGACGGGGGACCTGCTCGTTATCTCGCCGAGGATCGTCTCGGCGTTGACCAGCCTCTGGCCGCTCTCGCCGGTCCCTATGTGGACGGTAACCTTGTCGACCCGCGGCTCCAACATGACGTTCATATCTCAGCCCCCAGCTTGATGGCGGGCTTATCTCTGCCGATCATGAAGACGTGGTCGACGGTCGTCTCGAAATCCACCTTGCCGGAGATTATCACCTTGTTGGGCCGGGAGCTCTTGACGACCTCGATCTCCTTGATCGTCCCGACTTCGCCAGAGTGGGACCCGCCCACTACCATGGCGAGGTTACCCTCTTTGAACTCGATGACGTCGGCGATCTCCTTATCGGGTATCGACAGGATCACCGAGCTTCCCGTACCGTAATCGCCCTCGGCGAGGATGTTTGTTCCGTCGTTGAGGTTCAGCTGCAATTTGCCGCCCTTGAGGATCGTCTTGTTCTCGATCCTGCAGAGCTTCCTTGCTTCGCCAGCCTCCAGCTCGTGGAGGTTGAACCTGCCCTTGGCGTCCGAAAGAAGCCTGTAGTTTGTGTCCATCGCCGGGACGGATATCACGTCGAAGATCCCCACTGGGAAGTTGACGTCCTTTCTCGCCTTGCCGTCGACGAGAACCCCGCCCTCGTGGAGGATCCGCTTCGCCTCTCTGGAGTTGTCGACCAGCCCCAGAAGATCCCTGACCACGACGACTAGGGGTATGCTCCCCTTTGCGGAGTGGGGGCCTGGCTTGCTCTTGGCCACCCAGGTGTGAATCTTCCTGGCGATCGGCCAGCTTCTGGGACTTGCAATCCTCTTCTGATGTCTGCTCACCTAAATCACCTGGAAAAGATCTTCTTCCTTTCTTCGTCGTCCAACTCCATCTTGGTGATGACGACGTTGGAGGGCTGGACGGGCCGAGGCACCTCGGTCCCGTCGGCCCGGAATACGCTCACTCCGGCCACGTGGATGGTGCCGCTCTTGATGTCCGCCTTCTGGACTTCGCCCTCGGTTCCCGCATGGTCGCCGCGCATCACCTTGACGGTATCGCCCTGCTTCACCTGGGCGCTGCGAGTCTTCATCTCCTCGCGAAGCTCCTTGGAGAGGGGGGCGTGCATGTACTTCTGCCGTTTGTGAAGGGGGGCGGAGAACCTCTCTTTTCGCTGTTTGCGTGGCTGTTTGCTCGTCATGGTAATCACACTATTATCGACGCGGCCGATGCGATCTTTCCGTACCGCTCAGCCACCTCTCTGGCCACTGGCCCCTTTATCTCCGATCCCTTGGGAATTCCGGCAGTATCGGTGATGACCGCGGCGTTGTCCTCGAACTTGACCCTCAGGCCGTCGGGCCTTCGGAACTCCTTCCTCTGGCGGACGATCACCGCGGTGAAGATCTGTTTTCTCATCTCCGGCGTACCCTTCTTAACCGATACTACGACCATGTCGCCGATTCCGGCACAGGGCATCCTGTTTTTTACGCCTCTGTATCTCTTCACCGAGATGATCTCTAGCATCCTCGCGCCGGTGTTGTCGGCGCATTCCAGGCGCGCTCCGGCGTTGATCGGCCTTGGGATACTGGCCTTGAGCCCTCTCATCGGACGACCTCCACCACGACGAATGACTTGGTCTTGCTGAGAGGTCTGCATTCTGCGACCTTGACCACGTCACCGACCTTCGCTTTCAGACAGGGGGGGTTGTGGGCGTGAAGCTTAGACCTCCTCTTCTCGTACCTGTCGTACTTCGCATTCTTCTTCTCAAACTCGCGCAGGACCACCACAGTATCGGTCATCTTGTCGCTGACCACCGTTCCGTCAAAGACCTGACCGCGAACGGAAAGCTCTCCATGAAAGGGACATTTTGGATCGTCACAGGCCTTATCAGGTGACTTGACGCCCAGTCCGACATCCCTCATAATTTCCACCTCGATCTCCGTATTTTTTTGTTAATCCTGTTTTCAGGTTGTGAGACTAAAACTGAGCCCTCTGCCTTCACCTTCAGGTCCTGATACAGGGTAAAAATGAAGCAGTTGCAGGACTTGGGAACGCGTTTCGCTCCGCTCCTGGTCTCGATCAGAAATGTGTTCCGGGTCTCATCGACGACCCTGCCTGATAACCCCTCATGGGTGGGGTTTCTGCTATCGACGACCTCCACCGGCAGGCCTATCAGCTCATGTCTGACGAGATTCTCAGGAGATATCATCACGCTAGAGCACGCTCCTTCTGTATCGTCTTGATCCTGGCTATGGACCTCTTTATCTCCCGAATACGGCCAGGGTTCTCCGGGGCGCCGCCAGAGACGACGAGCCCCCTCTCCCGGATGAGCTCGTCGTTGAGCTTTTCGAGCTCATCGTCCAGCTCCTCGGGGCTCATGTTCCTCAGTTCATCGACCCTGAATATCGCCATGTCAAGTCACGCTCACGTCTCACTCTTCGCTCTTCGGCTCTTCCTCGGAGATCTCCTCTGCGGGAGCCTCCTCCTCGACGGCGGCGACCGTCTCTTCGACTACGGTCTCCGATGCTTCTTCTTCTTCAGCAGCCAGCTCTTCAGCGACCGTCTCCGATGCTTCTTCCTCAACAGCCAGCTCTTCGGCGGCCATCTCGGTTTCTTCTTCAACGGCTGTCTCCTCGGCGACCGTCTCTGTGGGGACCACTTCCTCGATTATCTCGATCTCCAGGTCCTCCACCACGATCTCCTCGACGGGACCAGCGGTCTCGGATTCCAGAAGCTCCTCCAGCTCGTCTTTCTTCTCCTCCGCGGGAGCCAGCTCCTCGACGATCTCCTTGGAGGGAGGGACGATCTGGAACCTGTCCGGGGGCACGGCGTCTGGAGGAACGATCCTCACCTGGCAGCCGATGGTTCCCAGCTTCTTCACCGCTACGGCGTATCCGTGGTCGACGATCTCCTGGGAGGGTTTGCCCGAATGTTTGACGTAACCGGAGAGGAACTTCTCGACCCGGGACCGCGGTCCAGTCAGCTTGCCGCTGAGGATGATCTCGCAGCCGAGAGCCCCGCTCTCCATGACCCTGCGCAAGGTGGTCTGTCCCGCCTTTCTGAAGTACCAGCCCCTCTCCAGGGAGCTGGCCAGCCTGTTGGCAACCACCTGGGCGTTCAGCTCGGCCTTGCCCACGTCCTGGACGTCGATCTGGGGGTTGTCCAGCCGGAAGTTTCGGTCCAGGTCTCGGGTCAGCTTTCGGATCAGTTTTCCGCCCTTTCCGATGACCATTCCAGGCTTTTCGGCATAGACGGTGATCTGGATCCCCATGGGGGTCCTGTTCATCATCATGCCACCGTAACCGGCCCGACTGAGCTCCTTGGAGAGATACTCGTGGACCAGGGCTTTGGTGAAGCCGTCCTCTACAAATTTCTTCTCTACGCCCAAGTCAGCTCACCTCGGTCAATATCAGCTCTATCGATACCGTCTCCGTGTCCTTGGGGGTGGCTCTGCCCATAGCTCGGGGCATCCATCCCCTCAGGGTTCTCCCCTGCTTGGTGGAGACGTGGGTGATCTTCATATCGGCGGGGTCGAGCCCCTTGTACTCGGCGTTGCTGGTCGCGTTGACCAGAACGTCCAGAACGGCTCTCGCCGCCTTCTGGGGGTACCTGCCGGCGTCCCAGCCCACCAGGGCATGTCTGTGGGGGACCTTCTTGTTGTGACGCCTGAAGGGGACGGGCCTCTTCAGAGCGATCACGTCTTCCAGGTACTCTTTCGCGGTCTCGGCTCGCATCCCCTTGATGGCGCTACAGATCTCCAGAGCGTGCTTGGGCGAGATGTGATGTTCCGTGCCCATCGCCCTGGAGGTCTTCTCCTTCTTTGCAGGGGTGATGGAATATTTCAGTCTTCCCAAAATTCACACCTCACTTCAACGGCACGAACTTGCTCGATCGGGTGGCGCCCACGCCGGCGCTGCCGTGAGATACCCTTGATCTGGTCAGGGAGTACTCGCCGAGGTAATGGCCGACCATCTCCGGCATGATCTCGACCCGGTTGAAGGTCTTGCCGTTATAAATCTCGATCGTCTTTCCCACCATCTCGGGAAGGACTATCATGTCCCGAAGATGGGTTCTCACCACGTCCCGGTCTTTGACCCTGGAGAGGAGCCTCTTGTGATCCTTGGTCAGGCCTCTATTCAGTCTCCTCCGCTGCCGTGCGGGGAGGAGCGGCAGAAGCTCGTCAGCGCTGAGCTTGTTCAGCTCCTCGATCTTGAGGCCGCGGTAGGTGAACTCCTCTTTCCTCTTCGGAAGCCTTGATCCTGATTTCCTCGCCATACAATCCCTCTTTAACGCTTTCCGGTCCTTCTGGCCGCAATCGACCCGACCTTACGACCGGGGGGTGTGTTCCTGCTGACGGTCTTGGGCCTTCCCGGATGCTGCCATCCGCCGCCTCCGAAGGGGTGGTCCACCACGTTCATGGCCACACCTCTGACCCTGGGGTACTTGCCAGCCTTGGACTTCATCTTGTGGTACTTCTTTCCCGCCTTTACGAAGGGCTTGTCGGTTCTGCCGCCGCCGGCGACGACGCCTATCGTCGCCATGCACAGGGGGCTGAGCCACTTCATCTCTCCGCTGGGGAGCTGGACGACGGTCTTTCCGACGTCGTGGGCTATGAGGATGCCGTAGACCCCGCTGGATCGGGCGAACTGGCCGCCGGACCTCGGGCTCGACTCGATGTTGCAGATGGGAATCCCCTCGGGAATCTCCGCCAGGGGCAGGGAGTTGCCCGGCTTGATCTCGGCGGAGGCGCCGCAGGCTATCTCCTGGCCGACGTATACCCCTTCGGGGTCCAGTATGTACCTCTCTTCATCGTTGTCGAGGACCACTCTCGCAACCGGGGCGCACCGCGCCGGATCGTGGACGATCTCTTTAACAAGCCCTCGAACGGTCGTGTCCTGGTCCACCTTGACGTGCTTCAGCTCCGCCCTGAACTTGTGAGAGGGCGCCCGATAAGTCGGGGTTCCTCGACCTCGGTTCTGTTGTATTAATCTGTGCCCCATAACCTCACCTCACAATAGTCCCAGGGTCGTTGCCAGCTCGTTGGCGCTGCCGTCACCGGCCAGCTTCACGGCCGCTTTTTTCTCGCCCTTGGATGTGATCATCGTCCTCACCGAGATCACTTCGACGTTGTAGAGCCGTTCGAGCTCCTCTTTGATCTCCTTCTTGTTCGCGCCGATATCCACCAGAAACTCCATGGTGTTGTCGGAGTCGATCATGTTGGTGACCTTCTCCGTGATGAACGGACTCTTAATGACCATAGGTCTCACCCAGCCATTTCAGGGAGGATTCTGTCCAGACGGTGAGCCTTCCGGCGTGGGTTCCGGGAGCCAGAAGCTCGACGTTCAGCCTGTCCACGGTGGTGATGTCGACGCCCGGAAGGTTTCTGGAGGCTCTGATAAGCCCGCCCTCTTTGCCCGCCACGATCAGCAGGCTCTTTGGCTGCTTGTATCTCCTGCCCCGCATCTTGCCTCGGCCGGCGCGGACGCTCTTGCCGTTCTTGGACCTCAGGACGTCCTCCCAGCGGCCGCAGGCTGCCAGGAACTTTCGGACCTCAACCGTCTTCTCGACGGCCTCCAGGTCGTCTTTTGCGACGATTATCGGCTCGCCTGAGAATACGTGGCCTCTCGCCTGCACCAGGTCGGCGTTCGCGGTGGCGGCTATCGCCGAACGGATCGCCTTCCTCCGCTCTTTTGCGTTGACCTTCTCGGTTCTGTCCGTCTGGGGCTTTGGTGGGTGGGCTCTCCTGCCGCCTTTGGCCTGGGGGACTCGAGCGGCTCGCCTGCCGTTTATGATCCTCGGAACTCGAGCGGCGCCGCGGCCCGTTCCCCAGGAGATGGCGGTGGTCTTGAGGCCCGAGAGTTCAGTTGGACCGTAGGGCTGGAGCCGGTTGGCCTGGGCCGCCAGAACCGCCCTCTTTATGAGGTCCGGCCGGAACTCCTCGTCGAATACCGATGGCAGCTCTACCTCGCCGACCTCGCTTCCTGATAGATCGATAACCTTAGCCTTCATCACAATCCCTGCTTCGAGTCTGTGCTGATGTAGAGGACCTGAGGCGTCTTCAGATCGGCGTCCTTGG
>Ga0116152_10002676_pt1 | contig 14479 bp, 12 predicted proteins | sample AD_UKC119_MetaG_FD_89894 | JGI IMG/M metagenome (GOLD analysis project Ga0116152, IMG submission 89894) | Active sludge microbial communities of municipal wastewater-treating anaerobic digesters from Hong Kong - AD_UKC119_MetaG | ecosystem: Engineered > Bioreactor > Anaerobic > Digestate... | reverse complement strand
GATTTTTTCCGAGTGCGCAATAATTGAGTCACGATATTGACGCGTAATCTCGAGTCTTTTCTCTGCGTCAAGAATGTTTTCCCAGCTCTTTAACTCATAAAGCCAAGATGCCTTTGCTTCATGCATGTTGAAATAGAGCTTCTCATAATCGATATCTAAAGAGATATCCGTATCGTCTTCGACCGATTTATAGTCTATTTCCTTCTTCAAGCTCGATGCTACGCCCTCAAGAAATCCGACAAAGACTTCCATTTCCTTTTCAGTATCAAATCCGAGAGTCTTTGCCATATCGATTGCCTTGCCGGAAAGCAAGTCCTTATTATCCGGATACTTCGACAAAATCATATCATAGGCTTCTTTTTCGACTTGATAGTAGCGAGAAATGTATGCCTTGTAAGCATCCTCGTTTTCGACAGTTTCAGATCTATTTGTCCACGTTTCATAATAGGACATTGTTATATACCTCCATCAAAATAATGATTTCAAAGTTTTGCAGCAATCGCTTTCAGGAAATCTTCCGTATTCACAACTTGCTTATTCGGATTATCCATGAGCGAAGCTAAGTCGCCGGTAATCGTCCCCTCTTCAATTGTTTGAATCGAAGCCTTCTCTAGACGATCAGCAAAATCAACCAAATCATTAAGGTTATCCAATTGACCACGTTTTCTCAATGCGCCTGACCAAGCAAACAAGGTAGCCATCGGATTTGTTGAAGTCGTCTCGCCCTTTAGATAACGATAATAATGACGTGTAACGGTACCATGTGCCGCTTCATATTCATATTTGCCACTTGGGGATACAAGGACGGAAGTCATCATCGCCAAAGAACCGCAGGCAGAAGCCACCATATCCGACATCACGTCGCCATCATAGTTCTTACATGCCCATAAAATACCGCCCTCTGAACGCATAACACGAGCAACCACATCATCAATTAATGTATAGAAGTATGAAATACCGGCTTCTTCAAATTTTGACTTGAATTCTGCGTCAAATACTTCTTGGAATATATCCTTAAATCGATGATCGTATGTCTTTGAAATCGTATCCTTTGTTGCGAACCAAAGGTCCTGATGAATATCAAGTGCATACATAAAGCAAGAACGAGCAAACGCTTCAATGGATGCATCCAGATTGTGCATACCGAGAACAACGCCTGGGCCAGCAAAATCATGAATCTTCTTTACTTCTGTCTTGCCATCTTCATATGTCACAACAATCTCAACGGTGGCCTTTCCGCGAACACGCATTTCTGCGTCACGATATACGTCACCATATGCATGACGTGCGAGCGTTATCGGCTTTTTCCAGCAAGAAACAAAAGGATTAATACCGTTTACAAGAATCGGTGCACGGAAAACGGTACCGTCCAAAATGGCACGAATCGTTCCGTTGGGGCTCTTCCACATTTTCTTTAGTTTATATTCATCCATGCGTTGTGCATTCGGAGTAATGGTGGCACACTTCACTGCAACACCCAATTCGTCTGTTCGATTGGCAGCATCTATGGTTACTTGGTCATTGGTCTCGTCACGGTGAACCAAAGATAAATCATAGTATTCCGTTTTTAAATCAACAAATGGATTAAGAACGATATCCTTAATTTGTTTCCATATGATTCGAGTCATTTCATCGCCATCCATTTCAACCAATGGCGTCTTCATTTGAATTTTCGTCATCGAAATTCCTCCCTTACACTACTAAAAATACTAATTGATTCTATCTTAATTGCCATAGTGCGTCAATGAACGAATGCACAAATTACATCTGCCCTGCAGCAACCAATAAGACTTCCAATGCCATGCGTTCTTCCATTTTTCCTGACTTCACAGCGACGTCCGATTTAAATGTTAATTTGTACATTCTTTCAAGCTGCTTCATCGAGAAATGGTCAGCCTGTGTGACAAGATTACGTGCAACGAAAGGATGCACCTTCAAACGCGAAGCAATCACGTCTTTTGAGCCAAGTTCTTTTGCACAAATGAGTTGACGAATATGGCGTGCCAACATAAAACGGATCTTCGTCACTGGTTCTTTTAACGATATTAGTTGGTTCATGAGAAATAGCGCCTGATCCGGGCGTTTATTTCCAATCGCATCCGTCATTTGAAAAATGGTCGCGGAGACATCCGGTACACATAGCTCGTCAATTAAAGCAAGGTTTACCCGAACCGTATTTGTGCCCTTGCAATAGAGCATGATCTTTTCCACTTCATTCTCAATGGTTAGCATTGCATGTTCCGATCGTTCAATCAGACTGGTAACTGCTGATTGTTCTATTTCCAGTCGGTTATTCTTCATTGTAGATTGAATCCATCGGCTCAGCATCGCGTCATCCTGCTTATCCATGAGCACAACTTCGCCGTTTGAAGTGACAGCATCCAAAAGAGCCTTCTTTCGCTTATCAACCTTATCTTCAACGAAAATAACGAGGGCAAATTCCGGAATGTTACCCAATACTTGTTTCATTTTCTTTTGTGCCTCCGGAGTATCCGGCGCGCGATTACTCCACAGTCCTGTTTGCTTCAATATGGTAATTCTACGTTGCGACATAAAAGGAGGTGTCAAAACTAATGATTCGAATTCGTCAAATGATATTCCGTTCGAGCTTCGGTCCGAAACATAGCAATCTATATCGCTCGCGCTTTTTTCAACATAGAGAGAGCGAAGCTTACGCAATGTATTCGATACCAAATATTGTTCGTCCCCGGTAAAGAGAAAGAGTCTTCCGAGCGTGTTGTTTTTTGCCGCATTAAGAACATCGCTATAGTCTTTCCAACCGTTCGGTTTCTCATTCTTCGCCATTTATTCCACTCCTTGGTAAATATGGGGTTACTTTCATTACATAGTCGTCAATTTCTACAATTAGCGCTCCGTTATATCTCGTCACATAAATCGAGTCTACATGATTCGATAGTCGATTCATTGTGTCCGGTGACGGGTGTCCATATATATTCGGTCCGGTACTCACCACCGCCGTATCAATCATCTCGGTATCGAGAAACAACTCCGATGTAGAATATTTGCTGCCATGATGCGCCACCTTCAACACATCAATGCGAGATGGCAAATCATCCAAAATCTGCCTTTCGGTGTCTTCTCCAATATCACCTGTAAAAAGCAAATTCTTTCCGTAAATACGAACCCATAATACCGCAGAATCTTCATTTGCGCCAGAAGTCGGATTGCTAGGTGAAATAACTCGAATCTCACAATTTGAGGATACTTTTATTATGCTCGGCGCGAGCAAATCACGAAAACATACATTTTCTGATACATAGCCATGAATTAACGATATGAGAAGCTCACCTCCGGAAAAGGGTGTATAAATATCTCCAATTCGCCCTTTTCTTGCGAGTTCCAAAAGGCCGCGGCCATGGTCACAGTGCAAATGCGTAAGAATTGTCATATCAATATTCGCTACTCCGTAGTAATCCATCACTTTTGAAACAATACTATTTCCTTTCCCGTCATTACCTCCATCTATTAATATTGATTTTCCATCGCAAAGAATAAGTGTTCCATCACCCTGCCCGACATCCATAACAATGATTCTCGCATCCGGTTCGTCCTTCCATATCTTGTATTGTTCAAGCGAACCCGCCAAAATCAAAACGCCTGCCAATATCGCAAATAGCTTTCGTCTCATACCAGCTTTCAAAGTGCCTACGATAAATACTGTCATAATTCCGAAAAGTAGACACATGTTTATGCCTTGCAACCGAAACGAATATAGCGATATCTTTTCTCCCCATCGAGCACAAAGAAGCAATAAATCGACAAGTCCCTGAAGTGGTGAATAAAGGAAAACTAAAAGAGGCCGAATAGATACAAAAAAAGAAAGGAAGGTAACGCATAACCCATACATACACAAGGCCTCTGCAATGAATCCCGCGGCAAGCACCATAATCATGAGAAAAATCGATTGCTTGCTCCCCATCGTAAAAAGAACTGGCAGTATACCAATCTGCGCTGATATTAAGGCTGACACTCCTGTGTATACGAAATCCGGTAAAAATTTCACCGCTTTTCTTATCTTCCGTTCCGTCACATTTGCAAATGAGATAATCGATAATGATGCACCAAAAGAGAGTTTGGCTCCCGTATTAAATATGACATAAGGGTCATTCAGCATAAGGAGAATTGCCGCTAGTCCAAAAACAGAATATCGATCGAAGGTTTTATCCCTTAGTCGGAGAATCTCATACGAAATCATCATGACAATACTTCGAGTTGCCGAACAGCCCCAACCGGTGATAAACCCGTACATCACTAAAACACTCATCAATCCGATGGTTTTCAAAATGCGCCGGTCCCCGAAAATACCAAGTACGAACATGATCGGTATACATAGATAGCCTACATGTGCGCCTGATACGACGAGGATATGAGAAAGATTTGCACTTTGAAAGCTTGCCTTCTCGTTCGAATCCAATAACGAGTCGTCGCCAACAATCACGGCAGAAAGAATCGGAACAGCATCTGTGCTGACATAGTGCTCCCAGATTTCCACCGCTTTCTTTCGAACGCTTGTACCCCATGCATAGCCTCTTTGCAGAAAGTCATCTCGAGGGAATGTAACCACCCCCACATTCATAACCTCAATGGTGCGATAAATTCCCTTCGTCTCATAATAAGACTGATAGTTAAACTCTCCCGGATTTGTGTTCGGCGATATCTCGCAGAGCTCTCCTTCAATAGCAAGTTCACTATTCCAAGGATATTCAACCTTAGATAACAGGTTAACTTTCTCATTCGTATCCAATAAAAGAGTAATCGAATGATACCCCGCTGTATAGTCGGGATGAGAGAGTACAATGGCCGAACCATCATAATAGGTTTGAACTGAGCGAATCCTCGTTTGCATATCCTCTGATACAAAGAAAATCCACATCAAAGAAAAGCTAATTAATGACAGAAAAAGCGTAACACGTTGTTTGGACTTACAATGCGATATAAGAATGCATAAGAAAATAGCCAAAACTGTAAAAAACACACATGAAACGATATAAGAAAAAGTATGCGCGCAATACCCGCCGCTAATACCTGCTATGGCAATCATTGCCAACGGACGCATAAGTAAAGCATCGATGGTTTTCTTTCCGATATCCAATATTGTTTTCCAATCGTTATTCATCTTCTGCCTCGTTTCCTTGGCAAAAGAGTAACGAAAAAACATATGTTCGTGTTGGGTGAATTATCGACAATTCTCGACATTTTGTCGAGAAATCGACAAAGGTTTACCATCTAGTGCTTCGAGATTTGTAGTAAAACTACTACTGCTCGATTTGTTCCTCTACGTATTCTGCAATTCCCGCTCGTAAATCCTCGAGCCCGACTTTGCGATCAGCCGAAACACAATAGACACGGGCATCTTCGTCAATACTGAGAAGCTCGTTGAATAATACCATTTGCTTGGAAAGCTGTGCTTTAGAAAACTTATCGCATTTGGTAAATACTATAAAATATGGCAGATGATGCTCGTTCATGTAGTGCAACATTTGAATATCTTCGGCGGAAGGACTGTGTCGTACATCAATGAGGTGAAGCACAAGCGTGATATTACGTCCTGATGCAAAATATTGGTCTGCCAATTTGGAAAACTGAGCTTTGATCTCTTTGGGAGCCTTCGCATATCCATAACCAGGTAAATCGGCAAAATAAATCTTCCGATCGACATCAAAATAGACGACAAGTCTAGTTTTTCCCGGTGTGCCACTCACACGAGCTAGCTTTTTATTATCACATAATGCATTAATAAGTGTCGATTTGCCAACATTCGACTTACCGGAAAAGACAATTTCCGGACGATTTTCAGGAGGACATGAGGATACATCAGCGGCCACGCCCCAAAATTGACTGTTTCTAAAATTCATAAAGCATACACCGCCTTTTCATTAATGTTGCTATGATAGCATACTTTTACTGTATGTGAGAAAGACGTACCTTTCACAAGCACAGATTTCTTTAACAATATTTCGCCATAATGGACAAGAATACCTTCAGAATTTTTCATGAATTTCATGCCATATAGATAGTACAAAAATGAAATGTTTCGTATTATACTAATTGAGTAGAAGTTCGCTTCGAACACTTCATGCCTTCCGGAGGATATCATGTCAGAAAAACCATCATCTGATTCATTCGACGCCTTGGATTACCGCGGATATCTACTTGAACCATTTGGACCGATTGGTATCATTTCGCATACTGCAAATGAAGAATTCGTAAAACAAGTCAATCAGGTGCTTTTTGAGAAGCGCTTGAAAAGGCAACAAAATAACAGTAATCCTTATGTAAACAGCGCCGGCTATTTACGTAAGGATTTTACTATTTCGACAAGCTTTGTTCGTTTCGCGACCGGTGAAGGAAAGGTGTCATTAAGCCAAACCGTACGCGGCCATGATATTTTTATTATTTCCGATGTACTTTCTCATCAAGTCAAGTTCGACATTTCGGGTGAAGAACACTTCACTAGCCCGGATGATATTTTCCGTGATTTGCTTCGTATCATCATGGCGGTCAGCGGAAAAGCGCGTCGTATCAATGTCATCATGCCATTTCTTTACGAAGGTCGACAGGATCATTGCAGCGGTCGTGAATCGATGGATTGCTCTGCTATGCTTCAGCAGCTCTATCGCTTGGGCGTATCAAACCTCATTATTTTCGATCCACATGATCCACGCATCGTAAATGCTGTCCCTCTCATGGGAATTGAGTTGCCAAAATCTGCATACAAGATTATCAGCACATTATTGAGTGCAAATCCTTTTGTGAAATTAAACAAGGATTCAATGATGGTTGTCAGTCCGGATGAAACCGGTGTATCGAGAGCCATATTCTACTCTTCTATGCTGGAATTGCCTCTTGGCATTTTCTATCGCAATCGCGATTACACGACTAGCGTGAATGGCGTTCATCCGATTAAGGATATTCGTTTTTTGGGCGAGTCACTTGAAAACAAAGACGTACTTATTGTTGACGATATGATTAACTCCGGAAACACGATGATCAGCACAGCCAAAATCATGAAGGAGCGTGGAGCAAAGGATATTTATTGCGTTTCACCCTTTGGTCTGTTTACAGACGGAATCGCTCCGATGGAAGAAGCTGTCAAAGCAGGCATAATTAAACAAGTGCTTTGCACGAATCTGATATATCGTCGTCCTGAGTTGTTAGCGGCACCTTGGTACGTTGATGTCAATATGACACCTTACGTCGCTCGGATTATTGATGCTTTAAACGTGGACGAATCCATCGGCAAGCTGATTAACCCGACCGATAAAATTACTGATCTCTTAGGTCAGGTTCGTATCGGTGAATTATTTGAATAAGAACCAATGACATAATCAACAGTTTCAATTTTAAAAAGGATAACATGAATTCGATTCCACAATCTTCAGACGAAAAAGCTTACTCACGCTATAATCAATACGGCGATAACCCAATGGCTCCCGTAGGCCCAATTGGTTTGGTGCCGTTAAAGGGTAGCGTAGAATTTACTGAAAATGTGAACTACTACTTAAACAAGCGTCGTTCTGAATACCAGCAGGAGCAAATTGTTTCTAAGTTCCCCGGTTTCTTTCGCCAGGATTATCGCATTGCGGTAGATAATACCCGTTTTTCATCCGGTGAAGGAAAAGCAGTCATTCAATCTTCCGTTCGCGGCCATGATCTTTTCATTATCAGTGATGTGATGAATTGTTCCTGTACCTACAAAATGTTCGGAAAAACAAACCACATGAGCCCTGATGATCATTATCAGGATCTGAAACGTGTCATTCTCGCTTGTTCTGGTAAGGCCAGACGTATCAACGTTATTATGCCTTTCCTATATGAGAGCCGCCAGCACAAGAGAAACGCGCGCGAATCATTGGATTGTGCCTTTGCACTTGAAGAAATCTATGGTCTCGGCGTAGAAAACATCATTACTTTCGACGCACACGATGAACGTGTTGCCAATGCTATACCGACTTCCGGTTTTGAAAGTCTATCTGCCACTTATCAAATCATCAAACAAATGTATCGGACAATTCCAGATCTTCACTTTTCCAACGATAAATTCATGATTATCAGCCCTGATGAAGGCGGTCTCTCTCGTGCAATGTATTTTGCATCCATTCTCGGCGTCCCACTCGGAACGTTCTATAAGAGAAGAGATTATACGAAAGTCGTTAACGGCCGAAATCCAATTGTGGCTCATGAATTCTTGGGCGATTCCGTCGAAGGTATGGACATCTTGATTGTCGATGACATGATTTCTTCTGGTGATTCCATGCTTGATATCGGTCGCGAAATGAAGGCACGCGGCGCACGAAACATCTATTGCGCGGTAACTTTTGGACTCTTCACCGAAGGCATCGAGCATTTTGACAAAGCGTATGAAGAAGGAATCATCAATAAGGTTTTTGCCACAAACTTGATTTATCGTCGCCCAGAACTATTAACTGCTCCTTGGTTCTCCGATGTAAATATGAGCAAGTTCGTAGCACTCCTTATCGACGCTATTAACCACGACTCTTCTCTCTCCAATCTCATCAATCCGACCGACAAGATAAAGAAACTTTTGGCTAGTAAAGGTGATTTACAATAATCACGATTTACGTGATACAATAAGCCCAGTAAATACCCACGAGGAGGATTGCTTCTATGACAGAGATTTTCGAGTCTATCTTTGAAGGCATTCTTTACTTTGGGCACGGTGATAATTGGAAAGCACTAATCATGTATGTGATTGGTGGTGTTCTTATCGCTTTAGCCATCAAGAAAGAATACGAGCCCGCCCTACTTCTTCCCATTGGATTTGGTGCCATTTTGGTCAATTTACCACTATCCATTGCCGGTATCGCAACGGATGTATATGGTGTCGCAGATCCACTTGCAGAGCCTGGATTTTTGGAGGTTTTACGAGTAGCTGGTATTGCAAATGAGTTATTTCCAATACTCATTTTTATTGCCATAGGTGCGATGATTGACTTCACACCGTTATTCAAAAACCCATACATGATATTTTTTGGTGCCGCTGCACAATTTGGCATTTTCGTAACCTTCATTATCACATTAGTCCTGCTCCCTTATTTCGATGTACACGGAACAGATGCGATGAAGATTGCAGCTTCTGTGGGTATCATCGGCGCCGCAGACGGTCCAACTACCATATATGTCGGCAACTACTTTAAATTGCCCGAGGCTTATATCGGAGCCATATCCGTTGCCGCTTATTCCTATATGTCGCTCGTTCCGATTATCCAACCACCGGTCATCAAACTTCTCACCACAAAAAAAGAGCGCATGATCCGAATGGATTACCACGAAGAAAAAGTACCAAAGGGAGTTATGATTGTTTTCCCGATTCTCGTAACGATTATCGCCGGTATTATTGTACCAATGAGCGTACCGCTAGTCGGATCGCTCATGTTTGGTAACCTCATTCGCGTATCAGGTGTTTTGGAAAGACTCTCACAAACCGCGCAGAACGAATTGGCAAACCTCGTCACCATACTTCTTGGAATTACTATTGGATCTACCATGGTTGCAGATAAGTTTATTCAACCGATTACTCTGTTGATTATGCTTCTCGGTCTCTTCGCTTTCGTTTTCGATACCGCAGGCGGTGTTCTCTTCGCAAAGTTCCTCAACCTCTTTATGAAGAAGAAAATGAATCCAATGATTGGTGCATCCGGCATTTCTGCATTCCCAATGTCCGCACGTGTCGTTCAGAAAATTGCCAAAGAAGAAGACCCGACCAACTTCATTCTCATGCAAGCTATTAGTGCAAATGTTTCCGGTCAATTAGGGTCTATCGTAGCCGGCGGTTTTATTATCGCTCTTGTTAGCTACTTTGTCGGAATGTAACGGAGGTGCAAATAATGTTGAATTCATACTTACTTGATTTTTCAGTTACGTCGTCCTCCCCGCTTTGGCAACAAGGGCTTGTGGTATGTGCCTTTGGTCTATTAGGTGTATTCAGTGTGCTCTTTCTCTTCTTTATCACGATTTTCCTCATTCAGAAGCTCTCGCCAAGTGGAGAAAAGAAAGAAAACTGACGCGCAAAACTCGTTTTTCATGTATACTTAGGTCGTGTGTAAAAGCACGACCTATTTTGTTAGAAGGACTATTCATATGGCAAACACCAAATCCAATACATCGAGGGCCAAGACGGGAACGAAATCCCGTTCTTCTGCAACAGCCACAGCTTCTACGAGAAACAGTAATTCTCGTTCATCAAGTGCGCGCCAAAAGGCTTCGATGCCCGTCAACGATGAACAAGAAGATAAGGAATCCGTTTTTGTTTTATTAGCGAAATCGAAAGCGGGAAGATTACTATATGGTTTTATCGCATTTCTCGTCATCATTGGATTCGATTTCCTCGTATCCATGAATCACTATGGACGATTCTTTGTTGCATTAGGATTTGAAATCATTTTCTTCATGATTGTCGGATGGCTCTATTTTGTCCTTCATTCACGCAAGAAAGCAAACGAAGAGAAAACGACGTCACACAACGATGACGTTACCCAAGGAGAGTAATATGCCGTTGGACGGAATCACGACACATTTTCTTGCCTTGGAATTAAATCATCAATTAGCCGGCGCTCGAATCGATAAAGTCTATCAACCGGATCGGTTTGACATTCATTTACTCGTTCGAACGAACAATAATAAGAACCTTCGTATTCTTCTTTCTGCAAATCCAGCATCACCTCGAATTCATATTACCGAATCACCGCGAGAAAACCCAAACACGCCGCCGTCATTTTGTATGCTATTGCGCAAGCACCTATCTGGTGCACGTATACTAGCCATTCGAGCATTCGATTTTGAACGAATCATCGAATTGGAAATATCCACCACAAATGAATTACAGGATGTATCCGTTAAACGCATCATTATTGAGATGATGGGACGTTACAGCAATATCATTTTTGTCAACGAAGAAAACCGAATTATTGATAGTCTCTTTCACGTAGATTCACAGACATCTCGTGTTCGCGAGGTCATGCCTGCACGAATTTACGAGGCACCACCAAAGCAAGGCAAAATTATGCCAAATGACGCCTTATCTCGTATCGAGAGTGGTCATTTACCCATTCTCGACACATCAATGGGCCGTCCGATTGAAAAGGCACTTCTCGAATCAATTACTGGTTTTTCTCCAATTCTTGCTCGAGATATATGTTATCAAGCTGATGTCGACGGAAGAATCGGCGTAAGACAATTATCACCAGAACAAGAAAATGCCCTGATAAAGGCCCTCCATAAAATGCTTTCATGTATTGTTCATGAGCAAATAACCCCAGGTTTCTATCTGGTAGAAGGCATTCCAAAAGAATTCCATGTTCTCAAGCTTAAAGATGCAGGAACTTATCAGACAGCAAAATCTATATCTGATGCCATGGAGCAGGTCACATCCGCTTGCGATGCCATTACCGCATTCGAAAATCGAAGAAGACGACTCGTATCAATCATCGATACCTCACTTTTGCATGCAACCAAGAAATGTCAGATTCATGAAGATGACCTGATACAAACAGATAATCTCGAAGAATTGAAAACAAAAGGCGAGCTCATACTATCGTATCAGTACTTGATACAAGAGCATGATGATGCCATCACGATTCCAGATTATCCTAACATAGGCGAATCATTAACGATTGCGCTAAATCCAAATATCGCGCCCTCCGTACAAGGACAATCCTATTTCAAGAAATATCGTAAAGGAAAAGCAAAGCGCGCCTCTGCCCTTTCCTTTATTGAAGAGGAACGAGACGCCGTTCTCTATCTCAAATCCATACGTCAAGCCATCGATGCCGCAACGAACATGGAAGATCTCTTCGCCATCGAAGCCGAAATGACGGAAGAAAGCATTCAAGCAAACGCCAATAAAGAAGGAAAAAAGAAAACCACAAATGACGTCTATCACCCTGGAAAATCAAAATCCGGAAAATCATCTTCACGCGCACTTCGTGAAGCAGCGAAAGTTGCCAAGGCAAAAGAAATGCAAAAGAAGGCCTCTGCAAAAGCAAGAGCCGAAGCCCCTTCGTATCGTACATTTACTGTCGATTCGCATTTTACGGCGATATGTGGAAGAAACAATATTCAAAATGATCAATTAACATTCAAAACGGCATCGAAAGATGATTTGTGGTTCCACGTTAAAAACATGCCCGGAACGCATGTCATTCTCAGATTAATGGGCGAAATTCCAACAGAAAAAGCCATTACCGAAGCCGCGGCTATTGCTGCTTATTATTCAAGTAGCAATCACTTCCGTCAGGATGAAGCGAGTGCAGATATCGCAAACCGAAACGGTCCTCGCGTTGAAGTCGATTATTGTCCTGTATCTCATGTAAAGAAAATTCCAAAAGCTAAGCCGGGTATGGTTACCTACGCAAATTACAAAACACTACTCGTTAACGGGTTTTTGCCAAAAATCTGATGGGAAATCACGAATAATCTTCTCTTTCCATTCAGACTCCTCGAAGGAATACATACAGCCACAATACTTCTGACGATAAAGACCATCTTCTCGTGCCATATTTTGTCCTTCGCGGAAATGCGGACGCCAATCATAATATGCAAAGGAAATACCACACCGAGAAGCAGCCTCCTCCGCTAATGAACGAATAGTATCATGCTGTTGATATGGACTCACAAGAAGCGAAGTAGAGAATGCTTCGAATCCGTTATCTGCAGCATACTTTGCCGCGGCATTCAGTCGAACGGTATAACACATTATGCATCGAGATGCATATACGCCTTCCCATGTCTTATCGCGCCATTCCTGCTCCTGATATGTATCATCGATAATGATTGGTAAAGACTTCTTGGCTGCGAGTATATCAAGCTGTTCTTTCCTTCGTTCCCATTCAAATGCAGGATGAATATTCGGATTGAAATAATACAGAGAAGGGATTAATTCCTCATTCAACAAATCCGCCACCGGATATTCCGCACATGGTGCACAACAACAATGAAGCAGTATTTTCTTCGCCATTTTTTCTCCACTCATATCACAAAAGAGATGAAAGTCCCCCACACCTGAAAAAGCAAATCAACCTTCGTTATTCAATAAGTCTTCTATAGCCGATTCCTTATTTGGATTATCAAGTCCCAGATGCTTCCAGCCAAGCGGTGTAAGTATACGACCGCGAGGTGTTTTGGCAATGAAACCAATTTGCATTAAAAACGGTTCATAGACATCTTCAATCGTTCCGCTATCTTCACCAGTACAAGCTGCCAATGTCTCAAGGCCTACCGGCCCTCCCATAAACATGGTTGCCATATTGGAAAGAATACGTCGATCCGTAAAATCAAGTCCCTTCTCATCAATTGCCAATTGGTTCAATCCATAATCGGCAATACTCTCATCAATGACACCGGCACCCTTCACTTCGGCAAAATCACGCATACGCTTCAACAAACGGATGGCGATACGCGGTGTGCCACGTGAACGTGAAGCAATTACACGCAATCCATGTTCATCAATGCCGATTCCAAGAATATCGGCATCACGACGAAGGATGGTCATCAAGTCGTCAACAGAATAAAGCTCTAATCGATGAATCATTCCGAAACGATCACGCAGTGGTGCCGATAGCATACCAGCGCGTGTGGTGGCACCAATTAATGTGAATTTCGGTAAATCAAGTCGGATTGAACGCGCGGATGGACCCTTGCCAATCATAATATCCAAACAATAGTCTTCCATAGCAGGATATAGAATCTCTTCAACACTACGGTTTAAACGATGAATCTCATCAATAAAGAGAACCTCACGTTCGTTCATATTAGTAAGCAGTGCCGCCAAATCACCTGGTTTCTCAATCGCCGGACCCGTGGTAATTCTTAGGTTTACACTCATTTCTGATGCAATAATACCTGCCAAAGTCGTCTTTCCTAAGCCAGGAGGCCCATAGAGCAAAACATGATCCAACGGTTCGTTTCGCTTCGTAGCTGCTTCGATAAATACCTTCAGGTTCTCTGTGACACGTTTTTGTCCGGCATAATCTTCCCAATGGAGCGGGCGCAAGCTCTTTTCGTCACGATCCTCCGTCAATCGTTCGCGAGCAAGCATTCGTTCATCCTGATCATATTCATGAAAATCCATTGTCTTCTCCTTCAATGCTCATCTCAGCTTCTTACCATCCTGCGTAGAGCCTTCGGAATAATCTCTTCCACACTCATACCATCTTCATATACAGATTTCACTGCCATTAATGCTTCTGATGCAGGATAACCCAAAACGACAAGTGCCGCTGATGCCTCCTCCAGTGAAGAAAGTGCTTCCGACGTCGATGGCAAGGAAACACTAGATGTCATATCTGTATCTCGGAATGCAAAGCCCTTCAGCTTATCCTTCAATTCCAAAACAATTCTCTCCGCACCCTTCTTACCTAATCCCTTAATTCCAGTTAATGTCTTAACATCGCCGGAAATAACTGCCAGTGAAAACTCGGCCGGTTGGAATTGACCAACT
>Ga0116152_10002669_pt1 | contig 14504 bp, 6 predicted proteins | sample AD_UKC119_MetaG_FD_89894 | JGI IMG/M metagenome (GOLD analysis project Ga0116152, IMG submission 89894) | Active sludge microbial communities of municipal wastewater-treating anaerobic digesters from Hong Kong - AD_UKC119_MetaG | ecosystem: Engineered > Bioreactor > Anaerobic > Digestate... | reverse complement strand
TGAACTTACCCCCGCGCTCGCGGTACAAGGCCCGTTGAGCCAGCACCTGGGGTTCGAAGTTCCAGGCCAGCAGCAAGGCGTAGTCGGGGACATCCTCGTCCATCTTCTCGGGCGGATGGATCAAGAGGCGGTAGCCGCTGGTCCAACGCCCGTGTTTGTGGGGGGAAAGATCGACCGCGTACTGGAGGACCCCGGGTGGAAGATCCAAGAACGCCAGCAAGGTCGTCGCCATGCCGCCCGCAGCCCCATAGGCCACGATGCGCTTGCCCGCCGCGTGGTAGTCGATCAGTTTCTGGCGCAGGGTCGAGCGAATGGCCTGGGCCTTGGCGGCGAAGGCCTCGTAGAACGAGAACTCATCGACGCCCCGGGCGTGCTCGTTGGCCAGTTCTTCCTCGACGGCAAAGGTGGGCTCACCACCGCAACGGAAGTACGCGCGCAGCGATCCTCCGAAGGTGGAGATGCGTTTGACGTCGACCAATTCCATGCCCGCGTCCTGGAACAGTCGCTGCAGCGAGGTGACCGTCCAGTAGGTCACGTTCTGGTGGAACACGTTGTCGAAGGCCACCATGTCGATCGTGTCGACCATGTAGGGCACTTCGAGCACCAACATTCCGTCGGGCTTGAGCAAGCGCTGCACGCTAGCCACAAACTCACGCGGGTCGGGGATCAAGTTGAGGATGTTGTTGCCCACGATCACATCGGCCTGGATGCCCTCCTGCGCCAATTCCTCGGCGCAGGCGGCGTCGAAAAGGCGGCAGCGGGTCTCGATGCCCTTCTCGTTGGCGACCTTGGCGGGACCTTCGGCGGGGTCTACGCCGAGTACGCGCAGACCGGCCTTTTGGAAGACCGCCAATTGGTAGCCATCGTTGCTGGCGGCCTCGAGAACGAGGGCGCCGGGGGCCATGGGCTTGGCCTTCATGATCTCCTCGGCCGCCTGCGTGAAGTGCTGGACGAGCGAAGGGTTGATCGAGGTGTAGTAGGGATAGTGGCCGCCCCACAGGATGGCGGGGGGCACATCATGGGTGATCTGAACCAAGGCGGACTCGGGGCAAAACACGAGCCGCAGCGGGTAGCCCGCGTCCTGGATGTTGGGGTCGTTGCTATCGAGCAGGACGTCGGCCAGGGGCACTTCCCCAAAGTCGAGGATGGTTTCGAGATTCGCGCTACCCGAGGCCCGACAGCGCAGCGAATCGGTGGTTTCCGTGCTCATGATTTGTTCCAGATTTGCCAGGGGGCATTGCCCTCCGTGTGCAGTTCGTGGAGCAGTGTACGGTCCTTGAAGGTATCCATGTTCTGCCAAAATCCTTCGTAGCGCATGGCGAGCAGGCGATTCTGAGCAATCAGACGCGCAAAGGGCTCAACCACCAGTTCTTCGCCCATGTTCATGTGGTCGAAAATCTCCTGCTTGAGCACGAAGTACCCACCGTTGACCCACAGGTCGGAGTTCTTGGTTTCACGCAGCTCTCGGACTCGATGGTCCGAGCCGATGTCCACCACGTGGAACGAGTGCGGGGGCTTGACCGCCACAAAGCCCGCGACGCAATCCGAATCGCCGACTTGGCTGATCAGGTCGGGGAGGTGGAAATCGGTGACGTTGTCCGAATAGTTGGCCAAGAACATCTCCTCACCCTTGAGGTGCTCCTTGACCCGCAACAGGCGCTCGCCGATGCAGGTCGAAATCCCCGTGTCGCAGAAGGTGATGTTCCAGTCGTTGATATCGGTGTTGAGCAATTCCATGTTGCCCTTGTGCAGCACGAAATCGTTCGAGACGTACTCGTCGTAGTTGACGAAGTAGTCCTTGATGTAGTCGGCTTTGTACCCCAGGCAGAGGATGAAGTCCGTGTGCCCGTAGGCCGCGTAGTACTTCATGACGTGCCAAAGGATGGGCCGATAGCCAATCTCGACCATCGGTTTGGGGATCTTGTCGGAGTAATCCCGCAGGCGCATGCCGAGCCCGCCACAAAAAAGCACCACTTTCATGACTCAGTCGAGAATCTGGATGGTCGGAATTGGAATCACGAAGCGCGCACCCCAGGCTCGAGCGTGGTCGAGCTGTTTGCGGATTTCCTTTTCCAGGTTCCAGGGAAGGATGAAGATGTAATCGGGTCGCGCTTGGTCGAGCGCGTCGGGCGGCAGGATGGGGATTTGGGTGCCGGGAGTATAGCGACCGTGCTTGTAGGGATTGCGGTCGACCGCAAAATCGATCATGTCGCTGCGGATGCCGCAGTAGTTGAGCAGGGTGTTGCCCTTACCCGGAGCGCCGTAGGCCACGACCTTCTTCCCGGCTTGCTTGGCTTCGATCAGGAATTGGAGCGTGGAGCGCTTGGAGGCTTCGACCTTGGCGGTGAAGTCCAGGTAGGTTTCCAGCGCTTCAAATCCCTGCGAACGCTCGGTTTCGAGCAGCTTGCCGACGCGCTCGGAGACCTTGTGGTAGCCCGGGTCGGTGAGGTGCGCGAACACCCGCAGCGAACCGCCGTGCGAGGGGAGCTCTTCCACGTCAAAGACCGACAGGCCCTGGGCATTCAAAATCCGAACGATCGTGCCGAACGATAGGTACGAGAAATGCTCGTGGTAGATCGTGTCGTATTGCACGTGTTCCATCAGCCGCGCAAGGTGCGGGAACTCCAGCGTCAGGACGCCTTTGGGCGCCAGCAGCTCTTCGAAGCCACCCACGAAGTCGTTGATGTCGGGGACGTGGGCCACCACGTTGTTGGCGGTGATTAGGTTGGCCCGGCTGTGTTCCTTGCGGATGGCTTTGGCGGTGGCCCGACCAAAGAAGGATTCCATGGTGGGAACCCCCTTTTCTCGGGCCGCTTGGGCTACGGTCCAGGAAGGCTCCACGCCCAGGCACGGGATTTCGCGTTGGACGAAGTTTTGCAGCAAGTATCCGTCGTTCGACGCTACCTCGACGCAAAAACTGCTCTTGCCGAGGTTGAAGCGTTCGGTCATCGCCTCGCAATAGTGAGCGGCGTGGCGCAACCACGAGTCCGAGAACGAACTGAAGTAGGCGTAATCGTCAAAGATGCTGTCGGCCGCGACGTAGTCCTTGAGTTGCACCAAGTAGCACTCGCTGCAAACCCAAGCGTGCAACGGGTAGAACATTTCGCCCCGATCGAGTTGTTCGAGCGTGAGGAACGACTCACACAGGGGCGACTTGCCCAGGTTGACGAAGGTGTGCTCCAGGGGGGCAGAGCAGAAGCGGCAGCGAGCTACCGATTGGGGGGAAGCGGGCGAACTCATGGGGAGGGTTAGGCGACGCGCAATTCGGGGTGAAGGTCCATCTTCGCCAGGCTGGTACGAATCTCGTCTTGGTAGATGCCATTCATGATGATCACGAGGTCCGGCTGGAAGTCCACCAAGGCGCTGGGCGGGGCGATGACTTGGCCGGTTCCTGCCACGTGCAAACCGTGCTTGCGCGGATTGATGTCGATGGCACAGCCAATGGTTCGATCGGGATCGACCAAGTTGAGGAAGTTGACCCCCCGCGCCCCCGTGCCCCACATGGCCACGCGCTTGCCTTCGCGCTTGGCCTGTGCCAGGCGCTCGGTCCAGTCGGCGAGGCGTTTGCGCCAGGCGATGTCAAACTTCTCGACCGCCTCGGTGAGCTCACGCATGTCGTCGAATTCCGCACTGCGGTCGGCGACGCTCGAGTCCGTCGTGGCCTCGACCGTGATGAACTGGCGCTCGTAGGTCTCGTGGGCATGGGTCACCCGGAAACCCGCTTGGGAGAGCAGCCGCGCCAAGCTCCCGATGCTGAAGTAGGTGCAGTGTTCGTAAATGATGTCCCACGAGGTTTGCTGCTCGAGGGTCGGGAAGATGTTGGGGACTTCGAAGGCCACGGTGGTGGCGTGGTCCTTGGGGAGGCCGCCGCGGATGGTTTGCAAGAAGCGGAGCGGGTCCGGGACGTGTTCCAAAACCTGACGGCACACGAGCAAATCGGCCTGGATGTGGAGCTCTTGGCCACGGGGCGGAAAGGCCTCCACATGGATCTGGATGCGCCCATCCTCGAGCGTGGTGGGCTGGTCCGGCGGGTAGCTGGGGTCGAAACCGATGCCGCTCGCGGCTCCGTTTTGGACCATCAGTCGCAAAAAGGATCCGTCGCCGCACCCCACTTCCATGACCGCCTTGCCCTCCAAGTGATGGCGCTGGATGAGGTCCTTGGCGAACCCCTGGATGTACCCCTGGAAGAACTCCGAGAAGCCCAGCGAGTTCTCGTAGCCTTCGCCGTAAGCCAACAGGTGGGCATCGAAATCGCGATTCGTGGCCATTCCGGTCGCCGGATCCAGCACCATCGCAATGTCTCCACGCGGAGCCGCTAGGGCTGTTTCCGCACTCGGCCAGAGCACGCAGACGTGCACTGGGATGTTGGGAAGGTCCAGAAAAGGCTGGCTAGCGGATTGGGGAGGCATGACGAGGGGAGCCCAGGTCGGGGAGGGTTCGGGCGGAACATGGTACGGGACCCACTGGCCCCTGCGCACCATGCAGAGTTTCGTTTTGGGCATCGACCATTCGAGCGGCGGCCTTGAGCCCTACCGGTCCAACGGGGGGCCCGGAACTCCGGCTCTTTCCTGGAAAGTCGCCGGTTCCCGGAGTGCGACACCCGCATGCTATTTTTGGGCCGATTTGGCTACCCGGACAGGGCTCCCCCTAACGGTAGATTCAGCAAGGAATCCCCAAATTGGAGGGCTGGCGGGGGTACAATGACCTGGATGTACCCGGGGTCAAACTCCAGGGGAGGTCGCAGGCCATGCGCTCCCCGTCCCCGGGTGGATTCTCCACTAGCGTCCAACCCAGGGACCCCTCCATTGAAGTCTGTTTGCTGCCCGTCGTTCCGTCTGCTCGCCCTAGCACTCGGACTACTCGTTAGCGCCCCGCTTGGGGCCTCGCCGCAGGCCGCTCCGCTCCAACGCGCGAGCGCGATCCCTGCACGTACGGTCCAAGCCCCCGCCTCCGACTCGGTCTATGGCTGGAGCCTGGTGGCGGGCCTGTTCCAGTCGGATGACTTCGATCATTGCGGCGGCCTTTCCGACTTTTGGACGCTGGTAGATCCCACCGGGGACTCGACCGTAGCGGTCCAGGGGGTCGGGACGGGCCAAGCCGTGTTGAACATGACCGCAGCGGCAGGCAGCGAGCACCAAGCCTGGAACAGCATCTATGCACCGCATTTGATGCAGCCGCTCGGATCCGGAGACTTCGAGGTCGAGCTCCAGTTCACCGACCGTCCGGACAACGACGAAATCTATGGATTGATCGTCAAGCAGGACGAGGCCAACTGGTTGCGGTTCGACTTCTACGGCTATGGCGGGTCGACCTACGCGTATTGCGGTCGGACCTACAATGGGCGAACTTCCAACCGATCCAACCAAGTGCTTTCCGGTGGCAGCACGCCGTTGTGGATGCGGGTGGGTCGTAGTGGCAACTCCTTCCGCTTTGAGTCCTCGACCGATGGCGTGAGTTGGACGCTGCAACGTAGCTTCAACCAGAACATCTATCCCGATGAGATCGGGCCCTACGTAGGGAATTTTGGGTCCTTCCCCGCCGCGAGCATGGGGGTCGACTACTTCTTCGACACCATCGCACCGATCAGCCCGGAAGATGCGGGGACGGTCGATTTGCCTTTGACCCTAACGCTGGGCGGATCGGGCGCGGTGGACTTGAATCCCCCGGGCGGCTTGTACGCTTGTGGCACCAGCGTGACCTTGACGGCCACCCCCGCACCCGGCTGGCGTTTTGTTCGCTGGAGTGGGGACTTGGCTGGTACGAATCCCGTGGCCCAAGTCACCATGGACGGTGCGCATTCGGTCACCGCGGACTTCGAAGTGGTGGGCGGCAATCCGGCGCCGGTGATCTCGGGCGTCCAGATTCAGCCCTTAGCCGGTGGTGCCAGCGTGCAATGGGACACCGATCTTTCGGCCAACAGCCAGGTCGACTACGGCTTGACCGAGTGGCTCGGAAGCACCGTGTTCAACGCCAACTTTGTGACCCAGCACGCGCTCCAGCTCACGCAGCTGATGCCCGGAGCCACCTACTACCTCCAGATCACCTCGATCACACCCCTGGGAGCCCTGTCGCAAGCGGGCAACTGGGTCTTGGTGACAGCTCCCGCGGTACCCGTGTTGACGTCCGAGGACTTCAACACCTGTGGGGGCCCCTCGCCGTTATGGACGGTGGAAGATCCCGGTCAAGTTGCGAACTTCACAACGCTTGGAATGGGGACCAGCGATGCGTTCCTGCAAGTGGAAGCCCCTGGGGGCGCGCTCGTGGAAGCCTTCGGTACGTTGTCGGTGCCTTACCTTTGGCAACCGATGGGGGACGGGGACTTCGATGTGACCACGCGCATCCAAACCCTACCCGACGCCGACCGTTCGGCCGGAGCGTTGGTGGTCGAGGATGCGGACAACTGGCTCTCCTTCGAGCTCTACCATGCAGCGGGTATGGTTCGGGCGACGGGCGTGGTCACCCAAGCAGGCAGCAGCGTGCGAGTGTTCGACGCGCCAGTTGCTGGGTTTGGGTCGGCTTGGTTGCGTTTGGTGCGCACGGGCAACGATTTCGAGTTCCGCTACTCCGACAACGGCGCTACCTACCAGTTGTTGAACACGTCGAATGTGCCCCTCGATGCCAATCGCTTTGGGCTGTACGGAGGCAACCTGGGGACCCTTCCAGGGGTGAGTGCCCAGTTCGATTTTGTCGAGGACGCGCTCGATCCCTTGTCGCCGGAAGACGGTCCCATCGGAGGGGTCGCTCCGCGCGTTTTGACTTTCAATGCCACCCCCTCGGGTGGTTCGATCGTGGCGGACCCGGGACTCGCTGCCTACGCCTGCGATGAAGTCGTGAGCTTGCTGGCGGTTCCGGACCCAGGCTTTGCCTTCAGCAATTGGACCGGGGACCTCAGCGGCAACGCGAACCCCGCTTCGCTGACGATGGATGTGGACCACACCTTCGGCGCGGTCTTCGTTCCGATCAACGTTCCGCCCGTGATCACCAACGTCCAGGTGGCGCCGGGAACCGACGACGCACTCGTGACGTGGACCACGGACGTGCCTGCGACTTCGCGCGTGGAATTCGGAACCACCCTCGCTTTCGGGAGCATGGTCGAGAGCGCCAACTTGGTGACTTCGCACCAGCTGCTCTTGCCGGGCTTGATGCCCACCACCCAGTACCAGTTCCAGGTGTCGTCGGTGGGGGCCGGGGGCCAAACCATCGCCCCGAGCGATGTGTTCACGACCCAGACCCCGGCCAACGCCGTGGTCACCTCGGACGATTTCAACGGCTGTGGCGGCTTGGGAGCCCAGTGGGCATTCGTCGATAGCCAGTTCTTTGATGGTCAGTACGGCGTCCAAGGGGCAGGCACGGGCGATGCTCAGCTGTGGATCTCGGTCCCGGCAGGTGTCGAGCGGGAAAACTACAACACGCTGCATGCGCCGCGCGTGATGCAAGCGGTGGAAGACACCGACTTCGAAGTCGAACTCAAGTTTGAGAGCGAACTCACCACGCCCTACCAGATCCAGGGTTTGTTGGTGCAGCAGGATGCCACCAACTGGCTGCGGTTCGACTTGTACCGTGCACCTGGTGGAGTGCGTTTCTACGCGGGATCCACGGTTTCAGGCGTGACCCAGACCAAGGCGGATGGTGCGCTCACGTTGTCGGCACCCTACTACCTGCGCGTCGGCCGGGCCGGAAACCTCTGGACGTACTCGGTCTCGGGCGATGGGGCGAACTGGCAACAAGTCGCGAGCTTCACGCGCGCTGCCGCGATCCTTGAGCTCGGCCCCTACGCTGGAAACTCGTTCTACGCGGGCAACTCACCGGCCTTCACGGCCGTGTGTGACTACGTATTCGATGTGGCCGACCCGATCGTGCCCGAGGATGGCCCGCGCGGGAACTCGGGGCCCTTTGTCCTAGGCGTTACGGTTCCCCAGGGGGGCGGCACGGTCATGACGACGCCTCAGCAAGCGGACTACCCCTGCGGCACTCCGGTGAATTTGCAGGCGGTTCCGGATGTGGGTTACGTCTTCACCGGGTGGAGCGGGGCTGCGTCAGGCACGAGCAATCCCTTGGTTTGGGTGGTTTCGGAGGATGCCGACATCGTGGCCAATTTCAGCCTCGACTCGGGAGCCCCGATCATCACCAACGTCCAAGTCACTCCTAGCGCGACTTCCGCGATGGTGACTTGGGACACCCTCGACCCGGCCAGTAGCAACGTGGACTTTGGGACCACGCCGGCCCTGGGAACCAGCCAGGGGGACGCCAACCTGACCACCCAGCACTCGATCATCCTCCCGAACCTGCAGCCCGCGACCACCTACTACTTCCAAGTGGGTTCGACCGACGGCGACGGGGATACGACCTTGGAGCCGATCGATAGTTTCGACACGCCGGCCTCCGGCTCGATCCTGTCGGATGATTTCCACTTACCCAACCTGAATCGCAACCTGTGGACCTTCACCGACCCCAACGGGGTGGCCCAGTTGCGACTGGTGGGATCGGGTACGGCGGACGCGCGCGTGGAGATCGAGATCCCTAGCGGTGTCGCCTACGAGCCCTACCAGCAAAACGGCGCCGCCCGGCTTTCGCAGCCCGTGGCCAACGAGGACTTCTCGTTCCAGGCGAAGTTCGAGAACCCGATCGTGGACGTCAACACCAGCACGGGCATCTACGTCGAGAAAGACGTCGATGATTGGATCCGACTCGATTACTACTTCGATGGTTCCAACCTGCGCGTGTTCTCCTCCCGTTTCCAAGATGGCAATCCGGGTAGTTCGAACAACGTCGTGGTCCAAAGCGGACCGTGGTTCGATGACAGTCCCCTGTACCTCCGCGTAGTCCGGCAAATGAGCCAGTGGACCACCCAGTACAGCCTGGATGGGGTCGCCTGGACCACCGTCAAGAGTTTCTCCTTCGGGATGATCCCCGAGCGCGTGGGCATCCTGTGCGGCAACGAGAGCTCGGACCCCCAAGGACACACCGTTGCGGTGGACTGGTTCGAGAGCGGGGTCGCCCCGATCCTGAACGAAGATCCGGCGGTGGGGGCCGATACGGAAGCTCCCTATGTCTACCGGTTGTCGGCCGTGGCCCTATCGGAAAACGCGCTGCAGATTTCTTGGGCCACCGATGAGCCGTCGGTCGGGGAGGTCCAATGGGGAACCTCGGCTGCGTATGGGCAGACGCCGGCTGTGAGCTCGCAGCTCGCATACCAGCACACGGTGACCCTGGTCGGGCTTTCGAGCGACACGGTGTACCACTACCAAGTCGTGGCGACCGATCCCTCGAACAACCAAGGTGTGACCACCGATCGCCAGGTGCGCACGCTTGCGCCTCCGGTGATGGGTGCCCCTTCGGTGGAGTTCTGGTACGGACTGCCCGATCCCTTGACGGGCGCGCACATGTTGCAGTTTGGCGAGTTGGGCAACGCCCAGCCCCAATTCAACGTATTGGGCCGAGTCCTAGATGCCGACCAAGATCGGATTGCTCTGGAAGTCAGCTTGCAGTTCCGTGTGAACGACGGGGCTTGGCGCCCGCTCACCCTGGGAGACGATCGGACGATCAACTATGCCCCTTGGCGCCTCGCCAACGAGGGAGACTTCAACATTGAGCTGTACATCCCCGAACTGCTCTCCGGCCCCCTGGTGGGTGGTGTGCACCGCAACACGGTGGAGCTCCTGGCGGAAGACCTCGATGGGCATCAATCCACCACCGTTGCGATCGTGGACTACACCCCCAACGTGGTTTGGACCGACACGCTGACGATCGATTGGGACCAAGTCGCTAGCCAAGGCGCCCACGTGGAAGACGTGGTACAGGTCGTGGATGGACGCTGGGAAATCTACGACCATCCCACCTTGGGTCACGTCCTGCGGCCCCTGCCGAGCGACCTTGGCTACGACCGTTTGGTGGCCATTGGCGAGGGCAGCGGTCCGAACGGCTGGGACAACTACGAAGCCTTGATGCCCGTCACTGTGCATGCGTTGGATCCCCAGGGTTACACCACAGGGACCAGTTCGTACGGCATGGGTTTCCTGCTGCGTTGGACGGGGCATACCCCGGGCGGCCCCTTCTTGCAGCCGAACCACGGCTTGTACCCCTTGGGTGGACTGTGGGTGTTCCGTTGGTTCAACTCGACCGAGAGGTGGGAGCTTTGGATCAATGAGAACCAAGCCATCCTGCCCCAGCCGGGGAACGACATCTCAGTGGGAGTCACCTATTGGTACCGCGTTCGCTGCCACGACGCCCCGGGCGGCGGAACCCTATATGCTTTCAAGGTGTGGCCCGATGGGGCGGCAGAACCCTCTGCTTGGACCTTTGAGTACACGACCAACCCCGGCGATCCGCCGCGGGGATCGCTCCTGCTCGTGGCCCACCACGTCGATGTCTCCTTCGGAAACATTGTCGTCACGCACCTACCGTAAGAGCCTGCTAGGGGGCCGGGGCCGAGTTTCGGCCCCGAACCCCGAATCTCAACCTTGTCCAAAGCCATGTCGACCCTGCTCCAATCCCGCCGTCTGCGAACCCTAGCGATCGTTTTCCTAGGCTCCTTGGCTCCCGCTTGCTATCACAACAGCAGTTCCTCCGCTGGTTCGGGTTCGGGAGGCAACACGCCGCTGTCCATCAGCAACCTCATGGTGGAACCAGGGCCCAACTTTGCTTTGGTTCGTTGGGATACCAACTTGGCTGCGGACTCGAGCGCCGAATTCGGCCTCACCTCGCAGTATGGCGATGCTGTGGCCGATCCTGGACTCGTATTGCAGCATGAGCTGTTGCTCACAGGACTGCTTCCGGGGACCGAGTACCACTTCAACGCCCGGTCGGAAACGTCCATGGGCTTGACCGCCCAGACGGGGGACAGCGTCTTCACCACCGGCTTGCCCGCCGCCTTGCTTTCGGACGACTTCAACCGATTCAATCTGAATCGGAGCATTTGGAGTTACGTCGATCCGCATTACCGGGGCGAGTTGATGATGAAGGGCGCGGGCACGGACTCGGCGCGGGGCATCCTGAATGTCCCCGACAACTACGACTACTCGCCTGAGAACGGTTTCCTGCGCTTGGCGCAGGCCATGAACGACATTTCTCCCGCCCGCTTCGAAGCCAAATTCGTCAACCGTTGGACGGTCATCGATGGCTACGGTGGCCTGTTCGTCGAGTCGGGGCCAGGCACGTTCGTGCTGCTGGGCTTCCGGTATGACGGAACCGACTTGGTGTTGCAGGCATCCGAGTACGCCGGTGGTGCCCTGCTCGGATCCCAATCTGCGTTTGTGCAGGCGGGGAGCTGGGACAGCAACGATCCGCTCTACCTGCGCGTCGAGCGGATGGGGGACCAGTACCAATCGAGCTTTTCCCTCGACGGGCAAAACTGGGTCACTGGACCGGGTGCCAGCCTGACGGGAGCGCCGAACCAAGCCGGCCTGTTCGCCGCCAACGGAGCGGGGACCGATGGCCGCTTCGGCCTCGCGACCGACTACCTGTTCGACCTCGCGAGCCCGCTGCCCGCCGACGACTTGGGGGTCCCCGAGGACCACGACGATCCGTACCTGTATCGCTACCAGGCCCAGGCCCTTTCCGACGCCGTCATCCGCCTGCGTTGGTGGACCGATGAAGCCACGGACGGCGAGCTGCGCTATGGCCTGACTCCCTCGGTGATGGGCGGCGTCCAGTACCTTGGGCAGGCCAACTGGGCGAACGAGCTCTTGATCACGGGCCTGGACCCGGGCAGTGCGTACTACCTCGAGCTGACGGCTGCCGATGGCCGTGGGCAAACCGAAGTGCTTTCGGGAGTGGTGGTCACCACCCCGGCCTTGGCCGATGGCATTCCCGCCGCGCGGGTGTGGAACGGCTGGGACCACCCGACCTTGCACATCAACTACCAGACCTTCGGTCTCAAAGGCAATGCCCAGGACACGATCAACGTGGTTGGGCGCATCTACGACACCGATGAAGAGCGCGTGGACCTCAACGACGTGGTCACCTGGACCCTCAACAACGGGCCGGAAAACACCGCAATCCTTGGGGATCCGCGCTGGGTTGACGGCACGGGCCAAGCCCCCTGGCGTCTCAGCGATGAAGGGGACTTCAACTTGGTGATTCCGGTTGCCGACTTGGACAGCGCGCCGCTCGAAAACGGCTTCCACAAGAACGAAGTCCGTTTGGAAGTGGAAGACAACGACGGCAACATCGGCGTGCACACGGTCTTTGTGAACTGGAAGCCCAACACCAGCTGGCCGACTACCTACTCGACCGACTTCGAGGCTGCTGCCATGAGTGGCAAGCTGGCCTTGCAGAACGAAGTCCAAGTGATCGACGGTGCCTGGTACTTGGACCACATGTCCGACCTCGGCTACACCCTTCGCACCAACCCCAAGCGTCTCGGGTACAACCGGATGTTCGCGATCGGAGAGGCCCTGAGCAACCAGGCCTGGAGCAACTACGAAGCGCGCATTCCCTTCGCGGTGCTCGGCTTCGACATCGCCGGCTACACACCGGGTACCGGGTCCTATGGCTTCGGTGTCATCAACCGCTGGAACGGTCACCAAGATGGTGGACCGTTCGTGGAGCCCAAGCACGGCATCTACCCCTTGTCCTCGATGTTCACCTACCGCTGGTTCGATCTGGCAGGGGACGAGGCCTGGCAAGTGGGGATCGATGCCGGGCAAGCGGTCACGAACTTTGCCGCGACGCCGATCGTTCCGGGCGAGTCGTACGTCTTGAAGGTGCGCGTCGAGGACCAGGGCGATGGATCGACCCTGCACAGCATGAAGATCTGGCACTTGGGAGACCAAGAGCCCAGCGAGTGGTCTTTCGAGCAATCCACCGATGCGGGCAGTGGCCCGGCCACGGGTTCGCTGGCGATCTTCGCCCACCACGTGGACTTGGTGGTAGGCGATATCTCGGTTACCGGCCTCTAGGCCCAAGCGAGTTCGAAGAGCCCCCCGGATGCGTTCGTCGCTGTCCGGGGGGCTTCTATTTGGGCAGGAGTTCCAGCTGCTCCAATGCCGCCACCATGCGCTGGGCGGCCCGCGCGTGACCTTTGGGATTCGGGTGAGCATCCACCGGCGAATTCACCCATTCCCGCATGGGGGCATCTTGGAACCAGGGCGCGGTGTCGAGGATCGGAGTCCCCGGGATGGCTTGCGTGGCGGCTCGTTCGAAGGCGTCGCTCCATGGGTGCGGCTCCCACCGAAAGTGGAACACCGCGAGCGGGGTGTCCCGTTCGCGGCAGGCTGCTTGGATGCGCTGCAGGGCGCTGAGGCTGGCTTGCCAGCCCTCGCTCCCGGGCCGCACGGAACGCTCCTCCAGCCCCTGGTCCACGCCCCCAAGCCCGTGCTCCAGCGTGTGGTGCACCAGCTGGTACAAGTAGCTCGCCCGGAGCAGACGCTGCAGCCGCCGCAAGACCGAACGCGCACGCGCTTGCGCTTCCGCCTTCCAGCGCTCGGAATAGGTCAGCACGTCGTTGTCGATCAAGACCAAGACCACGAGGTCCGGCGCCAAATCCCAGCCATGGTGCTGCAGGTAGATCGCTTCCTGTTCGGTGTTGTAGCTGCAGACTCCCGCGTTGACGGAACTCCAGGGGTTCTGAGTCCTCCGGGTCCATTCTTCGGACACAAGCTGCACAAAAGTATCCGCTTCCGAAACGCCCCAGCCGAACACCACGGAGTCGCCCAAGAACAGGATCCGCCGTTCTCCGGGACGCTTGGGAAGGATTTCTGGGCCACGGAGCCCGAGCGAATTGAAGCGCACCTCCACCCCGTCCAACTCGGTCCGTAGGGATCGCGGCTGCCCGTACACCAGGTCCGGGTCGGGCTGGCGCATGCCGATGTAGCGCTGCATTTCGTGGCGATAGGAGAACCCCAGGGGATCCCATGCGCGCAGGCGTACCTCGGCCACGATCAAGGCGATCAGACACCCTAGACCCAGGGCCAAAATGGCCGGAACCCGGCGCACCCAGCGGGCTCGAAGGGACGGGGCCAAACCCGCCGTCAGGATCCCAGCCAAGGCTCCCGCGCCCGCTACCATCAGCGCGTAGCCCCGGCTCCAGCGGCCCCACACGGCGGGTTCTTGGGATTGGTGCCCCGCGACCCCGGCGAAAGCGGCCCAGGCCAGGACGGTCAGGATGGGCCAAGTCCATTTCAGGGGGGATGAACGGGGATTCATGCAAACTCTTTCCGAGACGGTGGGGGGGGTCCGTACCCTGTTGGGCCGGAGTCCCGGGCGAGCGGGCTCAGGGCCCAAACTTCGAGGCCTCAAGCTTATCTTTTTGGGGCAAGATCCCCGATGTACCCTGTCGAGCCTTTTTGGCGCAAGCGACCGTGTCCCAACCCCAACCCCCTGAGTCCCAAGTACCGAATCCGGAGCCTGGGGACCATTCCCACGCTCCCCAGCGGAGCGTGTTTTCTGGGGCCCGATGGCACTCCTTCGGAGCGGGTTCGGTCCAGGCTTCGCGCCTTTTGATTTCCCTGGTCCTGGCCAACATGCTCGGTCGCGAGCTGTTTGGCTTGATGGCGGCCGTTCAG
>Ga0116152_10002667_pt1 | contig 14506 bp, 9 predicted proteins | sample AD_UKC119_MetaG_FD_89894 | JGI IMG/M metagenome (GOLD analysis project Ga0116152, IMG submission 89894) | Active sludge microbial communities of municipal wastewater-treating anaerobic digesters from Hong Kong - AD_UKC119_MetaG | ecosystem: Engineered > Bioreactor > Anaerobic > Digestate... | reverse complement strand
GCACCAGGCACCGCTCGTAGATATCCGCATCCACGGTTCCCGGCGTTATCAAGTTGACGATGGCGACGCTCTCGCTCTTCTGCCCATTCCTGTCGATACGGCCGATGCGCTGTTCTACCCGCATGGGATTCCAGGGAAGATCGTAGTTCACGATGCAGTCGCAGAACTGATAATCGAGACCTTCGCAGCCGATTTCGGAAAACAGCAACAGGTCGAGACAGTCCTCATCCTCCTTCGGCTTCTCAAAACGGGCGCGAAAGGACACGCGATCCTCATCCGGTGTCCCCCCATGGACCAACCCGACGCGGAAACCGTCCTTACTCAGATGGTCGAATAAGTAGCTCAGGGTATGCCGGAAGCTACTGAACAGCATGACCTTGTTGTTCGGGAGGCTCTGCTTGTCGCTGATGATGTTGCGTAAAGCTTCGAGTTTGGGGTCGCTTGTTTCAAGGGTACGAGCTGCCTTCAGCAGATTCTGGATTTGGCTTTGGATGGGAATGATGGCCTCGTCCTCGGGGACGCCGGTGTCATCCGCTTCTTCCCAGGACAGTTCATCGAGATGCCGATTGAGTATCTCCTCAAGAAAGGGGGCAAGACCAAAGAGGCAACTGGCCGCCTGTCGCCTGATGGTGGTCATCATGAACTTCACGTTAACCCCATTGTGAATCTGGCTGAATATTTCAGCCTGGATTCTCAAAAGTTCGTCATGCAAATGCTGCTGAGCCGGAGTGAATGGCACGACGACCGTCTCGGGCTTCCTGACCGTGAAATTCCCAATGTCGCGGCGGCGGGTTCTGTTGATGATCCCGGCGAAGGTGTGCATCCCCTCCGTGTCGGAGATCATCTTCACCCGTTCCTCGTGTGCAACATCATCCTTCAAAAGCTCGGTGCGCACCCGACCGAAATCGGGATTGTGCCTCAGTATGGCCTGGCCCCAGGGTGTGGACGCCGCCTGATCGAGAGCTTCCATCGCCAGGTTTTGCCATTCCGGTGTTTGAGACCGCATCGCCGACACCGCCTGATTGATAAACGGGTTCGGCTCAGCCATGTGCGAGAAGCTCTCCTGGTCGATGATGAGATCGGGGCGGAGCGTATTCAGAAGAACAAAGAGGTCGTTGCTGCCGAGCTGGATCGGGGTGGCCGTCAAGAAAACTACAGCTTCCGCGTGATCGCAGAAAAACTTCACGGCCTTGTGGCTGAATGTATCCTGGTTTCGGATGTGGTGAGCCTCATCGACAATAACCAGATCGAAGCGGGGTGGCGGATCAAGGTCCAGGAGGCCTTTTTTCCGCTTCCGCTTTCCTTCGGGAGCCGATCCATACAGGAGTGTTTCACCGAACTGGGAGTACGGGACGATGCTTTTCTGGTGTTGCTCCGGCCAGACACCATCCAGATCCATCTCGTTGATGCAATACCGCAAGGTGGCACCATCAAGATGGGTAAACCGCTCTTCGAAGCGTTTCATCTCGTTCAGCCACTTTTTCTCAGTCACCAGCGGGCGCGGGCAGACAATGAGCACTGAGCGTATCTCACGCCGCGCCTGAAGCTCGCGCAGGATGAGGCCAGCTTCAATGGTCTTACCTACACCAACGCCGTCGGCAATGAGCAAGCGGGGACGATCCGACCGGATAAACCGCAACACTGGTCTGAATTGATAGGGGATGAAGTCGACACGGGCGGCGTTGAGCGAGTAGAGGGTAGATAGCCCCGGATACTTTATCTGTAACGCAGTGAGATAGGCATGGAATTGGTCGCAGGGTAAGGCGTCTTCCTTTTCCTCGCGCTGGTCTTCGGCTTGCAATTGCGACGCGTAAAACGTTTGGGTTGTCCCGTCTATGAAGACCTTGAATCGGTTCTCAGGTTTTCCGGGCAACACGGCGACCACAGCGCCACGACTTGATGGGTTTGATTTGGCGAAGACGATTTGCCCGGGTTCGAATTCGGCCGCATCGTCTTTCCTTTCTGGAGGCGCGGAGGGCGTCTCTGCGCCTGGGTCAGGTTGCGGCTGGGTCTCCGATGCGAGAAGAGCCGCCTTTGTTTTCCGTAAATCTTGAATCAACGTGTCATCCGCGCCGATAACAACCGCAAAACGCTGGAGGGTGTCCAGATCCCGGTATATGTCGTCAACCGGGAAGCCATCTGTGTCCGCATGTGCCCAGTGATTACGGACCGTTTGCATTTCCTTGACGAAGTGACGGGCTTCGGAGGTCAGGTCCAGGCTGTTGGAAATCTGATACCAGTTCTGGTCCAACACCCGAAGAAGTCCAGCAAGGTCAAGGCCACCCAGTGACGTGATGTTGCGTTGCTCCAACCGTCTCTTTTGCTGAAACGACAGGGTGTTTACGACCGCTTTGTTCCACCAGTCGTCAAACAGCGGCGGTAAAACTCTTTCTAGAAATACGGCGAGTTGCCCGGCTACGTCGCTAAGATGCTTCGCAACCGCTCCGTGAATCAAGGCTTTCTCATGCATTTTTTGACTCGCCTCCTGCTACAAACTCTTCATCAATTTCAAACAAGTCGGGCGTCGAGCGATGGACGCCGATGCCGTGTTCCATCAGGAGCATCACAAGCTGTTCCCCGTTCATCAGGGCGATGGGGGTTTTGTCTGGCTGGGCGGCCTCCTTGACGGCTCCTGGACTGAAGTCGCTGGTGGTGATGATCAGACCTTGCTCGTGCGCCCCCAGGCTGCCGCGTACCTGCTGTACCACCGGGGCCTGGATGTTGTTCTTGAGCTTCCATTTCTTGACTTGGACGGCCATTTTGATGCGGACCACATCGCCCACCACCAGGGTGCCCCGGACATCGATGCCGCCGTCGCCGCTGAGCTTGGTCACTTCGACCATCTCGAACCCCATCTCCGCCAGCAACTGCGAAATGAGCTCCTCAAACTCGCCGGGCTTCATGGCCAGCAAGCGCTCGCGCAGGGCCTTTCGAACCTGGTGGTTGTGCTGCTCGATCTGGAACGCCAGGCCGCGCCCCATCCATTGGCTCAGGCCCACATAGCCACGGCCGTGCTGAACGAAGCGGGGCCGCTCACCGCGTTTCTGCTGGCGCTTGATCTCGGTGATCACCTGGGCGTACATGGTGGCCTCGGGCGTTTTGCCGCCCGTCACCAGCCAGCCTTTTTGCAGGGCCTTCTCGGTGATTTCCTTGTAGTGCATCGGCTTCTTGCCGCCGAACTCCTCGAGCACCTTCTGAGCGCAATCGGTGAAGGAGAAACCTATATTTACAGAAGGCGGTTTTGGGGCCTCTTGGACAGCCGCAGGAACCGGCCCAGCACCGCTCGGTATTTCAGCCGAATCCCGAAGCGCGAAGGTCTGAGGACCGACCTTTACAAAGGGTGACTTGTCTCCGTTGTTCTTGATGTCGGAGTAGAGCCGGGCGCTGACGGTGGCGTCTGGGGTCTTGCCATCGGACTGCCAAAGACCGGCAGCCATGATCTGCTCGGCGATCTCTTTAGCATGGAGGGGCCTTCCAGCTCCCTTCAGAATTTCCAATGCAGCATCTTGGACGTTCAATTGCATGCCCCTCCCATACCGACAATCTCCATCAGCTTCCCGTAGCTGGTCACCACGTCGTACTTGACGTGTTCGGGATCAATCTTGCGGTTGACCTCCGCGAAGAACTTGCGGGCGCATTCGATTTTCGTATGCTCGATTGCCCGCAGCTCCATGCTGGACATTGAGCCTTTGGTTTCGGCGACGAAATAGATGTGCTTGACCGAGCCTTCCTTGAAAGAAATGGCCCAGTCCGGGTTGTAGTCGCCGACGGGAGTGGGAATCAGGAAGCCTCTGGGGAGCTTTGCATAAACGACCACCTCGGTGCTGGTGTCCAGCTCTTTCACAAACTCCCGCTCAACCTTGGAGTCGGTAATCACGTAGTCGTAGATGTGGTTCTTCAGCTTCTCGCTGGCTTTGGTGAAGTCCTGCTTGCTTTGGCCTGCGGTGAAAATATCGATATCGTGGGTCTCGGCGATGTTGTCGTAGCTCAGCCGCTCGATGATGATCGTTGCCTTCTGCTCATTGATGAGCCGTGAGCCTTCGGCAATGAAATGCTCCGGGTTCTGTTTGAATTGCTTGAAAACCGCCGTCTGAACGCCGCTCAATATCTCGGCGACGGTCTTTCTTGTCAGTTGAGTGTTTTCGGCGATTTTCCCGAGCAGGTCATAGGTGACCATGGAATGGATTGACGCATTGTGGGTTTCAACCGACGTATTGGTCAGCGCAAATCCGTCACCACTTCTGAGTTGGGCATCGGTGATCTGATCGCTCTGGAGGCCGCTTTGGATGGTGTACTGCAGTGGGGTCACCCGCAGTTCTTTGTCCAGAGCCCGGATGCTGTTTCGGATAAGTTCACTGGAATCGAACTCGACACGGTAGACCGCCTTCTGATTGATTCGGCTCCAGAGCGCCTTGAACTCTTTCTTCTCGAAGTTGGCATTCAGCGGATTGGTCTTCGGCTTGCGGTCATCACCCACGTCGGGCAGCTGGGACTCGCTGAAGACGCTGTCGATCAGGCCGAAAATCTGTTCCGCATGAGGGGCAAGCTCGGGCGGAAGCGCCGCCAGAGTCCCGTTGGCTTTTGCCTCGTGATAGGCGTCGGCAACCTGGTCAAGGTCATCGGTATAGTCGTTCTTGAGCAGATATTTGTATATCTGCTTGGCCATGACCGGGGTAATTTCCACCGTACCGGTTTCCGTGGTGATGACCTTCCCGGTGAAGTAGGCCTCGTCCGCCTTGCGGGGGCGTGCAGAGAGGGAGTCGCTGATCTCACGCTGAAGATTCCCGACGAAGTCCTTGTAGCTCTCGCTTGCGACTACGGTCAGGATATTCACGTCATGGACCGTTGCCGGGTTGTCCATGCGATCCCCGAGCTGGTTGACGCTGATCCGCAACCCCCGGCCAACTTCCTGGCGGCGCGAGATGGTGTTGTCGCTGTGCTTGAGCATGCACATAATAAAGACATTGGGATTGTCCCAGCCTTCCCGCAGGGCGGAGTGGGAGAAAATGAACCGGACCGGTTCCGCAAAAGAAAGCAGCCGTTCCTTGTCCTTCAGGATGAGATCATAGGCGTCGACGTCATCGGAAAGCCCGGCTTCCTCTCCACGCGTCTTGAAGCTCGGATCGGTAAGTTTCTTGGTTTTCTTGTCGATGGAGAAGTAACCGTTGTGGGTGCGGCCAACCTGAATACCCTTCAGATATTCCTGATACACTCCACCATCCAAGGGAAGAAGGCTCAAATATTCGGCTTTGAGCCGCTCGTACTCTTCTTCAAAAATCCTGGCGTACTCTCCCTGCTCATCGGCCTGGCTGTAGTCCCGGTATTTGACCACCTCGTCGATGAAGAAAAGGGACAGCACCTTGATGCCCTGGGCAAAAAGAACCTGCTCCTTCTCAAGGTGAGCCCTGATTGCCTCCCGGATCTGAATCCGCCGGATGGCCATTTCCGTGATGTCGCCGGTTGCATCGCCCGCATTCAGAACATGGCCGTTGGTGAACTCCACCGTGTCCTTGTTGGCGTCAATCTGGGCGATGACGAAGCCGCGATATTGGTCCAGCTCGTTGGATTCAACGAACAGATCCTTGCCGCGCTCCAGGCGTTTGACGATCCGCTTGATCCCGCCGCCCTGGCGCACTTCCATTTCGATTCGGGCAACCGGTGCCTTCTTGGAAATCTCGATGGATTCCAGGTAGAGATAGGCGTTGGTGCCAGCCAGACCTTTGACGGCAATGCCACGCACAGCGATCTTCTTCACCAGCTTCTGGTTGTATGCGTCCAGGGCGTCGAGGCGGTGGATCTTGTTGTGCGTGGTCCGGTGGGTGGCCGAGTAGCGCAGGATCATCAGCGGCTTGAACTTGGCCAGCGCCTCCAGCGTCTTTTTACCTTCCATTTTCTGAGGCTCATCCAGGATCAGGATGGGGCGGTTGCTGCTGATCACATCGATAGGCTTGCGCGACTGGAAATCGTCCAGCTCGTCATAGATGCGGCGGTTATCCTTTCCTGTGGCGTTGAACGCCTGGATATTGATGACCATGACATTGATGCCCGCATCGGAGGAAAAGCTTTCCAGGTGGTGCAGCTGCCTGGAGTTGTAGGCAAAAAAGCGGGCCTTTTTACCGTAACTCTCGGTGAAATGCTCGGCGGTAATTTCCAGCGACTTGAGCACGCCCTCACGGATGGCGATGCTGGGCACCACCACGATGAACTTGGTCCAGCCGTACCGCTTGTTCATCTCGAAGAAGGTTTTAACGTAGCAGTAGGTCTTGCCGGTCCCGGTTTCCATCTCCACGTCGAGGTTGACCTTGCATCCGGCGCTGGACACCAGCTTGTCCGACAAGGGCAGATTCTGCCGCCGCTGCACGGCATGGATATTGGTCAGCAGCTGGGCATCGGTCAGCTGGAGATCGGCATTCTTGAAGCCGGTCTGCTCAATATCCATGCCCGGCAGAGTCGGTCCCTGTGCCAGCAGCTTTTTGTTCACGCCCGGGTCAATCCGGTAGGCAATGCCCGAGGTATTCACCTGCCCGGCAAAGCAGTCAACCACGGAATCAACCGCGTTGGTCTGATAGGGCTGGACTTTGAACTTCAGTTTCATGCCAAGCCCTCCTTATATCGATTTCACTTCAGTGCCCGGAGACATCTGCTTGAAGATCTGCTCCACGTTGATCTTGACGGCATCGGAGACAAAACCGGTGTCACGGAACACAACCCTTAGCGGTTCAAACCGGGCCAGCTCCTTGACCAGGTCCTCATTCACGCCGGTATCGAAACAGGCGACAAGGTCGTAGGGCGGCTCATTGACAAAGTAGACCGCCTTGCCTTGGATTGTCTCTTTTCGGATTGGAAGTGAAAGATCCACGCCCCAGTCCAGCAGCACCTGGAAGAGCAGGTCTTCGGGCTTGCGGTCCGACTTGATGTTGTCGGTGAAGATTTTCAGCTGGCCTTGCTCGATGGCGTCTGGGGTGTAGTAGACTTCGGCCATATTGGATGAATCGACCTTGAGGACACGGAAGCCGATGTCCTTGTTCCAGTCTGCGTGCCCACCATCCTCTAATGCTTTCACTCCGGCCAGCCGAACACGTTCTTTAGAAACCTCCGAGAGGACAAGTGGTCGACCTGCTTTGTTAAGCATTTTTATGGCTGTCTGAACAGTCTTCTTCGCGGTTCCAGTGGTAGAAGCCAAAGCATCTTCGAGAGATTCTGGCAATTGCACCATAATAAATCGGTGATTTGTTCCGTATGTCGCATTTGCTTTAAAGACTGCCTCGGCGGTGCTAGCTGATCCGGCAAAGAAATCCATTAGGATGGCATTGCGGTCACGCGGCGTTACATACTCGATCAAGCGAGCAAGCTCTTCATGGTCCTTTGGGTTGCTGAATACTTTAGCCCCCATCAGATTACGGAGGTACTTCACCGCAACCTGAGATTGTTTATAAAAGTATGAGCCACGGACCTGGGTAGCAAATTCGGCATCGTCGCTTCCTTCATCTGCTTCGCCATTGTTTTCATCCGCGTCTTCTTGGGTCTCTTCAGGAATCGGTCGAATGTGAGCCTTGCGAAAGGGAGGCTCCGAATGGTCTTCACGGAACTCGACCAAGCCAAGTTTAATTTGGCGCTGCATTTCTTCAGGGGACGCATAAATCCATCCGCGTTCAGGAACTTTACAAGGTTGTTTTGTTACAGGGTGAATAACATCGTACCTTGGCCCGTCTCCACCTGGCCAGGAAATGTCACGGTCACGCCATGGACCATATTGATCAACTCGCTTGTATCTCGCCCATTTCTTTGCGGGGTGGCTCTTTGGCAGGTCGGAGTACCATTGGCTCAAATCCGTTTCAATAGCACGGTAGTTTTCACCATGAATTCCCTTGAGTCGCAGGAATTCCTCCCAAATCTCCCTTGCTCCCGGCTTTTCCTCACGCCAAATCTCACCTCGCTCCCTGAGAAACGTAATGTTCCGCGCATAGACAAGCATGTACTCATGCCCGACTGAAAAGAACTTTGCATCATTCTTTCGGCCCTTTTCCCAGACGAGCTGCGCTACAAAGTTCTGTTCCCCAAAAACCTGGTCACAGACCTTTCTTAACGACGCCTGCTCAGCGTCATCAATACTGATAAAGATGAGGCCCTCGTCGCTCAGGAGGCGCTTAGCAACAGATAGCCGTGGATAAATCATGGAGAGCCAGTCCGAATGGAAGCGTCCCCGGCTTTCCGGATTGCTGACAAGCCTTCCTCCCTCTTCAGTTCGTTCGCCGGTGGCTATTTCAAATTCGCTTTTGGACGTGGTGAAGTTGTCCTTGTAAATGAAATCCTTGCCCGTGTTGTACGGCGGGTCGATATAGATCATCTTGACCTTGCCGAGGTAGGTCTCCTGGAGCAACTTCAAGGCTTCCAGGTTGTCACCCTCGATAAACAGGTTCTTCGTGGTATCAAAATCCACACTCTCTTCCCGGCAGGGGCGCAGGGTTCTGGCAATGGGCGCGTTGGCGGTGAGCAGGGCTTCCCGCTTGCCCGGCCAGCTGAGGTGGTAACGCTCCTGTGGGCCTTCCACGATGGATTCGGACAACTCCTGCCGCAGCTGGTCGAAATCCACCGCCAGCCTTACCCGACCGTCTTCGCCTTGGGCTTCGGTCACGCAGCCGGGAAACATCTCACGGATACGGGCGATGTTTCCCTGGGTCAGGTTCGGGGAGTGCATTTTCATCTTTTCCATCATGTCCGTCCTTTAGGGTGTGACTGCCGCCCCGCTGGCAGACAGCGGACGGGTCAGATTTTCAAGTTCTTGTTTCAGGTCACGCAGCTCGGCATTGATCGCGACCTTGCGGTTAAATTGTTTCTCTTTGCGAAGCCGGGCCTCGCAGCGCTCTAGCTCCCGGTGCTTGAGCCGAATGCGCTCCATCCGTTCCACCCGCTTTTGCAGGTCTTCGCCCGGCCGTGCCGGGTACGGCATCAGGGGTAGAAGCAATTGGCCGTAGAGCGCCTCAAGGTCGAAAACCATCGGCAGGGGCTTGCGTGGCGTATCGGTGGCTGTCCAGTCGCTATCGAAATATTCGCTGATGACCCATTTGCTGGCATCCGCTTCACTCGGCCGTTTAAAGGCGGCGATGGGTTTTACTTTTCCGTCGAACCGAAGCTCAAAAATGATCGGGAAGGGAATGGCCAGGTCAATGCAACGCAGCACCTCGGGTTTGAGTTCGTCGCCCTTGAGAACGATGCTGAAGATCTGGATTTCAGGCACGGCCTTTGATGCCTTCAGGTTGACTGTCTCCGGGGCAAGCTTGTGCTGCCAGACGATCTGTTCCACCTGCCGGACAAACAGCTGTCTGACGGCGCTACTTACGCTTCCGTGCTCGTATATTTTGTTCTTGGGCAGCACGCGTCCGAAGGCGGCGTTCTTTGGATAGTCGAAAAGCACGGCTGTCATCCTTCCTCCTGCACCACGAGAAAGGCGACGAGCTCAAAGTCATCGAGCCCGGCGATGGTATTTACCAGCGCCGTGGTCTTGCCGCCGGAGAACAGGCTGTCCAGATCCTTTTCCTCCTTGACGTCGATCATCGAACGAATGGCGGTACTTAGCAGATCGGAACAGGACTTCATGTTCCGGCCTTCGTCGGTCTGCTGATTGAACAGGCGGCAGACGGCCTGAATGGGCTCCGCTTGTCCCTTACAGCTGGATCGCACCAGGTCGAGCAGTGTTTTGACCTCGGTATGGTTGGCGATCACCTGACCGTCGCCGGAGATATAGATCAGGTAATAGGGATGCAGCCGGTTCTGCTGATTGATGTTGACCGCATGGTTGCGGTTGCGCAGGGCAAAGATGACACCGGGGTGCAATCCCATTGCGGGCCGGGCTGGGACAACCGCATGCATGCCATTAGGCACGCTGGCAAGGTCGCCATTGGTTTTGACATAGTTCAGCAGATCCATGCGGAAGTCGTTCAGGCCGAGATCGGTGATGGATACTCCGGTCTTCAGATCTTCCAGTTCGATCACTTCTTCCTGCAAGCGCCGGAGTTGCTCTTTCCGATACGAAATCTCGCTGCTTTTTGCCGTGAGGACGTTGTCATCGCCGGTAGCCGTCACGTCGGCAATAATCATCCGGTTTTCGACCCTTTCCTTCAGGTTGATGTATTCATCCAGGGAAATATCAGGCCAGTAGTTCACCAGCTGGATGGTCTTGTTGATGGAGCCGATGCGGTCGATCCGGCCGAATCGCTGAATGATGCGGACCGGATTCCAGTGGATGTCATAGTTGACCAGGTAGTCGCAGTCCTGAAGGTTCTGCCCTTCGGAGATACAGTCGGTGCCAATCAGCAGGTCCAGTTCGGCCGGTTCCCCTGGCAGCACCTGAGTCTTTTCCTTGGCGCGAGGAGAGAAAAGCGTCAACAGCGACTGGAAATCATAGTTCTTTCTGAGGGTTGATTTCGGCGCATCCTTGCCGGTTACTTTTCCGGTGTGCAGCCTCTGTGTTGTCAGCAGGGTGTCCGCCAGGTTGTTGTAGAGGTAATTCGCCGTATCGGCGAAGGCAGTAAAAACAAGGACTTTTCTGTTGCCGTCATTGATAGGGTTTTCAACCTTGCTGAGAATCAGGGCTTTCAGGTGTTGCAGCTTGGCGTCGTCCTCGGGAGTGACTTTTGCCATGGACTCCAGCAAGGCGTTAATCACTTCCAGATCAACCTTCAGATCGTGTTCCCACGAAGGAAGATCCATGTCGGCAAGGTTGATTTTGACCTTTCCGCCGATTTCGGCGTCGTCCATAACCGGGATATCGTCCTCTTCGGCTTCGAGGTTTGCCAGGCTATCGGTCCAGTCAGAGACACTGCCAGCATCGCCTGCGACCCTGAATGAATTGATTTTGCTCAGGGTGCGGGTGTGGTTGTCGTGCAGGCTTTTCAGGGTGAGCCGAAAAGCCTCAACCGAGCTTTCCAGTCGCTTGAGCAGATTGGTCGTCATCAATGCCTGCAGACTTCGTTCGCGGTCTGCCTGCTTCAGTTTCCCTTTGCCGCCTTCCACCTGCGTGTCGTACAGGTCTTCATATTTTTTGAGTCGACTGGGCAGGATGTAGCTGATCGGGGCATAAACGGCGAGCTTGAGCAGCGAGAGCTGTTCAAAGATCTCGTTAAAGCTCATGACATCCGTGCGCCCGGTCAGTGGCGAATGGAATGACAGGGGTTTGCGGCGCTCGGGAAACTGGCCTATGTCACTGGTGTCGTAGAAGGTCTGGATGTGCTTGCGCGAACGGGCAATGGTGACGCTGTCAAGCAGTTCAAAGAAGTCAAAATCAAGGGCATCCAGAATGGCCCGCGCCGTGCGATCCTCGGGTGCCAGTTTTGACCACTGGTTGAAGACCGTTTGGGCATTGCGGAAGATTTCTTCCACCGATCTGCCCGTGCGCAGCTTCTTGCTGAGATTTTCAGAGTCGCCCTCGTAAGCCAGCGCGAGTTGGTTGCGCAGATCATTGAAGCGGTTATTGACCGGGGTGGCGGACAGCATCAAAACCTTGGTTTTAACGCCCTGGCGGACGACCTGGTTCATCAGTTTCTGATAGCGGGTTTCCCGGTCTTTAACGGCATCGTTGTTGCGGAAATTATGCGATTCATCGATGACGACCAGATCATAATTCCCCCAGTTAACGCGGTTCAGAGGTATGCCGAACGACTCTCCCGAGGTGCGGGAAAGGTCCGTGTGGCACAGAACGTCATAATTGAAGCGATCCCTGGAGAAGATGTTGGTCGTCAGGTTGCTGTTGTAATTCAGCCAGTTGTCCGCAAGTTTCTTGGGGCACAGAACAAGCACCGAACGGTTGCGCAGTTCGTAATATTTCACAACGGCCAGAGCCGTGAATGTTTTACCAAGCCCCACGCTGTCGGCCAGGATGCAGCCGTTGTAGGTTTCCAGCTTATTGATAATGCCAATGGCGGCATCACGCTGAAAGTTGAAAAGCTTGTTCCAGACCAGCGTATCCAGATAACCCGTGCGGTCGTTGGGCAGGACGTCTTCATCAATATCATCGAGAAAATCACTGAAAATATTGTAGAGCATCAGGAAATAGATGCGCTCGGGTGAATTTTCCTGATAGACCGACGCGATATGATCACAAATCGCAGTGGTTACATCTTCAAGTTTTGTTGGATCATTCCAGATCTGGTCAAAAAGTTGAAGGTATGTCGATGTAAAGGCCGTCTCGTCCACCCGGTTGACGATGTTGGAAACGGCATCACCCTGCTGATATCCCAGATCCACGGCGGTGAAACCATGCAATGGCATATATGCCGCTTCCAGCGAAGGTCCCTGAATACATGCAAACTGCTGCATCGGAGATTTGGTTTTGTTGGAGCGGAATCTGGCTTTGCGGCGCATCCATTCGGCACACTCGCGGGCAATGGCACGCTGGGTGAGTTTATTGCGAAGCTGGATTTCAAATTCGGAGCCGTAGAGGCTGCGTTCCCGGTTGGCCTTGGGGATAAAAAACTCTCGGCGTTCTTTTCTGAGTTTGTCGGTGACTTCGTTAGGAACGAAGGTCGGTGCCGTGAAGATGAATTCCAACGACTCAATCTTTGCGAGCTCGGACTTTAAAGCTTCATAGGCATAGATCGAAAAGCACGATGCTGCGATCTTCAATTTGGCCTTGGGGTGGATGGAAGCCTTCAGATCGTCGCCCAGCAAAGAATTGATGTTGTCGATGATCTTCATCAGGCGAGTTCTCCCTGTTCCCGCTTCAGCGCACAAAACTGCTCGAACTGCCGCTGCGCCAGCTTCGAGGGTACCGTCTTGCCATTTTCCCAGCGGTTGACCGTGGCGAAGCTGACGCCAAGGGCGTGGGCCAGTTCCTCCTGGGAGAGCGCCAGCTGCCGCCGCACCTCCTTGACCGTTTCCGGGAAGTTTTCGGGTTGACGGATCATGGCCATTGGACATCTCCCGCTGATTGGACGAGGCGCAGCAGGCCGGGCGCGACGTTCCACTGGTGGCCGTCGTCGGTGGCGACGCTGATGGTCTTCTTGTTGAGGCGCAGCACCATGCCTTCCAGCATTCGGCCATCCGGGGCTTGGAAACCGACCCGGTCGCCCTTGGTGAAGCTGGTCATCAGCGTGGTGGCGCGGGCCTGGGAGATGAGCTTGAGCCGCTCGACGATCAGCCGGTTGAGAAAGAGCAGGTCCTCTTCATTCAGACGCTTGATCGCCTCGACGGCGGAGACGCGGTCGACGATCTTGACGCTGCCGGGTTTCATGACTGCGCCTGTTGATGCACGTGTGTGGCCATCTCAGACATTGACCCGCACCTGTTCAATGTAGGGGCGTAGCTCTGGTCGCAACGCCTTTTCGGTGACCAGGTCGACCGGGCAGCCGAGCAGGTCCTCCAGGTAGAACTGCACGCCGAAATAGCGCTTGGAGGTGGCCGGTCCGTCGAAGGCCACCAGCACATCGACATCACTGCCGCTGCTCGCCGTGTCGCGGGCGGTGGAACCGAACAGGGCCAGCCGGGTCACGCCGAAACGGGCCTGCAACTCCGGCTTGCTGCGGCTCAGCAGGTCAAGAGCACGTTGTCTGTTCATCGTTCAGCCTCCCAAGGCGGATTCATCTTCCGGGCTTTCGCACACCAAACCACCGGGCGCACGAAGGCCATTCAAAACTATCCGACAATATAACATCTGCTATGCGTCGTGCAACTCAAAACTCGAGGTGACTCCGACAGACTTGAAACCGCTCCGGTAAGTAAGTGCCAAGGGAGCAGATACGAAAAAAATCAGCAACCGCCCGACACTTTCTCCGTCTCTCCGGTAAGTAAGGGCATAACCCAAAACGAGGAGCAACCGACCATGGATATCAACGACCTGTTTGACGGAATCATGAAGAGTATCAACCAGTTTGCCGACGAGATCGCCGAACAGCGGCTGCAGGAAAAAATGCAGGAGTCCGGACGAGGTCCGGAGAATGGGGGTAAGAATGCGGAGAATTTCGAGGCGAAAGAGAAGCGGGGTGTGACGGATTTCCCGAAAATGGAGTGATCGGGCCGGTAGTGCCGACACCCTAAAGGCAACGTAAGTAGCTGACAATACACAGAAAAACAAAACCCGTCCAATAACCGGACGCGGTTAGTGGACGGGTCTGTCTTTTTCAATTGGTGGGGTGGGGGCTACCGAACTAAATCAATAAAATACATAAATAACAAAGACATAGTAATTATTTGAAATTGAATCATACCAGCTTTTATACCAGCATTGAATTTTGTGGGAAGAAAAAATCAATCACTTAGCAGCGCACCTATTCACATAAAAAAGGCCGGTACTCGCCCGGCCCTTCCCCTGTCAATCGACCTGCACGGCTACCCGGCCAGCGCCCGCTTATGGGGTGTCACCTCAATGGCCCGGTCCGGTGTGATGATTTCAATCTGCACCAGCCGGGAATGCAGGCGCATGACATTCACCCGTTTGCCCTGGCTGATGGCCTGATTGCGGATGGCCAGCACCTGATCCGGGGTCAGGTTCTCGCGGAGGGTTTCAGTGTGC